>Ga0137396_10000313_pt1 | contig 21833 bp, 15 predicted proteins | sample czc16metaG_FD_108284 | JGI IMG/M metagenome (GOLD analysis project Ga0137396, IMG submission 108284) | Vadose zone soil microbial communities from Angelo Coast Range Reserve, California, USA - czcobulk3.16 metaG | ecosystem: Environmental > Terrestrial > Soil > Vadose zone | place: USA...
ATCCTCGCGTGCCGAAATACCAATCGTCCGCGCGAACAACAAAAAACAGACCGCTGCAAATTTGATCTTCGGTCTCCCAGCTCCCAGCGGCCCACCTAATGCAAGCCCGCACTCGATGCTCGAAGCGGCTGTTGCCAAGAACCCCACGTTTGCACTGGTGGAGCTTGGGTTTACCGACCTGATGGAAGCGGCTCTCGGCGGGAGGACACCGCAACCCGAAGCCATGCATGAAATACTGCGTGCTTATGAGGTCATTCTCGACCAACTGAAAGAGACGGGAGCCTCCGTCGTGGCAATGTCCATCCCATCGCCGCTACATACCGCCGCATTCTCAACCCCCGCCTCCGCTTCAAGCGTCTTGAAAACGTCTGCGGATTTTCTCCTGAATACGTACAATTTGCGGCCGGGGGACCGCGTTACGGTGAAAGGCCTGATTGCAATCGCCAATCAGATTCTCACTCGTTCTTTTGAACCGTTGGACGAAGCGTTCATACTCAGTGAAGAAACAGCTTCGGACCTGCGCAATTGTGTCGATTTCCTGAATCGAAGGCTTGCCGATTGCGCCCACCGACGCAATTGCCTCTTTTTTGACCTGGCACAGCTGTATTGGACTTTATCGAGTAATGGAATTCCAATCGCAAACCGAATTCTTACCGGTAGTTATCTGGGCGGATTCTTCTCGCTTAACGGGATCTATCCCGGCGCGACGGGACAGGCCGTTATCGCCAACCACATCATAGATCTCTTAAACAATTCGCACGGATCGAGGTTGGGGCAGATCGATCTCGACGAGATCGCCCGCGTCGATGGTGTTGCTCAATATCGCCCGCCTGAGGGAAAGACGTGGTCGCTAGACGCTTCTCTTAGTCTGGCGCAAATCGACCAGATCGCGGTCGAACAAAAAAGCGCCGGATCGCGTTCGAGTCGCGATCAAATCAATTATTATGAGCAGCCGGCGATTGATGAAGAATTGGAAGCTCCGCTGAAGTTACCTCCTGGATTAGAACAAGAATTACCGCTGACGCGAGAGCGCTGCTACTACGGCGACTGCATACGAGTCCTCGACTGCAAGGACCCGGCGAGTGCTGTATTCGGAGGATCCGGTGATCTTCGCTTTGATGGCCTGACATTGGGTGGCGGTCGCGTTGAAGGTTCGCTAAGGATCAAATTCTCACCGGCGGAAAGCGGCCGAGCCCGATTTGAAGTTGAATTTGTTAATGGGGTGCTCAAGGCGGAAGACGGCGTCTTGACCAGCCCTGGCTATTATCAGCTTCCGCTCCTTAACGCTGAGATTGTCCAACCCCCCGGAACGCGCGGCGTCGGAACCGTGGAATTGTCAACTGGCCGCGCTCCTGATTTTCGTCTGGCTTGCATCTTGGAAAATAGCGGGCTTGGCACTCTCGCTGCGCTCAATCCTCTTAGTATTCCCAAACCCGCGATCGTTATTTTCTCCAATGAAACCGGCAATCCGCGCATTTATGGGTCATCGTGGGCTCAGTTTTGGCAGCGGTCGGATGGGAAATTGGATTTCGAATTCCATGGCACAGCTTTCGTCCCATTAGGGCCGGGAGCACTGTTTCCTCTGCCATTTGCAAGTGCTGACGGCCAATATGCGACAGTGAGCGCGAGTGGAACGGCTCTTCATCCTCGTCTTCACCTGAGTACGCTTGAGCCTGCCGGACGACTAGATTGTGTCGATCCGTTAATCCCGACGAACTCAATCAACGAATTTGAACTGTGTACCGTAAAATCGAGTTTCGGTGATAAGTTTCGGCTCAACCATCCCGAGCTGGGAGAGGCCCTGGGGCGATCCTTTCTATTAGGACGTTTGCGCGTCCAATTCGGTGAGCGCTTTGGAGACTGCATTCCCTTTAACGTCTCATTTCTGCCACCTGCTGGATTCTTCGATGATCCATCCTTCTCCCCCCTTCAGGAAATCTTTCCGAGCCGACTTACGCGAGGTCTTTCGGGGCATGACGGAAATGTCCGATTTCCGCTCCGCTCTTATGGATTATCGAATACATACTTGCTCGAAGATCCCCTGGATATTGCTTGGGGAGCACTCAATGCGAAGTCCGGTGAGGTAATCGGGGACTTTCTCCATCGCTGTTTGATTGGCCAGGATCTCATTTTCGCTCTTTTCCGGGTGGAACCGCGAACTCCGAAATCTTCCTTTCAGTTTCGCGGGAAAGCGCAGTTTAGCCGAGGTAAGGATGGCCATCTGCGTTTCAACATGGATTCCGCGGTATATATTCCTTACCCAGAAGGTTTCTTGTTCCCGTTACCTGATTTAGCCTCGGGGCTTGTCATCGGGACAGATTCATCTTTGGATCTCTATCTTCAGATCGAGGCCATCTGCATCCAAAGGATACCCCATACGATGGCCGCCGGCGGCGAATATCACGTCAGATCCACAAGAAACGATGATTTCTCGTACAAATTTGCGATCCCATCCAACCCGTCCGCCGACAGCCCCGGCGCCTTCGAGTATACGAACCACAGTGACAACGACGGCAAATTCACATCTCGTTTGATTTCTTCGGTAGCCTTCCTTAATGCCGACTCGCGCAGCAACGGAACCACTCCCGATGTGGTCAATTTTACCGTCTTAGGTTCATGGAGCCATGATGCCGCGGGGAGAGATCATGTCGCGACCGTCGAGATTTCGCGAGCGCCCGGCTATCAATATGTGAGTATCCAGATAGACGGCGGCCGCGTATCGAACGTTAATACCCAACCGGATGTCGTCGCGCCTCCGTTGGAACCCATTCACTAATTGAGGAACTTGATGAGCCGATATGCCATCCTCGCTGTATGCCTGCGGGATGAAGCCTATCAGCTAGGCCGTTGCCGTGTAGCCCATCCATGGATTCTCGGATCGGTCGAAGCTCCGACTTGGAAAGGGCGACGCTCCGGCCTCTCAGCCAAGACCGCTGTGAGCAGAGCACTTACCTGGTCAAACCCGTATTGAATGAAACGGTCTGCATCCGATTTGTTTCTCCAGAAACTAATACAGGTAACATGATTCGGGTCCGAGAGCGATTGTAAACCGAACTCGTCAATGAAACCCTCCGAGGGCCGGATGATCCTCGGTACCGCCTGATCGCGAATGATCTCGATTACGGTCCTCGCCTCTCCCGGCCGCGCGGTTAACTCGATAATATTGCAAACCATGGGTGCGACGGCGCCGGTTTTGGATTGGGGTTCGAGAACGAGTGCGCAGGCGTCCTCCGCCAGCCGTGCCGAGCGCGACAGTAATCGCAGGCCGACGTTGAGTGCATTCAATGGGTTCATCATGCCGACCATCCCCCTAATCATTTTCGCAGGCAAAGCGGACATGCCCTTGAAATTTCGGCCAGAGACCCCGGTCCCCTGATTTGCTGCGCATTCCGCACTTTTCCACCCACGGATCCTCGGATTGGTCGATGCCCCAACATGGAAAGAGCGGCGCTCCGGCTTCCCAGCCACGACGTCCTTAAGCAATGCATTTACCTGGTCAAATCCGAATTGATCGAAACGGCCGGAAGCCTCTTGGTCTCTCCAAAAACTGATTGTTGTAACATGATCGGGATCGGACAGAGATTGGAGGACAATTTCGTCGACGTAACCCTCGGCGAGCGTGACAATCCGCGGTATCGCCTGATCGCGAATGATCTCTATCACCCTCTTCGACTGCCCGGGCCTCGCCGTTAATTCGAGGATCTGGCAAAACATCGGTAATGTCGGTCCCCAGCCGGGACGAAATCCGGGGGAGGCGTTCCCCGCCGATTCTGCCATTCCGACCATCTTGTCCGCCGTGCGCGAGGCGAGCGCCATAATCGTGATCATGGGATTCGCCCCCAAGGATGTAGGACAGGCGCTGCCGTCGCCAATCCATACGCCCTTGGCATCACGCAGTTCGCCATTGGTATCGGCGACACTCGTCGCGGGATCATTGCCCATCCGGCAGGTACATAGCTGATGCGCGCTGATGATCGGCTGAGCGCCATCAAGCAGTGGCTGCGTCATTACCTGCTGGATATAGGTTTCAAGGTTCTGTCGGCCTCGCTGCCATGGAATGAGTTCGTTGTGCAAGCCGAAGAATATCTCCTGTGCGCCCGCTGCTTCGTGGATGCGGATAGCAGTGGCTGTTGCGTGCCGGAAATTCTTCTGGTCCGTTTCGTCGCTGAGCTGGTAGGTCGGCACGGCATTGCCCGCCTGGTCTATTGTGACCTGTCCGTGTCCTTTCTCCCGGAGAAACCAGATAAAGGTGCTGATGTACGGTACCTTCGTTATCATCTCCTTGTGCTGTCGCGCCGACGCCCAAGGGATCACCGACGCATAAAATCCTGGCGCGAATGCCGGTATCTCCATGTAGAATCCAAAGCCATCGCCGGTATTCGTGAACTCTTCGCAATTCGCGGTCATCGGTGAGCCCCACCAACCTTTCTGCTTTTCCTTGTAAGCACCATACACGGCCCCTCCCGGCTGCACGCGCAAATACCGCCCAACCACCGGCCCTCCGATGCCAGATCGCAGCAATAGAGCGGGTGACTCAAGCGATCCGCAAGCCACGACGACCTGCGGCGCGTTCACGGTCACTTTCGCCCTTCGACCATGCGGGTCGCTGTAAGTCGCTTCGACGCCGACAGCCCTTCCGCCTTCGACGAGGATTCGATCTGTCCGGCAATGGACGACAAACCGCGCTCCGTGCCGGTACGCGTCGAGCAGAAAGGTTCGCCGTGCGGTCTGTTTGGCGCCCGATTGGTCCCCCAAGCCAGTATAGCCGGCCATCAGCGGATTAAATCGCTTCGGGTCCCAATTAATGCGGGTCTGTCGGGTGAGATAACCAAGCCGCTGGCAACCCTCTCTCATGCGCAGGTTATGGGCGTTGAAATAGGCGGTTTCGCTGCCCACGGAAAGCCGGCTCTCCACCACATCCATATAGCGGTCATACTCTGCCGTATCCACACCTTCCAAACCAAACTCCCGGACCCAGTTTTCCCGGATCAAGGCGGGCGTTCGGATGCAATTCATCCAATTGATTTCAGTGCCCCCACCCAGCGTCGCGCCGGCGAGCAGGTTGACCGTGCCGTTGGCCGTGATTGTGGCCCCACCCCTGTACCACAGATGCTTGTAGCTCCAGAGTTCTAGTTGGTGAAAGTCAGATGAATTATAATGGCTACCCATTTCCAGCACCACGACACGTCGCCCTTGCATGGCGAGCTTGGCCGCGATAACTCCGCCGCCGGCGCCAGAGCCGACAATGCAAACGTCCGCATCCAGCGTCAGCGTGTCGCCGTCAGGCGCGATCGTCTGAATATCCTTAGGCTTATTTGACGGAACGCTGATAGGGCCCGGGTAACCCAGCACCTCCCAATTCGGATTTTGGCCCTTCGGAGAGCCGTAGGTCACCAGTCTTGGATCCGGCTGAGGCGTTGCCGGAAGTCCGTAGGTCAAAAGAACGGTCTGCTTCTGGAAGAAGCCGACCCCTTGCGCCGCCTCGGGCGATGACTCGGAAATCTCGCGGAGGATGCCTTCACGTTGAGTCTGAGGCGCGTTCACAAACTTCTTTGCGTTCAGCGCGTCCAGGAGACCCAGCAAACCTGCGCGCAGTTGGTCCGGCACCCCCTCGACCAAAACCATGGCCAATTCACAGTCGACGCCAAGATCTGAGGCTTTCCGAGCCCAGAACCCTGTCGAATCGTCATCGACTTTGAAGGAAGCGACGAACGTGTCACACAGCGTGCGGAGAATCCTGCGTTGAGATTCGGATAGCTGGGCACTCATTATTCGAGATTTTAAGTGTTTACCCGTTTGCGCATTCCTGCGCACCCACGTCCAATGAGATTGCTTTCACATATGACCCAAGTTTTCGCCTGGCTCTGCTATCGAATTCGCAGGAATGCAACGATCGATTCTTGCGGCTCCTCGACCGGTGAGGTGAAGCTTCACATTATCCCTTCATGCCTGGTCCGCTTTAAAAACCAGCTTGAAGTAGGCGGCAATCACAGCCGGGAAGCCCTCCGCTAAGATCTTCAACTGGTCGCCCGGTTTTTCGGGCCACTTTAGAAAATGGGCGCTGCCAACGTAGGAAGATATGCCCCTTGCTCCAGCGTACTTTCCCGTGCCTTGGGCAATGACACCAACGCTGGCCACCCACAATTGAGCGCCGCCGCCGTTCAGCTTAAGCAGCTTGGGAACAGAGGGCCCGGTTGTCACGAGTGAGCTTCCATCGTCGAAGAAATAGGCTTGCTTGGAGGAACCCAGTGGGTCTGTGTTAGTGGGTATCGAAGGCGGCTGGTCGAAGGGCTCCGGCTGCACAGGGGGCCACTGGTACAAACTACCGATCTTCGACGCTGCGACCTGAAGCGAAGTCTTGCAGACACTCCCTGGTAAGATTTCGCCTTGAAGATCGCTGAAGTAACCTTGGTTGGAGAAATACGGCTTTGGTGTGTCTGAATCTCTCAGATGATGGTGTTCGTTGATTTTGAACGCCAGAACATGTTCGGCCGATCCGATTGCAAGATGCGGGTATTCGATGTTGACGCCAGGGGGCAACCTGTGCTCAAGGACATAGCGGATGTTGTCGAGGGCCTCGATAACGCTTTTGCTTTCAGTCATTTTTCATACCTCCATTGAATTTCACTGATAAGAAACTGGAAACTGATAGGAATTTGCTTTGAGTCTATTACGCGAGAGGAGCTTTCCAAGCGCGCACTTAGAAGAATATTTGCAGGCTGGCATTTGCGTTGAACTGCTGTTTCATGTGGAAGCGCAACCTCCTCGCTGCGCACTGAGGGGAACGGCGAAAACATCGATTAAACCCGAATGCCTCTCTCTGTTCTAACTAGGATTTGTCACACGAGACAAAGAGCTGCGGGGGTTGAGGGCAAGATCGTCCGCGAAAACCACCTTGACGTAGGTGCCCACCAAAGCCCGAAATCCCGCCTGGAGGACTTTCCCTTGCTCTTCAAAGGTTTCGGGCCAAACAGGAATATAGCCGCTGCCGACGTATGTCGTCACCCCTCTTACCCCTGCGAATCTTCCCGAGCCTTGGGCAATGGTTCCGATGCTGCCAACCCAGAATTGGGCGCCGCCGCTTTTCAGTTTGGCAATTTTTGGTAGGGAGGGGCCCACGGTCACGAAAGAACTTCCATCGCCGAAATAATACGCTTGCTTGGAATAACCGTGACCGGTCGTGTTTGTTTGGTCCACTGGGGGACTGTCAAACGGAACCGTTTGTGGATTGGGCCAGGCATTCGCGCCATCGATGGTCGACGGATTGACGGGAAACGTCGTCTCGAGCCTGCTTCCTTGGAGCACATTACGCCAAAGATCAGTTAGCGGGCCGTGTGAAGAGAAATACGGAGCCGCGGGAAAGTTCTCAAGTTTGATGAATTCGTTATTGTTGAATGCAAAAACCTGTTCGTTTGGACCATTTCCAAGCTGCGGATACTCGATGCCGTCGTACGGGCCCGGACTATCGTGAGCAGACGGCTGACGTGCCGAGGGACTGCGAATCATCTGCTGAAGTTCGTCGGCAACAACCTGGGCGATCTCCAAAGGGAGGCGGAAAAGCCGCGATACTATCTGTCTCGCTTGAATTTCATTCTTCATACAAAGATCATTTCTATTATTTTAGCCGCACGCGGGAGATGGTGGCAAGATCCATTTTCTGGGGAAAATTTCCGCGGTCCTGAATCGGCGGTTATCATGTCCTCTAAAAGCGTCGCGAAATATGACGCTGGGCCGGCCTCGCAAACGGCCCAAGTGCGGTCACCGACTCTTTGAAGATATTCACAGTTTCGCGACCGATCTTTTCGGCCACGTGACTTCTGACTCGCAAGTTCTCATTTGAAACATTATTTTTGCGTGACTGCAGATTCTTCAAGATCGAAAGAATCGCCAGAGCCAGTTGTATGGTCATCAAGCTACTCGACAAGATTTCAACAATCATTGCTCGCGAAGCCTATGAGGCGAATTGGGTATCACTCTTGTCGCAGCGGCTTTCTGGTTCAATTCTTTCTGCCTCGCAAGGGTGGTTTGGAGGAGCGGCCGCGGCAGAGGAAATCCAAGCGAAGATTCACGCATTCAGCTGCTTTCGGAACCTCGACGCAGACGAAACGCAGCACAAGCTTCAAGATTGGCCCAAATGTGTCGAAGCTACTCGCACATATGATCCTTATACTTCGATGTGGCTTCTCGAAGGGTGGGCGACTCGCGTGATTGATTCGCACTTTAAGACGAATTTGGACTTTCCGTGGCTGGCTGTCTCCGGTGCTGGAAAGGAGATGCTGTCCGCTTCTCGGCTGGCCCTCCACACTGGCGCGGGAATGAGCTTTGCCAGATTTACGCTTTCCAGGTGGACGGTCAACGCGCAAGCGCCCTCGCTAAGTGCCGTGATCGAAGAGTTTCTCGCGGTGGCCGGCGAGCGAGCGCTTCCAAATTACCGGCGTTGCTTGGTAGAGCCGTTAGGTCTTGTGGTTCGAACTCTTTATTCCCAACTGACCTCTCCGATATCTCGATTGCTGTACGCGCGTTCCCGCGAAGATTGTGCTTTGTTCTGGCACGGAAGCGGTCGTGGTTTATACTTCAGTCCTCTTCAGATGGTGCCCAGCGTACGTTTGAGGAATTGGTCTCTGGACGAAGCGGTTTCGAACGCTCCCGGTGTCGAGGCGCGTGCAAACCTGCTGTCCGGTTTTTTCTGGGCCATGACTCTCGTGAACATTCGGCATCCGGAGGTCGTTACCTATTTTCTCGGCAGCAGGCCCGTGGAGCACTGGAAACCGGATGCGGTGGCGATTTCCGATGGAGTCAGCGCTGCGCTCCTCGTTTGGCACCACCTTACGGGCGACAACGCTGCAACCGAACATTTCCTGGGTCGTGTTCCATATCCCGCTCCGGGGCATCTGCGACGATTCTGGGAGGATCAGATCGTCTCGTCTTCCCGCCGCAGGTTGACTCATGAATACGAGCGGCTGCGCCGGGATGATCGGATCGCTGATATCTTCCGATTCCAAGGGCAATAGGTGCCACGCGTTGTCATTCTCTTGTTTCCTTCCTTTTGAAAGGTCGTATGCTCTCGTTGACCACAAAACATGGAGGCCAAATATGCGTGATCTTACCAATGCAGTCGTTCGGTTCTCGTGGACCATGCCCCTTTTCGGGATGAAACAGATACTCGATCTCGTGACCTGTCGCTCGTCTGCCGGGCGAGGAACCGCGGAGATGGTCGATGCTCTCAACGAGGTCAGCGATGCCGCGCGCCGGCATCTAGGCGGTTCCATCGAGCAGGTTGCTAATGCCTGGTCGGACACGCAGGCGGCCGTTAGCGACGCAGTATTTCGCCGAGGTCCCGCTCAGAATGCCGAAGCCAGCCCGTCGCCCGGGCGGTAGAAAGTCCGTTCAGGCGATAGCAGGACGGGGATTCATCCGCCGGTCGATCATTCGTAAAGAAATCCGCGATCCTACCGTTTGCTCACACCGGCCAGCAAACTTTTGACCGTGGAAGCTATATCCATCTCACGCGGATCGCCGGCTTCGGCGATGACACCGTCCTGTCCGATGATATACCCAACGGGAATTCCCCGGCCTGCATAGGCCAGCACGTAAGGGTTCTTGCCCCCCTCCGGATTGAGCCACGCATTCCGGGCCTTGTCCCACCCTTTCTTGGTGAGGTGCTTTTTTGCGATCTCGCTATTGTCGTCGATGCTCACCGCAAGGAGCTGAACCGCGTCACCCCATTCGGGATGGGCTTCTCGATAGGTCTGCATCTTTGTCATCGGCGCCTGGCAAGGTGCGCACCACGAGGCCCAAAAATCGGCGATAACGATTTTGCCCTTCAGCTCGGATAAAGCTGTCTTTTTGCCAGTGGCGAGATCCAGGAATGTAAAATTCGGCGCCAGCTCTCCAACTCGCGCGGAGAGCGGCGGCTCTTGATGGCCGCAACCGGATACGACCAGAACGGTGCTGAGCACGAAGAGGCTCCAAGAAATCATGTCCGGGAGCCGAGCCCATATCCGCGTGAATGAGATCTGAATCATAAGACTTAAAATCGCAGACCACCTGAATAAACGAATAACCGTCTCTTCAATCAATGCTAATCCGCGCTGACTCCGTTATGATTGTCGTCTCGCCATTCCCTGAAAAAGGCGGAATTGTGGTGTGATCCGACGCTTCGCATGGCATACGAATTCACAATCGATGGAGAGGCCGTTCCCGGGACCGACGTCATCTCTGTCGTGAATCCGGCCACGGAGGAGATCTTCGCCGAAGCACCCAGCGCGTCTCGAAATGATTTGGAAAAGGCGATCGCCGCGGCCCAGCAATCGTACCCGAGTTGGGCGGAACGCACCGACAAGCGTGAAAAGCTTCTCGATTGCTCCAAACGCTTGAAGAGTCAGGCAATCAGGCTGGCAAAATTGTTGACCCAGGAACAGGGCAAGCCGTACCGGGAAGCACTCGAGGAAATTCTCGGTTCTGTGCGCGCTCTCCGTTATTGGGCGGAACAGCAACTGCCGGAGGAGCACCTCCAGACCCGAGATGGTTTTCGTATTTCCATCCAACGAAAACCTCTGGGAGTTGTCGCTGCCATCACACCTTGGAATTACCCTGTGATTCTTGCGATCTGGAAGATTGCGCCAGCGCTGTTGGCGGGAAACACGATAATCCTGAAGCCGTCGCCATTTACACCGCTCACGGCTCTCGAAATCGGTGCTCTTTTTCGCGAGATCCTTCCCCGCGGCGTGCTGAATGTCCTCTCCGGAGACGACGATATCGGCAAGGCGTTGGCGTCGCATCCGGCCGTCCGCAAAGTATCGGTCACTGGATCGATCGCGACGGGGAAATCCGTAGCATGCGCCGCCGCGGACGATCTTAAGCGGGTGACTTTGGAGCTCGGCGGCAATGACGCCGCGATAGTTCTCGATGACGTCGATCCAGTGCGAATCGCGCGCGAGATTTTTTGGGGCGCCTTCAAGAACTGCGGCCAGATCTGCCTGGCCATCAAGCGACTGTATGCGCACGAGCGGATCTATTCAGCACTCCTGCAAGAATTGAAACAGTTAGCCGCAAGCGCGCGTATTGGGAATGGACTCGATCGGCAAACGGAGATCGGTCCGCTTAATAACGAGATCCAACTTAACAGGATCATTTCACTCGTAGAAGATGCGCGACAAAGAGGTGGCGAGGTATTGACGGGCGGCAATCGCCGAGATGGAGCAGGCTATTTTTTTGAACCCACGATTATTTGCGGACTCGATGAAGAGGCGCCGCTGGTTCAGGAAGAGCAATTTGGGCCGGCATTGCCTGTGATGCGTTTTGGCGATATCGATGACGCGGTGTCGAAAGCCAATGCCACGACCTTCGGACTCGGGGGTTCCGTGTGGTCGGCTGATCTAGATCGCGCGCGCGATATTGCCACCCGACTGGAGTGCGGAACGGTCTGGTTGAACCAACATGGAGCCACGTATCCTGACGTGCCCATTGGCGGCGTGAAGTGGTCAGGGATCGGCTACGAAAATGGCCTGGCCGGCCTTGATGGTTTCACGACCATTCAGACAGTGTATCTGCCTGGCAACTCCTAAAATGACATCCGGCGGAGCAGACCTTCTCCCAACCGAGCGGTCGGAATAGTCTCCGCGAATCTCGCATGCAAAGCGGCGATGTTCAGCTACGGCTGGCCATGATCCAAATGACTAGCAACACTAGGAGTCCAAGAGCCATGAGGAAAAATCCCACCTGGATGAAGGGCAGGGGAAATGAAGGTTGCATCGCCAAGTCGGGAGAGAGATGCCCCAATTGGTTTAAGCGTGAAATGAGTGACCGGTTCCGACGTTCTGCTGTGGTGAAATAAATGGCGGTCAATATCACGACCAGCGTGCCAAATATGCTTAGCAAATAGAAGAAATAGAACCATAGGGGCGGAAAATTTATCGTCGTCCCTTTGGTGAATTTCCATCCAAGGATCGCAACATTCGCAGTCACGAAGAAGGAGTACCATGCGATCATGAATTGCCCCAAGGTTCTCATCCACGAGTAACTGTCGTCGAGCTCGCGCAGAATCAGCTTCTCGGGTGACATTTCCAGAGGGGGTTTGCGACTTCCGGCATATTATTTGTTGGAGGAATGCTATCGAGGATGGTTGCCCCTTGCAACCACCGATCAAGTCACGGTGACCAAGGCAAGGATCGCGTGGGACGCTCGGGATGGGCACAGTTATCCATGTATCTGCCGCACGGGGCCTAGCTCAGCCAACTTCCGCTACGACGTGCGGCCGCGAAGGCGGCCCAGGCGACAGTGCCGACCAGGTCAGCGTCGTTGCTGCCGCAGGCACGCGCGTCTTCAATGTCGCGGGACGACACTCGGTAGGGCACGAACGCCGCAAGAAGGGCGAGCCGGGCCAGCGGTCTCTCTTCTGCAGGCAGCGTCAGGAGCGCTTCGTCAATTGACTGTTTGTCTAGTCCCTGCAACTCGCCGCGCGAACTGGCAAGGCGGTGCTTTACAAGGTCTCGGGTCTCACTGGTTAGAATCGACGCAGCTGCGGTGGTGAGGACGTCATCAAACCTGGCGAACGCTCCCGCCACATGCGGATTTGCCCGAGCCCAGGCCAGATCGGGGGCAAGGATAGCTTCCGGCAAGAACTGGAACGATTCTCCCGGCAGCAGGGAACGTTCGAACAATCCTTCAAAGACCCTGCCGCCCAGCCACCGGCCGGCGCGGTTCCATCCCGGAATCCGTCGCGGTCCTGGCAAAGGTGACTCGGCGAGGAACACGTTCGCAACGCGATTCAGATAATGAAAAAGCACGACGGTTCCAATGATCTCGGCTGCCTCTTCTGGACTGAACGGAGCCTCCGGGCGAATGGCGCCCGGTTCCCGCGCCTTTGAATTTTCGGTGACCCACCGCAATATGCGAGCGATCTGCGGATCACCAAGCCGGTTCCATTCATCTGGGACCATGGCGTGGACCAACTCCGGTCGACGGAGTCCAAGGAGCGTCATGGTGTGAGTGTCTTCGCAGAATGGGCAGCGATTTACATGCGATACCATTAGGCTCAATGCTTCCTTTACCGCGCGGGGGACAATCCCGGTAAGCGTCGTTTCGCGCAGAATCATCCAGCTTGCCGGAAGGAGTTCCTTCACAGCGGCATGCACGAGTAGCGGCGCGGGAAGAAAGCCAAATTCCTCGACGATTTGGCGCCGCACTGGTTCGTCCGAAGGCGATTCGAGCGGATGGACGTATCGAATCAGCGACGGTTGCTGCCGGCTGATCAAGGTGAGAGCGTATGCCCGGAGGTTCATGAGCGGGTGCCGCCTGCGCGGAGGCTTTGCCTACCGTTGGACAGACGTTTGCGCAGCGGTGGCAGCTTCCGGCTGGCTCGAAACCGTGGCGGTGATGCCTCGTCCCTCTTCAATGCGACACTCGTGATTGATCATGTCTCGCAATTGATCGGCTCCAAATTTCTCCGAGCGTCCGCTCGGCCATACGACGGTAAGCGAATCGATGGAATTCGAGGCGCCGACGCCGAAGTGCAAGGTGGATTCCGACTGGGCCGCGTAGCCCGAACCGGCTTCCATCCAGCGAACAATTTGATGTGGTTGACCGTCGATCGTGACATCGAGAGTGGCCTTGGCGCCAAGGGCATCGCGATTGCTACCGGGCTCGCCTCCGGTCGGGCTGGGAGAACCGATGAGGTTGCAGCGAAACCAATTTCCGGTCGCGGGCAGCCGGTTCAAATAGATCGTGGGGGCTGCAGCATTGTTATTGATTACGATGTCCAGTTTGCCATCGTGATTGAAATCGGCGAGCGCCACGCCGCGACCGTCCCGGATGTCATCGCAACCGGCGGAACGGGCAATATCATCGAACTTACCGTGGCCAAGATTCAGGAAGAGGAGCTTCCGTTCCCAGCCATTCCAGGAGTTCTGCGCCACAAACCCTTCGCCGAAGAATTTGCCGTTTTTGTACTCATCGAGCAGTGCGACCGCACCGCTAAGGAAAGGTAGTCAGAGGTCGTCCTTTTTTTTCCCGGTTATCCAGCCGTTGGCGGCATAAATATCGAGCTTCCCGTCGTTGTTCGCATCGAAAAGCGCCACGCCCCATCCCCAACCCGCGCGATTCGTGCAGCTCTCGCGCATTTGACGGAAGGTGCCGTCGCCATTGTTATGAAAGAGGGCATTGCCCTCACCGGCCGATTTACCGATCGAGTGCCAATCGTGATTTGTCAGTTGATACAGGTCCCTAAATTCCCCGAAATCCCGAAACAGCCACTTTGAGCGCACCGTATTTCGCGCGTACTGCAGCAAGGCCTTCTCTTCGCCAAGCCACCGCTGATTGGAATAGATATTCGAGGCGTAGATTTCCGGAAGGCCGTCACCATCCAGATCGCCCATTGCGATGCCCATGCCGCCGCTGAAGTTCAGCGTGCCGGCTTCCTTAGCACGCTCGGTAAAAGTGCCGTCCCTGTTATTTCGGTATAAGCTTTTTCGGCCAAAATCATTGGCCACGGCAATATCCGGCCAGCCGTCTCCATCGAAATCGCCGGCGCAGACGGCGAGACTCCAGCCGGTATCGCCGACCCCCGCTTTGGACGTGACATCTTCGAACCCTTTTCCCTTTCGGTTGCGATACAGCCGATTCGGAAGTCCATTGCGCGCGAAGAATGGGATGCGCGGCACTTCATGCACGGCATCGCCGTTGATCGCCACATAAAGATCAACGAAGCCGTCGCGGTCGTAATCCAGGAAGCAAGCGGCGGTAGCAGGCTGGACGAAATCGAGCCCCATCTCGTGGGAGCGGTCGGTGAAGGTGCCATCGCCATTGTTGTGAAAGAGGCGGCATGGGGCTCCATACCGAGCGATGAACAGGTCTTTGTGCCCATCGTTGTCGGTATCCGCAAAAAGAGCACAGGTGGAGCGGTCGACGCCGCTGAGACCCGCCTTTGTTGTGACATCCTCAAACCGGCATTGTCCCTCCGGTTGCGTGCCGAGGTTTCGGTAAAGACGAAGATCCTTCCCACTGGTGAACAGGATGTCCGGCCACCCATCGTCGTCATAGTCGACGGCGGTGACTCCGCCCGGGGAATGCTGAATAACTGCAAATTTCAAGTTTACCCCCGGCCGATCGGGATCCAGATTCGGATCCCGCTGATGCACGAAATCGATTCCGATTGAAGTGGGTTCGATGCTTTCGAAACCATTCGCCTGACCGGCCGTCCGAACGTTTGAAACTTCGGGATCTTCGAGCAATTCCTCTCGTTCGATTTTCCAGCCGGGAGAGGTGGGAATCGAGCGAAGCCACCAGCGAAAGAAGAAGCGATCCTGGACCACCCGTTTGGATTGGTCCGTTGCATCTAGGATATACTTAACGGTGACACGGGCGGATTTGCCGGGCAGGATCTCCTCCGCCAGGTTGATCTTGCACTCAAAGTGTTCGACCGACGCCAGCCCTGCGATGTAATGCTGCCAAAAGTCGGAAACGGCCTGGCGATCTATCCCCGGCTTGTTGGTTTTGCGAAGATTGGCGATCGAAATTCCGTTCACCTCGGTGGGTGTGGCCAAATCCCAACTCCCTCTTTCCGGAGACCGGAAATCATCAGCATAGAAATCGAGGATCCCATCCACACGGTGCGACTCGACTGCATCGGCCGCTGCCTGACCAAACATTTTGAGACATCGGTTGATGCCAACGCCGGCTTCCCGAAAAGCGAGAAAATCGGCATCCTTTGCCCTCAGATAATACCAACCGGCAACAGCAAGGGCGGCGAGGAGCGCTCCAGAGATCAGGCTGAATTTCAGCAATCGGTGCGGCCATCGCCGTCCCACCGTGGCGGTCGAGAGTTGTTTCATTCGTGCGATGGAAAAGCCGTGGGTAACGCTTGATTGTGGTGGTCCGCTGCCTTCGCTCAATGAGGCGCCGCGGCCGGCGGCTGCGTGACCACCCCCAGCCCAGTGTCCTCCATCGCGGCGGCTTGCCCTTTCGGCCCTTGGGTTATGCGCAAAATTCGGTTAGAAGCCACGTCTTCGAATACGTCCTCACCGCCGCCCGGTCCCAGCCACCTTACTTTGAGCTTCGTAATCCGGGTTGCCTTGCCGAGTCCAAAACCAAGCCGGCGACTTTGCTGCGAGGCATAGCCGGATCCCAAGGTAACGTGGCGAAGAAGTTTCCGCCCATCGGACAATTCCAGCCGCACTTCAGATCCGACGGCATCGCGATTCGCGCGGGTACCAACCAAATCGATCTCCAGCCAGTTATTTCTTACGCCCACGTCGTTGTGATAAAGAACCGGCGCGATCTCCTGGCGAACGCCTGGATTGTTATTCACGACGATATCGAATGCGCCGTCGTTATCGAAATCTGCGACGCCCACTCCGCGCCCGTCACGAACGTCGTCACATCCGAGCGCCAAGGCCACATCGACGAAATGGCCATCACCGAGATTTCTCAAGAGCACATTGTGTTCATTGCCATTCCAAGAATTGTCGCCGCGGAAATCGTCCGAAAAAAACTTGCCTGTCTTGTAGACTTTGATATCCGCGACCGCGGATGAGACGTAGGGTAGTCAGAGGTCATCAGGTTTGTTTCCCGTAATCCAACCATTGGCGGCGTAGATGTCCTGCAGACCGTCGTTATCGTAGTCAAAGGCCACGGAGCCCCAATACCACCCGTGCGGGTTTGCATATGCTTCTTCGCTGACGTCCTGAAAGGTCTTGCCCCGATTCAGGAAGAGCGAATTCCCGCGAATAACCCTTTCTCCGAAACCTTCCCAATCGTTGCCTATTAGTCCGTGAATCTCCTCAAAGAGCGCCCGATCCTCGTGGATAGTGCCCTGTTTGAATGAGGTGACGATGTAATTCCGAAGAGTGGCCTCATTGCCAAACCAGCGTTGCCCTGAGTGAACGTTGGAGACATACAGGTCGAGGCGGCCGTCGTTGTCGATATCGGCAAAGGTGGCGCTCATGCCATAGCCGATGTCCAGCGTCCCGGTTTCCTTGCTGACGTCGCTAAAGGTGCCGTCCCCATTATTTTTGAGGAGGGCGTTCCGCCCAAAATCATTGGCGACATAGAGATCGATGTTCCCGTCGCCGTCGTAGTCGCCCCAAGCCAAACCAAGCGTCAGCCCTCCCTCCCGGGTTACTTTGGAGGTGACGTCGGTGAAGTGGAAGTTGCCGTCATTATGCAGGAGGGTATTGCCTTCGCCATTCCGCGTGTAAAAAATGGTCGTAGGAATGTTCGTGCGCGGGTCGAGATACCGGCCCAAGTAGAGGTCCAGCTGCCCGTCGTTGTCGTAATCGGCCGCCGAAGCGGTTGAAACCCATAAGCCGCCGAGATTGGCTCCGGAGGTGACATCCGTGAAAGTGGCGTCTCCATTGTTCTTATAAAGTTTATTCTCTCCAGTGGAACGGCTGAGGAAGAGATCAGGATACCCGTCATTGTTGAAATCCGCGAAAAGGGCCATATGCACCCCGGGCAGAGTGTCCGGTAAGCCAGCTTTGGCGGTGACGTCGACAAATTCCCCGTTGTGCAAATTCCGGTAGAGTTTCGAATGTTCGCCATCGCAAAAGAAAATGTCATACCATCCATCGGCGTCGAAATCCGCCGTTGCCACGCCACCATGCGCGTACTTCATGATCGGGAAAAGCTTGGGCTTCCATTGCTCATCATGGAGGAGCATCGGATTATGGTGCGCCTTGAAATCGATTCCTGCTTTTCCCGTCACATCCGTGAAGCCGGTGGCGCGGCCGCGCACGGTCGTGCCATTGAGAAATTCTTTTTGTGCGATCCGCCAACCCTCTTCCTTGGTGAGCCAGAGACGCATGGAGAGATGTGTCTCTACCGTCTCGCCATTTTCCTGCTGCCCCCGGAGCCAGAGCAGTGTTTTTAGCCGAGCGTGGGTCGAGTCAGTTTGGTCTTCGATTCTCTCGATCTTAAGTTTCGCAAAGTTGACGTAATCCATCGTTGCCAGTTGCGTTTCGATTTGCTGGCGCACGTCCTCCTTGGCGAAACGGTGTCTATCAGTTTCCTTCACCGCGTAAACGCGTACCCGATCCTTGATCTCCAGCGTGGTCTCGTCTTGCCATATGAGCTCCTCCTTCAGAAGGCTTTCGTCGCTGAAGTATTTCGCATCGTATAGATCGAGCACGCCTGCGACGTTTCGCTTCTTTAGGGCGGAGGTATAATTCGCGAAGAATGCATTTAGAGTCGAGCCCAATTCATACACGCGTTTAGCCTCGGCCCCGAGGTGCGACACGTAAAACCAACCGCTACCGCCCGCGACTACAACAATTACCAAGACGGTCACCAATATCTTGACAAGGCGTCGACGGCTTTGGGCCGGCTTAGGTTTTTCGGGAGGAGTTTCCACAGGCCAAGAAAGTCACGGATCAATCCGGATGTAAGGCTAAGGAGAAATCGCCTGTTTTGGCAAGGATGAAACCGCGGGGTCCGCCTCAAAGCTGGAATGAAAGGCAAGCGGACTGGGGTGCGGTAGAGGAAGCACCGCGATGGGCGGGCTCGACAATGCGAGCGCATCAAGGAGAACATAGTCGCTGCGATTCTCCGCGGCATGCCAACGTGGGCAAATTAGGATCACCGTGGATTCAGAGCAGTCTGCCCTCACGAGAGAAGGCTCGCCGGAGAGATAGACCCCGGGCGGTGAAAGGTATTGATCGACGATGGCGCGCTGGTCCCAATCGAAGCAGAGGATGCGATCGTAATACTTCGTCGCGTTCAGCGGTTCCGTCGGCATGCCAAGCATCCACGCTTTCGCATACGGTTTTCCGTAGCTTTCCGGCAGGAGCGCGGGAAAATCCAAATGCACCAGCTGCGGCGCCTCCAATACTTCCAGCACCGTCCCGCTACGCACATCGATCCGCAGACGGACGATTGTGCACGGCTTGACGGTGGAAAAGAGCTCAGGCAGCGGCCGATACTGCGGGTAGAGCGGCTCCTCCGTCTCGATGAGGTCGATCCCCATCGTATCCCCGTCATCAAAGCCGTTGATTAAGTGGAGACAGTACCCGCGGCGGCCCATTGAGATTTGCCACTTTTTTCCTTGGGGAATTCGCTCGGTTAGCAGCAGCTTATTGCGCAGCTCCGGGCGCCAGGTTAAGGCGTCAAAAAGCGAGCGGCCCTGACGCAGGAAGGGTGCGAGTTCCAACAAATAAGGACTGAGATAGAAGGCGGCAAAACGCGCGCTGAGGGCGAAATCGTGGACAGAATACGGCAACTCGACCGCAAACTCCGTCTCAAAGACAAGCTGCAGCTTCGCGTCGAATTCCCAGTAGGCGAGTTTATTGCCCTTCAATCCGAACTTCAGGCCGAAATTGCAGAGGCGCCGAGCATCATGATCGATTTTCGGATGCGCCGAGAATGGGCTGATCTCGGGAAAGAGGCCATGAAAACTGCACTCTCCCATTGTTTCCAGAGTCTCCGGCGAGAGTTCCCAGGGGAGGCATTGCTCGCCAAAGCTGAAAAGGTGCTGCTCGAATTGATAAATGCTGACGTTAACGGGGGATTCAAGCGCGATGCGTCGCCGCAGGCGATCGCCCGGAAAGACCGTCCCGAAGGTGCGGTAAAGCGGGCGGCCGGCTGCTTGCTCATCCTGGTACTTTCGAGAACGAACGAAGCGCGAGCAGTGCGTGGCGCGACCGTCGGCGAAGCGTATCGCCCGAACCAGGCCGTCGCCATCCAACCAGTGCGCATAGGTGAAATCTCCGCGGCGGAAATTAGCGGGCCCATTCAGGTAGTAGGTTCCATGAAGAGACGTTGGAATGGCCCCCTGAGTAGGGAGCAGCTCGACCAGTCCCTCCACTGGGGGCCCGAAGAGAATCGACGCTAGCGAAAGCTTCTCCTTCATGCGGGAACCTCGACATGAAATGCGCGGCGGAAGACATGGGCATCGATGCTCCACGGGAAATCGTCCCCTTCCATCTTGGGCAGACCACGCCACCGTTCAGTGATTTCATCGGCCGAGAACCTGATCTTCTCCAGATCGATCTGCTCGACATGGGCACGGCTCGTCACCAGGGTAGGGTCGTTAGCGACTACCGCGGACACATGGGCGATGCAAAGGCGGGCTAGCTCCCGCAGGGACTCGAGCTGGCGATCCAGTTCTTTCAGGGCTGCCTTCGAGTCCACGCCAATTTGATAGAACGTAGACTCTGCCTTCCTAAGGGCGCAAACTTCGGTAAAGTCGAAAAAAATGGGCCGCTCGGGTTTCTGTGCGTTTGCCTTTTTCCAGTCGTAATAATCAGCGATAAAAGCCAACAGAGCGCGATTCAGTTCGCCCAACTGCGAAAAACGCCTGAGATAAGGGATAAGAAAATAGCGATCGCAATAAAGATCATTGAGGAACGGAAAGACGTAGAAGGCGAAATAAATCGAAAGTTCCCAGACGTACTTCAGGGCAAAGGTCTCCTGGTCGCCGAGAGCGTTATAGCTGCGTTGAAACGATGGCAGAAAGGAAAGATAAACCGTCCGCATCATCATCTCGTAGGCCTTCGCCTTGGCAGCCAATTCCTTGTCGTCATCGGTTTGGATTGCATCGACTATTAGGGTATTGCAAATGGCGATCGCATCGCCACCCGGGCTGTAAAGCGGATCGTTGAATCTTCCCGCAAATCCCGAGATCGCCCAGCGGTTCGCGTGGATTGTCCGCGCGCAGTCGTGCGAAAAGTTTCGCAGCACAGAGAAGTCGATGATCTCACGATTGGCGAGCGCGCGCTCGAAGAGCGGAAACTGACGGAAAAGCCAGCCGAGCATCTGGTCCTTGGTGGAAACCTCCCGCGAATCGATGCGGTGGTTGTCATAGACCAGGCCGAAGCTGGTCCGGGCCCGGAGCGGAATCACCCAGAACCAGAAACCTTCGCCGGCGAAATGATTCGTGGCCAGCCAGAAGGGAGCATGCCCGAGACGACGCCTTTCCGGCCGCGTTCGGATCTCATAGAGTGATGCGCTGGTGAGCTTCTCGACGTTAACCGTACCATCGACCCAAAAATAGGTCGCGCTATGCAGAATCTCGCTCTCACGTTTGGAGTTGAGCCGGCCCGCCAGGTGCCGCATGCGCCCCGAGTTATCCACCAGCCAGCGGCAGGTCACCTCCTGAGTTTCTCCCAACCGCTCGAAGCGCACGGAGTGGGTGTTTCCACCCTCGCCCAGCGACACGTCCAGCTCCTTTGCATTCTCCAACAAAAGATAGCGGGAACTTGCTCGATTTCGCAGGATCAGTTCCGCTTCGAACTTGTTCCGATCGAGCTGAAAGGCGGGAATGTTCGAGAATTGGCGAATGTAGGATTGGCTGTAATCCTCGAAATTGCCGCCTGTGGTGCCCGCTGTCTTCCACATGAAACGAAGGTTATACTTCATCACGTGTTCGTGGACGAGGTGCTCCTCCATATCGAGCACCTTGGCCAGGTAGTGTCCGGCCACTTGGACATTGGATTCGCCAAGTTTCTGGCGCGCGACCGGAAGCTTTGGTTCTCGATCGAGGTGAAGGATAGTCTTGTCCGAATAGAGCAACAACTGCCGGGCGAGGGTCAATCCTGCCAGCCCTGCGCCGATGATGATGGTGTCGTAGTGCCGTTCCATTGCCTTCTGCTAGTCACTAGGCTTCCATCTTGAGCGTTAACCTGCCACGGACACATTGCTTACCGGCGGCGGTCGCCTCACACCTTACAAAGGCAAATGGGCCGACAGTGCGCTCCACTTCAATTGCGAATTCGATCTCATCGCCCGGCAGGATTCGTTGAAGAAATGCCATTTCGTTCACCTTGCCCAGCAGAGCTATGCCTTGTGGTCGCCCAGCACGGGGCTTCTCTGCAAGGAATATGGCGGACGCCGTCTGGGCGAGA
>Ga0137396_10000314_pt1 | contig 21821 bp, 18 predicted proteins | sample czc16metaG_FD_108284 | JGI IMG/M metagenome (GOLD analysis project Ga0137396, IMG submission 108284) | Vadose zone soil microbial communities from Angelo Coast Range Reserve, California, USA - czcobulk3.16 metaG | ecosystem: Environmental > Terrestrial > Soil > Vadose zone | place: USA...
AACATGGACTTCTACAACATGCTCGAGCGCGAGCGCCTCGTCTCGAAGAAGACCTCGAAGACGGACGCGGTCCGCTCGCAGCTCGGCCACGACCTCCCGGCCGACGCCGTCCACATCGGCCCGAGCGACTACGTGCCGTGGCTCGAGGACCGTAAGTGGGCCCACATCCGCCTCGAGGGCCGCGGCTTCGGCGACCAGCCGATCAACGTCGAGCTGAAACTCGAGGTGTGGGACTCGCCGAACTCCGCCGGCGTCGTGATCGACGCGATCCGGCTCTGCAAGATCGCCCTCGACCGCGGCCTCAAGGGGGCGCTCTTCGCGCCGTCCGCATACCTGATGAAGTCGCCACCGGAGCAGTGGGCCGACGACGTGGCGCGCACCCGCCTCGAGCGGTTCATCGCCGGCGAAGAGTAGGTGGCGGTCGCCTGGCGCATCGATCGTCCCCTCCGGTGGGTCGTCCGCGCATCCTGCGCGCGACCCGCCGTGACGGTTGCCCTCGCGCTCATCCTCGCGGTCGTCTCGGTCGTCTACACCCTCACGACCATGACCTTCCAGACCTCGGCGCTCGGCCTCCTGCCGCCCGGCCAGCCCTATGTCGAGCGGTACCGGCAGTACTCCACCGAGTTCGGCGACCTCGACGATCTCGCGATCGTCGTCAAGGCGCCGACGCTCCCGGAGGCCACGCTCTACGCGGGCCGCCTCGTGCGCGAGCTCCGCGCGCGCCGCGTGCCGCTCGCCCGGGTCGCCTACCGCATCGATCCAAAGCACTTCGAGGGTCGCGGCCTCCTCTACCTCTCCAAGGAGAAGCTCGAGGCGATCCGCGACCGGATCCTCGACTACCAGGACTTCGTGGAGGCCTTCGCGGGCCGCCCGACCCTCGACCAGCTCGTCGACGGCATCGCGACCCAGGTCGCCAACGCGTTCGTCGCGAACTTCATCGACCTCGGCCTCAACGACGGCAAGACGTCCCTGGACATCCATTTCGTCGAAGATCTGATCGCCCAGATCGCGACGCGGCTCGATCGGTCCGCACCATACCGCTCGCCGTGGGGCACGCTCTTCGCGGTGGGCGACGGCGACAACCCGGGCGCCGGGTACTTCCTCTCGGACGACCAGCGGCTCCTCTTCATCCTGGCGGAGCCGGAGAGCGAGCGCGACAGTTTCACGGGTGATCAGCGCGCGATCGAGGGCGTCCGCGCCGTGATCTCGAGGCTCAGGCGCGAGTTCCCGAACATCGAGGTGGGCGTCACCGGCAAGCCCGCGCTCTCCAACGACGAGATGACCGCCGCGTTCCGCGACAGCCAGCACGCGACGGTCATCGCCTTCGCGCTGACGCTCGGCCTGCTCCTGCTGGGCTTCCTCCGCTTCGGCAGGCCCGTGCTGATGCTGCTCGTGCTCACGATGAGCCTCTGCTGGTCGCTCGGCGTCGCGACGCTCGTCATCGGCCACCTGTCGCTCTTCTCGGTCATGTTCATCTCGATCGTCATCGGGATCGGAATCGACTACGGGATCTACTTCCTCTTCCGTTACGAGGAGGAGCTGTTCCTCGGCCGGAACCTCAAGGAGGCGATCGAGATCACCGCCGGGCGCAGCGGCCCCGGCATGCTGCTCGGCGCGGTCACCGCCGCGGGCACGTTCTACGTGCTCGGCCTCACCGAGTTCCGCGGCGTCCAGGAGCTCGGGTTCGTCGCGGGCACGGCCATCGTGCTCTCCTGGCTCTCGATGATGACGGTCTTCCCGGCCATTCTCGTGTTGGTGGACCGCCGTCACGCGCGCCGTCCGGCCAACGAGATCCCGCGCGCGATCGCGCTCGAGCGGGTGCACGTACCGCTCCTCGAGCACCTCGTCGGCTACCCGAAGACGGTTCTGATCTTCGCGGCCACGATCACGGGGTTCTCGCTCTGGGGTCTCACGTACATCCAGTTCGACTACAACCTGCTCAATCTCCAGGCTCACGGCACCGAGTCGGTCGCTTGGGAGCGGAAGATCCTCGCGACCGCCGGCCGCTCGGCGTTCACGGCGCTCGCGACCGCCGACTCGCTCGACGAGCTCCGCCAGAAGCAGGTTGCCCTCGCGCGCCTCCCGTCGGTCTCCGAGGTGGACTCGGCACTCCTGCTGATTCCCGACGACCAGCCGGCGAAGCTCAAGATCATCCACGACTTCGCGCCGATCATCGCGCCGATTCGCGTCGGGAGGGCGACGCCCGTGGACATCGAACGGCTCGTCGCCGCGCTCGAGACGCTGCGGCGCCGCTTCGGGATCGCGGCGAGCGAGGCGCCGGAGGGCGAGACGAGGCTCCGTCTGGCGAACCTGACGGAGGAGATGGACCGGCTCGTGATCCGCCTGCGCCAGACCGATCCCGACGTGAGCCAGCCGGCGCTGACGGTGCTCCAGAACCAGGTCTACAACGACTTCGTGAAGAACTTCCAGCGGCTCCAGGCGAACCTCAACCCCGCGCCCATCGGGCTCCGGGACGTGCCGCCGGAGCTCCGCAAGAAGTTCGTCAGCGACCGCGGGCACTTCCTGCTCCAGATCCACCCGGCGGTGGACATCTGGGACCGTGAGGGGGCGCTGCGCTTCATCACCGACCTCCGGTCGGTGGATCCCGACGTGACCGGCACGCCGATCATCACCTTCGAGGCGATCCGCTTGATGGAGCGCTCGTACAAGGAGGGCACCGTGTACGCGGTGCTGCTGGTCAGCCTCGTCACGTTCCTCACGCTCCGGCGCGCGCGTGAGACGGTGCTCGCGCTGCTGCCGCTCGGTCTCGGCATGCTGTGGACCTTCGGCCTCATGTACTTCTTCGATCTGCAGTTCAACATGGGGAACGTATTCGGGCTGCCGCTGATCCTCGGCGCCGCCGCCGAATACGGGCTCAACATCGTGATGCGCTACATGGAGGGGCGCGACCACGGCGGGCCGCTCATCGCACGCAGCACGGTCATGGGCGTCCTGGTCAGCGGGCTCTCCACGATCGTCGGCTTCGGCAGCCTCATGGTGGCCGACCATCGCGGCATCTTCGGCTTGGGCCTCCTGCTCACGCTCGGCACGGCGACGAGCCTCGTCGCCGCGCTCGTCGTGCTCCCCGTGCTCCTGCGTCCGCGCACCCGCCGCGCGCCGCCCGAACCCGCCGCCGAGCCCGTCGCGATCTCGTCGCGCTGATGGGCTCGGACCGCGTGACGCCGCAGGCCGCGGCGGCCGGTCGCGCGCCTCGCGTGCTCATCCTGACGGCGAGCTTCGGCTCCGGCCACAACGCCGCCGCCGCCGCGCTCGACACGGCCTTCCGCGCGGCCGGCGCGGCCCCGCGCGTCGTGGACCATTTCCGCGAGCTCGTGCACCCGGCCTTCGACCGCTGGAGCCGACGGCTGTACGAGGCGATGCTCCGCCACGCGCCCGGTCTGTGGGGCTTCGCCTACCGGCTCGGCGATCGGATGACCCCATCCTCGCGGCTGACGTTCCACGCGAACCGCCTCGGGAGCGCGCGGCTGGCACGCCTGCTCGACGCCGAGCGGCCGGACTGTGTGGCGTGCACCCACCCCACGCCCGCCGGAGCTCTCGGGGCGCTCCGCAGGCGCGGCGTGGCGACGCCGGCCTACGCGATCGTCTTCAGCGACTTCACCGTCCACCCAGTGGCTCCACCCGGAGGCAGACGTCCACTACGTGCCGGCCGACGCACTCCGGCCGGCGCTCGTCGCGGGCGGCATCACCGCCGAGCGGGTGGTGACGGTGGGGATCCCGCTACGTCCGGAATTCGCCGAACCCTCGGATCGGGCGATCGCGCGGGCGGCGCTCGGACTCGACCCGCGTGCGCCGGTCGTGCTCGCGATGGCCGGCGCCGCCGGCGGACGTGGGCGGCTCGAGACCGTGACACGCGTGCTCGCCGAGCTCCCGCCTCCGCTGGAGGCGCTCGTCGTGACCGGCCTGGACGCCGAGCTCGCCCGGACGCTGCGCGAGCGGGTCGGCGCGCGCGGGAGGATCAGGATCCTCGGCTACGCGGCGAACATGCGACAGCTCATGACCGCCGCGGATCTGTTCGTCTCCAAGGCGGGCGGCCTGTCGCTCGCCGAGGCGCTCGCGGCCGACCTTCCAGTGATCTGCTTCGGCTCGCTGCCCGGCCACGAGGCGCGCAACGAGGCGTTCGCCGTCTGCGCGGGCGCCGCGCTCGCCGCGCACTCGCCCGCCCAGCTCGCCGACGTGCTGCGCCGTACCCTGGAGCGGCCGGACACGCGCGACGGTCTTCGCGCGGCCGGCCGTGCCCTCCGGCGCCCGCACGCCGCCCGTGAGCTCGCGGACCACCTGCTCGGGATCGCCGCCCGGGAGGCGCCCGGGCGCTCGCTCGCGGGCTACCGCGAGCGCTGAGCGAGGAACCGGAGGAACTCGGCGCCCTCGCGAAGGCGGCGCGCGAGCATCCGGCGATCCCGCGCCATCTCGCGCGTCATCGCCCAGATCTTTCGAGGACGGAAGTAGAAGCGCCTGTAGAAGACCTCGACGGCGTCGAAGATCTGGGCGCTCGAGAGGTGGGGATAGCTGAGGGCGCTCTGCTGGAACCCGCGGCCACTCACGAGGTCCGGCCCGCTGAGCCAGCCGCCGTCCAGCGCCTCTCGGTACAGCGCGGTCCCCGGGTAGGGCGCGGCGATCGAGACCTGGATGGTGTGTGGGTCGATCTCGCACGCGTAGCGGATCGTCGTCTCGATCGTCTCCCGCGTCTCGCCGGGCAGCCCCAGCACGAACGTGCCGTGCGTGGTGATCCCGAGGTCGCGGCAGTCGCGGGCGAAGCGCCGCGCGACCTCCAGGCGGAGCCCCTTCTTGATGTTGTTCAGGATCCGCTGGACGCCCGACTCGTAGCCGACGAGCAGGAGCCGCAGGCCGTTGTCCTTCAGGACCTTCAGCGTCTCGTACGGCACGTTCGCTTTGGCATTGCACGACCACGTGACGCCGAGCCGGCCGAGGCCGCGCGCGATCGCCTCCGCGCGCGGGAGATCGTCGGTGAACGTGTCGTCGTCGAAGAAGTACTCGCGCACCTGCGGAAAGTAGCGCCGCGCGAGCGCGATCTCGTCGAGCACGTGCGCGACCGAGCGCGTGCGGTAGCGCTGGCCGCCCACGGTCTGGGGCCACAGACAGAAGGTGCACCTCGACCGGCAGCCGCGGCCCGTGTACAGGGACACGTAAGGGTGGAGCAGGTAGCCGATCACGTAGTGCTCGAGCGTCAGATCGCGCCGGTAGACGTCCACGACGAAGGGCAGCGCGTCCATGTCCTCGAGCGTCGGCCGGTCCGGCGCGTGGCGGACCACGCCGTTGCTGCGGTAGGAGAGCCCGAGGACCCGTTCGAGCGGACGGCCCTGGGCCACCTCCTGGATCGCGAAGTCGAACTCGTTGCGCGCCACGAACTCGATCGCGTCAGACGCGGCCAACGCGTCCTCGGGATGCACCGCCACGTGGGCGCCGACGAAGCCGATCCGGAGGCGGGGGTTCTCCGCCCGGAGCGCCTCGGCAACCTTCACGTCGTAAGAGAACGACGGCGTGCTCGTATGGAGCACCGCGAGCTCGTACTCGCGGGCCAGCGGCAGAACGTCCTCGAGCGTGAGGTCGGCGGGCGGGGCGTCCACGAGGCGCGAGCCCGGGACGAGCGCCGCAGGCTGCGCGAGCCATGTGGGATACCAGAAGGAGCGGACCTCGCGGCGTGCCTGGTAGCGCGAGCCGGCGCCGCCGTCGAAACCCGCGTACGAGGGCGGGTGGAGGAAGAGTGTCTTGAGGTAGCCCCCGGCCGCCGCGTCAGACACGCGTGACCTCCACGAGGTTCGAGTGGAATGCGGGCCCCCCGCCCATGTCGGTGACACGGTCGTCCGTGAGCACGTTGACCGACCTCCCGCCCGGATGGAACCGGTGCCACCAGATTCCCTCGACCACGACCACGCCGGGCCGGGTAGCGTCGGTCACCTGCGCCGTGAAGCGCGCCGCGCCCCGGGCGCTCTCGATCCGCACCTCGTCCCCGTCCCCGATGCCGCGCGCGGCCGCGTCCGCCGCGGCGAGCATCACCGTCGGCGTCTTCTGGCGTCGGCGCAGCAGCTCCGACTGGCTGAAGGACGAGTTCAGAAAGAACCGGTTCGGCGGCACGATGCACTGCAGCGGGAAGCGCCGGAGGAGCTCGCCGCGCTCCGGACCCTCCGTGAGCGGCACGTAGGTCGGGAGCGCGGGAAGCCCCTGGCGAGCCATCGCCTCCGAGTAGAACTCGACCCGGCCCGACGGCGTCGGAGCGCCATTGGCGAAGGGCATGTACGGCCGCGGCAGGTTGAGCCGCGCCCAGCCGTCGCGCCGGAGCTGCTCGTAGGTGATGGTCCGCACCGTGGCGTCGCCCCGCGCCAGGAACTGGCGGATGAGCGCCTCGACGCTCGTGGCGTAGTGCCCCTCGGCGGCGCCGAGCGCCCGTGCGAGCCGCGCGCACACCTCCCAGTTCGACAGCGCCTCGCCCTGCGGCGGCAGGACGGGCCGGGCGAGCTGGAGCGTGAACTGACCGTACGAGCGGTAGATGTCCTCGTGCTCCATGGACGTCGTCGCCGGCAGGACGAGGTCGGCGTAATACGCGGTGTCCGTCAGCACCTGCTCGTGGACGACCGTGAACAGATCCTCGCGCGCGAGCCCCTCCAGCACGCGCGTTTGGTTCGGGCACACGGCCGCGGGATTCGAGCTGTAGACGTAGAGGGCCTTGACCGGTGGCGTGAGCGTCCGGTCGGTGAGGACGCGTCCCAGCTGGATCATGTTGATGACGCGCGGCGCCGGACTCGGCATCAGGTCGGGACGCTCCAGCACGCTGAAGTCGAATCCGGGTGCGCCGCCCGAGGAGAGGAGTGCGCCGCCGTGCGGGTCCGCGTAGGCGCCCGTGAGCGCCGGCAGGCAGGCGAGGGTCCGGCAGGTCATTCCGCCGTTGTCGTGGCGCGAGAGGCCGATGCCGACGCGGATGAAGCTCCGCGGACCGTCGCCGTAGCGCCGGGCGAACCGCACGATCGTTCCGGCGGGGAGGCCGACGCTCGCCGCGACGGCGTCGGGCGAATACGCCTTGAGGTGCTCGACGAGGCGCTCGAAGCCGAGCGTCGCGCGCGCGATGTAGTCGCGGTCGATCCGGCCCTCGGTCACGAGCACGTGCATGACGGCGAGGGCGAGCGCGGTGTCGGTGCCCGGGCGGACCATCAGGTGCTCGTCAGCCTGCTGGGCGGTCGGCGTGCGATAGGGGTCCACCACGACGACGTGGGCGCCGCGGGCGCGCGCCTGCTTCACGAGTGTCATGACGTTGACCGTCGAGTACGCGGCGTTCACGCCCCAGAGGACGACGAGGTCGGCGCCGACCATCTGCTCGGAGTCGTTGCCGGTCACCGCACCGACGGTCGCCCGCCAGCCCGCGTACGCCGTCGAGACGCAGATCGAGCGGTCGAGGCGGCTCGCGCCGAGCGCGTGGAAGAGTGGGTGGCCTGCGAAGTACTGCACCTGTCCCATCGAGCCGGCGTAGGAGAAGGGCAGGATCGCCTCGGCGCCATGCTCACGGATGACGGCGCGCCAGCGCCGCGCGATCTCGCCGATGGCCTCGTCCCAGGTGATCCGCGCGAACTCGCCGCCGCCCTTTCTGCCGACCCGCCGGAGCGGCGTCAGGACGCGCAGCGGCGAGTGGACGCGCTCGGCGTACTCGCGCACCTTGCCGCAGATCACGCCCTGCGTGAACGGGTGCGCGGGGTCGCCCGTCACCGAGGTGAGGCGTCCGTCCTCGACGGTGACGAGGAGGCTGCAACAGGACGGGCAGTCGTGGGGGCAGACCGACGACGGCATGGTCGCGTATCAGGTTATCATGGCCGCCGGCATGTTCGAGTGGGCCCGGCGGCTCAACCCGTTCAAGACCCGCGAGGCCCGGCGGCTGGCGTTTCTCTTCGGCGTCGTCTACTTCGCCCAGGGCATGTGGTACCTGCCCAACCAGACGATCACGATCCTGCTCAAGGACCGCGGGCTGACCGCCGGTCAGGTCGCCGACTTCTTCCTGATCAGCACGATCCCCTGGCTCATCAAGCCGCTCTACGGCCTCCTCTCGGACTTCGTCCCGCTCTTCGGGCGGCGTCGGCAAAGCTACTTCATTCTGACCTCGGGGCTGGCCGGATTCGCGAGCCTCGTCCTGGCCTCGGGCGCGTCGATCGCCGAGGGCCCGATCGAGACCGTCACCTTCGCGCTGCCCGTCGTCGGCACGATGCGCTTCACGCTCATCGCCGGCGTCGGCCTCTTCACGCTGATGGCTTTCGGGCTCGCCTTCACCGACGTCCTAACCGACGCGATGATGGTCGAGCACGGCCGCCCGCGCGGGCTCACCGGCGCCTTCCAGTCGGTGCAGTGGGCGTGCATCACGGTCGCCTCGGTGCTCGTCGGCCTCCTCGGCGGCTACCTGGCGGAATACCGGAGCCTGCAGACCGCCTTCCTGCTGGCCGCGGCGTTCCCCGTCGTCTCGCTCCTGATGGGCGTGTTCCTCGTGCGCGAGCCGCCGTCCCGGTTCGACGCCGCGGCCATCCGGGCCACGTCGAGGGCCATCCGCGAGGCGCTCGCCCATCGGGACATGTGGGTCGTCGCCGGCTTCATCCTCTTCTGGACCTTCAGCCCGTCCTTCGGCCCGGCCTTCCTCTACTACCAGACCGACGCGCTCAAGTTCAGCCAGCAGTTCATCGGCGTGCTCGGGTCGCTCGCGGCGATCGCGGGCGTGGTCGGCGCCGCGATCTATGCGCCGCTCTCGCGGCGGCTCCCGCTCAAGTCGCTCATCAACGGCTCCATCGGCGCGGGCGTCGTCGCGACGCTCGCCTACCTCGTCTATCGCGACACGGCCTCGGCGCTCCTGATCGACATCACCTTCGGGTGCGTCGGGATGATCACGCAGCTCGCCCTGCTCGATCTCGCCGCCAAGTCGTGTCCGAGGCGCGTGGAAGCGACCTTCTTCGCGCTGCTCATGTCGGTCTACAACGGCGGCACCCAGCTCTCGCAGAACGTGGGCGCGCGCCTCTACGACGCCCTCGGCTACACGCCGCTCGTGCTCATCTCCGCGGCCCTCACCGCGGCCGCGTGGCTCCTCGTGCCGCTCGTGAGGATCGACCGGATCGAAGCCCGTGCGCGTGAGGAGGCGGAGGCGCGCGCGGCGGCCGAGGCGGCGGCCTCCCTCTAGCCACCTGACACGTCGGCCGTCAGGCCTCCCCGGTCTCGGTGTGCGCGTTCCGCGTCGCCGTCGCGTGGGCGCGACGGAGCCACCGGAGCGCGCGTCCCACGTCCTCGGGCTCCTCGACGTCCAGCTCGATCCAGCCCCGTCCCGCGAAGCGCCGATGGGGACGGACGCGCGCGTCGGCGAGCGCCCGCCGCTGGTCGGACGGCGCCAGACGGATCCAGAGGTCGCGCTCCTTCTCGCGGAGCGGAAAGCAGGCGAACAGCGTCTCGCCGACGAAATATCCCCAGCGTCCGAACATCGGCGTGATCCTGACGTCCGCCCAGCCGCCGAGCGTCTCGTTGAAGCGGAGCGCGGGCCCGGCGCCGCCACGCTCGAGCGTGCGCCGGAGCTTGCGCCCCCGCCCCGTGCCGCGGAAGCGGCGCACCGCTAGGGCCAGACCTGGGTGTAGGCGAAGCGGGCGCGCTCGCTCGCGCTCCCGAATTTGGCGTCGTAATCGGCCCGCAGCGTCTTCATGTGGTCGGAGGCCATGAGGCGCCGGTAGGTCGCCTCGTCCTGCAGCTCGTAAACCGCCATGTACTGGTACCTGTCCTCGCCCTCGAGCGCCTTGTAGCGTCGCGCGCTCACCAAGCCCTTGAACTGGAGGACTTGCGGCACATGCTCCTCGTTGTACCAGCGGTTGAACGCCTCCTCCCGCTCCTTGCGGATGGTCGCCTTCACGACGAACAGCACCGTGGCCATGGTGGTCTCCTTCTCGCCGGAGGAATCGAGCGCGGCCCATTCTGCCATTGACAGCGTCTCGGTCGCCATGCGAAAAGAAGCCGTTTCGCCACACGGCGAAGAGAGGATGGTCATGGCGACGACGCGTGTGAGGTTCGCCCCGGTGGAGGGCGCGACCGCGCTCTTTACGGGGGCGTTCTGCGACTACCTGACGATGCTCCACGACACGCTCTCGGCCCGGGCCCTCGAGCTCAGGGCCCGGCGGGCAGACGTCCTGCGCGCCGCGCTCCAGCGGCGCGCCATGCCCGCCGCCCTCCCGACGAGCGAGGCGACCGCGGGTGCCTGGCGGGTTCCGCCGGTGCCGGATGATCTCAAGAAGCCCGGGATCGAGATCTCGGGTCCGTGCTCGATCACCTCGATGTTCATCAACGCACTCAATCCCGGGCCCGAGGGCGAGCGTGCCGAAGGCGACCTGGACGACGACGAGGACTCGGGCGGCCACCGCCTAATCGACACGGTGCGCGCCGCGCACAACCGGCTCGGCGCGGTCAACGGCGAGCTCACGTTCGACGACGAGCAGCGCGGCAAGCGCTACCGGGTGGCGCCCGGCGAGCTGCCGTTCTTCATGCACCGGGAGCGTGGACTCCACCTCGACGAGCCCGATGTCACCGTGGACGGCGGACCCGTGAATGCCGCGATCCTCGGCACCGCGCTCACGCTCTACTACGCGGGCCGCGCCCAGGCCGACCGCGGCCAGGGAATCTACTTCTACCTCCCCAAGCTCGAGCACGCGCCGGAGGCGCGCTGGTACCGCGATCTCTTCGGCCTCTCGCAGCAGCACCTCCCTTACCTCAGGAACGCCACGATCCGCGCGATCGTTCTCGTCGAGTCGCTGCCGTGCGTGTACCAGATGGAGGAGATGCTCTACGAGCTCGGCCCGTACGCCGCCGGGCTCAACGCCGCGCGCTGGGACCTCAAGGCGTCGATCTTCGAGTTCGTCATGACCGACCCGCAGCAGGTCTGGCCGGACCGTTTCGGCGTCGACATCAAGACGACACCGTTCCTCGCCGACATCTTCCGCCGGCTCGTCGCGATCTGCCTGAAGCGCGGCGCCGTCCCGATCGGCGGCATGGCGACGGCGCTCCCCTCGAGCGACCCCGAGGTCAACCGCGCCGCGGGCGAGGCGATCCGGAAGGACAAGGAGTGGGAGGCGGCGCAGGGCTTCATCCGCGCCTGGGTCGCCCACATCTTCCACATGAAGACGGCGGCGGATCCGTTCAGGAGGCTCCACGCCACGGGCGGGGCGCCGACGCCCGCGATGACGAAGCCGGAGAACTACCCGTTGCGCGTCGAGGTCCCCGAGGGCCCGATCACCGTCGAGGGCACGCGGCGCAATGTCCGCATGCTCGTCGAGTACGTCGAGGGCTGGCTCAACGGTCGCGGCGCCAAGGGTATCGACAGCCTCGAGGGCAAGCCCGGCGTCCACCCGGCGCTCATGGAGGACCTCGCGACCGGGCGCATGTCCGTGGCCCAGATCGCGCAGCGCATCCTGCACACGGCCAAGGACCCGAAGACGGGCGCGCAGCACGACGCAGCACTCGTGAGGCGCCTCATGCAGGAGGAGCTCGCCGACATCCTATCGCGTCGGCCGAAGCAGGCCGACGTCGAGACACGCTACCGGAGGGCCGTGAAGGTCGGGATGCGCTGGGTCAAGAACTACATCGAGCTCGACTTCCGCAGCCTCGGCTCCTACACGCGCGCCGAGCTCGACGCCATCGCCGCCGCCCCCGACGCGCTCTGAGTCGCCGGCCGCGCGCTCACCGTGGCGTCGGCCCGAGCGCGAGCAACCCCCCGTCCACCACGATCGTCTGCCCGGTCAGCCCCTCGGCCGTGGCGAGGTAGAAGATCGCGCGGGCGGTCTCCTCCTCGGTGGACAGGCGCCCGATCGGCGTCACGCCGGCCGTGACCTTCCAGTTCTGCTCCCCCCAGCCGCCGAAGCCGGTCGGAATCAGCCCCGGCGCGACGGCGTTGACGCGGATCGCCGGCCCCAGGGCGCGCGCGAGCGACATCGTGAGCGTGGCGAGCGCCGCCTTCGACGCGGCGTACGCCATCGAGGAGCCCGTCCCGGCGAACGCCGCAACCGAGGTGACGTTGACGACAGAGCCGGCGCCGCGGCGGCGCATGTGCTCGGCGGCGGCCCGGACGCAGTAGAAGGCCCCCTTGACGTTGACCGCCCACACGCGGTCCCAGATGTCGTCGGTGAGGCCCTCGAGGTCGCTGTGCGGCTGCACCGGCTTGGTCCAGCCTGCGTTGTTGACGAGGACGTCGATCCCGCCGAGCTCCTTCGCGACGCGGTCCAGCATCGCGCGGGCCTCGGCGTCGCGCGAGACGTCGGCGCGCACGGCGAGCGCCCGGCCCCCGAGCCCGATGATCTCACGGACGGTCGCGTCGGCGGCCTCCGCGCTCTTCGAGTAGTTCACCGCCACCGCCGCGCCCGCGCGTGCGAACGCGAGCGAGGCCTCGCGCCCGATGCCCGTCGCGCCTCCCGTGACAATCGCGACGCGGTTCGCGAGGTTCACGGCCCGCGTCACTCGTAGCGGCTGATGTGCAGGTGCACGCCGTGGCTCGCGGCGGGCTCGAGCGTCACCTCGGCGGTGCCCCGGAGGCACTTCGTGCCCGCGTGACCGAAGGCGTCCATGAGCGCCGGGAAGTCCTCGGCGAGGAGCGAGAGCGCCACCATGCCCTCGATGCCGCCCACCTCCTCGGACGGGGCGATGAGGAGCGCGCCCCTGCCGACCGCGAGCATCGTACGCAGCCCGCCGTTCATCATGACCTCGGGAAAGCCGAAGAGTGACTGGAAGACCTCGGCCGTCCCCTTCACGTCCCGCGCGCCGATGACGAGGCGTTTGAGCCGCACCGGCGACGCCTTCGCCGCAGGCTCGTCCGGGGGCGTCGCCAGCTCCACGAGGACGCCGCAGCACGCCTTCGGGTGCAGGAACGCGATCTGTCCCGCGAGGCCCGGCCGCGGCGCGCGGTCGATCAGCTCCACGTGCCTCTCGTTGAGCGCGGTCAACGCCGCATTGATGTCGGGCGTGTCGAAGCACAGGTGATGGAGACCCTCGCCGCGCTTGGCGAGGAAGCGCGCGGCGCCCGACGCCGCGTCCAGCGGCTCGAGCAGCTCGATCTCCGTGTCGCCGCAGGCGAGAAGCGCCGCGCGCACCCCCTGGTCGGGGACGACGGCCTCCTTGAGGAGCCGAAGGCCGAGGGTGTCACGGTAGAATCGGTACGCGTCCCACAGGCGCGCCACGACGATACCGACGTGATGGATCCGTCGCACCACCCCGGAGTCCTCCCTCAGCGGACGAATGGCGCGATCCTGCGCGCGCAGGCATCGCGGATGCGGATCTTGTGGCTCGACAGGAGCGCCGCGGGCAGCCTGCGGGGTGGAACGTACTCGAGCGCCAGCGTCTCGTCGCACGTCTGGAGCCGACCGCCGCGCGCCACGCACTCGAAGCAGACGTTGACGGAGTGCCAGACGTTGCCGTCCGGATAACGCACCACTTGGCGCTCGGGCCTCGAGTACACGCCGATCAGGCGCCGCACGGAGACGACGAGCCCGGTCTCCTCGTGCACCTCACGGCGGACGGCGTCCGTCACGGACTCACCGATTTCCATCGAGCCGCCCGGCAGCCCCCACTGCCCTCCGTCGGAGCGCTGCTGGAGCAGGAGACGGCCGCGACGGTCGAAGATCACGGCGGACACGCTGGGACGGATTCCGAGCGCGCGTTCGTAGTCACGCTCGAGCGTGATCACCCGTTCAACCTACCCGACCCAGCCCACGTTCGCAATGGCTTACGAGCCCGCGGCGCTGAAGAACCGCTGGAACTCGGCCCACGGCCGAGGCGGGACCGCGGCCACCCCGGCGTTCTCCTCGACGTGCGCCGCCGACTTCATCCCCACGAGGGCCGTGCCGATCCCCGGCGTGGAGCGGACGAACTGGAGCGCCCGCTGCGCATCGGTCGCGAGGCCGGGCAGGACGGTGGCGACCATCGGCGGCAGGTTGCGCGCCAGCTGCCCTTGGAGGATCGACGCCGACGCCATCACGTAGACGCCGAGCTGGCGCGCCGCCTCCAGGAGCGGCACGAGCGCGCCGCCCACCGACTGGTTCGCGCGGACGAAGGCCTCGGGCATCGCGAGGTTGTACGGGAGCTGGATCACCTTGAAGTGGTGGTCGGCGCCGCCCGCGTCTCGCGCCGCACCGATGAGCTCCTCGAGCGAGAGGTAGCCGGGCGCGCCCGGGTCCTCGCGATAGCCGTTCCAGGTGGCGGTCCCGTAGCGCCGCAGCTTGCCCTCGCGCACGGCCTGTTCGAGCGTCTCGAACGCGGCGCGGATGCGCTTCAGGAACTCCGGCCGAGCCACCTCCTCGAGCTGCGACTCCGGGTTGTGGACGTAGTAGACGTCGAGCGACTCGAGCCCGAGGTTGGCGCGGCTCCGCTCGATCTGGTCGGCGAGGTAGTGGGGCGCGATGCAATGGATGCCGCCCGCGATGTCGCCGGGGCCGATGATCCCCGTGTCGAGGTACGTCTGCGTGAACCAGGCACGCGGATCGCGCGGCACGGCGCCGTCGAACGGGATGTAGCCGCCCTTGGTGGCCACGAGGACCTCGTCCCGCCGCGCGAGCCCGCGCCCGAACGCGGTGCCGAGGGCCGTACGGATCGCGCGCTCACTGCGCTGGTGGCGGTAGTTCACCGCCGTGTCGACCACATTGACGCCGAGCTCGAGCGCGCGCACGAGCGCGTCCTGATACGCGACATCCGTCTCCGCGTCCTCGCGGCCGAGGTAGGTGCCGATCCCGACCGTCGAGACGGACAGCCCCTCCAGGTCGCGGAAGTGTCCCGGGGCGGCGCGCCCGGCGAGCCTCGCCGCGTACCGCGTCGTGCCTTCGGAGGTCGCGCTGCCGCCGATCAAGGTCGCCATGGTCGCCCGGCTCAGGGCGCGACGCGGAACGAGAAGCCGCCGCGCACGATGTGGCCGTCGGTCGAGAGCACCTGCCACTCGACACGATAGATCCCGGGGGCCAGCGGGGGAAGCCCGGACGTGAGACGGTCGGCGGGGCCGTCGGTGACCGGCGCGGCCAGCGCCAGGGCCTCCCCGCGCTCGTCGAAGAGGCGGAGCCGCGAGAGCAGTTTCTCGATCCGGTTGTTGAAGCGCGCCGTGAGCCGCGTGGGGCCCGTGACGGTCGAGCCGGCCACCGGGGACGACTCGAGGAGGATCGAGTGCGCCAGGGCGGCGCCCGCGAGGCTCAGGACGAACGCCCCGGCGCCGAGCGCGCCCCAGCGACGCATCAGCGCCAGTCGTCGAGGACGAGGTGCGTCGGGTCCTCGTAATCCTCCTGCTTGCCGCGCTGCATCCGGATCATGCTGAAGTCGATCTGATAGCCGCATTGCACCAGGGTACTGTACGCGACCCAGTACCGCGAATACACCGGGAGGATCACGCGCTGGACGCCGAGCTCCTGGCCGAGCGCTTCGACGGCGCCGATGAACTCGACCAGGTGCTCGACCTTGCGCTGCGGCGGGTCGATGGCCAGCAGCTTCACATAGAGGGCGCCGGCCGGCGCCTCGCTCACGCCCGGCGTGTGGTAGACCGCGAAGCCCACGAGCTCGCGTCCGCGCTCGAGCAGGAGCGTGTCACCGAGCGCGAGGCCATCCACGATCTCGATCTCCTTGGACACGTCCATCCCGCGGCAGACCGCGTTGGTGATCCGGTGGATTCGCACCAGGGTCGCCTTCTTCTTCGTCTCCTCGAGGGTCGAGAAGCGCCGGACGTTGAGCGCGGCCTTCGCGGACTTGGTCGGGGGCGGCGGGGGCGCGGCCCCCGCGCGCGGCAGCGTCCGATCGATCGTGCGGCTCATGATCGCCGTGAGCGCCTTCGGCTTGTAACCGAACTTGTGGTAGAGGAACAGATGCTTCGGGCTCGTCGGATAGGTCACGGACCCCTGGAGCGTGGCGTTGTTCTCGTCGAAGAATTCCTGGGCGGCGCGGATGAGCTGCTGGCCGATCGTCTGGTTCTGGTAGTTCGTGAGAACCGCGACGGGGCCGAGGATGCCCACACTGCCCCAGGTGACGGCGAGCGCGGCGCCGACGATCTTCGAGTTGTCCTCCTCGGCGACGAAGCAGCCCCACGGCTCCATGAGCCAGCGGTGGTGGACGTACTGCGCCCCGCCGAACGCCTGACGCGGGCGGGTGCCGAGCTGACGCTCGAGGAAGTCGCCGAAGGTCTGCTCCATGACGTCGCGGACCTTCGCGAGGTCGCCCTTGCGGACGCGACGGACCTGGACCTTGGGAAGACGTCCCTGCGGGTCCAGCCCGGCGCGGTCGACCGTGGCCCTCACGCGGAGAGGCCCGCGAGGTCTTCCAGCAGGGTGATCACGCCAGAGTGGTCGAGGCCGCCGCGCCCTTTCACGCGGAGCGCGCTGAACAGCTCCTGCACGACCGCCGTCGCCGGGAGCGGCACGCCGAGGACGCGCGCGGACTCCATGATGAGGCCGAGATCCTTGAAGTGCAGGTCAATCTTGAAGCCCGGGTTGTAGGTGTTCGCCAGGTAGTTCGGCTTCTTCTGGTCGAGGCACCTCGAGCCCGCGAGCCCGCCCGCGAGCGCGGTGAGCGTGAGCTCGCGGTCGAGCCCCGCCTTCTTCGCGAGCGTGAGCGCCTCGGCGAGCGCCGTGAGGTTCACGGCGACGATGATCTGGTTGGCGAGCTTGGTGAACCCGCCGAAGCCGAGCGGGCCGAGGTGGGTGATCGTCTTGCCCATGGCCTGGAAGATCGGCAGCACGGCCTCGAAGACCGCCTTGTCCCCGCCGACCATGATCGAGAGCGCCGCGTCGATCGCGCCCTTCTCGCCGCCCGAGACCGGCGCGTCCAGCATCCGCACACCCTTCGTCGCGAGCGCCGCGCCGACCTTCTGCGACACGATCGGCGAGATCGTCGACATGTCCACGTAGACGAGGCCCGCCCGCGCGCCCTCGACGATGCCGTCCTTGCCGAGCGCGACCAGCTCGACGTCGGGCGAGTTCGGCAGCATCGTGATCAGGACGTCGCACCGTCCCGCGACGTCGCGCGGCGACGCGCCGGCTTTGGCCCCCGCCTTGACGATCTCGTCCACCGGTCCACGGCTCCGATTGTGCACGACGAGCGAGTAGCCCGCCTTCAGGAGGTTCCGGGCCATGGGCCGCCCCATGATCCCGAGCCCAATGAATCCAATCACTTGCGCCATGAAGCCCCCGTGGAAAGCCGCGAATTGAGCGCCAATTGTTAGCACATCGCCGCGCGAGGGGTCAAGCGAACGGCCGATTTCCCCTTTTGTGCCTGACGCGTGGGGGCGCCGGCGTGGTGGGCGAGCTCAGTCGGCGATGCGTCTCACGGACAACGCGTGCACCCGGTTATCGGCCGCGAGGCCCGTCGCCTCGTACGCGTCGAGACGGACCGTGCCCGAGTAGGTCACGGACACGCGCGACGGACTTCCCTCGGAAGGCGGCCGGTTGAAGTGCCCCGCCAATCGGAGCGTGTCGCCATCGACCTCGGCCGCGCCCGCGCCGGTCATAGAATTCCCCTGGCCAGTTCTCACGAGCGACCACGCGAGCGCACCGTTCTGCTCGAATATCTTGAGCGTCACTGGAAGCGTCATCACCGGGCCCGACGTCGTGCGAAACTTTAGGGTGCCCTGCCACGAGCCCCGGAACCTGAGTGACGCCGCGACAGCCTGGGCGCCCGGAGGCGCGCCGCGCTGTGCGGCGGGTCGGGTTCCTCCGGTCTCCCGCGTCCGCGCCAGAAATTTGGCGAAGTCGCGCGCCATGTCGCTCAAGGCTTCCTTGAGATGCTCCTCGCTGTCACCCCCGAAGACGCCGAAGGCCGCCTCCCTCCGGTCCGCGCTCACGATCACAACCTCACCCGTCGCCATGTCCACGAGGCGCGTCTCGATCTGCGCCTTGCTCGCCCCGGCGCCGAAGCCGACCATGTAACGCAGGGCGCGGCTTCCGGGCGCGAACTTCGTGATCGTGCCCTCCAGCCTCAGCGCTTGTTGACCCGCCGGCGCGAACTCAGTCTCACCCAGGTTGACGATGCGCTCGAAGAGCCCCGAGGCCCGGAGGCGGCGGACGATCTCGGACTGCAGGTAGGGTGGCAGCTCGGCGGCGAGACGCCGATCCTCGTCGTCCTTGACGTCGGACTCGGCGACCTGGAAGCGATCCACCGCGATCACCAGATAGCGCTTGAGGTCTAGGTCACGGGCGATGCCCACGAGACCGGCGTCCGTGTCCGCGAGCACGGGCTGGAGACCTCCGGCGCCCTTCGGCTCGGCAGCCGGCACCTGATAGGCCCCGAGGCAACCCGTGAGCGCCAACGACAGGACCACGAGAGCCACGATCGACATGCACCCTCCCCGGCGTCGCCGGACACGAAGCCGGGAATCACGCACCGGCCCTCGAGGTCCGCCAGCTCGTACTCGCGCGCTCGCGGAGCCAGAGGATCTCGTCGGTCGCCCCGACCTCGACGATGGTGCCGTTTCGGACCGCGAGCGCCTGGGCCACCGGCAGGGTCGGGTCCTGCGTGAGGACGGTGGCGTTGACGAACAGCCGGATCAGGACGCTACGCCTTCTTTCCCCAGAGCTCCTTCGCGAGCCAGTCGAGGCCGAGGGCCTTCAGCGTCGCCGGCAGCGGCTTGCCGGTCTTGCGGTCGTAGCCCACCTCGCGGTACCAGGTGTCGACCATCTTCTCCCACTGCGCGCCGACGGCCTGGCCCTTGGCGGGGCCGTCGACCGGCGTGGAGCCGTAGCGCTTGGACGGGCGCTCGAGGTCGGGCGTGAGACCGCAGCGGAGCGACACCGCGCGCAGGATGGCGGCCGTCCGGCGACCGAAGTGGACCGTCTCCGCCACGGTGACGTCCCAGCCGGTGGCCGCGTTGAGGGCGCGGGCGAGGTTCTCGAGCCGCGTGCGCGTGGTGAAGATGCACATCCCCAAGGAGTCCTCGAAGTGTCGGCGGCCCCGGATCCCGGCCACGAACTTCGCGACGGCTTCGCCGTCGAACGTGTTGATGCGCGTGGGTTGGCCCACCTCGGCCGGGTGCACGGGCACCCCGCTCTCGAGTGTCCCGGTTCCGGACGTGCAAGTGTCGAGCATCTCGTCCCAACGCGCACGGTGGTCGTGACCGCGGGGCGCGGCTCCCTTCTCGGTGTAGATGGCGCACTCCTTGGCCGCACCGCCGAGCGCCTCGGCGGCGCGCTTGACGCCATCGGCCAGGACGTTGCCGAACCCCTGACGGTGGCTGATCATCTGGATCAGGCGCGCGGCCCCCTTGATGTCGCCCCAGCCGAGCCGGAACCCGAGCTGCTTCTCCGAGATGTACCCCTTCTCCTGGCACTCCATCACCCAGCCGCAGACCCAGCCGAACTCGTTCACGTCGAGGCACGCCTTGTCGAGCTCGGTGTTCAGCCACGCCACGCCGTCGATGTCGCTCACGGCGCCGATCGCCCAGCCGGCACCGGACCAGCCCTCGTACTCGGGCTCGTCGACGATCGCGCCCTTGTGCTCGCCCTGCCGGATGACCGACATGTGGCAGTGGTGCATGCCGCAGGCGCTGCACTGGTGGCCGCGATGGTCGAAGCCCTCGCGCAGCTTCGGGGCCTCCCAACGACTCATGTCGACGGACGGGACGTTGGTCGTGTAGTTCTTGATCGGCAAGGCCCCCAGCCGCGAGAGGTTCACGACCCCGGGCAGCGTGCCGTACTCGTACAGCGATTTCGCGGAGGGGTCGGTACGGAGATCGAAGCCGATGTCGTCGGCCGCCTGCACGAGCCCGCGCGGGTCCGCCGCCCGCAGTGCTTTCGTGCCCCGCACGATGGCCACCGCCTTGAGCTTCTTCTTGCCCATGACGGCGCCGCAGCCGTTTTTGGAGGCGACGTGGCCGTAGTCGCCCTGGATGGCCGCGAAGCGCACCAGGTTCTCCCCGGCGGGCCCGATCGAGTACACCGAGAGCATGTGGCCGCTCTGGCCGAGCTTCGCGGCGAGCGTGTCTTGGGTCGCCCACGTGTCCTTGCCGAGGAGGTCGCGAGCATCGCGGAGCTCCACGACATCGTCGTCGATGTAGAGGTAGACCCAGTCCCGCGCCTGCCCCTGGATGACGATCGCGTCGTACCCCGAGTACTTGAGATTCGTCCCGAAGAAGCCGTTGGCCTGCGTCGAGGTCGGGCCGTTGGTGCCTGCGCCGATGGTGACGACGGTGAGGCCGCTCGATCCCCAGGCCGGCAGCCCGGCCATGGGCCCCGTCGCCAGGATCAGGCGGTTGTCGGGATGGTCCCAGGAGACGTTCCCCTTCCCGCCGCGCGTCGCGGTCTCGCGGTAGAGGATCATCGCGCCGAGGCCGACGCCCCCGAGCAGCTCGCGCATCGCGTCCGGCCCCCACGGCTCGGCCCAGGACTTCTTCTTCGTCAGGTCCACGCGCAGGAGCCGGCCCGCGTAGCCGCCCGGGAGCGCGCGCGCCGCGAGCGTGGTCTTCTTCGTCGCCTTCGCCGAGAGCGTCGCTGTCGTCATACGGCCACCGGGGTGTCGCCGGGCGCCTTCGACGGGCGCCCGAGGATTGTTTCGGGGAGCAGCGTGCTCGTGGTCCGGGACGCGATGAACGCCGGCTTGACGTCGAACGGCTGCTTCTTCAGATGCTCCTTCCAGCGCCCGAGCGAGACGCCGGACTGCACGAGCCCCTTCAGCATGCCGACGTCATTGATCGCCCAGATGTCGCTGGACCGGCCGAGGATGATCGCGCCTGTCAGCCGGTCGCCGCGGAAGAGGAGCTTCCGGTAGGCCGGGCGGTCGGCCCTGAGGCCCGTCGCCGCGTCGGCCTTGGCATCGTCCCACGCGCCGAAGGAGGCGACATCGAGGTGGCAGACCTCGACGATGTTGATGATGAGGCTCCCGCGGTAGCGCACGTCCTTGCCGGCCATGTTGGCGCCCACGACGCGGCCGTGCTCCTGGGCCGTGGGCTCGATCGCGTGCACGGCGCCCTCGCCCGAGATCAGGTCGCGTCCCTCGGCGATGTCGCCCGCCGCGTAGACGTTCGGCACGCTCGAGCGCAGGTGGTCGTCCACGACGATCCCGCGATTGATCGTGACGCCTGCGCCCTTGAGCCACTCGAGGTTGGTCTTGATGCCCGTCGCCATGATGACGACGTCGCAGACGATGTCGCCCGCGCCCGCGAACCTCAGCCGCCGGCGCCCCTTGGCGTCCTCGATCCTCGCGAGCCTCGCCCCCGTGCGGATCGTGACGCCGTGCCTCGTGAGCCAGTCCTCCACGAGCTTCGCCCCCGCGTCGTCGACCATACGCGGCAGGATGCGCGGCGCCACCTCGACGATCGTGAGCTTGGCGCCGAGCGACAAGATCGAATTGAGGATGGTGAAGGCGATGAAGCCCGCGCCCACCATGACGACGTGGCTCCCCGGCTTGATCGCCGCGATCACGCCGCGCGCCTCGTCGAGCGTCCAGAAGGAGTGCACCCCCGGGCCGTCCGAGCCGGGCACCGGCGCCCGGACGGCGGAGGACCCGGTGGCGATCAGGCAGTCGTCGTACTCGACCTTCGTGCCGTCGTCGAGGGTGCACGCGTTCGCCTTCGCGTCGAGCGCCGCCGCGCGCCGGCCGAGGTGGGTCTTCACCCCCCAGTCCGCGAGGATCTTCGCCGTCGCGGTGAACACGTGCGACTCGGCGATGGAGCGGTCGAGGTAGTACGGGAGCACCATCCGCGAGTACGGCCGCTCGGCGCTGACGAGCGTGACCTCCGAGCGCTGCGATTCTTCCTCACGGATCGTCCGCATGGCGTTCATGCCCGCGGTGCCGCCGCCGATGATCAGGTGTCGTGTGGCCATTATTCGATCCTTTTCACC
>Ga0137396_10000316_pt1 | contig 21816 bp, 16 predicted proteins | sample czc16metaG_FD_108284 | JGI IMG/M metagenome (GOLD analysis project Ga0137396, IMG submission 108284) | Vadose zone soil microbial communities from Angelo Coast Range Reserve, California, USA - czcobulk3.16 metaG | ecosystem: Environmental > Terrestrial > Soil > Vadose zone | place: USA...
CGAGGTAAGAGTTTTTTCGACGTAGTCGCGCTCGAGGTCGATATCGGGATCGATCTTGTGGGTTACTCCGTTGTTGCGTTCGTCGCGCTCGAAGCCAATGTCGTGGGTAGCGGCGCCGACCCAGAGTGTTTGTGCGTCAACTTGGAACGGCGCTTTCCAGATGCGCAAGTGATTGCGGGAGGCCACGACCTTAATAGGTTCGGCATGCGCCCAGCCGTAATCCTGGGGACGGCCGAAGAGGTACAACGGGCTCATCGGCATGGTGAGATACGATTCCTTGGAAATGCTTTCGAGGATGCCGTGAAGCACGGAGCCGCGCACGTCGGCATCCACCTTGACCCATCCTGCGGCCGTGAAAACTTTTTGCATCGCGTCTTCTGAGCCGAGGATGAGGAAATTGACCATGTCGCCGAGGTTGCCATCTTTGTCGGCGATGCGGCGCGGAAGCTTAGTGAAGACGCTGGCGTCTACACCCGAAATGGTTTTGACCTGGCGAACTGCGTGATACGCCGCGTTTGGATCGGCCGCGTGGATATCGATGTGCACGGTGAAGGTACCTTCGCCGGTGTCGTCGCTGACTTGATTGATGCCGATGGCAAGCCGCCCGGCAACGGGGGTGACAAAGTTGCGGTTAGCACCCAGGAGAAACGGCTGCGCAATTTCCGCATCGCCCACGCGGCCAATCAGCGCGCCGCGGCCAGCGCCGTTGAAGGGCAGAATCCGGAGGAGGTCCTTGAAGCCGCGCGTGATGCCGTCGGGGCCGTTGTCTTCCCTGGCGTCGGCGTAGCGAAGCTTGCCTGTCGCGATGGCGACGATGTGCTCGCCGGGCTGCACGTCGATTCCGGTGTCGGACCAGGACTGGTCGCCTGTAATTTGAACTTCTTGGGAAATGCGGCGCTTGCCGGAAGGAGGTTGCGTCCGCACCTCGGACGATTGCGCCAGCGGGGAAGTGCCTTGACGAACGAGTTGCGCGAAAAGGGGCACCGCTAAGGAGGCCGATAGTGCCACAGCGGCAAAGGAGAGCGATAAAGAGCTAAGAGATTTCTTCATGCTCACGGAAATCATAGGAGGCGCGATGGTGCATCTTACCTAAACAGATGCTTTTGCAGGGCCCAAACGTTGGCCACAAAAATGGGAGAAAGATGAGCCGGTTCCTTGACTCTTCACTGGGACGCCTTGTATGTTGACAGGATGCTGGCGGCTTGTAGAAAAAACAAGAGCTGGCAAATCATTGTGTAGGCGCAAGGATCGCGAGGAATTAGGACCGATACGGACTTCATGACCAAATTCGCTTTACATCTTTTAGTAGTGCTGTGTTGCGGCGTCGTGGCGTGGCCGGCCGCAGCGAATGCGCAAGCGCGGCCGCCGCAAACTGCGCCTTCGCCGGGTCCGCGGTTGCGGCCGAGTCCAGTCACGAATGTGACCGTGGACGGCAGCGAAGCGATGTTCACCACCATGTGCGCGCTGCTTGCGGCGGGATTCGAGTCCGATATGAGCGCGGCCAACTGGCATCCGCTGCGCGCGCAACTTCGCGAGCGAATGCAGCACCAGCAAGGTCCGGCGGTCGACGCGGTGCGCGAGTTTTATAAGAAGCACCAACTGGCTGACGCAGGCGCGATGCTTTCGCAGTACGTCTGGTTTGGCCTGGTTTCCGGCCCGGCGCCGAAGTTTGAGTTGACCCTGCGGCGCGACGAGTTGCCTCCGGAGGTCATCGCGCTCGAAGGATTCAGCGAAATCCTATCAGCCTACTATCAAGAGCAGAAACTCGGCGGGTTGTGGCGTGAACTGCAGCCTTTGTACAACCGCGAAATCGAGCATCTGCACGACTCGGTCTCGCAGATCGTCTTCGTGGCCACGAACTATCTGCGCGAGATGATGAATAATTCGAATCCGCGCACGTTCCTGGTGATTGTCGAGCCGCTGGTCGGGCGCATCACGAATGTGCGCAACTTTGGCGATCACTATGCCATTGTGTTGAGCGGAGGGGACGATCTGCCGGCCGACACGGTTCGCCACGCGTACCTGCATTTTCTACTCGATCCGCTGCCGCTGCAATATCCGCATGTCGTCGCGGTGAAGAAGCCGTTGTTTGAAGTGGCAGCCCGCGCGCCACGATTGGTTCCGGATTTGAAAGACGATTTTGACTCCTATTTCGCGGAGTGCACGGTGCGAGCGGTGGAGTTGAAGCTGAAACGGATGTCGCCGAGCGAGCGCGAGGCGTCTTTGGACATTGACGATGCGGATGGCTATGTCCTGGTGAGGCCGCTGTTTACGGCGCTGGGGAACTTCGAGAGATCCGAGCCTTCGATGAGGTTGTTTTTCCCAGAGATGGTAAGGTCCATCAACGTCAACGTCGAGGCCAAACGGTTGCAAGGCATAAAATTCGCGCCGGTGAACGCTGTGGCGAAGCCGGATGAGACGGCGAGCGAAGAAGTCGCGCGCAGAAGGAGGCTGACCCCATCCACAATTCCGAACGATCCTGACGCAATTGCAGCGCTGACGGAAGGAGAAAGAAGGATCGCGGAGAAGAATCCGCGTGCGGCGGAGTCGTCTTTTCAAAAAGTATTGGCGAAGTATCCAGAGCAAACGCGCGCGTGGTACGGTATCGGGCTCGTGGCGCTGATGGATCACGACGGCGTGAGAGCTAAGGAAGTCTTCGGCCGGTTGACTTCTGGTGAGCACGCCGCAGCCGATGACCCCATGGTGTTGGCCTGGTCGCACATTTATCTAGCTCGGATCTACGATGATGAAGGGCAGGCCGATCAAGCTAAAGCGCAGTATCACGAAGCGCTGGCCGTCACGGGGAGTCCGGACCAAGCCAGGCAAGCAGCGCAAAAGGGTCTTGCGGCCTTTAGCGGAGGCAAGCCGCTGGAAAGACCGTAGAGAAGCGGGCTCGCGCGGAGCATCCAAGTATCTGCAGGAGAGCGACGCAAGCCCACGGACTCCAGAACCAAATCTTAAACCTGTGAGGTAAAATCGATGAGAGGGAAACGGAATACCTGGGTGGGCGTGGGAGCGCTCACGGCATTTTTATTGTGTGGCGCGGCATCGGCCGGGACGCAAAGCGGACAGCAAGGCGGGCAGAGCCAACCGGCCCAACAACAGCAACAACCTCCGGCACAGGCGGACAAGGATAAGCAGCCCAATCCGCCTCCTCTTTCGATGGACAATGTGCCTGCCAGCCCTGAGGAGGAGGCCGCTTCCAAAGCCGTTCAACAAGCCACCGACCCCAACAAGAAGACTCAACTGGCTGAAGAATTCTTGCAGAAATATCCGCAAAGCCGTTATCGGCCGATGATGTACCAAGCGTTGGTGTCCGGATACTTCACGACGCAGCAGGTGCCGAAAATGCTGGACGCCGGGGAGAAAGAGATCGAAATGAATCCCAACGATGCTCCGGTGCTGGCGGTGATGGCGCAAACGCTGGCTCGCACATATAACTCCAAGGCACCGGACGCGGCGAAGCAGTTGGACAAGGCGGAGCTCTATTCAAGGCGCGCGATCGAGGTTACCCCGACGCTGCCGAAGCCGGAAAATCTGACCGACGAAGCCTTCAACAATGCCAAGAACGACACTCTCGTGATGGCGCACAGCGGGCTTGGGTTGGTCTACATACGGAGGGGCAAATTTACGGAAGCCATACCGGAACTGGAACAGTCGGTAAAGGCGGACCTCCATCCCGAGCCCGACCCGGTGAATTACTACCTGCTTGGAGTCGCGGACAAGCAGACGTCGCACTTTGACGCCGCAGCGGCGGCATTCTCCAAATGCGCTACGGTGCAAAGCTCGTTGCAAGCGACGTGCAAGAGCAGCGCGGAAGACGCCAAGAAACAAGGCTCTACGCAGCTAAGCGCCCCGAATTGATCGAGCGGCGATTGTCCGACTACTTTTGCGATGACCAATAAGGATGAGCAGTTCGAGGACCGGCTGGGCCACAAGTTCCAGAATCCCGAATTGCTCAAGCGCGCTCTGACGCATAGCTCGGCTCTCCCGGAGCTGCGGGCCGCGGGCGAGGAGAGTGACGAGCCAGAGGACAACGAACAACTCGAGTTCCTGGGCGACGCCGTCCTGGATTTATTGGCCAGCGAGTATCTGCTGGAGAAATTTCCGCAGTGGAGCGAAGGGCAGCTTTCCAAGAGCCGGGCGCGACTAGTAAATGCACAGGCTCTGGATTTGGCAGCCCGTCGGCTGCATCTGGGCAAATATCTCCGCCTCGGCCGCGGTGAGGAAAAAACCGGCGGCCGGGGGAAACCCGCTCTGCTGGCAGATGCATTCGAAGCCGTAGTAGCTGCAATTTATCTGGATGCCGGCCTGGCGGCGGCAAAGGAGATGCTGCGAACCGCGCTTTTCGAATCCGCGTTGGAAGAGCGTGGCAGCTTGTTCGAGACCGACCGCAAATCGGCTTTGCAGGAGTTTCTGCAGGGTCGCGGGAAGCCACCCGCGGAATATAGGCTGGCCGCCGAGAGCGGCCCCGATCACCACAAAACATTTCAGGTGGAAGTGTGGATTGACGGGTCGTGCATGGCTTCGGGGCAAGGAAGCACAAAGAAGGAAGCTGAGCAGCGCGCCGCCGGCATAGCACTGGAGCGGCTGGAACACATCAAAGTGAGAAGCTGAAGCGAAATGGCCGAAGAGACCATAGCCCACGAAGCAGCACCCGTGGAAGACGCAAAGAAGCCAGCGCGCAGCGGTGGCGAGGCAACGCTTTCAGAATACATGGAGTCGCTGCTGGTGACGGTGATTCTAGCGCTTTTCGGGACGACCTTTATCGTGCAGGCTTTCAAGATTCCTTCGGCATCGATGGAAGGGACCCTGCTCGTTGGTGACCACTTGCTCGTTAACAAGTTCATTTTTGGAGGACGCGGCGCGTGGTATGAAAAGCTATTGCCGTACCGGCCGCTCGAGCGCGGCGACATCATCGTCTTCAAATATCCTTACCTGGATCATCAGCATTTTGTGAAGCGAGTGATTGGACTACCGGGCGATCGGCTGAAGGTTGAAGATCAACGCGTGTACGTGAATGGCAGGATGTTGAACGAGCCGTATGTGGTGCACGATCCCAGTGCCGGCTACGATCCACTGAACTATGCTTTTCCGCCGTTGGGGAACCAGCTGTATGCCAGTCCGGTTGTGATGGAATGGGCGCATGAGATCAAGAAATACGTGCGGGGAGAAGTGATTGTCGTGCCGCCTGGAAAGTATTTTGCAATGGGAGACAATCGCGATCACAGCCTGGACAGCCGCTACTGGGGATTTGTGGATCGCGATGCCATTATGGGCCGGCCATTCTTGATCTATTGGTCGGTCGAGGCCAGCAGCGCGGATTACGGGCAGAGCAGCTTTCTGCAACGGCTGAAGAGCGTGGTTGACACGCTGTTGCACTTGCCGCAGCGCACGCGATGGAGTCGAATGTTGCGCACCGTGCATTGAGCTGGCCCCGGACCTGCATAGCTTCCTATTTCCCGAGCAGTCTGCGAAACTCTCGAACATCATGCAGCTTGTACGCAAATGGTGGAGACTCGCGCTGTCGATCGCGGCACTGTTGATCGCCGCGCAAATCGGGGCGTCCTTTCTGGCGCGCGCGACAGGCATTCACAAATACCTGGTCGCGCACCTTGAGCGCGCCTTCGGGAGAACCGTCGAGGTTCGCCACTTCAATATCCTGCTGCTGCCTGGTCTCGTGCTGGACGCCGAGCAGGTGAGCATCGGGGAGGATCCCGCCTTCGGAAACGAATATTTCCTGCGTGCTGAGCATCTGACCGCTGGCTTGAGATGGAGCGGCTTGCTGCGAGGCCACTTTGAGTTTGGCACGCTGTCGCTGAGCCGGCCGAGCCTGATCCTGGTGCGCAACGACGCAGGGGAATGGAATCTGGAGCGCTGGCTGCCGCCAGCGAAGTCGACCCTTGGGGCTGGCTCGCGGTTCTATGGCCCGCGCCCGCAAGAAACGCCTTCGAACCGGCTGCAGAAAATTGACATCAATGATGGCCGCGTCAATTTCAAAATTGGCGATGAAAAACTACCGTTCGCGTTCCTGGGAGTTTCCGGCAGCGTAGAACAAGTCTCCGCCGGCCGATGGCGTTTGCAACTGGAGGCGCAGCCCTGGCGCAGCGGCGTGACGCTGCAATCCACGGGTACGCTGTTGGTGCGCGGCGATGTTGCGGGAACCTCGGCCCGTTTGCAACCTGCGGAGGTCCACGTGCAGTGGGGCAAGGTTTCCCTTGCGGACTTGTTTCGGTTGCTGCGCGGTCAAGACTATGGAGTGCGCGGCGTTTTCGCGCTGGATGGAACTGCCAAGAGCAGCACTGGCGATCGAATCGCTGACGCTGACATGCAGCCCGGCGACTGGACGTTTTCGGTACAGGCGCGCGCTGCTCAGATTCATCGATGGGACTTGACCGAACGCTCGGACAATCCAGCCGCCAACGTAAATCTGGAAGGCCGCTGGAACGCCGGCATGCGCAATATTTCGGCGGAACGCCTGGTCCTGGAAACGGCGAGGTCCAACCTGCGGGGCAGTGCGCGCTTTGCATTGAATGTCGCGCCTGCGTGGGAAGTCCGGCTTGATTCCGCGGGAATCCAAGCGGCTGACCTGCTGGCGTGGTATCGCGCGTTCGATCCGAACGTCAGCAACGCGATTGTTGCGGAGCAATTCTTTACCGGCGCGATTACGTTGCACGGGTGGCCGCTGGAGATTGATGAAGCAGCTTTCTCCAGCCGCGGCGGAGAGCTGCGGATTCCCGGATTAGAACCGCTGCGAATCGGCGCGTTTCAGGGTGGGCGGCAGCGGGCAAGCCTGAATGTCGCGCCAGTTCGTATCTCCTACGCAGCGCCTGAGCGCGGCGAAGGGGCAACGTTAACGGCTGTGGCAACGGCGAAACGAAGGAGCGCTGTCGAAAGCAAGGGCGCGCTGGCGGTCGGCTTCACACATGATTTCAGCAAGCGTGAGGGAGCGGTGAGCATCGACGGCCGAATGGAAAATGTGGAGGATGTGCTCAGAATAATGTCCGCGTTGGGGCGGCCAATGAATCGCGGGTGGGAATTGACCGGACCCGTATCGGCTGATCTGCATTATCAGTGGGACAATATGACCGCAACGAAGGCTTGGAGCGGCCACGTCGATATGAACAAAGCGGCATTGCAGGTTGCCGGGCTTAACCAGCCGCTGCAGCTGAACAAAGCGCGGCTGGATTGGAAAGATGGACAACGCAGCGCCAGCATGACGGACGTGGAAGGGTTCGGTGCTTCTTGGTCCGGGCAACTGGCGCAGGCCGGCATCGATGCGGATGGTGACGCAAAGTGGAATTTCCAGCTTCATGCCAATCATTTGGACGCCGCGGACCTTGATCGTTGGATGGGCCCGCGCGCAAGACCCGGCTGGTTGCAACGTCTCCTTGCGTCGCTGCTCGGCGGAAACGCGGCGAATCCCGCGGCCAGCGAACTCTTGCGCCACGTGAACGCGGAAGGTGAACTGCGCGTAGACGAGTTTACGTTAGAGAAGATCAAATTCGATCAAGTGCGTACTAACGGCGCGTTGCACGACTTGCATTTGGAATTGCGACAAGCCGACGCTCGCTGCGCTGGCGGAAGATTGCGCGCGAGGGTACGTGCTGTTTTCTTTCCACGGCCGTCCTACGACTTGACCGCGGAACTCGACCGCGTAAATCTGCAGCAAATTCCTACTCCCGGCAATTTGCCGGAGCGCTTTACCGGACTCGCTTCGGGAACTGTGCATCTCACCACGCAAGGCGTGGGCCGAGACGAATTGCTGCAGCACTTAGCTGGCAAGGGCGAGCTCAAACTCCGAGACGTCGAATTTCGGGGTTGGGATGTAGACGCAAGCATGGCTGATGGTGCGCCGCACGAAGGGGCGTCGCGCTGGGCCTCGGGAGGAGGTGCTTTCGTGGTGCGTGATCGCGGCATCATCTTTCCCGGGTTGCGCCTTGATGGTGCCTCGGAGACTCTGTTGAGAGGTACGCTGAGCTTTGTGCAAGATTCCGATTTGACCTTGCAAACTCTGATTGACGATCGAACCGGTTTCAGTTCGCCAGAACCAGGTTATGTGCTGAAGATTTCGGGTCCGCTGGATGTGCCGAAGATTTCGATTGAGCGTCTCGTTGCGCGTCGCCCGGCAGATTAGGCGCGCGCGGAAAACTTTTCGGTTTCGTTCGGGACAACAACGTTCGGAGATGAAGATGAAAAAGTGCGTTTTGCTTGTGCTCGCGATGGTGTGCTTTGTGCCGCGCGCGTGGGCGCAGAAGAGCGTCACCCTTGAAGAACTGATGAGCGCGCCGTTTCCCGAGAATTTGACGGCCGCCAAGACCGGCAATCGCATCGCCTGGACGTTCAATCAGGAAGGGAAGCGCAACATATGGGCTGCGGAAGGGCCAATGTTTGGCGCGCGCAGGCTTACGCCATATCTCGAAGATGACGGCCAGCCGATTTCGGATGTGAATTTCGCGCTCGGCGGGAACGCCATTGTCTACGTTCGCGGGGAAGGGAAGAATGCCGCAGGTCAATTCCCCAATCCCACTAGCAATCCCGCCGGGACGGAGCAGACCGTTTGGAGCGTGGCCTGGAGCGGCGGCGTGCCCAGAAGAGTCGACGCGGGCGATTCGCCGAAAATTTCTGCGAAGGGGGTCATCGCCTATGTACGCGATGGGCAAATCTGGATAGCTCCATTAGACGGAGGTGAGAAGCCCAAGCAACTGATCGTGCGCGGCCAGAATCATTCCGAGGAATGGTCGCCCGAGGGCTCGCAGTTGGTCTTCGTTTCCACGCGCGGCGATCATGGCTTCATAGGCCTCTATGATGTCGACGCGAAGACGGTGCGTTTCCTCGCTCCCAGCGTCGACACTGATAGCGATGCGGTCTGGTCACTAGATGGCAAGCGCATCGCGTTTGTGCGACGTCCGGCCGAGCCGCGCGATACGCCTACGGGCTATTTTCTTCAGCCCGATAAGCCGCATCCTTGGGCGATTTGGGTCGCGGAGATTTCTTCCGGCAGCGCGCGCGAAATCTGGCACAGCAGCGCGTCTTCTGATGGCTCATATCCTTTCATGGCGCGCGACACCGGCGGCGGAGCGATTCGCTGGGCCGCTGATAATCACTTGCTTATCGCCTCCGAAGAAGACGGCTGGCAGCATCTCTACTCGCTTTCTGTTGAAGGCGGCGCGCCGCACCTCCTCACTCCAGGTAACTGCGAAGTCGAGCAGTGGTCTCTCAGTCCTGATCACGAAACCGTGTTCTTCAATTCCAATTGCGGCGACATCGACCGCCGTCACCTCTGGTCCGTCAGCATCGTCGGAGATCATTTAAGCCAATTCACCCGCGGCGAGGGCAACGAATGGAGCCCCTTGGTGCTGAGTGATGGAAAAACGTATGTCTATGTTAGTTCTGACGCACGTCATCCCGCGAGGCCGTTCCGAAGTTCCTTCGCAACGGACAGAATTGTGCAGGCTTTGGGCGCGGAAACGTGGTCGAAGGATTTTCCAGCAGACCGACTTGTGATACCGCAGCAGGTGGTTCTTCATGCTGCCGACGGCCTGGAAATTCACGGTCAGATTTTTCTTCCAGCCAGCGCTAAAGCTGGTCAGAAGCAGCCGGCATTGGTTTTCATGCACGGCGGCCCGATCCGGCAAATGCTGCTCGGCTGGCACTACATGTATTACTACGCGAATTCCTATGCGATGAATGAGTACTTGGCCAGCCGCGGATACGTCGTGCTTTCGGTCAACTACCGCAGCGGCATCGGTTACGGCCGGGGCTTCCGCGAAGCTCCGGGCCGCGCAGGCCGCGGCGCAACCGAATACAAGGACATCGTGGCGGCGGGAAAATATCTACAGAGCCGCCCCGATGTTGATCCTTCCCGCGTTGGCCTTTGGGGAGGCAGCTACGGCGGATTTCTCACCGCCATGGGTCTCGCTCGCAATTCCGATATTTTCGCTGCTGGCGTCGACTTCCACGGCGTGCACGATTGGCCCACCGACAATTGGGACGGCAAAAATATTCCGCCCGAACTGACCAAACTTGCTCACGAATCTTCTCCGGTCACTTCCGTAGACACGTGGAAGTCTCCTGTGCTTTTCATCCACGGCGACGACGACCGCAACGTCTACTTCACGCAAACGGTTGATCTCGCCGCCCGGCTGCGCGCCCGCGGCGTGATTATCGAGCAGCTCGTTTTCCCGGATGACGTGCACGATTTTCTGCTGCATCGCAATTGGCTCGCCGCGTATCACGCCACCAGTGATTTTTTTGACCGGCGCCTGAAACAGCGCAGCGTTGCGGGCGGCGCGGCCGCAAAAACGAAGTGAGCTTGGCCGTGGCTGAACATTGATGAATGGCACTCGCACTCTGGCGCGTCGCGCGAAAGATTACGCCTCCGTTTATGGCTCAATCGCTTTGCTCGCCACCTGCGTTTGCGCCGCGAAAGGCCGGCCGGAGCGCGTCAATCTTTTCCCACGATTGCAAGCCGGGCAAACCTTGGCCTACCAGATCAGCTATCACAGCGACAAACACGTCAAAACAGAAAGCCGGGTGATCGTTGCCGCTCCCGATGATTCCGTCAAAATTGATGTGAACGCCTTTCTGCGCCTCGAGGTTCTCGGCGTTCAGGTGCAGGGGGGCCGCGCCGTTATTCACGCACGCGCAAACTTTCAGGTCCTCGACTCCGATTCCCATTTCAAGGTTCCCAACATCGATCAGCCGGCAGGGCAGTTGCAGAGGCAAGACCCCGTTGGAAAGTTCATCGAGTTTACGATTCTTCCAGACGGCCGTCTCGACCAGGTCACAGGCCTCGACGCACTCTTTCCTGAACAGCAGCAGGCCTGGCAGGAATGGGCCTCCCGCTTTCTGCTTGCCGCGGGATTCCGTACTCCAGGAGTCCGCGTCACGCAAAAATGGGGCTCCGAAGAAATGGAGAAGTCCCCCTCGCCCATCGCCGGCCTACGCTGGATGCGCGAGTCCAGCTACGTCCGCGATGAGCCTTGCCGTGCTGTGCAACTGACCGTGCAGGGCAGCGTCGCTCCGTCAGACAATGAGCCGGAAACCTGCGCCGTGATTCTAACCACCGCCGTGCTAAAGCAGGATTCCGACAAGAACGCCACGCCGGAGGACTTCAAGCTCCACGAGTTACGCACCGCAGGCACTGCCCACGGCACCAACCGCATCATTACCTACATCTCGGTAAAAACCGGTCTCCTTGTTCGCGCCACCGAAGAAGCTACGCAGCAAATGAACGTCACCGTGGCCAAAGCCGACGGCTCCAATCGCGTTCGTTACGACGTAAACGCCAAGAGCCACTCCGAAGTGCTACTGGTCTCAGAGTCTCCACTCAACAATCCTTGATACCCCAGGAGAGGGTTCGCCTCCTCGCGCCGGTGGCGATACTTGGTGACCTCTTCGCGATTTGCGCCGCGGGGTATAATGGAGGTTTCACCAGGCGCCATCGGGCCAGCAGGAGGCTTCTCTCGTGAAATTCAAGCTGCGCAGCAGCTATCAACCGCGGGGCGACCAGCCCGCCGCCATTGACCAGCTCGTGCGTGGCGTAGAAGCCGGCGAAAAGCATCAGGTGCTTCTCGGCGTCACCGGCTCCGGCAAGACTTTCACGATGGCCAAGGTCATCGAGGCCGTAAACCGGCCTGCGCTTGTCCTTGCCCATAACAAAACTCTCGCCGCGCAGCTCTACCACGAGTTCAAGAGCTTCTTCCCGGAGAATGCCGTCGAATATTTCGTTAGCTACTATGATTTTTATCAGCCGGAAGCGTACGTTCCCTCCGCCGACGTCTACATCGAAAAAGAAGCCACCATCAACGACGAGCTTGACAAGCTGCGCATGAGCGCCACCCGCTCGCTCTTCGAGCGCCGCGACGTGATAATCGTCGCGTCCGTTTCCTGCATCTACGGTCTCGGCTCGCCGGAAGCCTATTACGGCATGCTCGTGATGCTCGAAAAAGGCCAGCACACCTCGCGCGAAGCTCTCCTCCGTCGCTTCGTCGATATTCAGTACGACCGCTCGGAGGATTTGCGCCGCGGCACCTTTCGCGTGCGCGGCGACATGATCGAGATTTATCCAACCTACGAAGACAATGGGTATCGCATCGAGATGTGGGGAGAGCAGATCGACGCGCTGCGCCAAATCGATCCCCTTACCGGCGAAGTCCGTGCCGGCCAGGAAGATTTGACCCGCGTGCCTATCTATCCAAAAACGCACTACGTTATGCCTGCCGAGCAGCGCGAACGCGCCATCGTGAGCATCCACGAAGAACTCGAATGGTGGAAGAAAGAGCTGGAGCGCGCGGGAAAATTTGTGGAAGCGCAGCGCCTGACGCAGCGGACTCTGTTCGACATCGAGATGATGCGCACCATCGGCTACTGCCACGGCGTCGAAAATTATTCGCGCCACCTCAGCGGCCGCTTGCCAGGCGAAGCTCCGCCCACGTTGCTCGATTACGTCCCGCAGGATTACTTGCTGTTCGTGGATGAATCGCACCAGACCATTCCGCAGGTTCGCGGAATGCATGCCGGCGACCGCTCGCGCAAGGAAACGCTGGTGAACTACGGGTTCCGCATGCCTTCCGCGCTCGACAATCGGCCGCTCACATTCGAAGAATTCGAGCACCGCGTGAATCAGGCGCTGTATGTTTCGGCAACTCCGGGCCCTTACGAGCTGACGAAATCGGGCGGCGTCTTCGTCGAGCAGGTGATTCGCCCCACCGGACTCGTCGATCCTGAAGTGGAGATTCGTGCGGTAAAGGGCCAAGTCGACGATCTACTCGAGGAAATCCGCATCCGCGCCGAGCGCCACGAGCGCGTGCTGGTCACCACGCTGACCAAACGCATGGCCGAAGATCTTTCCGAATACTTCACTGAAATTGGAGTGCGTTGCCGTTACTTGCATTCGGAAATCGAAACGCTCGACCGCATCAAAATCCTGCGCGACCTCCGCCGCGGCGAATTTGATGTCCTTATTGGTATCAATCTTCTGCGCGAAGGCCTGGACCTGCCCGAAGTCTCTCTCGTCGCCATTCTCGATGCTGACAAGGAAGGCTACCTGCGCAGCGCCACGTCGCTCATCCAGACCATGGGCCGGTGCGCGCGCCATATCTCCGGCCGCGCCATCCTCTATGCCGACACGCGCACCGGTTCCATGAACCAGGCCATCAGCGAAACCAATCGCCGCCGCGACAAGCAGCTCGCCTACAACAAGGAAAACAACATTACGCCCGAATCCATCGTCAAGTCCGTGGATATGGAGCTTGCGCGCATCGTTGAAGCCGATTATGTCACCATACCCGTGGACGACGTGGCGCTGGACACGGCTACGGCCAATGTCAAAAATGAGCAGCAGCTAGCGGAATTGCTGAAGCAGCTCGAAGGACAAATGCGCGAAGCTGCCAAGAAATTCGAGTTTGAAAAAGCTGCCCAGCTCCGCGACCGCATCCGCAGCCTAAAGCAGCGCGACCTCTCCGGCCACTTCTCCACCGAAAACGCCGCTGCGGCTCCCTAAGCGCCTGCGACGCGAAATATACGTGCACCCGTAGCGGCCGCCGACCCACGGCGGGCGCTTTTTTCTTCGCTAAACGACGCCGCGGCGCAACTCCTCCAGCGGATAAAACGTCCCACGCCAAGTCACGCCGCCCTGCCAAAGCGTAACCACCGTCGAACGCAGCAGCATGTAGCAAAATAGCACCGCTCCCACCGGGTGCGTCAGCGCATAAAGCGGCGAAACGCGGACTTCGATACTCACCCCAACATGAAATCCAACAGCAATCGCCACCGCAATTGCCGCAAAGATTCGAGACCAACCGTGCGCTGCAAATAGCGCGACAAACGGTGCTACGTTTGCCAAGAACACTGCCGCCGCCGAAAAAATTGCAACCGCCAGGTTGTAGCCCGCGCTAGCAAAAAAATTCTTGGTCACCCCGCGCACGATATTTCCTACTCCGGCGTGCCACCGCACTACCACCGCATCCTGTGCCATGGCCACACAACTTCGGAATCCCGCTTGCTTCACGATCTTCCCCAGCTTCATGTCGTCGACCACTTCCATCGCCAGCCGCCGGTGCATCCCCGCCGCTTCGTACGCCCCGCGCTTCACCATCTGAAACGCCCCGACCCCGACATACGCCCGCGAATGCGGGTTGCCAACTCGATACGGATCCGTCGCCAAATGAAACGCCATTCCAAAGAAAGTCAGCAAAGTCGTCTCCCAAAATCCGTGCATCTCCACGTCCCCCAACAACGTCAGATGATCCACCGCCCGCTCCTTCACGAGGCTTGCCGCGCGCCGCAATACATCCGGCGCAAACCGCACGTCCGCATCCGTGAACAGCAGCCATTCTCCCGTCGACGCCTCATACGCCTTCTGCAAAGCATGCGGTTTCCCCAGCCACCCGCCCGGCAGCTCATCCACGAGCACCACGCGAGCACGTTTGTCCACCCGCGCAAACTCATTTAGGATTTTTCGGGTGGAGTCTTGCGACCGGTCATCTACCGCGATGATTTCCAGGTTCGGGTAGTCGAGCGCCGCAAGCGTGGCCAGCGCCGCTGGCAGCTTTTCTTCTTCATCCCGCGCCGCAAAAATCAGCGATATCCGCGGGCACTCCGCATCCCCGGCGGGAGCGCAATCCTTCAGTCGCGGTAGCCGCAACGCGCCGTAAGCCACGCGCAGCCCGTGAAAAAACCAGAAGAAAGCGATAAGTCCGAAGAGCCAGACTCCCGCGATGTGCTCGATTTTCGCCGCCGGAATTGGTGTCAACGCTCGCCTCGCGGTATCCTAGCACGTGACCCAAGACTCATTGAAACCAACACTGGTGAACGCATTGAAGATTCCCGTCGAAACCATAACGCTTCCCAACGGACTGAAAGTCGTCGTGGCGCCGGATACTACCGCGCCGGTCGTCACCGTCGGCGTCTACTACAAGATCGGTTTCCGCCTTGAGCCGCAGGGCCGCAGCGGCTTCGCGCATCTTTTCGAGCACATGATGTTTCAAGGCTCCGCCAACGCTCCCAAGATGCAGCACATCAAGCTCATCAATTCCAGCGGCGGCACCCTTAACGGTTCCACGCATTACGATGTCACCAATTATTTCGAGTCCGTTCCCTCCAACGCGCTGGAGCGCGTCCTGTGGCTTGAAGCCGATCGCATGCGCGCCCTCAAAGTCGATGACGAAAATCTTCGCAACCAGCGCGATGTCGTAAAGGAAGAAGTCCGCGTTAACGTCTTGAATCAGCCATACGGTGGCTTTCCCTGGCTCGACCTTCCGCCCATTGCTTTCCGCAATTGGGCCAATGCTCACAATTTTTACGGCGATTTTGCCGATCTCGACGCCGCCAGCCTCGCTGACGTGCAATCTTTCTTCAAAACTTACTACGCCCCCAACAACGCCGTCCTGCTGATTCTCGGCGACGTAAAATCCGACGAAGGCCTGGCCCTCGCCAAAAAATATTTCAGCGACATCCCCGCCGGCGCCGCGCCTCCTTTCGCCGACCCGCGCGAACCAGAGCAAACCGAAGAACGCCGCGGCGAAGTCGAAGAAAAATTCGGAACGCTCCCCGCCATGGCCGTCGGCTACACCGTCCCGCCCCGCCGCACGACGGATTGGTACGCGATGACTCTTCTCGACCAAGCGCTCCAAGGTGGCCGCGCCGGACGCTTGTATCGCCACCTGGTCCTCGAAAAGCAAATTGCTGTCGAAGTTGACGGCGGCATTGAAGACATCTTCGGGTACAACGGTCCAACGCAAATGGTCACCAAGATTCTTCATAAGCCCGAATATTCCAGCGACGCCACGCTCGCCGAATTCGACGCGGTCATTCGCGAAGTGCAGCAGGACGGCATTACCCCAGACGAGCTCGATCAACTTAAAGTGAAATTCCGCTCTGACTATTACTCCACGCTAGAAGGCGGCCGCGGCGGCATGCCCCGCTACGGTCTGATGCATCTCCTGGCCTGCTTCTCGCTTTTTGACAATGAGCCGCAGATCGTCAACTCCATCCTCGACGGCTTCCTCGCCGTAAGGTGCGAGGACATCCAAGCCGTCGCAAAAAAGTATCTCCGCAACGATCAGCGCGCCATCGTCTTCCGTCGCCCCATCGATGCGCACGCCAAGGAGGCCGCGTAATGGCCACCCGCGCAGCAGCCGAAATTCACACCGCCGTTCCACCGCTTTCTCCGGAGCGCCAGGTCACCTGGCCCAAGCGCACAAGAGCGCGCCTCGCCAACGGACTCGAAGTCGTCCTCGCCGAATCGCACACGATCCCCAAGTTTCACGGCGAGCTTTTCTTACGTTCCGGCGACGCCGCAGCCAGCCAGCGCGCACCTGGCCTTGCCGAAATGACCGCCACCGTCGTGCGCACTGGCACTGCCAACCGCCCCAGCCGCCAAATCGAAGAAGACCTCCGTCGCCTCGGCGCCGATCTCTCCTCCCACGCCGGAGCTGACAACAGTGCCATCGCCTTCGCCGGCCTCTCCGAGTTCGCCGACCCGCTGCTTCAGCTTGTCAACGAGTTGGCGCGCGAAGCCGCGTTCCCGGAGCCCGAATTCGAACGCGAGCGCCGCCAAAGGCTCGAAGAAGTACAACTAGATCGCACCCAGCCCGGCTTCCTCGCCGGCGAGCGTCTGCGCAAAGTTCTCTTCGGTGCTCATCCTTACGCGCAAGTCGCACCCACGGAAGAACAAGTCGCCGCCTACAAGCGGGACGACCTTCTCTCCGTCTATCGCGATTTCTATACCGCGGAAAACGCGCTGCTATTGATGGTAGGCGATTTCGATTCCGCCGCTATGCTGAAGACCATCGAAAATGTCTTTGGGGCCTGGAGTGGAAAAAAGCCGAGCGTCCCGCCCTCCCCAGAGCCCGCAAAGCCGCGCGGCCGACGCGTCCAACTCGTGCATGTTCCCGGCTCGGTGCAAGCGCAGATTCTCGCTGGCTGCCACGCCATCACCCGCAAGCATCCAGACTGGATCAAGCTCGGACTTACCAACAGTCTCTACGGCGGCGCATTCAATTCGCGCTTGGTGATGAATATTCGCGAGGATAAAGGCTACACTTACAGCCCGCGCAGCAGCGTCAATCCTCTGCGCCAGTACGGCTACTTCTCCATTTCCGCCGCCGTTCGCAACGACGTCGTGGCCGCTTCGCTCACGGAAATCTTCTACGAGCTCGACAAGCTCCGGGCCCTTCCCGTTCCTGAGCCCGAGCTTGCCGACGCCGCCAACTACGTCAGCGGTGTTTTCTCCCTTGGACTCGCCACCCAAGACGGCCTGCTCTCACAACTTGCCACCGTCGCGCTCAACGATCTCCCCAACGATTACCTCGAAACCTATCGCGAAAAGGTTCGCATGCTCACGCCCGACGACTTGCTTTTCACTGCGCGAAAATATTTCGACTCCGCCAACACGCAAATTGTGGTGGTCGGCGACCGCACCCAAATCGAGCAGCAAGCCGCCCTCTTCGGCGACCTCGACGTCTACGACGCTCACGGCAAGCGCCTCGGCTAGTTGGATCTGTTATTTACTTAGGAAACTACCTCTGCTAGTATTCTGCTGTATGGAATGCGGCAAACTGCGGGTTTCGTTTTCTCTTTTCTTTCTGGCGATCTGCCTCGCGTTCGCGGCCGTGTCAGCAGCGACCAAGAAGCCGCCGCTCAAGCCCATCAACATCAACACCGCCAACTTCGACGAGCTTCAGCAAGTTCCAGGAATCGGTCCCGCCACCGCCGAAAAAATTCTGCAGATGCGCAAGTCTTACGGCGCCTTTAAAAGCGTCGATGACCTGTTAGCCATCAAGGGCCTCGGCAAGAAGCGCCTCGAAAAAATGCGCAAATACCTGACCGTGGGCAAGGCATCAGCCAGCAAGCAGCCGCCAAAGAGTTCACCTCCGCCCGCCGCCGAAACCGAGGCTCCGCCAAGCTAATTTTTTCTCCCCGCCAACTCTGGGCTCTTTACGTCTGTGCGTTAGTTTTTTCTTGTTTAGAACGTCTGGTGCGTTGGGAGGCGCGATTCCAGCCGCAGCGGTACCTGATCCGCAATGCGGATCCCATATCCCTCCAGCGCCACAACTTTCTTGGGATGGTTAGTTAGTACACGAATGTCTTTGAGTCCCAGGTCGATCAAAATCTGCGCGCCAATTCCGCTCTCGTGCTGCACCATGCGCTGTCGCGCCGGCTCGCGGTCCAGTTGTCCACGCGAATGAAAATGAATTTGCGGCAACACGCCCGGTTCCTCGCTCACCTCAATCCCAAATCCTCGCCCAGTGTGGTGCAAGTACAAGAAGACGCCGCGATCCTCTTTCGCAATCGCTTCCAGCGACCTTGCCACCAACTCCGCGCAGTCGCACGTCACCGATCCAAACACGTCTCCGGTCAAACAGTGCGAATGCACCCGGACCAGCGGTGCTGTTCCACCTTCGAGCTCTCCGCGCACCAGCGCGACATGCTGGTCATGGTCCACGTCGCTCGAATAGGCGATCATCCGAAACTCGCCGTAGCGCGTCGGCAGCACGGCCTCCGCCACGCGCCGCACGTAGCGCTCGTGCTGCATGCGGTAGCGGATCAGGTCTGCCACCGTCAGCATCTTCAGATTGTGCTGCTTGCAAAATTCCACGAGCTGCGGCACGCGCGACATCGTGCCATCTTCATTCATGATTTCGCAAATCACGCCCGCGGGAGTCAGCCCGGCAATGCGCGCCAAATCCACGCTCGCCTCGGTTTGCCCGGCGCGCACGAGTACCCCGCCATTCCGCGCCCGCAATGGAAAAATATGCCCGGGCCGCGCCAAATCCTGTGGCTTCGTCTTCGGGTCAACCGCCGTCAGAATCGTGATTGCGCGGTCCGAAGCGCTGATTCCAGTGGTGACTCCCAGCCGCCCGTCGATCGCCTCGCAAAACGCCGTCCCGTGCGCGGAAGTATTGATCGGCGACATCAGCGGCAGGTGCAGTTCATCGCAGCGCTCCTCGGTGAGCGGTAAGCAAATCAGTCCCCGCGCGTACTTGGCCATGAAGTTGATGGCCTCCGGCGTAATCTTCTCCGCCGCCATCGCCAAGTCGCCTTCGTTTTCGCGGTCTTCGTCGTCGACGAGGACAATCATTCGCCCCTGTCGAATCTCCTCTACCGCGTCTTCCACGCTCGCAAAGTCAGCTCTCATCTCGCTCATATTATCGAATATACCATTAGTGTGCGTTCGTCGAAATGAATCAGCGCCTGTGCGGATGCATCATCAGGATTGGCACGTTCCTGGCACAGAGGACCAAGTTGGCGTCCATTTCGGCGAGAGCTTCGGGCATTTGGCGGCCGAGTACGACGGAGCCTCTGGTGATGATGGCGGTGTACCCGCTGAGCTCGAACAGGTGGCGTACCGTCCTGGTGGGTGCAACGGTTGTCAATGCGGGACTCCTTGCTATTAGTGGAATAGGATTCATAGTACGCGGTTGAAGGACGATCGGGATGCAAGGGATGCCGATCGCAAAAAATAAACAAGGTTAGGCCGGGGCCTAGGAGGGGAAATCAAGAAAGTAAGCTAGAATTGAAGTCTCGCATGTCGGGGCGTAGCGCAGCCTGGTAGCGCGCCTGCCTTGGGCGCAGGAGGTCCCGAGTTCAAATCTCGGCGCCCCGACCACTAACTTACTGAACTAACTGACTTTCTTTTTCCGCGATATTTCCGCAACTCTCCAACTTGGGAACATTTGGGAACAATTGCTCTTCGAGCAGGTTCACAGCGTCTCTTTGTGCACTCCCACTGGCGTGTGTATAGATCTCCAAAGTTGTCGCCATATGTGAATGCCCAAGCTGCGCCTGTGCAACTTTCAAAGGAGTTCCTTGCGAATGCAACAACGTGCCGTGCGTGTGACGGAGCGTATGCCAATCGATTCGCTGCAGACCAGCTCTCTTGCACGCGGTTCGTAGTGCCTTTTTTCTGAGATTATCCGCCGCAAGCGGAACGCCTTGGCGTCTGGCAAATACCAATGCGTCTGGAGAGTGTTCTGCTGAACGCGAATAGAGGTTTTTCAGTTCACGCACAACCGCTGGAGCCAATGGAACTTCACGTCGGCTTGCGCGTGTTTTCGGCGAACCGAAGTGCCCTTTGTAGCAGGTCTCCGCCACGCGCAATGTCCCGAGAAGCAGGTCAATTCGTCCCCATCGCAACGCGAGAATTTCACCGATCCGCAGTCCAGTCATTGTCGCGAGGATAATGATCGTGCGGAGAGGTTCGTTACTCGCAGCTATGAGTTGTCGAACTTCTTCTGCCACAAGAAACCGATGCGGACGTTTCAGCGTCCTTTCTGGCATCTTTACGCCGCGCACAGGATTATTCAGGACGTAGTCCCAATTGACAGCTGTTCCCATCACTTTGCTTAGGAGGTGTCGCAGATGGTTGGTGGTTTCCCATGCGAATCCTTGCTTGAGTTTCTCCAGGAGGTACTGCTGAACTTCTACCCTGGATATATCGCACAGGCGATGTCCACCAAACCGTGGAATCAAGTGTTTGCGCAGCAGGAGTGAATAAATTTCCCGCGTTGCATACTTGAGTGTCGGCAGTACTCCGGGCTCAAAGCAATCCGCGATGAATTGCGAAAACAGCATCGTGCCTTCTGGCCGGTACTGCCCTTGGTTAACGGGGTTGAGGTGGGTGTCTAGTAGTCTGCGGGCTTCACGCCGGCCTGCGATTTCGCTGACAGGTCCTAGCACAACCGAGCGCATTACCCGGTCAGCCGATCCGTCCGCGAGAATCACGTCTTCCCTCCATCGTGCAACCCACACTTTCCGACGCTTGCCACGAATAAACAAACAACCATTCTGATATTGGCTACGAGCCATTCTTTTCCTCTCTATTCTGAGGTTGGCTCGCCTGCCTTTTCCTATGTCACTTCTGAGTGTAGCGCCGGTGTCAAGCGGCACGATGGCCTCCACGCTGACTTTCGACCCAAGCGTGAATTTCTTCTTCGCGAAAGCGCCAGTATTTGCCTAGACGGATACCGGGCAGCCGCTCCGTCGAACGCCTGCGCGTCCTTCCATAGACCCAGGAGACCGGAACATGCAATAGCTCGGCTACCTGGTGGATCGTTAAGAGTCTCTCCTTCTCTCTTTCCACCGTGGCTCCGTTGCGTTTCCACCCGAATGTGTTCGATTCCGAATGATCTTCTGCGCCATGAGAAACCGCCTGTTGCGGCCCACTTGTACGTTCCATCGGACGCGAGGCATGCCGTCTTGACGACGCTGTGTTCTCGCGCATGCAGAGTTGTGTTGGCGCGTCCTTCATTTTTGTTATGCGGTCTCTGTGAGTCCGCCTCCCTTGAGCTCGCGAATCTTTCCGTTGCTGGGCTGTTGGCCTAGCCAGGCTTTGAATTCGTCATCGCGCTTGAAAAGGACTTTCAGCGCCTCCGTGATGACGTATGACGGAGTGGAGTCGATCAACTTCGCATACTGATCGAGCTGTTCTTTCACTGACTGTTGGACACGAGCCTGAACTGTCACCGACTTTGGTTGTTTGGGTGGTGCCTTGATGATTGCCATGTTGCTCTTCTCTTCCTCCCATGTGGTTTGTGTTACATCCTGCAATACGCCTTGCATTCGCCGACTCCTGCACGCGGACAAAACACGGTCACGCTTCCTGCGTGACGGGCGGGAGCGACGCCACGAACTTTTTGGGCGGCTGAAAGCCGAAAAAGTGGGGTCGCTCCAGCCCAACTCGGTGTTTTGCGCGCGGCCAAATTGATCGTCGCGTTGTGTGCAACCGCTTGTCCATTTGCCACTTACTCGATCGCCAAGGTGACCGCGAGGGTGACGGATATGGTGATCTGTGTCTCTCATGCACCCGTC
>Ga0137396_10000317_pt1 | contig 21771 bp, 19 predicted proteins | sample czc16metaG_FD_108284 | JGI IMG/M metagenome (GOLD analysis project Ga0137396, IMG submission 108284) | Vadose zone soil microbial communities from Angelo Coast Range Reserve, California, USA - czcobulk3.16 metaG | ecosystem: Environmental > Terrestrial > Soil > Vadose zone | place: USA...
CCCATCACTCTACTCATCCCCGGAATCCCAACGGGAATAGCTGACGTCACGCGGGTCCTGCCGAACGGGCTCGCAGCGGCAATAAGCGTCGGCCTTGTCACCGGGACCCCTGAAGGGCTGACGTATCTTGCAGACCTCCTGCTATTGTTTGCCTGGCTCGGAGGAGTGCTGTTCTTGGGTGTGAGAATGTCGCGCGGACACTTCTACGACCTCCTCGAAATATCAGCACCGGGTACCGGAGAGAAGTTTGATCGTGCCAGTCAGGTTTCTCGGTTGGACCCGCGAGGAAAGTCCATCTGGTCGATCGTAAGACTCAAGGAAAAGATCCTGATCAGCCGGACCCGGGAGGCAAGAGCGCAACTCATCAGCGCCATCTTTCTCGCAGGCTTCATGATCATCTACGCCCTGTCAGGCTCCTTCCAATCGTCCCCGACCTCGTTCCTCTTCATCCTGTTCATAATCGGATCCTTCGGCTCCGGCACCGCATCCAGATGGATAGAGAAAGAACGGCTCTGTTTTCTGAAATCGTCCCCAGTAAGCATGCGGAGATACGTGAAAGAAGTATATCGAGCCCGGGCCGCGCCCCTCCTGCTCTATCTCGCTCCAGTGGTCATCGCCGTCGGAGTCCCACTAACCCTCGCAGGCCTATCTCAACCAGCACTCCTACTGGGAGTGATCCTCGCACTTCCAGGAGCACTGGAGATCGCCAGCATTACCATGGCAGGGGGAATGTTCTTCGCCTCGAAGTATGGACAAAGCTCAACTGACGACATCCTATCATCTCAAGCACAAGAACTGGCGGACATTCGAAGATTCCTCTTCCAAACAATCATCAACCTCCTGATGGTCTCGCCCGTAATCTTGCTGGTCTTCGTCTCGGAGACGCTCGCCACCATGCTTGGTCCAGCATATCTTCCAATTCTCGCACTTGGAATGATATCCGTCTCAACCGTTTTCACGGGGCTCTCAATCAACTTTCTCCTGAACAAAGCCGGAGACGCGGTCAGCCGGAGAGAAGACTTGTAGCCGGTCTCGCTCCTTTCGTTCAAATATTTGTTAGGCCGAACAAGAGCGGTCAAATTGCCAAATGCACAGATAAGATCGGAGGAAGCGAAACTCAGACAGCTAGTTCGAGAACTTGTGGAAACGTGGAGTTCAACATGGTCTTCCAAAGACACAACAGCTGCCTCCAAGTTCTATTCGAAAGCTCCCGATCACGTCTTCTTCGATATCGGGCCGATTCATATTGGCTGGGGTCAGTATCGAGAGAATATCGAGAAGTCTTTTGATGAAACAGAAAATCTCAGCCTCACGCTAAACGATGATCTAAGAGTCACGGTTCACAACGACATGGCTCTGACCACGGCGACTGGACATCTTTCTTCGAAGAGCAAAGATGGCAAGAGTTTTGACTCGAATATCAGGTTCACGGGTGTCTGGGAGAAGAAAGGCAGCCTCTGGCAAGTGATTCACGATCATTGGTCTCGCTCACGCGTGTAAGCGATCGTGCGTTGGTAAGTTGACGACAAGGCCAATGTGCTCTAATATCAGGTAATCAACTAGTTATCCATGAACGCAAGAGTCCCAATCAATAAGAGAAACTCGTCCTTCACGACAAAGCTCGTTCGGCCCGAGGGAGTAGGCACATGGACCTTTGCGCCAATCCCCACCGATATCTCAGATCATGCTGGGTTGAAGGCCAGGATGCGAGTGAGGGGCACTGTAGATGGGGTCCCACTCAAGTCGTCCCTGGTGGCGGGAAGCGGAGAACTCTTCATTGTGATTGCGAAGGAATTGAGAGACAAGATCGGCAAACAGGCGGGAGATGTTGTCAAGATGACTTTTGGACTCGACACTTCGAATAGCGCGGTCAAGGTTCCTACTGACCTCAAGAAAGCACTGTCTACGAACGAGAAAGCAAAGACCTCTTTCGAGAAAATGGCCCCTTCGCGCAAGAAGGCCTACGTCCAGTGGATTACTCAGGCAAAGACCACAGAAACCAGGGTGAATCGGATTGGGAAAGCGATTCAACAGATATCAGTCGGAAAGACCTTGAGATGATGAAGACTGGAAAGTCATCAACCATGAGTCTCATGATTTTTTCCATTTTTTAGGGACTTATTTTTCGGCTATTTTCTGAATAGGAGGCCAAGTCAGATTGTCGGAGGTATCATATCGGAAGGCAAAAGTGGAGGATTTCCCGGGAATCCTCAGTCTGATCAGAAACTCGTTTGACGGTGTCTTGCGAGAGCACGGATTCTTCGACTCCTCACCGTTCGCCTCGGCTAAATTGCCAGCGATTCCTCAGCAAGGTTTTCCCTGGTTCGAAATGGGCTTGAAAGAGGACCGCGAGGGATTCTGGGTAGCCGAAGTAGAAGGGAAGTTGGCGGGACTAACGTTGAGCTGGGTTCGAGGATCATTATGGTATCTCGCACACCTGTTCGTTTCCCAAGCACATCAAGGTCTCAACATCGGACAAAACCTGATGGAGAGAGCAATGAAACACCACAAGGGCTCCACCATCACAAATCGAGCCCTAGTAACCTTCGCCTACAACCCTGTCTCGATATCCCTGTATGCCCGTCACGGAATCTACCCTCGCGAACCACTCTACTGGATGGAAGGACCAAGCCAACAGGTAAAGCCCGAATCCTCGAATACAAAACTGCGAAACGAGAGGGCTACCGACCTTGAGAAGAGCCGAAACGTTCTCTCCAAGATCGATACGCTCAACCTCGGCTATCCTCGCGAGAAAAACCACGAGTTTCTTCTCAGCCTTCCCAGTACTCGATGCCACATATTCTCCTCTGGAGACAAACCTGTCGGGTACGCGTATGTCTGGCAGAATGGAAGGGTGGGCCCACTAGCGACCGTGTCCCATGAAACATTTCGCGATGTGTTGAAGTCCGCTTTCAGCCTCGCTGCAGCTGAAGGCGCCCCGAACGTGGGTATCGCGGCGACAGGCTCGAATGAACAGCTGATGCAGGTCGCACTGGAACAGAAAATGAGAATACTGGACAACTACCTCTTCATGTCCTCAAAGCCTTTCCCTAATTTCTCGAACTACGTGTTGTACCCGACCGGGGCAATGCTCTAGCCTCTCGGCGTTTCAGCTTGAGATGAGTGTGTCTCGAAATTCTGTTTCGACTTGGGCAAGCTGTTCCAGCGAGTCCGCAACTTTAGCCCATTTCTTCTGCACTGCAAAGGTTTGCAGGGCACCGAATAGCTCTGCCTGTTTCTCCTTCATACGCGCTAATTCTGGATTCTTAGATCCGAAGAGGCCGGCGAAGTCTAGGGCTCTGCGAGCTCCCAGTTTGAGCGAGAAGAACACCATGAAGCCTCGTTCAGCCGGTGAGACCTTGTCCTGCTTCACATGTTTCGAAAGGGTGGTAATGGCTTTGGCGTCGATGGTCAGGTTTTGCTTCTTGGCCAGGCTTTCAGCTTCCGAGTATACTTCCTTGAAGGATCTGAGGGTCGAGTTGTATAGTTCATCCCGGCTCGGACGGTTTGTCCGTCGTGGGTGAGTCCAATAGCGATAGTGTCCCCGGTGGTAGGGTATACTGTCTGCCCGCCAGGCAAGCTCCAGCTGTCGAAACGGAAGAAGAACGCTAGGGAAGCCTTCCGGATCATGAATCAAGACTCCGTCCTTCTCAAATCGATAGGCTAGGACGAAGTGGTCGGCGCCCATCATCCTCTTGTGAAGCGGGTTGTGAGTGAGATATCCCATGTCAAGGGGTCCCAGCACGGCTGCTGAGTTGGACAGATCGGATCTCAACTGTTCAAACGGGGGCTTTCCCGGATCGCTGGTCATCCTCTCCTCGAAATTAAAGCCCAGCAAGTGAAGGGCCCGGGTTATTCCTAGATCAGGCGGGTTGGAAATGCTGCTGAAAAAGAGAAGCTTCTCTTTTGGAAGCCAGAACGCTCCTAAGCCCACGCCAGTGTAGGCTTCCATTTCTTGGGGTGAAACTTGTTCTCCGATTGTAGAGAGCAGCATCGAGGCTGTGTTAGAGTAGCAGTAAGGTCCATTTCCGCGAAATGGAATCAGCTTCGCTTCTGCCGTCAACATCATGCCCAGTCCTAACCCGTCGGTTCGTATTATGTTTGATGAGTTCAAGTTATAGCAGTAGAAACAATCCTGCCCGGGTCGACCTTGGACGATCTTCTCAACAACCTGGTCGGTCGCTGGTCGCTAACAGGAAAGATGGGTGACACCGCCCTCTACCAAGAGGTCAACGCAAAATGGGTCTTGCGAGAATTATTCGTGGAGATACGCTTCTCCCCGCTAAGGGTTGGCGAGGGAGGAAACCCCGACTACGAAGCCCTCTATCTTATCGGATACGACAAGAAAACCAACGAATACGTTCTACATCTTTTCGACACGTTCGGCGTGACCTCGAAACCTGTCCCCGGAATCGGCACGCGCAAGGACAACTTGATTCGTTTCAAATTCGACTATACGGTCGGACAATGGTTCAACACGTTCACTTGGGATCCCGCACAGAGGTCCTGGAAGAACATCATTACCTATGAACGGAAGGATGGAAGCGAGGGACCCTTCGCGGTGAAAGAATTGATCCCTATCCCGTGAGCTTTCTATCTCTACCACGGCTTCTTCAATCGAAATGCGAAAGAAACAAGTAGTCTGAATCACTTGACGGACATTGCTCTCGCGGAGTGTGTCGGTGATGTCTCTCGAACTTCATGTGCCTATCTTCAGCGACCTCGTCCCGGGAGGGTTCACATACGGTACGAACTATCTGGTCGAATATCAGCCCTCTTCCCTCTGGTACGAAGCTTCGTTGACCATTGCAGCCCGTGCTCTGAAGACCGGACTCAGAACGCACTACCACACTTTCATGCGTACTCCTGGAGAAGTTCGGGAAGGGTTTCAGAGGCTCGGTATCGAGCTGAAGAGACTCGAGGGCGAAGATAGATTCAGACTGATAGACAGTTGTACTGGACTGACGGGTCTTCCGATTCAACCAGAATCAAGAGATGTCACTAAGCGCCTCGTAGGCTCAGCCTCTCTCAATGATCCTTCATGGTTAGAAAGCTTCACCGCGAACATTGTAACCCTACTCGAAAAGGGGGCCCCCGAGACTGACAAGAGATGGTTGCACATCGATGATAATACGTCGATTTTCAACAGGTACTTCAAAGAACAAGATGTTCTGAACATCTTCCATACCCGTGTCTTTCCGTTAACCAGGCTTCTCGAACTCTCTGCTTTCCATTCCGTTGTGGCCGGCGTTTGGTCGGATTCTTTCTACAAGCAGTTCGAAGCTCAGTGTGAAGGAGTGATCGATTTCAAAGCGGAAGAAGACGAGGGACAACTCGAAAACTTCGTCAGAGTCAGGTCGATACGCGGCAAATCCTGCGATTCACGCTGGAGACACCTTCGACTGGAAGGAAACGGCGAAGTCGTGCTTGACAAGTCGAATGAGGGGAAGAAGAAAGGGATCGGGATCTCGGGCTGGCTCAAGGGCCCAAAAAATAGAGTTTTTCCGGAATCAAGGCTGTTTTTGTTTTAGCAATCTGCGCATCCGGTTCTTAGCGGTTCGAAGAGTGTTTCGCGGCAGTGTTCGCAGACAAGGATTTTTCCGATGAACTCGTTGTCAGAACGATATCTTGTTTCATGAGTCGTTGATGTGCTACACGTGCGACAGAACAGCTGAGGCTCGAGACCGCGATCCATGAAGCCTGACTATCATCGCTCACGAGGTTAAACAAGAGAGAGCAAGAAATCTAATGTCCGTTGGACGTTCTACGGTTAGAGTGGGATTTCTGTTCCGTTGACGAAGAGCTTGTCGGTAACTTTCATGGCTTTCACGATAGTTGCGTGCATCGGGCATCCCATGTGAGTGCGCCTCGTCACCTCAACCACCTTCTCAACCGAATCTTTTGTGGTTACCTTGGTCTCGACTGTCACGTCCTTGAACGATGGTTCCGCTCCGCCGATGGCGTATTGTCCCCTCCGGTCCCAGTGCCCCCTCACCGAGGTTTCCAGCGAGTCGAACTGCAGGTTGAGGAGCGTTGCGTGCCGGGTGAACATCACGTTCTCACAGAACCCTATAGCCGACATGAAAAATTCGAGCGGCGTCGCGGCCTTATCCGTCCCTCCGAGCGGCACTGGCTCATCGCATCCCAAAGTGAACTTGCCAACCTTAGCTTCTTGATACTGTTGCCCGACAAGTCTAACATCGGCCCTCGATGTCCCAAGCGTCTGGCCAGGCTCTGTTGCCTCCCCCAACTTGCGAATCGTGTCTTCGACAATGCCGCGAAAGGTCATGGTTTGCTCCATGTGAATTCCGACGCCAGCCGGTAGTAATTAGCTGTTAAGATTTAGATGCCCGATGAGGCAGTCCGCGAATCCTACCATTTTCTATCGCCCTTGTAATATTCCCCCTTCTTCTCGGAACCTTTGAGCGCCCGGGCCTGCGAAGACGTAGATTCCCAATCTTCTGTAGTTCTTTCGTATCCAGCCGTTTATCGCCTCGAACCATTCTCTGAATTCTGCAGGCTTCTTGGCCAGATCCTGTCTCTCGTGATCAATGTAGTTCATATCGGCCTGTATCCCGCCCGGCATCATGACTCCCGACACCATCCAAGAACGCCAGAACTCGATAACAGGCGACTGAAAGCCGTCAACCACATAGTATTCCTTCTCTGGGACATGTTCTGTGACGAGGGGCATTCCAGCCCCGGCACACTGCAACCAAAACCTCCGGGTCGACTCGTCCTGTGATGGTTCGGGAAAACTGTGAACGGGCGAAAAATCAGAACTGGGCGAGGTAGCGGGTAGAATCAGCAGGTTGCCAAGCGATCGCACTTGCTCCAAGAAATCATGCTCATCTTCTTTGGACATGTAGAGAACGAGTTGCTTAGGCAAGGCCAAAGGGTCCTCATTCGATGGTCGGTTTCTCTGCGTTGTATCGATGTCTTAACCTTGAGATGACTTTCTCCAGGTCAATCTTGTAGAATGCTACTCCTACAATTAGGAAGACGACGGAGAAGAGAATGGATGCTTCAATGCGGGACAGTCCTGTCAGACCCGTGGCCGTGTAAAGCCTTCCGAGTCCTGCGTACTCTATTCCAATTTCGAGGAAGCTCTTCAGAACCTTCGCGAGGAAGGTGACGATGAACATGCCGGTGAGCCTTGAACTGCTGGCTCCTGCCCCTACGTACACGTAATCGTCAAGTGGGAGCCCTGGAATTAGAGCAGTAACAAAGACAACCGCTAGGCCGGTTTTCCGTTCGAGCATTCTCCCAAGAACCATCACGGTCTTGTTTTGTCCCAATCTTCCCCTGAAACCCTTTCCACCCGCATAGATTACGAGCTTTCCCAGGGAGGCTCCAGTAGCGGTGACGAAAACGATCAGCACAAAGTTGCCGATCGAGAATCCGTCAGCAATCAGTGCGGTAGTCGCGATCAGAGTGTATGATGCTCCAAAGAAAGGGGTCGCATTTGACCCGAGAGAAACGAGGAAGAGAATGAGGATAGAGAATAAGCCTACAGCCATTTTTTGTGCGACTAGAACTCTCGGCTTGATCCCTCTAAGGGTTTGCGGATTGTGTCTCGTTTTTCTTGTCGAATCTGACTCTTCTCAATCGGTTGGGGCCCCACCATGCTCTCTGGCCGAGCACTGACATTATTGCGGGGACGAGATAGGTGCGGACGACCATCGCGTCTAGGACGACGGCTAGCGCGATGGCGAAGCCGAAGCCTTCGAGAAGACGGTTAGAGGACAACAACAGCGAACCTAGTGCTCCAGCAAGGATCAGTGCCAGAGCAGTTATGATCCCACCGGTTCGGTCGACAGCGTCGACAACGGCCTGACGGGTCTCCTTACCCTTCTGGGCTTCTTCCCTAATCCGGGTTAGAATGAATATGTTGTAGTCCATGCCGATTCCATAGAGGAGCAGAAAGAGTATGAGGGGGATGATGAAGAGGACCCCTGATTGCAGTACGTTGTTGAAGAAGAGAAGAGTGGCCGCATAAGCCCAAGTTATGCTCAATCCGATCGAGAGAATGCCCGTTATCGCAAGGGGATACGACCCTAGTACGACCAGTAACACTACGAATATGGCCGCGACCGTCAGTATTCTCATCGTGTTGAACTGGTTGACGGTATCATTGGCAAAGTCCAGGGTGGATGCGGAAGCACCCCCAACCATTATCATGTCGAGTGCGAGTGAAGCGTCGGAGTTCCGAAGGCTCGTAACCAGGTTTCGGATCTGACTAACGGTATCTAGGGATCTCGGCGTGAAGGGCTCGTCAACGAATAGAGCTATCACCACCGCAGTCCGATTATCCTTTCCGATACTCCCGAAGATTGCAAACTTCTGCTGAGTTGTCAGCTTTGTCATGTTGGTCGCGTCCACAGGGACACCGTTGGGACGAGTGGGTCCCGTGACTACCTTCACGTTGGACAAGCTGGCAATATTCTGACTCAGCTTTTCCAGGCTAGCTTGTGCACCCTTCGTAAGGTTCCCGTTTGTGAGAATTGTTGCGGGGAACTGTACAAGCACTTGGGTAGGGCCTATCTGGCCGGCACCGAAGCTCTGTTGCAAGACAGTGAGACCATGGACACTCTCAGCATTGGCGAGACCAGCCGCAAAGTCGTACGAAGTGGTTCCAGTGAACGAAATGTAGATGGCAGGGATGGATATGAGCACGGTCAATCCCAAGACTAGGAGTGGTCGCCTGACGCTGAAGCCTGCAGCTCGTCGGAAATATCCCGGCCTCTCAGAGCTCTTCTTCCGCGCCTTGGTCGCAAAGCTCTCGAATCTCTTGCCAGATCTGGGCCAGAATGTTCTGTCCCCTGCGATGAGAATGAACGACGGGATCAGTGTGAGACTTACCAGAAGGGCGATTAGGACACCGAACCCGAGGCCGACGCCAATCGATCGGAGAAGCGTGAAGCTGCTTATCGTCATCGCTCCGAAGGCGATTATGACGGTAGTCGCGCTGGTAGCGATGCTTTCTCCTGACCAAGTTACAGATGTCTGGACCGCCTGAGCTTTGTCGTGTCCCTCGACGCGTTCCTCCCGGTAGCGTGCCATCAAGAAGATGGAATAATCAGTTCCTACTCCAAGCATTATGGTGAACAGGAATGTCGTGGTCGTGTCCTGAATGAGAATGATGTATTTGCCGATGAGATAGAGCCCTCCTTCTGTGATCAACAATGCTAGTCCGACGATGGTGAGCGGGACGAAGGGAGTGGCGATTGCAAAGAAGAACAAGCCCGCCAGAATGAGGATCGCACCTATGGTGACAGGCTCGATAAGACCGAGATCTCTCTCGCTTCCAAGAGAGGAGTCTGCAGTAGTCGCTAGGTCCCCGGTAACATATGTCTGTGATGGTCCCCCATCGCTGACCTTCAGTTGGGAGATGATGTTCCTCATGATCACTACATTCTTCAGTATTGGATCGGTGTTTGCGGACCCGAATGAGCCGGGAGATTTCGAGAAACCCACAAGAACTATCATGACTTTGTTGTCGGGGCTGATGAAATTCTGGCGAATGGCCGGCGGAACCTGTACTGGATATGTGGAGAGAGTAAGGGCCGTTAGGTTCTGATTGGCACTATCTCGAGCGGCTGCGTAGGAATAGCCTTTTTGCAGATAGTAACCGGTCAGGTATGCTCTTTCTATACTGTAGATTGAGGTGACGTTCTCGACGCTGTTCAGAGCTCCGGGCACTAGAAACTGTTTTTCTAAGTCAATCGTGAATCGCTTGGTCGCGTTATCAGTAACATCGTTTCCCTGAAGCAGAATTATGGCGCTGGTGTTGGCCTGAGGATGAGGAAACTCTTGAGCCATTAGGGTCTGGGCCCGCGCAGATTCAGAATTGCCTGATTGGCCGCCGCCAGTGCTTGAAGTGACAACCTGAGAGAGTTGTTGAGATAAAGGAAGACTAACTACAAGGAGCAGAATCCAAAAGACGATTATCAGCTTGTATCTTTTACCAACGAAAGAGCCGATTCTCGCGAATACTGGAACATGAGATTCTGAAGTTGCTTGTGAGGAACCGGGTTTGCTCAACACGTGCACACATTGCCGTCGGGAGATGCGGAGGTTGGCTTTCTAGTCTATTTACGCGTGATCATCAGAATGGTTCTTTGTTTTTGCAAACGGAGACCAATCTGTCTTGGTCGAACTAACCAATCACACGTCTCTGCATATTTCATACATTTGGCGCAAGATTCGGAGTCAAACTACTTAGGTCTAAGTTGGAAGCGAGTGGGATTGTAATGTTGCCACAAGAAAACGGTGAAGTAGCAACGACTTCAGCTGGCTTGACAACAATCCGGACAGAGAATCAGAACTGGGCTGTATACGGTGGACTCGTCCTCACGATGTTCCTCTGGGGACTCGCATGGCCAGTTGGAAGGCTCCTCGCAACAAACCTCCCACCCGTCTCTATCGCCGCGATAAGGTACGCTATCGTCGTCCCAATTCTATTCGCCATCCTATGGTTCAGAGAAGGTTCTCTCAAAATCGAGAGATCATGGATACCAACACTCGTCGTAATGGGAATCCTCAACACAACACTATACCAGATCTTCTTCCTCTACGGCGTCAAATACGCCGCCGCCAGCGACGACTCTCTAGTCATCGGAATAGGACCCGTACTCATAGCCGTCATGGCCAGCCTCATTCTCAAAGAACGACTCACATGGACAAAGATTCTCGGCTTCGCTTCCGGACTAGCAGGAATCATCACAATCTCCATACTCTCCCCCAACACTCAAGTTCTCAACAGACCACTAGGCGTGACTCTCGTCTTCGGCGGCGCAGCCGCATACGCACTCTACACCGTCCTACTGCGAGGATTCTTCTCGAAGAACCGCGCAGACAATCATGGACCTCAACAATCCTCGCTCTCGATTCTATCATGGATCAGCCTCTTCGGCTGGTTCTTCCTCATTCCCTTCTCGCTCCTTGAAGCACCTTGGACATACACATGGGACGCTGGCTCATGGCTGGGAATTGTCTACCTCGCCATTCTCTCGACCATAGTCGGATACTTCCTCTACATCGAAGGTGTCTCGAAGATTGGAGCCGGCAGATCAGGAATATTTACCAACCTCGTCCCCGTCTTCGGCGTGCTAACCTCCGTTCTCATTGGTGAAAAGCTGAGCCCTTGGACAGCCGTCAGCTTCCTACTAATCCTCGCGGGAGTGCTCCTCGTCAACCGGCAAGTGAGGAGTTCTGGTTCCTGAGCCCATTTCTAATACTTCCAACTTCAAGAGAGCAACAGGAGCCGCACCCCGATGGGCCTAGACCTTTCAGCGTCGTCGCGAAATGCTGAGAAGCGACTCTGGATCGCTCTCATCATATCCGCAGTAATTGTCATCGTGGAATTCACCGGAGGGTTCCTGGGTCAGAGTCTCGCGTTGATGAGCGATTCCGGCCATGTACTAACCGATGTTCTGGCAGTCGGCGTGGGAATTCTTACTCTCCGCTTAGGTCGGAAGCGTCACACTGCAAGACGGACATTTGGATACCATAGAGCCGAGATATTCGCAGCATTGATCAATGGCTCGACCCTGATAGCCGTTGCTCTTCTAATAATCTACGAGGCCTACTTGAGACTCCACCAACCGTTCACTGTCCAAGGCCCGCTAGTTCTAGCAATCGCATCGGTCGGTCTCCTGGGGAATCTCAGCATTGCGGGATTGCTATCTCGGTCAGGAGGGACCAACCTCAATGTTCGAGGAGTGTTTCTCCATACTGTCGGAGATGCTCTATCATCCGTAGCCGTGATCATCAGCAGCCTCATCATCATATTCACCGGCTACCAGGGAATAGACTCACTTGCAGCAGCAATAATCGGGGTTCTCATCATGCTTAGTGCCTACCGCCTCGTCAGAGACTCGACAAACATCCTGCTTGAAGCAACTCCTCGGGAGATGAATCTAGAGACAATAGCCAAGACTATTGGCAGCATTGACGGAGTAAAGGGAGTTCACGACCTCCACGTCTGGACGATCACTTCCGGCCTCTACGCATTAAGCGGACACGTCACCGTGGACGCCGAAATGATCAGCGATGGTTCAAAGATAGTCGGGAAAATAGCATCTCGATTGAAGGAGTCGTTTGGGATCGAACACGTTACTCTTCAAGTTGAGAAAGAGACACTTGAGAATATTCAGGGACATGAAGCGTCCGCGATCTGACCGGATGTAGATCTTTCGTCTAGCGATGGCTAGAGCCATCGGCTCTCGGGAGCGCCAGTGCGTTCAACTCATCAAAAGTTATGGCACCCTCGGTCAGGTTCTCGTAGGTTCCCTTCTCAAGCACTTCCTTGGCCGCCCGTTTGAGTAGGCCCATCACCGCATAAGATGCGCTTGGACCGAAGCTCACACGTGCGACCCCCAGTCTTTCTAGTTCACTAATTTCCGGCAGACCTTTTCTCATCATGACGTTGACTGGAAAATCTAGGGCTAAGACGAAGGCGGCGATTGAAGCCTGATCTGTAAGACCCATCGGGTAGACGCAATCAGCCCCGGCGTCCCTGTAGGCGGTGGCTCGACGAACCGCCTCCTTGAATCGCGCTCCTTCATCACCTTCAGCAAATCTCAGCGCGTCGGTGCGGGCATTAATCACGATAGGAATCCCTTTGGTCTCGCCTAGCTTTCTGATCGCCTTGACATTCTCTATCTGTCTCTCAATCGGGTAGAGTTTCTTCGTGGCATGTGCGAAGTCTTCGATGTTTATTCCGACAGCTCCGGTCTTCATAATCGCTTTGACTGTAACAAGAACATCTTTTGTCGTCTTCCCAAAGCCAGCGACAATATCTGCGGATAGCGGAACAGACAAGACCTTGGCAATTCTCCCAACGGCCAAGACAAACCCGTCCCTACCAATCACCTCACCATCAGGATAGCCCAAGGAGACCAACATACCCGCGCTGGACGTCGCGACTGCAGGGAATCCGGCATCCTCAAACACGCGTGCGCTCGGAACATCCCATCCGTTTGGAAGAATCAGTATCCGTTTTCCATGGTGAAGTTCACGGAAATCTTCTGCTTTCTTTTTCTGGGTCTTCAATGTGAATTTGGGCAAGAGTGTGGTTCCGTGACGGGCTTTAGGTTTTGTAAGCTTATCTTGGTTAGGCTCTAATCATTTCTTTTGGAACGGTCTTTACCGCTTCTGGATGTGGGTTCTCCGGGAACAGCTCGGGATGTATTATGTGAGCTAGGATCTCAAGCCCCTCCACGACTCTCGGTCCTGACCTGCTGAAATATGCGGACGCGTTGACCGCATAGACTCTTGAGGACTGGAATGCGGGGATTTTGTCCCATTCTTCGTACGATGCTAGCACGTGGGCTTCTTCCATAACCTGGTTTGCATCGAACCCGCAGGGAGAGAGGACGATAACCTCAGGTTGGTACTCGACAACTTCGTCCCACCCTATTCTGTGGGAAGGTTTGCCAAGGCGGCCAAGCCCGTCGAATCCTCCCGCGTAATCGACCATCTGGGGAATCCAGTGTCCACCAGCCCAAGGAGGCTGGAGCCATTCCATGAAGAAGACTCGCGGCCTGTGTTCTACCTTCTCCGTTTTCTCTCTCACTCTGTTCATTCTCCAAAGCATCTTGGATGATAGTTTTTCGGCTTGAGCCACTTTGCCAGTCATTCTGCCAACCAATGCGATGTTGTCGACGATCTCCTCCAGATTCGTGGGCTCGAGAGAGACGATCTTTGTATCCGCATCCAATACTCGGGCTGCTTCCCTGACCTTCGTATAGGAAACAGCGCAAACATGGCAGAGTTCCTGCGTCAGAATAAGATCCGGCTTCAACTTCTCCAGAAGTTTTTCGTCAATCTCGTAGATGTCACCCCCGCGCTCTTCAACTTCCAGGTCCACCTCAAGGCTCCTGTGGATCTTCTGGTGAATCGCTGACTTCGTCAAAACGGGCCGATTAGAGGCCTCGGGAGGATAATCACACTCATGGGAAACTGCGACAACCTGGTCTCCCAGCCCTAGTGCGAATGCTATCTCTGTGGCGCTGGGGAGTAGAGAGCAGATCCTCATCTTGTGTCTTGCAGCTCCGCTTAGTTGTTTGGCGAAAGGATATATTTAACGGGCGGGTAACTTTGCCCGCTTCTATCACCATTGACTGACCGACTCGATCCACCACTTGTCTTCAACAGACCCTCGACCAAAGCCATGATTGTGGCAGTTTTCTCTGCTCTCTCCCTTGCCACCAATTACGCTATGATCGGTTTTCAGAACGTCAAGTTAATGGACACTCTGGTCTTCATCGTCGCGTTCCTTTTCGGGCTTCGACTCGGAATCGGAGTCGCTGTGTCCACTTGGCTCGTGTATGGACTAGTCAACCCCAACGGGGTAGATGCCCCTCTCATTCTTTCTTTTCTCATCGCCGGAGAGTGTTTCTACGCTCTTGGCGGAGCGATTCTCAGCAGAACCTCTGTGGGCCAAGAGCTTTCGAAATCAAAGCCAAGCGATAGGTCAACCATTACGGGGAGAACTAGCGTTTTTCGAGGACTTGACCTTCGAATCAGAAAATTGAATCCGACACGCAGCCTTGTGTTCGCGTTAGTTGGCCTTCAAGCCACGTTTGGCTACGATCTCCTCACAAACTTCGCAAGTTGGCTCTTCTTGACCGGCTCGCTCTACCAGGCCTTCATCATTGGCAACATCATCGGTGCTCCCTTTTCTGTTGCGCACGAGGGTAGTAATGCCATCTTCTTCGGTACCGTAGCGCCCGCTGTTATCGTTGCAACCAGGCGTATGGGAATAGGATTCCAGGCGAGGGGCAGACCCAAGTGAGAGCGAGTTTCGTCAGTCAGCACAAAGCTTTCTTCTCAATCACTATTCTAGTTGCAGCGGTCATCATTGCGGTTCAAGCGAGCGCCTACTCTTATTATCAGGAATCAGTCGGGGCTTGTCCGAATCCCTGCCAAGGGTCCACAGTTACGGTCGACACTCTGATCAACTACGGAAACCGAACAGTCCAATGGATCAACAAGACTGATGTACCATCTGATTGGAATTTCTATCAACTGACAAATTCCCTCACAAAGCTCGAGGCCACGTATTACGGCCCGCCAACCTCTGAACACTTGATTACAGGGATAAACGGGGTCCAAAGCAACCCGCAACACTTCTGGAGCTTGTGGGCAGTCTGCCAGAAATCCAAGGCATGGTTTGCCACAAACGTCGGTGCCGACGCGATTCACTTCACAACCTTTCGGACACTTGCCTGGTATTACCAGGCCGCAAACTCGCAAGACTCGTCTTCTTGGAACCCGCCTGTGGCTGGAGCCCTGAAAGTTAACGCATGTTAGGATTCAGGTCTTGCCGTCAGCTTTATCCTGCCCTATCATCTCTCTCGCCCTACGACTAGCCGCTCCATAACCACCGCCACCGGGTGTTGTTACAGTCAGAACGTCACCACTATCCGCAGAGAATGTCGTCTTTGAGGACAACCTGGTGATCCTGTTCTCTCGAACAATTCCATACGCGCCGGGAGATCCCGAATCTCCTCCGAACAATCCCCAAGGTCCATGGCGTTGTCGCTCTCCCATCAGCGAGATGGTTGATCTTTCCGCCAACACTTCTGTCTCTCTCCTGATTCCAAGACCTCCACGAAACCGTCCTCGTCCACCCGACCCCCGCACCAGCTCGTATCTCCTCACCATCAAAGGATACGCAGATTCCAAAGCCTCAACAGGCGTGTTCAAGGTATTCGTCATGTGGCTGTGAATTCCGTCGACACCATCTTTCTCGTATCTGGCGCCGAATCCACCGGCGATAGTCTCATAGTAGGTGAAATATTTCCCGGTTCGCGGGTCGACCCCTCCTATGGTCACATTGTTCATTGTTCCCTGACATGCAGCACAGACTTTCTGTGGGATAATGTTGGAGAAGGCCTTGAGGGTCACGTCGACGATTCGTGTTGACGTTTCCACGTTTCCACCGGCTACTGGTGCAGGCGGTTGCGCGTTGACTATGGTCCCGGATGGTACCCTTACTTCAATTGGTTTGAAGCATCCTGCGTTTGCTGGTATCGAGGGATCCGTCACACATCTCACCACGTAGTAGACAGCTGAGAGAGTGACGCTGTACACTGCGTTCAACGGTCCCTGAACCTGCCTTGCGGAGCCAGAAAAGTCGAAGAGTATGGATTCTCGACCAACTGTGATTTTGACTTTGACAGTGATATCCGTTGTGCCAAAGCCGTCGTTATCAAGATAGTCAACCGCCGAGGCCGATTTTCTAGGTAGCTCACTAATTTTCTTGGCCATCAATTCTCCAGAGTAATCGATCAACTGATTCATTCCGGACTCAACAGAAGATGCGCTAGATTTTTTCAGTAACTCGGTCAGACGTTTTGCGCTGACAAGGTTGGCGGCGCGCTGAGCTCTCAGATCTCCTAATCTCTCATCAGGCGTGCGGACATTTGTCAGAACAAAGTCGAGGAGTTGCCGGTTCGCCTTGCCTTCTTCCCAGAGTTTGACAGGCGGAATCCGGATTCCTTCTTGGTTAACATCTTTCGACAGAGCCGACATGCTCCCGGGCGCGACCCCCCCAACGTCTGAATGGTGCGCGCGGTTAGCTGCAAACCCGATCAATCGGTCTTTGAAGAAGATCGGTGAGACCATGGTGATGTCTGGAAGATGGGTCCCGCCGCGGTAGGGATCGTTGAGGATAATGTCGTCTCCCTCCGAGAGATCATCTTCGAATTCTTTCAGAACTGCCTGTACTGAGTAGGGCATGGCGCCTAGATGGACAGGTATGTGTTCTGCCTGGGCTACTAGTTCGCCTGTTGCGTTGAAGAGGGCGCAGGAGAAGTCTCTCCTCTCCTTGATGTTGGGAGAGAAGCTCGATTTACGAAGAACGACCCCCATCTCTTCTGCAATAGAGATGAGCGAGTTCTTGAGAATCTCAAACGAAACCGGGTCAAGCAATTCTTTCACGACACTAGACATTCACGCGATGTCTCTTGGGTTCTCCTTGTCCTCGTAGATCACACTCGCCGGTGCTATGCCGTTCACTATTTCGCAGAATATGCAATCCTTCATGGGCGGAAAATCTGACTTTTTGGCTTGCCGGCATCGAGCTTATATGGTACAGGAGCGTAGAGCGGGTAACTTTGCCCGCTCACAATCATGCGCTAAAAACCCTAGTTTTGATGATCGTTTTCCTCTTCCTTAGCGTTGCCCAACCTATACACTTCGCCAATGCCGCCACGACCTCTCAGGCGTCTGCGGTAAAGTCTGCGTTGAATTGGCTATCTAGTAACGAGAAAGCGGATGGATCTTACGGTCCCTTTTCTCAAATTAGCGTAGCTCCTGGGGCATACGCTCTGTGGTTGAACGACTCGCGCTCATCAAAGGCAGCTAAATCATACTCTTGGTTGGCCTCTCAAATGGACAATTCCTCCAGCGATCTCTGGGCATATCCGGAAGCCGACATTCCCGGAGAGATATTCTATGCTTTGAGTGCCAGCAACAATCTTGGGTTGATTCACAACTCTTCGGACACAACCGCTCTTCTCTCCATGCAAGAGTCGGGTGGGGGCTTCAAGGGGTATTATGATTCTTCTGGCCAGGTCGCAAGTAGTATCGATACGGACATGGTACTCCTTGGACTCATCAACGCGAAGGCGATTCCTGCCTCGAGTCAGACCAACGCAATAAAATACGTTCTCTCACTTCAAAATTCTGACGGCAGTTTTAACCTTACCAGCAGTATTCGGGCGAACTCATTAGATTCCCTTGGTCCGGACCCTGTTAGCATCACTGCTATGACGCTTCTCGCTCTAGAGAGTGCCGGGTTATCGAATAATGACCCCCGCGTTTCAAGCGCTCTAGCATATTTGAATATAGCCGCTTCTTCGGACTTTGGTGGACACGTATATGCAGCTGCCATCTCCGCTCTGGCGCTCAAGGCCTACGATGAACCTGCTAACGTGGTTACGGCTGTTGTTTACATTCTTTCTCAACAGAACACCGATGGAGGGTTTAGCGATAGCAGCCGCGGTTCTCATCCTCAATCGAACGCTCTTGATACAGGATGGGTTGCTACAGCTCTTGAGGCGCGATTTTCGGAAGGAGCCCCGATGGCTACCGTAAACAGTCCACCTACGGCCTCTTTCCTCTTCGACCCCCCATCGCCAAGTACTAGGATGACAGTTCACTTCAACGCTAGCTCCTCGCACGACACGGATGGAGATCAATTGTCGTATCTGTGGACCTTCGGTGACGGTTCCTCAGCCACAGGCTCGACCCCACGTCATAGCTATTCTCAATCGGGCAACTTTACCGTCACTCTAACCGTGACAGATTCGGGCACGAACCCGGCGGCTCTGTCCAACACCAAGTCGCTGACCGTATCAGTACAGCCCGCGATTGTACAGAACACCTTCGGGCTACCTTTCTCGGTAGTAGGATGGGCAATCTTGTTCGGGATCGTTGGACTATCCATAGTCTCCGGGGTTGCAGTCTATTTGGTCCGTAGGAAATCAAGACGATCGGCTATATCTTAGCCCGGGAACCTATTCTACCCATTAGAGTAGAAAACAGGAAATCATAGAATCGCCTATTATCAGCCCTATTCTCGAATCTGGGAACGGGGATCAGACCTGCCCTAGAATCGTTCGGGAACCGGCCTAGATTTCCCGTCCTTTTGCCTTGTGACCAAAGCCGGGATCAAGCCCAGAATCGCAAGACTCGCCCATTATCCAGGCCAGACAGCAAATTTTTCTCTAGAAAGGGGGTAGGGGGGTCTTAGCGATCGCATCTCGCGACGCAAGAGTGGTTTCTACAAGGCTTCCCTAAGGCTTGCTCACGTAGGAATCGAAAAGACAAAGTCGTCTAGGATCCCAAAAAAAGTGGGGATTGGATCTCAGAGCCGTGGAGGCTCTGCGGTTTGTTATCGGCTCGTTTTCGTTTAGTTGTTCTGGGAGTGCTTCGCTGGCGTTGAGCCTTCGAGGGCGTGGACGATGTTGACGACTACTTTGATCGTTGGTATCAGCGCGATCAAGAGGAAGATCAGTGGATACGCCCAAGGTTGAGCTGCAAAGGATGGACTTGCAATACCGCTGCTGACGTTGTAGAGTATGACGATGGCGATGATCTGGAAGATGTACGATAGAAGTGGCACCCAAGTCTGGTACTTCTTGTACGTGTCCGAGACTGCGGTCGCAAGTTGTGTTCCGAACTTGAAGACGATCAAAGACACTATGAGTCCGATGCAGAATACTGCAACGTTAGCGATCGATATTGTGCTGCCGGTGATATTCTGTTGGATTCCTGGAAAGCCGAGCACAACTGCCTCGATGATTACGAGTACTATGACGCCTGCGATCAATCGTATGAACGCTGGCATGACTGGAGTAAACGCTCCCCAAGTGCTGTTCGAGCCGCTTGACGTATTGGTCATTTTATTTCACTATTAGAGAGGGTACCATAGCGAGACTGGATATTGCCCTATTGAAACCTGCACCCTCACCTTCGAGTAACAGGCTTCTTCACCTGATCATATCGTAATGGACGCTGAGCCATTTCGATCGATGATGTATCGTGCTCGAGGCGGAATTACCAGGGTCGAATCGTAATCCTCTATCACACACGGTCCCATTCCCTTGGTCCCCGGAAGCAAGCTGTTCCGTCGTAAAACCTGAGATTCGAGATCCTTCCCATCGATAAACCAGACTCTCCTCTTCGTTGGCACGTCCGTACCTCTCACAAACGCTCCAGTTACTCTAGCGACCCTTCCGACCTTTCCCCTGCAATAGCTGCGAACATTTACGATCTCAACAGGCTTGTTCGGTTGAGAATATCCGTACTTCGTTTGATGCATCCGGTGAAATTGTCGAATAGCAGAACGAACAGCATTTCTAGTAACTAGCTTCCCTAGTAGAGGAACTGATAATTCGTAAGACTGGCCAACATATCGCATGTCCACGAATCTCTGATTCTTCACATCCTTCTCCTTCACTCCTTCTGCTCGCAGGAGATCTGTGCCTCTTCCTTCCGTCTTGCCAAAAATCCGTTCCAACTTTCTTGGATTCACGTTTTCCGCGTCCTTCAGAACCGTTCTCACTGAATCGTGTAATGGCTCTGCGAGAAGAAGACCTAAGCCCGACAGCAATCCCGCCGCAGGAGGTACGACTATCTTCTCTATCTCCAGTTGCATCGCAACCTCACAGGCGAACATTGGTCCTGCTCCCCCAAACGCCACTAGGGTCATCCCACGTGGGTCGAGACCTTTTTCCACAGTCGCCGCCCGCAACGCTTCCGCGATCCTCGCGATTGCAATTCTAAGAACACCGATAGCACCATCGATCACCTTCATTCGAAGCGGCTTTGCGACCAATTCAGCAATGGCCTTGTAGGCTAGCTGTGGTTTCAATGGCAGATCTCCTCCAAGCAGGAAGCTTGGGCTCAGCCGGCCAAGAACCAGAGACGCATCGGTCAACGTCGGCAACCTTCCATCCTTCCCGTAGCAGGCTGGACCCGGCGATGCTCCAGCACTCTGAGGCCCAACATGTAGAACTCGAGCATCATCAACCCAAGCGATACTACCTCCGCCAATTCCAACTTCGACAAGGTCTAAGACTGGAAATCTGACAGGGTATCTTGATCCTTCAACTCGCCTGCTTCCATGCAAACGGCCACCAACCTCGTACTCGCTGGTCACCTCGAACCCGCGGCCAGACCACCACACTCCCGCCTTCGAAGTTGTCCCCCCGACATCAAGAGAGACAACGCTCTGAGATCCACTGGAGTAGAACTTGGACGCAACCGCGCCTGCAACAGGTCCCGACTCTATCAGCCGCGCTGGCTCTAATGAGGCCTGGTGAGAGAGCACTGTTCCGCTATTCGATTGCATCACAAAAAGAGGCGCGCGAACATGGAGATTGGCCAAACCACGTTCGAGTTTTTTCAGATAGTCATCGAATAACGGCTGAAGACACGCATTAACGACCGTTGTACTGGATCTCTCGTACTCTCGGAACTCGGGAAGAAGCTCCGAAGACAAAGACAACCTCGCACTTGGATGTTCTCTCCTAAAGATCTTCCCGACCTTTCTCTCATGTTTCGGATTGGCGTAGGAATGAAGAAAGCAGATGGCAACTGTTCCAATCCCGAGTCGTCGTATCCTTCTCGCAACCCGAACAACCTGCGACGTATCGAGCGGTTCCAAAACCTTCCCGTCATACGTGATTCTCTCTTGGACCTCGAACCTGTATCGTCTCGGGACTAAGGGAGGCAGACGCTCAACCTGAAGATTGTAAAGCTCCGGCCTGTTCTGGCGTCCGATCTCCAGTACGTCTCGAAAGCCCGAGGTTGTGACGAGGGCTGTCTTGGGAATGTTCCCGGTCAGAAGAGCGTTCGAGGCGAGCGTCGTCGCGTGAATAACGACCCTAACAAGGCGAGGATCAACATCTTCTTTCTCCAACAATCTTCCAAGAGCTTCCAGCGCTCCTATCGATGGATCCGCAGGCGTTGTCAGGACCTTAACCTTCCAGACCCTGCGCTTCTCGTCCGAGGCCACGAGATCCGTAAAGGTCCCACCGATGTCGATTCCTACCCTGATCATATTCTTCGCGACCAAATCCTTACTCTCTCTCACAGAGGATCTCATACGCCGCCTGCTGTGTCCAAGATTCGACAGGTCACGTTCGGCCATCTCCAACTCTTAATATCGTTCCAGTTAATCCCAGCACGTTCCGGTTGAATTCGGTAGCTAGACTATGACAATTCACGTTCTCCTAACGGCCGACAACCACC
>Ga0137396_10000318_pt1 | contig 21753 bp, 28 predicted proteins | sample czc16metaG_FD_108284 | JGI IMG/M metagenome (GOLD analysis project Ga0137396, IMG submission 108284) | Vadose zone soil microbial communities from Angelo Coast Range Reserve, California, USA - czcobulk3.16 metaG | ecosystem: Environmental > Terrestrial > Soil > Vadose zone | place: USA...
GACATGACCTTTTTGATCGAGGAAGCCTGATGCATGGGTCCGATTATCGTAGTTTCGAAGCATCACAAGTTGTTTGATCCTGGCGGCGTAGCGAAGGCTCACAGGAAAGCCAGCGGCTGCATCACGATAGATGGTCAGGAGGCGGCCGACACCATTCAGTGTGAGCATTGTGGACTACACTTTATATGGACCGTTGAGCTTTTAAAGCGCGGTGTATGGTGTCGCAATTGCGGTCTAACCTGTGGGCGACCAGAATGCTTGGAATGCGTTCACTGGCGCAAGAAGTTCGAGCAGGCCGAGCGAGAAGGCAAAGGCTATTAAGCTTTTAAGTCATGGCGGATAGACTCCAGTACCAGCAAAAGGCCGTTCCTCCTTTACAGCCAACGTCCCCGTTAAGCTGGTATCGGCCTGCCTCTGAGCCTGTCCGCAAGTTTCCCCAGTTCCCTGCCATTGCGCTGATCACAGTGGTCGGCGGTGGCATTGGGCTCACAGCGCCGCCTGTTCCCTTCAATCAGCCGACCTACCCAGATTTTGCTCGAGCGGCCCAAAGGGCCAATCCTCCGAGCATCTTCAGTGGCTATCTCGGTACTACCGTCATTACAGCTCAGGATTCCCCACCGCTAGCGTGGACTCCAAAGTACCCAGACTTTGCTCGAGCGGCCAAAAGGGCGCAACCCGCAAGTTTGTTTGGCGGTGGTATCGGCGCACCCACGTCTTTGCCGCCACTCACCTGGCAGCCCCAATACCCGGACACAGCTCCGATCGCTCGACATAATCACCTGCCGAGTGTCTTTGGTGGCTCTATTGGGGTCCCGAGCGCGGTCGCTCCAGCAGTCCCTCCGCTCACCTGGCAGCCTGAGTATCCGGACTTCGCTCCACGGGCGCAGCGCAATCACCTGCCGAGCCTCTTCGGTGGTGGGCTTGGCAGCCCAACCTCCAATCTCGCTCCAGCGGTGGTCCCCTCGGTGGCTTCCTACTCGCCTGTTTACCCACCTACAGTCAGAGCGGCCTCGCGGAACTCCATGCCTTCGTTCCAGGCATGGCTTTCCGAGGTACGATCCACGCCGCCATTTGGCTGGTACATGCAGCAGCCAATGCCGAACCTCGACAAGAGTCGGGTCTATCTCGGGGAATGGTTCCGAAACCAGAACAAGCCGATCGCTCCAAGTGAAGCAGCGAAGGAGCCATTAAGAATCCAGTGGTGCGTGCAGCATCCAGAGCCGTTACAGATTCAATCGCGCTCGGTGCGAGAGCCGCTCGAGATCAAGATCTCCCCGTTCCCTCCCGCCAACCCTGCCAAGGAAGATATCCTGGTCTCAATGTGGTACAAGCCATTAGAGGAGCCCTCGAGACGGCCTGGCCCCAACGTCGGTGATTCGTTCTTCTGGAACCCATTCACGCCGCCAGAGACCAGACCTGTCCCAGACATCTGGTTCTTCCCGCAGTGGTATGCGCCTCTTTCCGAGCCGGTGCGGTCGCCAAGGCCCAACTGTGGCGAGAGCGTCACCTGGCTCCACTTCCCGCAGACAGCCGGTAAGGTTGACAAATTGCAGCCTATCCCGCCTGTTGCCGTGGAGATCAGGCCCCCAGCGCTCTGGCTTCGGGCCGTGAGCCAGTACTCGGTCCTCGTCGAGTTTAATGTGCCGAATCCGTTTGGAGGGAGCGACGTGGCCTGCGACTCCACGGCCGACACGGGTGCCGATCTGAGCTGCGCCGGGACGCCAGACGCCGGGGCTGACGCCACTTGCCCTGGGACCCCTGACACGGGAGGCGATCTTGCTTGCTCCTAGGAGGACCTCATGAACCTCAGTGAATTGCTCCAGCTCACACGGATCTACATTGACGATCCCAACAGCGATCGGGTGAGCGACACCAAGCTCACGATCCTCCTCAACCGTGGCCAGGAGGAGCTTCAGAAGGTGATCGACGACACCGACGAGGGCTACTTCTGGGCGTGCCAGAACTATGCGGTCACGGCTTCGTCGTCTAGCTTCGAATTCAACCTGCCGTCGAACTTCAAGAAGGCCATGCTCGCAGAGCAGCTTCCGGACGCCTCGAGCGATCCCATTCCGGTGATCTGGTCTGACTTTCGTCGCCGGCACTATAACTACAGCTCGAACATTTGGTTCCCAACCATCACCTTCGCCCCGGTGGCCTACATTCGCTCGGGCAAGATCGGCGTGGTCAAGCCCAACACCTCCTACACGCTCAGGCTGTGGTACGTGAAGCGACTCATGGACCTTGCCACGAGTGGCGACGTGAGCGAGATTCCGCTCGAGTTTCACAACCTGATCTGCCTCCATGCCGCCATGCTTCTCTCCGGATCAGAGCAGCGCGACTTCGCCCTTATCAACGAGTATGGCGCTGAGCTCCAGAGGCTCCAGACCACGATCGAGCCACGCCAGCGTCAGGAGCCAAGGTACGTCAATATCTCGGACTCGGAATGAACCAGACGATTTCAGTCAGGGGACCGTTCAAGGGGATCAACAAGCTGAAGGACCCGGCACAGCTTCTCCCTAACGAGGCCTCCGACGCGCTCAACCTGATCGTCAACAAGAAGACGATCCAGAAGCGTGACGGCTGGGTGACACGGATCAGGCCATCGCCCGCGGCCTGCCTTGGAATCTTCGAGCTCTTCAGGCCCAATGGCCAGCAGTACATTCTCTTCAAGTCGGGGAAGAAGCTCTTCGTCTCAACCTCCATTGGTGGAGCAGTCACGGAGCTTGGCTCTGATATCTGGGGCACCAGCACGCAGCTTGGATCTTTCGCGATTGTCAACGGCGTGGCGTATCTCTGTGACACTGGCGTCCTCAAGGTCACGGACGGGATCAGCGTTTACGACGCCGCCATTCTCAGACCAACTGGCCCGCCAACGGTCAACACTGGCGGCGGCGGCAACCTGAGGGGTACCTACGACTACAAGTACACGTTCTACTCTTCACCTTGGGGCCAGGAGTCCTACTCGAGCGACCAAAGCTCGAGCATTGTCTTCACTGGCGTTCAGGCCAATCTCTCGAACCTTCTGAACTCGGTCGATCCCAGAGTTGACAAGCGCAGAATCTACCGAAGGAAGACCAGCGCTTTTGAGACCGAGTGGTCCTTCGTTGCGGAGATTAACAATGGCCCGATCGAGCCGACCACCTACACTGACAATCTTCTCGACAATGATATCGATTTCTCAACGATTGCACCTTTTTCTCTTGCGACGGCACTTCCAGCGTTCAAGTACCTGACGTTCAACGCGGGCTGTCTCTTTGGCGTTGACAACACGCAGACCAAGCTCTTCTTCAGCGAGGCAGACCAGCCATGGGTGTTCGATCAGTTCCTGACAGTTGGCTCGCTTGGTGACGGCGAGAAGATCGGCGGCCTCGCAAGCTTCCACGGGGCGCTGATTATCTTCAAGGAGCGATCGATCTGGAGCTTGACGGGGAACAGCGAGGACACGTTCTACTTGCGGAAGGTGAAGCCTGGCGTTGGCTCTAGCGCTCACTTCTCGATTGTCCCAGTAGACGACCTTCTCTATTTCCTTGGTCCAAGGGGCTTCTACGCCTTTGACGGAGCGGACACACGGGAAATCTCTGCCGAAATCTCGCCGGATCTCCAGCCCAGAGATCTCACCTTTGATCCCTTGAGCTACGGTGTTCAGGACATTGAGAACGCTGCAGTCTGGTGGACCAATGGGGCGACACCACCGAAAATGTGGGCCTACTTCTACCGAGAGTCAAGAGAGCTCGGTGTTGATTGCTGGATTCCCTGGGATCTCGGGAACGTGCGCTGTTTTGGCATTGCCACAGCCAACGTGCTCGGACAGGTCAAGCGGGAGAAGGAGATCGGCTTTGGTGACGGCTTCGTTGGTGGCTATGGTGGTGGGACCAACGCCGACGCCGGCGGCAACATTCAGGCCTTCTGGCGCACTGGCAAGCTTGACCTTGGGGCGCCCAATCGAAAGAAAGCATGGCGGGAATTCGCCGCCCAGGTGACACGCCAGATCAGCTCGACGAATCTCACCGTCAGCTACTTCCTCGACAACGACACGGGCTCAACGCCGCTGGTCACCAAGGACCAGACCTCCGAGACGATCAGAAGCTACATTCACCGCTCTTCGAAGGATCTTCGCCTAGAGCTTGGCAACAACTCGACCGGCACCTTTGAGATCAGGGGCTACGCGCTCGAGGGCGAGATCGCCGGGAGGGCCACATGACCAGAGGCGGAATGCCGATCGGAGAGCAAGGCAGGGTCAAAGATCCGGTCATTGCTCGAGAGCTGGAGAATCTTTACCGTTTGATCCAGCAACGCCAGATCGACGGGAAGACGGTCAACGTCAGGCAGCTCGCGATCGACATTGGAAAGGTCATGCCGCCTGGGGCGCTTCAAACGCTGGAGGCGTACTTCAGCGGCCAGACTGCCGCCAGGCGTCTGAAGCTCGCAGACAACGAGGACTCGACAGGCGTTGTGCTTGACGTGAAGGGCCAAGGCTCACAGACGGCGCTTCAAGTGTTGCAGTTTGCGACGAGCGCGAATGGTATCACCGCCCTGTGCTCTGGCTCCGGGACGACAGGGTTTTTCGAGAACAACGCCTCAGACGGCAAGGCCATGGAGCTCCGGTCCGCTTCTTTCAGCGGCGGCACCAAGGAGTGCCTCAAGGTGCTCCACACCGGCGTTGGGGACGGCATTCTGATCGACACCAGCCTCCAGAATTTTCACAGCGCCATTGATTGCCAGGGCCACCGCGGCTCCCTCATGCAGCGCTCGCAGATCCGAATGCAGGCTTATTCGCCAGCGCTCGAGCTTCGCGACAAGGACAACACGGTGAGCTGGAACGTGGCCTTGAGCGACAACGACTCGGATTCCTTGGTCATGGGGCGTGGTTCCTGTCCTGGCGACGGAATCATGCCCGCATTCAAGATCGACACCTCGGATCAGATTTACCTGGGGACAAACGCCAGCCCAGTAAAGAGCCAAATGGTCTTCACGATCTTCCTGGCGACTCCAGCCATTGCCGCGGGTGGCCAGAAGACGAACACGTTCGGGGCGACAGGCGTGGCAGTCGGGGACATTTGCCGCTGCTCGCACACGACGGACTATGATCCCGGAGTGCTGATCGATGCTCGAGTTGCGGCGGCGGATCTTCTCCGCGTCACGGTTTTCAACCAAACCTCTGGTAGCTACTCGCTGCCCGGGGGTACACTGAGGGTACAGGTATGGCATTACTAGCGCCGACTCAGAAACCAGTCAAGACGAAGCGGCCTTACAACTACGGGCCGACGGCGCCAGCCGCGGCTCAGCCAGCGCAGACCTATGCGCCACCTGGAGCGCCGGCACCGCCACCTGCGCCTGGAGGAGCACAAGCAACACAGGTGACTGGCGCTCCGCCGCCAGTACCCAATCCGGCCTCGACCAGCGGACAGGCGATCACCTCGCCGCCACCTTCGGCAACCAATGCGCCGTTTCAGGTACCGAATCCAGCCTATTTAGGCGGTCCATACTTCAGTCCTGCTCCTGGCTCTGGAAATGGTCCTGCGAATAGCCCGCAAAGCAAAGACGCCGCAGCACACCAAGCCGCCCTCTTGGGCGACCTGTGGAACCAGATCAACCCAGGTGGCAAGCCTTACACTAGAGGTGATATACCGCTTCTTGGAATCGCCCTCAACTTCCAGCAGCTCCAGCACGCCTTGGCGAATCAGGGCACCGCAGCCGACGTTCTGAGGGGCGCTGGCTTGGGAATTGGCCAATCCCCTGAGAGTCAGTTTGCCTCTCAAAACGTCATGGATCGCTTGAAGGCTGGAGGCCCGTTCACACCCCAGCTATTAGATCAGCTTATGGGGAATATTCGAAATCAAGCTGGCGTTGGACTCCAAGCAAATCAACGCACGGCAACGGCTGGCCTAGCCCAGCGTGGATTGGGAGGCAGTCTACCGGCCTTGGCAATGGCCCGGCTTCAGCAGCAATCGAACCTGGGAACCCAAGGGAATCTCGCCCAGCTTTCCCAGACAGCCGCCACGACCAACGACGAGGCTTCCAGGCAGAACTGGAGTCAGCTTAACCAGCTCGCCTCGGAGCAGGAGCGCAACCGGCTTTCGATCTCCGACGCCTTGGCAAAGCTCTTCGGAGAGACCCAGTTCGCGCCGATCGATCTCTCGAGCTTGACCCAGAAGGTGCCAAACTCACTCGGTTTCCTGTAAAGGAGGAGACATGAAGAGAACGTTAACCGTGCTAGCCATTAGTCTTACGCCAGCACTTCTTTGGACACTAGTGCTTGTGTCCAACGATTTCGGAGTTAGGACTTGCAAAACGTGCTCGGAGGACTGCTGCCCGAAGACGAAAAATTGTTCGTGCTTGAGCAAAGACGTTTGCAACTGCGTGGAGGACCCCACGAAATGAAGCCCCAAGTCGGCGATATCGTCCATTACACCGAGATTGACGGCCCTGGGCCTGAGCCCATTGCCGCCGTCATTACCGGGATCACCAACGAGCCCAATCCAGAGCTTCGGGTGAGCCTTTACCTCTTCACGAGGATTGGGGCTCAGATCAAGATCTCGGTGCCACACGCTAACCACTACCGGTCTGGCCATTGGAACTGGCGGCCCAGAATGGAGGAACACAATGCCTGAGATGCTTCCAGGGCTTGGGGCGAGCGACGCCCAGCAGGTCCAGCTCATTCGACAGAATCAGCTTCAGAGCAAGGCGCAGGGTGATCAGGCGGACTACCAGAAGCGTATGCTTCAGCTTCAGATCGCGTCCATGCTGCTAGGCCAGCTTGGACCGGGTGGCGTTTCTGGTTCAAGCCAGAACCTTCTCTCGAGCCTGAGACAGGGAAACGCTGGTGGAACTGGGATCTATGGAGGAAGCTCGCTTGGGTTCTAAAGGCTGCGAGGCTGCCAAGGCCCGTGTCGTTGACGAGTTCCTGGAGCTTCTCGTCTGCATTCCCAACGTGCCGGTGCGGAAGGCTTATCTGAAGCAGTTTGCGAAGAAAACAGGGCTTGAGGAAAGGGGCTTGAGAAACAGAATGAAATACCATGAAAGACAGCGAAGTCGAAGCCAGGCTGCAGTCGATTGAGGACATGCTCGAGAAGGCGATCATGCGGCTTGCGAAGATCGAGCAGGCCGTGCCGCACGAGACGCACAACCATTACCACTATCCGCAGCAGCCAGTCAGCATTTATCCACAAGGCGTCGTCCCTTTCGTAGCAACAACAGCCGGGAACGTAACGACTCCGTTTTTGGCAAGCACAAGCTTTTCTCGCTAACATGCCTACCATCAGCCTAACCCAACCCCGTGGCCTTCAGGCTGTCCCCGAGGATAAGCGTCTCTTCTTCGCCAAGGCACTCGTCCAGGGACTGCCAACCTATGGAGCCCAGAGGCTTGGAATCGGCCAGATTCAACCGGGTGCTCAACCTGTCAGCCCGATCTCTCAGGGGACGCAACTTCCAACGCTCCAGGGGCCTTCCTCGGGCCTTTTCTCTGCGCCTCCGGACAACCTCTCGGCCGAGCAGCGTGCCCAGAAGAAGGCCGAGGAGGCCAAGCGCAATCAACTGATCCTCAACGCCGCCGGTGGTATCCTTGCGAATCGCGGGACCAGCCTCGGCCCTCAAAACCTCACACTCGCCGGCGGCGGCTCCTCGCCAAGCTTCGGGGTTGGGCTGCCAGGTACGCAGCAGCCAGGTGGGGCTGGCGGGCTAGGGCTTACACCGCTGGGGAGCCTGAGCGCTGGAGGCGGAGGTGGCACCGGCGATATTCTCAGCGCGATCGGCAAACTCTTAGGATTCTGACATGCCAAGCTTACCAGGTATTCCAGCAACGCAGATTGGCCAGCAGATCACGGAGTCGAGGAAAGATCTCCTCGGCAGAAGGCAACTGGCGCTTGACCGGGCCAAGAACAAGAACGATCTCCTCTTGGCGATTGCGCAGACGGCCATTGGCGGGGCAGACAAGGCGGGCAACTTCCTTCAGGACGTTGGGGCTTTGCCTTCCGCGAAGTACGAAACAGCCAAGGCGCTTGAGGAACAAAGGGCAGCGAATGCGATCCTTGTAGCCCAGATCAGAGCTGGCGCTAACGCCGATAAGCTCCCGTCGGGCACGCAGGATCTCGTAAGAACGAAACTTGAAAAGGCCAACCCGCTTTTTGAGAGCGAATATGCCAGAGGAAATCTAACAGGATCGCAATATGAAGAACGCGCCAAGGAGGAGGGCAAAAGCTTGGTGCCATCGCCATACCTGAGCGCCATCAAGCTTTTGAGCAAGATCGAGCGCGGTGTAGACGAGACAGGGAAGCCTCAGCGCCCGACCGCTCCTGATCTCAACATTGCAAACATCGCCAGAATGGGGCTCGGGCAGTACGGTGGCGATATCTCAGGCGTCTTTGCTGATCCTCACTGGCAAAGCGCGAACGTTCAGACGCAAATGGACGCCGTTAAAGAGCTTGAACGTAGAAGGCTTATGGCTGAAATCGGTGGTGGGCAAGCGCCCAGCCGTATCGGGCCGGACTTTATCCAAGGGTACTTCGGCTCGCTCTCAAGCTTGCCCGAAACGCTGCCAGGGCCTCAAATCCAAGGGCCTATTGGCGCGATGGGACCAGCTCCAGCTTACACAGCTCCAACAACCGTTCCGAATCCGGAATTCCAGAAGCGCCAAGCTCAAAAGAAAGCCCTCCTTCTCTACTCTCAGCTCCTTGGACAGCCCTAAATGCCCGTTCAGCTCCCACGCTCCGAGTTTATAGCTCAGAGGCCGCCTTTGGGGCTCCTTGGCAGTATCGGCTACGGGCTGAACTACCCGAGCATGAAGATCCGGGAGCTGCTCACAGGGCTTCCTGAGGCAACTGGAAGGGATCTGCTCGAGAAATTCGGAATTCTCCAGCCTGGGCAGGGAGGTCTTGGGGCAGAAGCCGCTGGATTCGGGGCCGAAGTTCTTACCGATCCTCTGACGTATGTTGGTGGCATAGGACAACTTACGAAGCTTGGCGAGGCCGCAAGCCGTGCTGGAAAGCTCGAGGAAGCCGCCAAGTCGCTAGCCCTCTTCCGTGAGGCCCAGGAGCTTGGGACGCCCCTCCGAAGCGAACTGGGCGGCAAGCTGGCAGACACCATTCGGGCCATGACCGAGGCGAGAACAGCCGCCCAGGGGGCCACACTGCCAGCCAGCTTGGGCGAGCAAGTCAGCCAAGGGCTCAGAGCCCCACTGCAGGTAGGCTTGCCCTTTGTAGGGCGTACAACGCCATTTCCGGCCCTTCAGGCGAAATTAGGCGCTCCAGTCTTTGCTGGCCTCGAGAAGGCCGGGGCGGCCTTAAAGAACGCTCCAGGAGTGCCATGGCTGAGGCAAGCCTTTTCCACGGACGTTATCACCCCACCAAAAGGGCTTGGCGCTCCGTTCGAGAAGAGCCCAATTGCAGCTCCCTATTTTCAGGAGCACGCTAACCTGTTACGCCGTGCACCTTTAGAAGGTGGCGAGACCTATGGCGACATTTCCAAGGCGGTCGAGGCTGTCCAGAAAGCCTCTGGTCCTCCAGGTTTGCAACTCACACCTGAGGAAGTAGGCCGCGGGGTCCTGAAGGGCAGGGAAGTGATTCCAGGCGGCTTTGGCCAGAAAACAACTCCAATTATCGCCCGGTGGCTTCAGGAGCAGGGAAAAATGGCCCAGGGACCAGAGTTCCTTGACCTGATAAGTAAGCTCAGGGTCGGCTCAGAGAAGCAGTATGCCAGCGAGGTCTTCCACGGCACACGGGACGCCGGCAGCTACGTGGACTACTACGCCGAGCGTGTTCTCAGCCCCGAGGCCAAGCGCTACATTTCCGAGCACCCCGACGAGTGGGCAGCCTTCAAGAGGAACGCCGCCAGGAAGTACACGACTGGACAGCCCTCCCAAATCCACCGAGAGCTTGCCTATCGCGACATGTCCACCGCCGCCATGAACGACTTCTTCCAGTCGAAGAAGGGGCTCAAGGGCTACTGGTTCGAGGAGGACCCAGCCAAGAGCTTCGTCCAGCGGCAGGTTTCCTCCGACATTGCCAACGCCAACGCCGATCTCTTCAACGTCCTTGGGAAACGCTTTGGGACGGTTCCACACGTTGAAGGACAGACCATGCCCTTGAGCGAGTTCTACGCGCATGGGCCGCTCCATTCGATCGACCTTCCCCACGGCCAGAAGCTGGCGCTCTTCTCGGCACCAAAGGATATCGAGGGACAGCTTGCGCAGGCTGGCATGGGTGGCCGCGGAATCCCGCTCGACATTGCCAAGCAAGCGCTCGAGGTCTACCGGAAGGTCAACGCCCCGGAGGAGATCTCCCAGCTCTTCAAGCGCTGGGATCAGGTGACGAGATTGTGGCAATACTCGGTCACGGTGCCCTTCCCCGGCTTTCACGTGAGAAACCTACTCTCGGACACGGCGCTGAACTTCATTGGTGGAGCAGCCAATCCCGCCCTGATTCCGGAGGCTCTCGCCAAGTCCCGCGATCCGGCGTTCCTCCGCGAGCTCGAGATCGAAGGAGCCCGGCGAGGAAGTAAGGCGGGCGAGATCATGAGGGAGTATGCCCCCCCAGCTTTTCAGGGTGGCGATATTGTGGGGCGAATCCCCGGAGTCACTGGAGTCGCCAAGGCTGGGGCCAAGGTGACAACGGCAGTCGAGGATTTCACCCGCACCTGGCACTACCTCTCGAGGCTGGAGCAAGGAGCCACAAAGGCTGAGGCAGCCGCGAGCGTGAGGCGCTGGCTCTTCGATTACGGCGATCTCACAGACACCGAAAAGAAGGTCTTCAAGCGGATCTTCTTCTTTTACAACTGGCCCAGAAAAGTGATTCCGTTGATGCTGAAGGCGTACATTGAGGAGCCCGCGAAGATGGCCGCGCTGACCCGCTTGACGACCATGCCATCAAACCAGCGCGGCCAGACAGTCCCTGAGTTCGTTCGCCAGTCAGTTGGGATACCCTTGGGTCCAGGCCCCGAAGGTCAGGATCGCTACCTGACGGGCCTAGGCTCGCCCCTTGAGGAGCTCCAGAAGCTCGACTTCACAAGCCCCGAAGGCGGATTTGCCGGAGGTCTCCAGAAGCTTGGTCGATCGGTAGTCTCGAACCTGAACCCGCTCCTCAAGCTTGGCGTCGAGTACCCCACCGGGCGAGAGACCTACTTCGACCGGCCGATCTCCGAGGGGGACTATGCGCCGGCAGCAGCCAACCTGCCGATACTGAAGCAGCTTCTGGGAACGACAACTGAGACTCTCCGCGGAGGGGGAACGAGAACAAGAGCCAGCCCGGAGCTGCTCTACCTCCTGAGGAATTCACCCTTGGGCAGGTTCGGCCGAACCGCTGGCCAGCTCGCCAACGTCGTTAGCGGCGGCGCACTGGATAAAAGAAGCTCCGGCTGGCAGGACTTCTTGCAGTTTCTGACCGGCGTCAAGGTGGCAAACCTTGACAAGGTGGATCAGCTTCGCGCTCAGCTCGAGGAAAAGCGCCGGCAAGCTGGAGGCATGGTCTCCACCGGGGAACTGGGGATCTCACCAACGATCTACGCTCGCAAGCAGGAAGGCGAGAAGAGCCCGCGAGCGCTCCAGCTCATGAAGGATCAGGCTCGAATCCTTGAGGAGCTGAAGAGAGCCGTGAGGAAGTGACAGCAGGTCGCTTCGAGCTTGCGACTCTTGCTCTTCTCCAGAGGATTTCCTCGGCCATTTCCTGAACAAGCGTCAGACCTTTGAGCTCCTCTTGCCAAAGCCACTCTTGCTTGTTCGTAATCGCGTTGTGGCAGTATTCCCTGATTCGGCTTAGGTCTTTGTAGCTAAGGCTCATGGTTCGTCAATCGCCTCCGATTGTCTGAGGTACTCAAGCAGGTTCCGAAGCACGGGCGGCTCGAGGTAGATCACGTTTGCTCTCCTTCCTGATGGAAAATGTTCGTGCCCAGGTGGCGATCAAGAGCGCGTCCGCCGTCCGGTTTGTAGGCTTCAGTTCGGGGTAAAGCTCCTGCGCTCGCTCCCTGGTGATGCGCTTGTCGCCACCACAAGAGCAACGCATGTCTTTCTGCCACACTCGTGGTGCGCAGTCCACGAAAGGGATTCTGAAGCAGGCCAAGCACGCTCTGAGGAACCCATAGCTCATTCCGAACTTGAACGTCGAGCTGACACCTTGCTTGGGGAAGGCGTGAACCTTCTCGATCACGGCGAACACGCCTTCGTCTGGGGAGGTGTGATAGCCCCAAGCCCTGAAGAGATCCGCAATCTCGGCTTCGGTCTGTGACAGAGGGAAGACTTGAGGCTGACGGCCTGGCGGGGGTGCCGAGAAGAGGACGGCCACGGCTCCGCTTGCTCCAGGATCGATCCCAATATATATCATTTGTTCTCGCACCAAACACAAACCCTGACAGGCTCGGCGTTGAGGGCCGACACCATGACAGTCAAGTTATCCTTTTTTCGATAAAGCGCGTTTATATACCATGAGGTAGAAAACGCACCAGCCATCATATACTTTGTTAGCATGAGCTTCTGATTTATGTAAACCAGATACTTAATGCCATTGGGTTTCTTATGGTATTGATCCATTGTTACTTGAATTTCATGGATCATGCCAGCCTTGGTAAATGTATGAGATAGCGCTTTGGCTCGCTTGGCATTGCACCCCGCAATGAGCACGAACTTCCCTTCGCATGGCGAGTGCGGCTTGTCGAGCCATTCGAGCTTAGCTTTCACTTCGTTCCTCTGAACGTTTTGGTCACCGGTTCACTGTAGTTTTCACGTAAGGGTACATGTGGTTCTCAAGTTGGCCCTCAAGCGACTGAATGGCAGCCCAGAAGTTTCCGAGCGAGAAGTCATGACCGTGCTTTTTGTAGTAGTGCTGCGCTGCCTCCTCGTCGAGTTCTTTGAGGCCAGACCAGTAAAGCACGTGGAAGATATTCTTCCACGTGCTAAACGTCAAGACCAAATCAATTGGATCGTCGTCTTTGTACATTGGTTCACTTTAAAAAGATTGCCGCCCAGGCGCTGGAGAGGAGGCTATGACTGCGTTTCTCCAAGCGCCTGACACGGGGTTGTTCCGTGGCCCGCCTTTCAAGCGGATAACCTACAGTTGAGTTTGGGTCTAAATGAAGGCTTAGACAGCATTTGGGCATGGGCGCGGCGTTAGGCGTTAGACCTTCTTTGTTTTCATGGAGACGAGCTTGAGCGTTATTACTGTAAGCGCAACGACGCCGAAGGTGATTCCAGCTGGAATCCAGTTCGAGCCAGCTTCAGGCTTTGGCTTGGATATTTCCATTGCCGGCTGCTTGGGGAGATCAAGCGTCGCTGGATCTCTGCGAACTTCCTGCTGCTCACTATAAGCCGGTGGAGCTTTCTCTTGCCTCGAGCGCGAAGAGCAGTTGGTAATGATCTGGCTCACGCCACAGAGAGCAAGCATGAAGGCGAGCCCAAGAATTACACGGCTTTGTCTGTTCATGATTTTCACGCTTGCTTCCACTAGGGCCTGGTATTTTGTTAGAATCTCACTGACACTATCGAGGTGACGATCGACGCTATTGAGAAGATCCTTAACGTGGTCCCATTCGCTCACTTGTCCTCCTGTCCGCTGGCTCCTTCACAGTCCGGGCAAACGCAGCCTCGTCCAGCCGGTATACATTCAGGACAACCCTCTCTCGCGCAATCAGGACAGGTGAACTTGTAAAGATTGTCGCCCACCGTCCCACAATAAACGCATCGTTCGTCCCAAACCTCAAACGTTTTCACTTGTCGCTCCCCGGCTCCCTTGCCTTGCTCACCAGATTGTCCCTCAGCTCGAATGAGGGCTCGAACAGCTCCTTGGTTGACATGCCTTCCTGAATCGAGGTCGCCAGCCCGTGGAGAATGTCCAGGTCCTGGAGCGTGATCTCCTCCACGGTCTTCTTCCCCAGCTTCGCGAGCAGGTACTCTTGCTTGACGCCAGCCTTCTGGAACCACGCAAGCGCGGCGTCGCGACGCTCCTTCAAGGTGTCAACCGTGCCTCGAGCCGCCGCTTGCGCCGCCTCATAGATCCCCTGCCAGAGCGGCTTGGGGATAATCGCGAAGATCGCGTCACGCCGTGCAATCGAGGCACAGGCCATGATCGTGAGCTGCCGCATGTCGTCGTTCGTGGCCTTGCCCTTGGGGAAGCGCCGCACAACGTCAACGGAGATAGCCGAGTTCGCCTCGAGGTCATGCGCCACCCCCTGGCAGGTAACGCCAAAGTCGTCGATCGCAATCACCCGAGCGCCGACGCGCAGGTTGCCCCAGGTATGCTGGAGCACCTCAGCCAGCCTGACGGACGGCCCGGTGATCATTTTCCCGCCCCGCGGCACGGCAAAGCTGCACTCCTTGGCAACGCCTGGGCGCACCGCCAGTTGAGTGGCCCGCTCGATCGCGCGGTCGAGATCTCGAGGATACGCCTTCGCGGTCCTAATCTGGAGATCGGCTTCACCTCGGACAACCGCCTCGAGGGCGTCAGAGGACTTGAGAATGTCAACGCGGCGGTCAATTTCCGTGGTCATTCGGTTGTTCTCTCCGGAGGCGTGTCTCCAAAATCTCTTATGAAGTTTTTCCATGTCTTCCCGCCAACATCCTGTATTCGACGTACGGAAAGAATGTACGGCTCGAGGGTCTCCTCGACTTGCCAGCACGTTGTTGCCACGAGCGGGCACCAAAGCAGGTATTGCTTCTGGATTCCTCCGTTACACTCCTGCAACATGCGCTCACGCACTATGAACGCATCCGCCAAGTGAGCCTCTTGCCCAGCCGGGCGAATTGGCCCCAAGACATCATTCAGCTGATATTTGAACACCCGATCCATCCATATCTTCATCTCCGCCTGATCCATTGGATTCTCCTTCTGAAAAAACTGGGGAAGGATCTGCCTGGCTATCCGAGCTTGTCGGGGTAGCTATGCCCGGCCCTTCAAGCAGGTCCTCCCCTGTGATTGAGACAAGTTTCCTTGCTTCGATCTTGCGAAGCAGCTTGACCTTCACGCTTTCGACGACTGGTTCAATAAGCTCTTCGAACTCTTGCCCGAGGACTCTCTGATCCGCCCGTGTTGCCCCTCGGGCACAGTAGAGCTTCTTCAGCTTGAGGCGACTGACGTTGCACGCCGTGAGGAATGAGTCCTGTGGCAAGCCGCAACGGTGAAATGCCTTGGTTGGGTCCTTGATCTTCCGCTGCTCCCACTCCTTGAGCTCGTAGCCTTCGATCGACCCCGGGCTCTCGGCCTCTTGCTCGGTCAAGGATCGAATCACTTGCTCCGAGAGAAGCTTCGCCAGCTTCGCCTTCTCGAGGAAAACCTTTGCCGCCGCCGGCTCGAGCTTCCTCAGTGCCGGCAGCTTCGCCTTGAGGCTCAACTGTGTGGATTCGAACACGACGGGACAGCGTAGCTTGCCGGCGCATTTGACGCAATGGAGGCCCGGCGCAAATCGGGGGGCCTCCTGCTCGCCAAGCTTCACGATCTCGGCGATCTTGGCCCGAATATCTGGCAGCTCCTTCCGCTCAAGCCTGAGCGTGAAAGTCTCCTTCGAGGGCACGTGGAAAACCTTGGCCGTCACTGCGTTGACCTTTGACGCGTACTGCTCGAGCACCATGGCGCAGTAGGTGCTCTGCTGTGGGCCGACAAGCCGCTCGTCCAAGGGCAGCTCGCCGAACTTGTAGTCGAGCACCTTGGCCTCGAGGGAGTGCTCAATCGAGTAAAGGAACAGCACGTCCACCGTGCCATAGGGCCAAAGGCGCTTGGGCAGGCCGTACTTCCGGAGCTTGAGCGGCCCAACCTTGTGCTCGTAGTACACCTCGCCCCAGCCCTCGCTTTCGGCTTCCAGCCACTCGTGAGCGCGGTCGAGTAGCTCAAGGTCGTACTCTGTGGTCGTGGCCCCTGCGCCGCGCTTACGGGTCATTGCCTTGTGAAGCAAGCTGCCACGCTCGGCGCTCTCGTCCTCGAATGCTTCGGAGTCCTCCGAGATCTGCGCCGAAGCATTACAGATTTGGATCAGGCCAAGACGGGACGGGCCGTAGGGGTGGTGCTTCTTCATTCTGAGTTCCGACACATGATGTGATGTGCTGGGGAAGGCAAATGGCAAAAAGGACAATCACCTTTTGGCTCAAGCGTGTCTGACAGCTCCCATTGATCGCAAGTCCGATAATGTCCGGGCCAGCCTCCGCAATCGCAACAGCGACGAGGCTCGAGCGCTCTGTTAGCTGGACCAGCAGGGCAGGTGTCTCGGTGAGATCCGCCAAACGGCTCGAGCTTCCTTACCCTCTGGTCCAGGTCATGAAGCCCCATGTGGACCACCTTCGTGAGGTCCGCGAGAATCTTGCCCATGTGCCCGCGCATGTGCTCAACTTCGTTCTCCAAAAACTTCAGACGTTCGAGCTCGTGATCGGTCATATCCGTTCCAACCTTCTTCAAAACCAATTGCCTTGTGAATCAAGCATGACTTCTCGCCGGCACCTGGCGCACCTCGGTCATTGGTTCTCCTACTTTGGGAAAAAGAAAAAAGGGGACCGGCATTATATCCGCAGCCGGCCCCCCACTTTTGCGGAAGCTTCACGTCGGCAACGACGTTTAAGCAACGCGTTGAGATCTAAGGACCGTCGCTTTGCCGCTAAGCTACTTCGCCACATGGAGGCGAAGGTGGGAATTGAACCCACGTCTACGGCAATATTTCGTGCCGCGTTCGAGATGCCGACCATCCGCTGAATGCTGAGCTTGTGAGGTACAGACTGAGTTTTATCCGGCAGCTTTCGCTCGCGTCTGCTGTTCCGCCACTCCCCGGCAGATCGGGGAGCCAGGACTTGCACCTGGACGCCGGTTGTCTTTAGTCTGAGCTTCAAGCTCAATTTGCCTCCAAAATGTAGTTGAAAATTGCGTCCGCGAACGAGGCCTTCGGCGCCTCGACCGAATTGGCCTCCTCGCGCGCGAACTTCACGGCCTGCGCCAGCTTGTTGACGCGCTTGAGAATGGCCTCCTTCTTGGTAGCGGGCAGCGCCCCGGAAAACTTGATCGTATCCCACCACCCCACCGTCTCGTCCTCGGTGATCAGCTGCGTTTGCGCCGGGTGCTCGGCCGTCGCCGGGTAGAGCACAATGGGCTTTTGGTTCTTCTTCGTCCTGTGCGTCTTGCGCAGCGTCCCCTTGTGGAGCCCGGCGGCGCCGTCCTGCTGCCAGCTTTCGGCCGGATCAAGCGTGGGCAGGCCCTCGACGAGCGTGCGCATGTCGTTGAGCTGCTTCTCGAGGAAGAGGAGGTACGTGGCCGGCACGGCCTTTATGAGGGCCACCCCGTCAACAACCACGTCGCCGCGCGCGTTGCAGTTCGCCCAGTCCTTGGTCGCCACGATATCGAATAGCTCCTTGAGCTTGCCCGTGGCGTCGGCCAGCACGACCTCGGCACGCACCTGGACGTGCTGGCTTTCCGGCGGGTAGTTCTCCCCATCCTCGTAGCGCTGCTGGTAGACTTTGGAAAACCCGTCGAATAGGTTGGGCTTCTTCGCGAGCGCATGGAGCTCGGTGATCTCCTTGTACACACGGGTCTTGATCTCCTTTTCGATCGCGATAACTTGGTTCAGCTTCTGCATAGGAACTTCTCCTTCTTGGTGGTTCTCCGTTAAAGTTGGTCATGCCGTCATTCTCCTTCAGTCAACATCTCCAAATCATTGATTGTTCCGATTTGTTTTTGGTAACGCATAATGCTGCCATCTTTCATCAGGTGAGCAAAGGATGGTCTTCCAGTTCTGTAGGCTTTCTCGAATGCAATTGTGCCAGACTTACCCAATGCTGGCTGTCCTTCTCCAACGAAGACAAAAACTCGCCTTTTAAAGCGTATTTTTGGCAGCGCCATTTTGTCAGGGCACAGCTCTGCGATCAGAGGCATTAGTGCGAAAGTTACCTTTGCAATTTTTCTCATGTTTCTCTTAAAAACCCCTCCCCCGGCTGTTGGTGGACAACCGGGTTCGGGGCAGCCAAAACGCTAAAGGAAAGCAGGAAAGCTTAAGGACCTTCGCGCCCAGGCTCACTTTAGTCCAAAAAACATACGTGGGATAGGTTCACTTTTATGGTCTGTAAATACGTTGGGTTGGTTCACGTCAAAGCTTCTCGGCCAAGCCCCACTTGTTAGGGCGGGGTACTTAGAACCCGCAAGCGGAGAGCATTTTCATTCTACAAAGTCTTCCGGGTGAAGCGCCTCATGCCCCAATTTCGTCACCGCATAGAACGGCGGCACGTCAAGCCCTTCACTTCGCCTCCAAACCTCCCAGGCCATGGAGTAGAAAATCTTCGCGGCCTTGCGCCTTGCTCGCTTGTCGGCCAGCCACTTGGGCACGGCCGGCACTCTCGCAAGCTGCGCCGCCTTCTCGCTGTCGTAAATCCCGCGGAACTTGCCGCCCGTCTTGATCCACGAATCACTGCACTTGAACGCCAAGGTTTTCAGGAAAGGATTCCAGTTGTGCCGCTTGCCCTTCTGGCGCTTGGGGGCCTTGCACGCTCCAGGATTCTCTGGATCTGGAATCACGCCCAGACCAGCATAGGCCCAAAGCCTCGTCACCTTCGGGAAGCACGCGATTCCCTTGCGCTCGTTGAGGATCGTCAGCTCGTCGTGCTCGAACAGCTTGAAAATGAGGTCGTGGTAAGGAAGGCGCTCGCCGGCTGGATCTTCGTCCTCTGCTGGTTGTTGTTCGTCGTCTTCTGACTCCGGCGAGCGCCGTTTCTTTGGCTTCTTCATTCTCAGCGGGTGCGTGATCCATTTCTCCTCGCTGTGTTCCACTGCGTACACCTTCGCCCACCTGGGCGGAATTCTCACCTGCGCTTCTCGATCGCTGCCCACCTCGGCCATGAACGCCCCGGTCAAGGTCGGCCCGATCCCGCGGATCGACTGGCAGTACTCCGCGACCGGGTGGCCAGCGAGAATGTTCTTCACGCTCTTGTTGAGCTCCTTCTCGGCCGTCTCGAGGTGATTGTAGCTCACCCCGTAGTGCTGCTCGGCGTCCTGCTTGAAGAGGATCTTTCGCCTGTCCAGGTCCTGGAGCCTGAGATCGTAGGCGATCCGAAGCTTCTGGATATCGTAGTACGAGCGCACGAGCAAACGGAGCAGGTTGAAGTTGATCAGGTCAGGCATTATGTATTCTCGATCGCTTTCAGGACTTCCTCGAAGCGCTTCTTGTCGCAGATCAAGGCAACAAGGTAGGCCGCGAGATTCAAGGCCTCCTCATGGGAGATGCCTGCAGTAAGCTTGTAGGCCAGCATTATAACTATCTTATCGCCTTGCATGCCTACCATGAACTTGTTGGCCGTGTCTGTCAGGTGCCTAAGTTCACCCGTCTTTGGTTCACTCCGCAGTTCACCCATTGCTTTCCTCCTTGAATTCCTGTGGAAGAAACTTCTCGATTCTCTTCTGACACCGCTGAAGCGCCACGAGCCCTCCAGGCTCTTGAGCCGCCACTGCCTCGAGCGCCGGCAGGCCCGTCTCAATAGAGCGCAGGACCTCTTCCCTTGTCGCCAGGCGTTTGCGATACCACCATTCAACGGAATGAGGCTCGCCCATGACGAGGAGCGGCTTCCTGTCGCCGTCGAGGATCACCTCGAATTCCCTGGTAATCCATAGCATGGTGACACCTGGGTTCCGCCGGATCGCAATGCCAGCCGTGTTCTCGCGCATGGTGGTGGCATTGATCGCCCCGTCCTCCCGCCGCACCATGTCCGGATTCGAGAGAAACGGGCAATTCCGCGCCGACCACCGCCCGCAGTCCACATGGGAAGGCGGCTCGCTCGAGGTGCGGTTGATCCCGCACATGGGGCCAGCCACAAAGCACTTGTAAACGCCGAGGAGCTCCCCGCAGACCCAGCAGCGCTTCTCCTCCACAGCACAGAGCCATTTCTCCTGGTCGAGAGCACGGAACTCAGGCTTGCCGTCAATCGAGGGCACAAACCACGGCACGGGATAGCCGCGCTCGTCGATCGGCAGGCCAGCCATGCGGGGTGGAATTGGTTCAAGATCGTCTCGTATCACTGGTTTACCTTGAAGGGTTTCGTCCTTTGGTTCGCTGTTTTCGCCGGAAATTCTGGTAAGAAGGTTCACTTTCAGCTGATGGAACTTAAGCAATCATGGTTCGCTTGCAGTAAAGGCAGCTAAGCAGTTAGGGCTCACTGGGTGCCTTCGGTGGCCTCCCCGGTTTGCGCTTGAGCGGTTCTTCCTCCACCGCTGCCGTCTCCACCGGCGGCTTCCCCGTCTCGATCAGGGAAAGCAAGGTGCCTACTTGGCTCGCCGTGTCTCTCTTGTCCACCACGCTCAAATGCGCCGAGTCCTTCGTCAGCACGTCGTAGAACGTCCGAAGCCACGCGAGCATTTGCGGCACGTACTGAATGACCCGCGCATTCTCGTGGTTCTCCGGGTGATCCGCACTGCCACAGTCCGCCACCACCTTCCCGTTGAGCGCCGAGCGCACCTCCGCGAAGGCGTGGAGCTTCCGCCATTGGCCTTTGGTCATGCTTTCTTCTCCTTCTCCCATAGAGCGTTTCCGATCCGCTCCGTGTTCTCGCATAGAATCCCGAGCGACTTGTCAATCTCGAGCAACGCCAGGCGCAACCGCCGCATGGCCTCGACGATAGCGCCATAGCCACTCGAAGCTACCAGCTCTTCATCCGACAAGCTCTCGTACATCACATTCCCCTTTCCTTCAGCCAGGCAATGCACCGCTTGCGATCATAGCCGCCAAAATCGTAGAGGTGCTCGACCAGTCGGAGCTCTTCTTGCGCAACGCCGCACTTCGTCGCCAGCATGGGCGTGTCTCGGAAAATGCTGTATCGCCACTCTCGGACTTGCCTGGGAGTGACGATTCCGGCGCCAAGAAACGCCGTTCCCAGAACGCAAGCGCCTTGCCGTTGTTTTCTGGGGTTAAAATGCGTGAAGTACCTCCGCTTGATCTCGCGCGGCGCAAGCTTCACCCCAAGCTCGATTGCATGAGAGAGCTTTATGGTTGCCGGCGCAATCGTCTTCGGTTCCTCAACCCTTTTGACGTACTTGGCGCCTGTAGCGCGCCTCAAGGTCATTGACGACTTTCTGCGCTTTCGCTTTTCCATGTTCCACCGATTCTCCTAAAAGTATCGTCGCTTCCAAAACCGTGAAATTCCAAGCGGCCCGTAGCAAAACGTCGAGCCGCCTGGATTCTTCATTTTCTTCAACCTGGTTTAAGCTTCGGCTGCTGTTTCTTCCTTCGCAACGCCACTCGCCTCAAACGATCGACCAAGAATCAAATCCGCTGCCCGTTGTGCCTGGGCTCCAGCCTGGACAACGCACTTGGGATCATTGGACAATACCTTGAGCCAGTTTGCAATGTACGCGGCCGAGTTATCGAGGGTCACATTCTCGATTCCCGTGACGCCACAGAGGAAGGAAGCGCCCATCTCCGCGACAAGCTCTTCCTTCGAATACGAATGGCTCCTGGCAAACGACGGGTCAACAATGCCGGGACGCCCCAGGCGCTTCTCGTGACCGGTCGCATGCGTTACCTCATGGAAGAGAACGCAATAGTACTCCTCCGCGGAATCGAAGTGCCCCTTTGCCGGCATGTAAACTGTGTCCTCCGAAGGCCGGTAGTAAGCGCCCGTCCCCTCCTTGAACGCCGGTGGGGACACCATGCCGGCAATCACTTCCTCGCAAGCCTCAAGCGGCTCGAAGTCTTTGGCCGGCAGCTCGTTCGCTGGAGCCTGGACACCCTCGCATTGGGAAACATTGAAGACCCGGTAGTACCTCAGAAGCGGCACCTTCCTGACAATGCCGGTTTCCTTGTTCTCCTTCTCCAGCCAGTTCC
>Ga0137396_10000319_pt1 | contig 21744 bp, 24 predicted proteins | sample czc16metaG_FD_108284 | JGI IMG/M metagenome (GOLD analysis project Ga0137396, IMG submission 108284) | Vadose zone soil microbial communities from Angelo Coast Range Reserve, California, USA - czcobulk3.16 metaG | ecosystem: Environmental > Terrestrial > Soil > Vadose zone | place: USA...
CACGCGGGCGGCCAAGCGGCTCGCCGCGTCGGTGGGGGCGACGAAGGGGACCGTGACGGACGACCTCGCCGCCGTCGTCGGCAACACGGGCACGGCCCACGCGGCGCTCCTTCTGGCCCAGGCCCTCGACGCCGCGGCCGCCGACCAGCTGATCGCGGCCGTGTCGCTCGCCGACGGCTGCGACGTCACGATCTGGCGGACGACGGCGGCTCTGTCAGGGCACCGGCCGAAGGCGAAGGTCGCGGCGCAGATCGCGGGAGGCGTCCCGGTGAGCTACCAGGGCTTCCTCACGTGGCGCGGGTTCCTTCAGCGCGAGCCCCCGCGGCGCCCCGATCCGGAGCCGCCCGCGGCGCCGCCCTCGCGCCGGGCGGAGGGCTGGAAGTTCGGGTTCACGGGGAGCCGCTGCCAGGCGTGCGGCGCGCGTCATCTGCCGCCGCAGCGCGTCTGCGTGAAGTGCCACGCAATAGACCGGATGGCGCCCGAGCGGCTCGCCGACGTGCCGGCGACGATCGCGACCTTCACGGTGGACCGGCTCGCGTACTCGCTCTCGCCGCCGGTCGTCGCGGCCGTCATCGATTTCGAAGGCGGCGGCCGGTTCCAGTGCGAGCTGACCGACGTGGACCCGGCGGCCGTGAGGATCGGCGACCGGGTCGAGATGACGTTCCGGCGCCTCTTCACGGCGCACGGGGTGCACAACTACTTCTGGAAGGCCCGGCCGGTGCGTCCCCAGGGATGACTCTTAGAAGCCCTTTCGTCTCATGCAGCTACGATATGCGGCCTGATACGTGGCGTTCTTTGCTTCCTCCGCCTTCATACCGTGGATTTGCGGATCGGCCGACGCGATGACTTGGCCGAAGTTTGTGTAGTTCGTCGTGATGGCGCCGCCGCGAGCGCTGTCGGCCCGGACGTGGTCACCCGTGGTCGGCGAAGCACTTCCTGCCTTGACCGCTCGGGGCCCTTCTTCATTGCACGCGGCAAAGTCGGCGGCGGTGGGGACCTCGGCGTCGACCGTCCGCGTGGCGGCGAACGAGATGAGGAAGATCAGGGCGAGCACCATGACGAACTTATACCCGGCCGATCCTTGGCCGTTGTCCTTCACGATCCGGTAGAGGACCCACCCGCTCGCGTCTTGACCTCCGACGCGCTCGGCCCGCTCGGATAGACTCGGCCGGCTTCTTTGGGGAGTCGGTGGATAGTCCGCGAGAACGGCATTCCGGCCCGGCAGCAGGGCCGCCGCTGGTGACGGCGCCTCAATGCCGTAACGCGCCAAGATCCGCCGCCTCTCGTTGTAGAACTCCATGAGCCACCTCATCCTCCATCTCCTCGTGGGACGCTGCCGGGTGCAGTCCGCGTAAGCCTTCAGCCGCCCCTGCGAAATGTCCGTCTAGGCACTCTCGTTGGGGCACGCCGTGACACGGGTCGCGACTCCGGCGTGCCTCGTCTCGGGTGTTTCAGGAACACCCGGTGGCACCGGTCGCCGCCGCAGAGCCGCTGCGAAGCGTCTTGAAGCTCTGCCCCACACGTTTCGCACCTTGCCATCGCCTATCCTCCGGTCAACGGGCTTTCAAGAGCACCGGCCAGCCGAGCAAGCACGCCCGTTCCCATTTTCATTGACCACCGATGGACACGATGAAGTTGACCGTCTCCTCGTGGTACGGCGACGGGATATACGCGAGCTCCAGGCGGATCTCCTTCAGCTTCTTCGCCTTCAGCGCCTCAGCGGGGAAGTCGACATCGAGCGACTGGGTGGCTTCTTGCCCGGGATCGAGCCGGTCACTGTTGTAGGTGGCGAACTTGACGGTCGGCGCGGTCCGAGACTCCTCGAGCTTGATCGGCTGCCCCTGAACGTCGATGTACTGGATCGTCCCCGTGACGAGGCGGACGGTCTGATTCGCCGAGCTGTTCTTCAGCACGAGCTTCGCGGTGAGCTTCGCCGCGGAGACGACGCGGCCGGAGATCTGCTCGACCCGCTCCGTGACCTGCATCTCCGTGACCTCGCCCGTGACGATCCCGGCCTTCACCTTCATCGCGGCCGGCGTCACCGTGTACGTCTTGTCTTCGATCACCGCTGCCGTCGCGGCCGGCTGCGGGGCGGGGCCGAGAACCATCCAGCCCACCACGGCCACGAGCGCCGCGCCCAGCCCCCACCGCCACCACTTGTCAGCCTTCTCCTCGCCAGCACTCTCGGTGGGCCAAAACCTGCGTTGAACGACGATCGGGATGGCCGCCCCGACGAACGCGACAACAGCCACCGCGACAATCCCTGCCCCCGGAAACACCCCGAAGGACCGGAAGATCCAGCCCCCCCCGATGCCGCCCACGAGACCGAAGGTGATGTCCCGCTTGAGCCCGTAGCCTCCCTGCTTCATGACCAACCCGGCCAGCAAGCCTGCCAGCAGTCCCACGAGAACCCACGTCGCGAATATGACGAAACTCATGACTCTTCCTCCTTCGCCCGGTTACGACTCGCTCGCATCACTTCCGCTGCACCGATGCACGTGCCGCCCCTCCTCGCCGTTCGCGTCCGTTGGACGGGCGAGGGCTCGGGCGCCTCCGGCCGGCGCGCGCCGCCGCGGCCTGCCCGTCGCCGTTTTGTTGCACCAGGAGGGCCGCGAGCATTTCGATCGCTCGCTCGTCCAGGGACCGGTCGTCGATCATCACCTGCACGGCGGGGCCCGCGAGCCCCCGAACCCGCTCCGCCGCCGAGCTGGAGCAGACGATGACGTCCACTCGGCGCATCAGACGACCCAGGGCAGCCCCTTCGGCGGGGCAAGCCCCGACCAGCACGATGTTTGGCAGGCCGGCGTTCGCGATCGAGTGCTCCAGGTTATGGGCCGTCTCGACGGCGGTGGACGCCACGCCTACTCGCGTCCCAGCCGGAAGCTGAGCGAGGCGGTGCAGGGTCTCCAGATTCGCCTCGGCGAGGAGTGCGATCACCGGGACCCCCCTACCGCCCAGGAGCCGCTTCACCTGCGGCAGATGACAGAAGCTCGTGACCGCCGCCCGCCAGCTCCCGGCTTGTTTCCGGCGCCGCGTGACCGCCGCCAGGTCGCCGAGGAGCACCTTGTCGACGCGGACCGGGAGGTGGGCCTCGAGTTGTCGGGCAAAGAAGTCGAGCTCCGACGGGCTGCATTCCACGAGGAGGACCTCCACGGTCCCCTGGACGGCGGCGGGCCGGATGCCGACCACGCTCAGAACGCCCACCGACAAGTCGTCGGCGGTCATCCCGAGGGCCGCGGCCCGGATCACCGTATCCTGCAAGAAACCCTCGCGGAGATGGGGGGAGGGACGGAGGGGCGGTGCCGCGGCCACGAACACGCCCCTCCCCCGACGAGCCTCCACGTATCCGCTCTGCTTCAGATCCTCGATCACGCGCGCGACCGTATTCGGATTGATGGCGAGGAAGCCCGCCAGCTCCCGGATGCTGGGCAGGGTTTGGTCCTTGGGGACACCGCCGCTCTCGATGACGTGCTTGAGCTGTTCCGTCAGCTGCCGCCGGATCGGGATCGGGCTGCGCCCGTCGATCTTGAGGCTCATCGGGATCTTCATGGCTGTATGCCCTCAATAGTACACTAGATCAATTTTGTACCTGTGTACTATTTTAGTGGTACACTCCGCCCAACTGGAACAACTCCAGCAACCGCGCTCATCACATCTGACAGAGGGAGGCATCGCGATGGCTCAGGCAACCAAGCAGATGAAGCTGCGCCCGCTCCACGACCGCGTGTTCGTCAAGCGTCTCAAGGAGCAGGACGACAAGCACGGCCGCATCATCATCCCCGATACCGCCAAGGAGAAGCCGCAGGAGGGCAAGGTGGTCGCCGTGGGCACCGGCAGGGTCAGCGACGCCGGCAAGAAGATCCCCCTCGCGGTCAAGGAAGGCGACCGAATCCTCTTCGGGAAGTATTCCGGCAGCGAGGTCAAGCTGGACGGCGAGGAGTTCCTCATCATGAAGGAGGAGGACGTCCTCGGCATCCTCGGCGCCTGAAACGAGCGGCCCAGGCCGCTGTCAGCCATTCATGCACCACTCGGGAGAAAGGTACCCATGCCCAAGCAGCTTCTGTTCAAGGAGGAAGCCCGCGCCGCGCTCGTGCGCGGGGTCAACATCATGTCGCACGCGGTCAAGGTGACGCTCGGGCCGAAGGGGCGGAACGTCGTCATCGCCAAGAAGTTCGGCAGCCCCACCCTGACCAAGGACGGCGTCACCGTCGCGAAGGAGATCGAGCTCAAGGACCCCTACGAGAACATGGGCGCGCAGATGCTGAAGGAGGTCGCCTCCAAGACCTCCGACACCGCGGGTGACGGCACGACGACCGCGACGGTCCTCGCCCAGGCCATCTTCCGCGGAGGTCTCAAGAATGTGACCGCCGGCGCGAACCCGATGGGTCTGAAGCGGGGGATCGAGCAGGCGGTCGACGCGGTGGTCGAGGAGCTGAAGCAGATGTCCAAGGCCACCAAAAACAAGAAGGAGATCGCCCAGGTCGCCAGCATCGCCGCCAACAACGACAAGACGATCGGCAGCTTGATCGCCGACGCCATGGAGAAGGTCGGCAAGGACGGCGTCATCACCGTCGAAGAGGCCAAGGCGATGGAGACCACCCTCGAGGTGGTCGAGGGGATGCAGTTCGACCGCGGGTACCTCTCGCCCTACTTCGTGACGAATGCGGAGCGGATGGAAGTGGTGCTCGAGGACGCGCTCGTCCTCATCCACGAAAAGAAGCTCAGCGTGATGAAGGACATGCTGCCTCTGCTCGAGCAAGTCGCCCGGGCGGGCAAGCCGCTCCTCATCATCGCCGAGGATCTGGAGGGCGAGGCCTTGGCGACCCTCGTGGTGAACAAGCTGCGTGGAACGCTCGCCTGCTGCGCCGTCAAGGCGCCGGGCTTCGGTGATCGCCGCAAGGCCATGCTCGAGGACATCGCGACCGTGACCGGCGGCAAGGCGATCACGGAGGACCTCGGGGTCAAGCTCGAGAATCTCAAGCTGGACGATCTCGGCCGCGCCAAGAAGGTGGTCGTGGACAAGGATAACACCACGATCATCGAGGGCGCCGGCAACACCAAGGAGATCCAGGGCCGTATCAAGCAGATCCGGGCCCAGATCGAGGAGACGAGCTCGGACTACGACCGGGAGAAGCTCCAGGAGCGGCTCGCGAAGCTCGCGGGCGGCGTCGCCGTCATCAAGGTCGGGGCGGCTACCGAGACCGAGATGAAGGAGAAGAAGGCGCGGGTCGAGGATGCGCTCAACGCCACGCGGGCGGCCGTCGAGGAAGGGATCGTGCCCGGCGGCGGCGTGGCGCTGCTGCGTGCGTCGGAGGTGCTCGACAGTCTCAAGCTCTCGGGCGACGAGGGCACCGGCGTCGGTATCGTGCGGCGCGCGCTCGAGGAGCCGATCCGCCAGATCGTGGAGAACGCCGGGCTCGAGGGTTCCGTGGTCGTCGAGAAGGTCAAGGCCATGGTCCCGATCACGCGCGGCTTCGACGCCGAGACCAACGAGTATGTCGACATGATGCAGGCCGGGATCATCGATCCCACCAAGGTCGAGCGGGTCGCCTTGCAGCATGCGGCGTCGATCGCGTCGTTACTGCTCACGACCGAAGCGCTCATCACGGACGGCTCCGAAGCCGGGAAGGCCGACCCCTCCATGGGGCATGGTGGGGAGTTCTAGCCTTGCCGAGCTGACCAGGTCACAGCGGGTCGGCGGCCGCACCGCCGCCCCGCTCACCTGAGTTGGCCGCGGGCTTGGCCGCCACAGAGGACAGGGGGGACTCCTCTCGACCAGATTTGCTCAATGGCTCGAGCGCACGTGTGTCATACTCCTCGGGTCTGGTTCGGTCGTCGGTTCGCTGCGGACCCCCCTCCTCATCAGACCCCGTCTCTGGCGCTTGCTTCCGCTGCTCCAGAGCGTGTTTCTTCACTGCGGGAGTTTCAGTCGGAGGTGTGCCATGGCGCACAAACTGTTCATCGGAGGCCTGCCGTTTGCGACGTCGAGCGATCGTCTTCGAGAAGTGTTCGCCCAAGCGGGCGAGGTCGAGTCCGCGACGGTCGTGATGGAGCAAGGCACGGGCCGCTCGCGCGGGTTCGGCTTCGTCGAGATGACGACGGCCGAAGACGCGGACGCGGCGGTCAAGAAGTTCAACGGTCAGGAAATGGACGGCCGGACGTTGAAGGTCGAGATCGCCAAGTCCGGGGGCGCCGGCGGCAAGGGCGGCGGGTACCGCAGCAGCGATGGGCGCGGCGGCCGCTACTAGCGTGGACGAGTGGTGGAGCGAGCTTGACGACGCCGTCCTCGCGTGTCTGAGGGAGCCCGGCGGGATGAGCCCAGGGGAGATCGGCCGCCGGCTCGGCATGTCGGAAGCGGCGGCGGTCTCCGTGCTCGGCATGCTCGCCCGAGAAGGCCGCGTCCGCATCGCCCGCGTCGAGGCCGTATGACCCCGGACGTCTCCGTCCAGGGTCCGCCGGCGCCTTCGGCGGCGATGGAGGACAAGACCTACAGCCAGTAAGGAGAGGCCCAACCCAATGCAGGTCACAGCGTTCTCGACCCCGACCAGCCCCGAATGGCGATGGCGCATCTGCAACTACGCCGGCGAGATGGTCGAGGAGTCGTATGCCGGATTTCCGACGATTGCCGCCGCCGTGGCCACGGGGATGGAGCGGCTCGGTCAGATGAATCTCGACCAGCTCAAGGATGCTTACCGATCGATGGCGACGCGTAGCCACCGGACGCCGGCACGCCAGCGCCAGTGGTAACGCCTTCTCCCACCGGGGGCTCTGCGCTGATGAAGCTGCATGATCTTCGTGAGCAGAACAGGATGACGTGGATCGCCCGGGGCGACGGATGGCTCGCGGCACCGGAGGACATCGTCGCGGCGCTCTCGAAGGACGGCTTCGAGGAGTGCAAGCGCGAGCTGACAACGAGCCGGCGCGATCTTCGGCCCGCGGGCGGCGTGTGGCAAGGAGTCAACCCGCGCAGCGGCTCGGTGGCGTCGGTGATCTGGGTGACGCGCCCGGCCGAGCCTCAAGCCCTTGTCTTCATCGACGTCGATGGGGAGTCGCTCAATGGTGCCTACGACCACTCAACGTGATCGGAGTCGCCCAACTTCGGTTTGCAGTGCTCGGAAACCATCAATGCTCGACTATGCGATACTTCGAGCGGGTCTCGAGTACTTCCTGGAGCGCGGAGCCTCTCAGCGGTGAGGGCCGTCGAGGCGCGAGCCGGGCCGTGAAATGATCGAAGGAGGAAGGTGATGGCGAGCAACGGCATCCGCGACCGAGTGGCGATCGTCGGCATGGGCTGCACCCCGTTCGGCGAGCACTGGGACAAGAGCGTCAACGACCTGCTCGTGGACGCCACCAAGGAAGCGCTCGCCTCGGCCGGGGTGGAGCTCCCCGACATCGACGCGTTCTGGCTCGGCACGCTCTTCTCGGGTCAGTCGGGTCTCACGCTCTCGCGGCCCCTCAAGATCGACTACAAGCCGGTGAGCCGGCTCGAGAACTACTGCGCCACCGGCTCAGAGGCGTTCCGGAACGCCTGCTACGCCGTGGCGTCCGGCGCCTACGACATCGCTATGGCGATCGGCGTCGAGAAGCTGAAGGACAGCGGCATCTCGGGTCTCCCGGGCATCGCCGCCCCCGGCGACGGCACCAAGGCCGGCCTCACCGCGCCCGCGACGTTCAGCCTGCTGGCGCCCGCCTACGGCAAGAAGTTCGGGGTGGACGACGCGACACTGAAGGACGTCATGACGCGGATCGCGTGGAAGAACCACAAGAACGGCGCCCTGAACCCGCGCGCGCAGTTCAGGAAGGAAGTTCCGAAGGACACGATCGCGTGCTCGCCGCTCGTCGCCGGGCCGCTCGGTATCTTCGACTGCTCGGGCGTGAGCGACGGCTCGGCGGCGGCGATCATCGTGCGCGCGGAGGACGCCCGCCGCTACACCGACCGGCCGCTCTACGTGAAGGCGCTCTCGTTCATCGCCGGTCCCGCCGCGGGCCCGATGGATCCCGACTACGATTACACGACCTTCCCGGAAGTGGTCGCCTCCGCCGTCGACGCGTACGCCCAGGCCGGGATCAAGGACCCGCGCCAGGAGCTCGCGATGGCCGAGGTCCACGATTGCTTCACCCCGACCGAGCTGGTGCTAATGGAGGACCTCGGCTTCGCCGCGCGCGGCACCGCGTGGAAGGAGGTGCTCGCAGGCACCTTCGACCTCGAGGGCGAGCTCTCCGTGAACCCCGACGGCGGCCTCAAGTCTTTCGGCCATCCGATCGGCGCCTCTGGTCTCCGGATGCTCTTCGAGGCGTGGCTTCAGCTCCGCGGCGAGGCCGGTAAGCGCCAGATCGCCTCGGTCGCGCGCGGCCGGAAGCTCGCCCTCACGCACAACCTCGGTGGCGCGCCGGGCGAGTGCGTGTCGTTCGTCAGCGTGGTGGGCTCGGAGCCGAGCGCGTAGCGTACCCGTTACTGACCGCGCGGCGCGAGAGCACGAAGCGCGCCCAGCATGGTCTCACGCTTCCGGGCGGGGTCCTGCTCCAGCGTCGAGAGCGCGAGGAACGCGGTGTCGATGCCCGCGTCGAGGTAGCGGCGGACGTGACGCTTGATCTCCTCCATCGAGCCACGGACGATGAGGTCGTTCATCACCTGCTCGGGCACGGCGGCGACGGCGCCCCTGCGGTCTCCGGCGGCCCACGCCTCCCACATTGGCTTGAGCGACGCGCTCCGCCCGAGCCACTCGTGGAACGCCTTGTACACGGGGACGTTCAGATAGGCCGTGACGTGGCGGCGCACTGCGACGTCTGCCTCGGGGCCGGCAGGATCCACGTTGATCAGGAGGCGCGCGGTGATCTCGATCGCCGCAGGATCGCGGCCGGCCTTCTGCGCGGCGTCTCGCACGACCGCGACCGACTTCGGCACGTCCTCGACCGCGAGCCAGTTGAGGATCACGCCGTCGCCCACCTCGCCGGCGACCCGGAGCATGCCCGGCCTGAGTGCCGCGACGTGGATGGGGATGGGGTCGGCGGGCGGCCGCGTGAGCCTGAAGCCGTCCACGCTGAAGGTCTCGCCTCGGAAGACGACGCGCTCACCGGCGAGCGCTTGGCGGAGAAACTGCGCCATCTCGCGCACCCTCGTGGCCGGACGCCTGAAGGCGCCGCCGTTCCACGCTTCGACGATCGGCTGGGAGCCCGCGCCGATGCCGAGGCAGAAGCGCCCGGGCGCGATGTCGGCGAGGCCCGCGGCAGAGGAGGCGAGCGTCGCGGGGCCGCGCGTGTAGACGTTGGCGATCGCCGTTCCGACGCGCATGCGCGTCGCGGGTGCGATGACGGCGAGCGGTGAGAAGCAGTCGAGGCCGTCCGCCTCGAACGACCAGGCGTCGGTGTAGCCGAGCCGCTCCCCCTCGCGCGCGAGCTCGACGTGCTCGGCGAGGCTCCACCCCTCGACCGGCACCGAGAGCGCCCAGCGCTGCTCGCGCATCGGCACTCCTGTCGTCAGCGTCATGGTCGCGCTCCTCCGGTCGGGGTGTCGAGCCACCCGATTCTACTGTATGATCCGCCCGACATCCTGTCGCGGGGTCCGCGAGGCCGGCGTGCACCGTGGGTGGCCTGAGGCAGGTGCGCGTCGCTCATTGGTAGCGGGGTCCGCGAGGCCGGCGTGCACCGTGGGTGGCCTGAGGCAGGTGCGCGTCGCTCATTCCCCCCAAGGAGGAGGCGCATGCTGGGCGACATCGTGGAGCTGTCGGTCGTCGTCCGGGACCTCGACGCGGCGATCGAGCGTTACGCGCGCGTCTTCGGATTGAGCGTCCACCGGCGCGCGGAGTCCAAGGAGTTCGGCTTCAAGAACGCGATCCTACCCACCGGGATCGGCCACATCGAGCTGCTCCAGCCGACGGACCCGGCGAAGCCGGTGGGCCGATTCCTCGCCAAGCACGGCGAAGGGGTCTACCTCGTCGGCTTCGAGTGCCAGGACATTCCCGCGAGTGTCGAGCGTCTCCGGAAGCACGGCGTCAAGGTGGATCACCGGACGGACAAAGACATCGCCTGGGTGCACCCGCGAGATGCCCACGGCCTCTTCGTCGAGCTCCGCAAGCGCGAGCCGTACGACTGATGCCGACCTTCCACTTCGAGCTCGGCGAGCTGCCGCCGGCGGCCGAGGCGCTCCGTGCGGAGGTGCGGGAGTTCCTGCGTGCGGAGCTGGACGAGCACACGCCAGTGCAGCGCGTGCGCTCCTGGGGCGGATTCGACCGTGAGTTCAGCCGGAAGATGGGTGCCCGCGGCTGGATCGGGATGACGTGGCCCAAACGCTACGGCGGCCACGACCGCAGCGCGCTCGAGCGTTACGTGGTCCTCGAGGAGACGCTGGCCGCCGGCGCGCCGGTCTCGGCCCACTGGGTCGCGGACCGGCAGTCGGGCCCGCTCCTGCTGCGGTTCGGTACCGAGACGCAACGTCAGAGATTTCTTCCCGCGATCGCCCGCGGGGAGCTGGCATTCGCGATCGGAATGAGCGAGCCCGATTCCGGATCGGATCTTGCGTCGATCCGCACGCGCGCCGAGCGCGTCGCGGAGGGCTACCGGGTGAACGGCACTAAGGTATGGACGAGCAACGCCCACATCTCGGACTACATGATCGCGCTCTTCCGGACCCACCACGACGCCGCGAAGAAGCACGAGGGGCTCACGCAGTTCCTCGTGGACACGAAGTCGCCCGGAGTCACGATCAATCCGATCATCGACCTGCGGGGCGCGCACCACTTCAACATGGTCGTCTTCGAGGACGCGTTCGTGCCCGACGACATGCGCGTGGGCGACGAGGGGGCTGGCTGGAAGCAGGTGACGACCGAGCTCGCCTTCGAGCGCAGCGGCCCCGAGCGCTATCTCTCGAGCCTCGCCCTCATCCTCGAGCTCATCCGCGAGGTCGGGAAGGTCCCCGGCGAGCGGGCCGCGGTCGTCGTGGGCCGCCTCGTCGCGCACCTCGCCACGCTCCGCCAGATGTCGCTGTCGGTCGCGGGGATGCTCGAGGCCGGACAGAACCCGAACCTCGAGGCCGCGGTGGTGAAGGACGTCGGCACGACCTTCGAGCAGGAGGTTCCCGAAGTCGTCCACGCGCTGCTCTCCGTGGAGCCCACCATCGACACGGGGACGCACCTCCAGCAGGTGCTGGGGTACCTCACCCAGAGCGCGCCGTCGTTCTCGCTGCGCGGCGGCACGCGCGAGATCCTGCGCGGGATCATCGCGCGCGGCCTGGGCCTCCGATAAGTGAACGAGCTGCGGACGATCCTCTCCGATGTCGTCACGCGGCTCTTCGCGGAGCGCGTGACGCGCGAGCTGAGCGAGGCGGCCGAGAGGGGCGGGTGGCCCGCGGCGCTCTGGCAGGCCGTCGAGGAAAACGGTCTGACGCTGCCGCTCGTTCCGGAGGCGAAGGGCGGCGCCGGCGGGACGTGGGGCGACGCGTACGTCGTCGTGAGCGCGGTCGGGCGCCATGCGGTGCCGCTGCCGCTCCCGGAGACGATCGTCGCCTCGTGGCTCCTCGCCGAGGCCGGCCTCGAGGTGCCGGCGGGACCGCTGACCGTGGCGCCCACCCAGCGCGACGAGCGCCTGAGACTCGTCCGCCGCGACGGCGGCGTGAGGCTCGACGGCACCGCGGCGCGTGTGCCGTGGGGCCGGGCGGCAGAGCACGTCGTCGTCGTGGACGAAGCGGACGGCCGGGTGACGGTCGCGCTCGTCGCGGCCGGGGACGCGCGCGTCACGCCCGACACGAATATCGCGCGCGAGCCCCGCGACGCGCTCGCCTTCGCGGGCGCGCCCGTCCTCGCGGCCGCGCCCGCCGCTGCAGGCGTGCCGCGCGACGCGCTCCGCCTGTACGGCGCGCTGGTCCGCGCGGCGCAGATGGCCGGCGGTCTCGAGGCGGTTCTCGGCCTCGCGACGCGCTACGCAACCGAGCGGCGGCAGTTCGGGAAGCCCATCGGACAGTTCCAGTCGATCCAGCAGAACCTCGCGGTGCTCGCGGGCCAGGCGGCGGCGGCCGGGATCGCGGCGGCGAACGCGTTCCGCGCCGCCGACCGCGGCGATTGCTGGTTCGAGACCGCGGTGGCGAAGGTGCGCGTGGGTGAGGCCGCGGGTGTCGGCGCCTCGATCGCGCACCAGGTCCACGGCGCGATCGGCTTCACCTACGAGCACCAGCTCCAGTTCGTCACGCGCCGGCTCTGGTCGTGGCGCGCCGAGTTCGGCGGCGAGAGCGAGTGGGCGGCCCTGCTGGGCCGGTCGGTCGCCGAGCGCGGCGCCGAGACGCTCTGGCCGCTCCTCACCGCGCTGAGGTAGACTGCCGCTTCGTGGATCGCGTCCTGTTCGACCACATCGCGATCGCCGTCCCGCGGATCGCGGATGCGCTCCCGTTTCTCGTCGGCGAGCTCGGCGGCGCGCCCTTTCACGGCGGACCCTCGGGCGCCTACACCTTCGGCCAGTGGCGGTTCGCGAACGGCGGCCTGCTCGAGATCCTCGAGCCGCTCGGCGTCGACGGATTCCTTCACCGCTTCCTCGCCCGGCGGGGTTCAGGCATCCATCACGTGACGTTCCGCGTGCCGAGCTTGCGCGCGGCGTGCGAGCGCGCCGAGGCGGCCGGTTACCAGATCGTCGGCCACGACGACTCGAACCCCCAGTGGCAGGAGGCCTTTCTCCATCCGAGACAGGCGCTCGGCATCGTCGTGCAGCTGGCGGCGTCCGAGCCCGCTCCCCGTGGTGCGTGCCGCGCGCGCCGCTGGGAGCCGCCGCCGGGCCCCGCGAGCTCGCCGCCGCCGGTCACCGTCGTGGGGCTTCGCATGGGCGCGCGCTCGCGCGAGCGGGCCCTGACCCAGTGGCGTGACGTCCTCCAGGGACACATGAGGGAAGGCGCCGCGGGTGAGCTCGTCTTCGGCTGGCCCGATTCGCCCATGCGCATCGCGGTGGAGATCGATTCCGGCGACGAAGGCCCGCGATGCATCGAGGTGGCGGCGGAGCGTCCGCTCGCGCTCCCGTCCGGGCCGCACCCGGTCCTCGGCGCCGCGTTCGGCGTGGAATGAGCGACGCGCGCCTGTCGCAGGCCACCCACGGTGCACGCCGGCCTCGCGGACGCCGCGGGAAAAGGATCGGCCCTCGGTCAGCGGGGCCTGACGAGCCTCGTCCGCAGCGTCTCCACCTGCTGGTCGAAGGGGAGCCCCCCGCGCGCCGTCATCGGCGTCTTGTCGGCGAGCCCGGTGTGGAGCTCGACCAGCAACGGCCCCGGGTCGGTCAGCATCGCGGGCAAGCGCTTCTTGAAGTCCTCGATCTCCCGCACCGCGTATGCCTGGCGGTAACCGGCGCCCTTCGCCATGGTGACGAAGTCGACCTGGAGCCCGCCGGGGATCTCCTGCGCCCCGGAGGTGTGGTAGACGCCGTTCTTGAAGACCAGGTGCGTGAGGTTGCGCGGCTGGGCGCCTGCGATCGTGGCGAGAGAGCCGAGCTGCATCAGGAGCGAGCCGTCGCCGTCGAAGACCACGACGCGGCGGTCGGGGCGGGCGAGCGCCAGGCCGAGGCCCATGGCGGAGGCGCCGCCCATGAAGCCGACGCAGCTGACCGACAAGTCGTCCGGCGCGATCTCGCGCCAGGCGGGCGCGGTGGTCATGGTCGGAATGCAGATCGCGTCGCCGCGCCGGGCGGCGATCGCAGAGAGCACGTCCTCGGGCTTCATCGCCATCAGATGGTCTCCAGGCCCACGAGCACGGCGGCGGGCCCGCGACGCTTCTGGGCGAGCCGGTAGTACTCGGGAATGAGACGGACATCATTCGGGCCCTCGAGCCGCGCGTGAGGCACGCCGAAGGTGTCGAGCAGCGGCTCGCAGTAACGCACCATCGAGTGGCGCGACTCCCGCGGCTGCTTGTCTTTCTCCCGCGAGAGGAGGCCGATCATGTAGAAGACCGGCACGCGCCCGTCCATCGCAACCCCGCGCAAGGTGTTGATCGAGGCGTAGAGCCCCGCGTGCTGGATCATGAGCACGCACGGCTCGCCGCCCATCCAGAGTCCGGCGGCCGCCGTGGTCGCCTCGTCCTCCGTCGCGCAGGTGACGACGCGGAGCGCCTGCTCCTTGTCGAGCGCGGCGAGCACGGACTTCTGGTGGGTGTCGGGCACGCTCAGCACCCAGCCGAGGTGCTGCCAGCGGGACGGCTCTTGCGCCTCTGCGGCGAGCGACTGGCGCGCCTCCCTGAAGGTGTCCTTGAGCGTGTCGATGATCAGCGGCGCCGGAATCGACTCGGGCATTCGCTTCCCTCCCATGAGAAGATCGAACATATCGTACGCCATCTCGACCGCAAGAAAGGATGCCTCATGCCGCACGTTTTGCGTTGGGTCCTGGCCCTCGTGCTCGGCGCCGCGCTCGCGACGCCCGCAGCGGCCCAGGAGCTGAAGACCGACGAGCAGAAGACCCTCTACGCGCTCGGGCTCATCCTCAGTCAGAACCTCGCGTCCTTCTCTCTCAGCGCGGCCGACCTCGACCTCGTGAAGGCCGGCATGACCGACGGCATTCTAAAAAAGGACCCGAAGGTCACGCTCGAGGACTGGGGGCCGAAGATCCAGGGGCTCCAGACCTCGCGGCTGGCGGTCGCGGCCGCGGCCGAGCGGAAGACGGGCGAGACCTTCCTAGCGAAGGCGGCGGCGGAGAAGGGCGCGACCAAGACCGCCTCGGGCCTGATCATCACGACGCTCACGGCCGGCATGGGCGCAGCGCCCAAGGCGAGCGACAAGGTGAAGGTCCACTACCAGGGCACCCTGGCCGACGGGACGGTGTTCGACAGCTCCGTCCAGCGTGGCGAGCCGATCACGCTGCCGCTCACCGGCGGTATCATCAAGTGCTGGAGCGAGGGCGTGCCGATGATGAAGGTGGGCGGCAAGAGCCGGCTGGTGTGCCCGCCAGATCTGGCGTATGGTGACCAGGGGCGGCCGCCGCGGATCAAGCCCGGCGCGACGCTCGTGTTCGAGATCGAGCTGCTGGAGATCGTGAAGTAGGGGAGGACGACCGATGGCCGAGCGGTTCGACCGGCGCCGCCAAGATACGGGCAACATCCTCTTCCTCGAGCACGTGAACGTGAAGGTGCCCGACCAGACCATCGCCACCGCGTTCTACGTGCAGGGACTCGGGTTCACCCGCGACCCGTACCTGATGGTCGGCACCGAGAACATGTGGATCAACATCGGCCAGCAGCAGTTCCATCTGCCGACGGGCAAGCCACAGGTGCTTCGCGGCTGGGTCGGGCTCGTCGTGCCCGACCTCGACGCGCTCACGGCGCGCCTCGCCGAGGTCAAGCCGAAGCTCGCCGGGACCAAGTTCGCCTACACGGTCGAGGACAAGCACGTCGCCGTGACGAGTCCGTGGGGCAACCGCCTGCGCTGCTTCGCCGCCGGCCCCGAGTTCGGCGACATGACGCTCGGCATGCCCTGCGTCGAGTTCCCGGTCGCGCCCGGCCGCGCGGCGGGGATCGCGCGCTTCTACCAGACGATCATGGGCGCGCCGGCCACGGTCACGCCCGACGCCGAGGGCGTCGCGGCGCGCGTGAAGCTCGGCGGGCGGCAGGAGCTGATCTTCCGCGAGACGGCCGCGCCGGAGGAGCCCTACGACAACCACCACATCGCGATCTACATCGCGGACTTCTCCGGGCCGCACGCCAGGCTGAACGAGCTCGGCCTCATCTCTGAGGAGAGCAGCGAGATCCAGTACCGATTCGAGAAGATCGTGGACCCCGCGACGCGCGAACCGCTCTTCGTCATCGAGCACGAGGTGCGCTGCTACACGCACCCGATGTTCCTGCGGCCGCTCGTGAACCGGAACCCGGCGCAGCGTCAGCCGACGTTCCAGCGTGGGCGCGACGCGTTCTACCCCGGAGCGAACTAGCGCGGCACTGCGCTGCCTGGCGCCGTCAGCGTTAGTGCGCGAGTGGCTATCACGGGCAGCGGGCTCCGAGCGTGCAGTGACCCAGAGGTTCCCCTCCTGGTCGAAACCGCAGCCGTCCGTCGCCCAGCACGCCCGTAGGGTTCGGCCGGGCCCAGCGTGCCGTCACGGCGCATCGCCACCGCACGACGTCCCGCCCGAGGGTCTCGCAGACGTAGAGCTCAGGCCTCACTTCGAAGACGGAGGCCCGCGATGAAGCTCGCGCTGGGACAGGGATACTCGGGAGCGGTGCTCTCGGGCGACGTGGACCGCGTGCTCGAGGCCGAGCGCCTCGGCTACGATTCGGTCTGGACCGCCGAGTCGTACGGCTCCGATGCGGTCACGACCATCGCCTGGATCGCGGCACGCACGACGCGCATCCACGTCGGGACGGCGATCATGCAGATCGGGGCGCGCACACCCGCGGTGAGCGCGATGACCGCGATGACGCTGGACGCCCTCTCGGGCGGGCGCTTCCGCCTCGGCCTGGGCGTGTCGAACCCACAGGTGATCGAGGGCTGGCACGGCCAGCGCTTCGGCAAGCTGCCGTCGAGGATCGCGATGTTCCGCGAGTGGCTCGCCGAGGGCTTCCGGAGGGCCGGAGCTCCGAAGCCCGCGTTCGACGTCATGGCGGCCTGCCCGGTCGTCGTCGGCGACGACGTCGACGCGTGTCGCGCCCAGCACAGGCCCGCGATCGCCCTGTACGTCGGCGGCATGGGGGCGCCCAGCCGTAACTTCTACAACGAGACGGTGCGCCGCTACGGCTACGAGGAGGCGGCACGGACGATCCAGGACCTCTACCTCGCCGGGAGGAAGCGCGAGGCTGAGGCCGCGGTGCCCGACGCGCTCGTGGACGAGATCGGGCTCTTTGGTCCGCGCGAGCGGATCCGCGAGCGTCTCGCCGCGTACCGTGAGGCGGGCGTCACGACGCTCGCCGTGCGGGGGAACCTCGACGCGGTCCGGCTGATGGCCGAGCTCGTCCTCTGATCGAGGCGCCGTTCGACCGCTACCGTGACGTCGTCCGCCCGGAGTGGATCGACCACAACCGGCACCTGAACGTGGGCTACTACCTGGTCGTGTTCGACCTTGCGACCGACGAGTTCCTCGCCTGGGTCGGTCTCGACGCGGCCCACCGTGCCCGGCACGGCGTCACGACCTTCTGTCTCGAGGCGCACCTGACCTTTCACCGCGAAGTGCGGGTGGGGGACCCGCTCCGCTTCACGACGCAGCTCCTCGCCCACGACGAGAAGCGCATCCACTACTTCCACGCGATGTACCATGCAGGCGACGGCTATCTCGCGGCGACGAACGAGCTGATGTCGCTCCACGTGAGCGAAGCCACGCGGCGGAGCGCGCCGATGGCGGCGGCGGTCCTCGAGCGGCTCGCGCGGATCCGGGCGGCGCACGGGGCGCTCCCGCGGCCGCCCCAGGTCGGGCGGGTGATCGGCCTCGGCGCGGGCGGCGGCCGGGTGAGCAAAGGAGGCAGCGGATGACCACGATCGGGCTCTTGCATCCGGGCGAGATGGGCTCCGCCGTCGGCGCCTCGGCGCGGGCGGACGGCGCGCGCGTGCTCTGGGCCGCCGAGGGGCGCGGTGTCGCAACGCGCGGACGCGCGGCGGCGGCCGGCCTCGAGGACGCCGGCATGCTCGGTGACCTCGTCGGTCGCAGCGACGCGATCGTCTCCGTCTGTCCACCGGACGCCGCCGTCGACCTCGCCCGTGCCGTCGCGGCCCACCGCTTCGCCGGTGTCTACGTGGACGCGAATGCCGTGGCCCCGGCGACGGCGCGCGCGATCGGCGAGATCGTCGAGAAGGCGGGCGCCACGTTCGTGGACGGCGGCATCATCGGCGGCCCACCTCAGACGCGCGGCACCACGCGCCTCTATCTCTCGGGCGCCGCGGCCGCGCGCGTCGCGGCGCTCTTCACCCGCGGTCCGCTGGAGGCCGTGGTCGTCCCGGGCGGGCCCGGTGCGGCGTCGGCGGTCAAGATCGCCTATGCCGCGTGGACCAAGGGGCACGCCGCGCTGCTCATGGCCGTGCGCGCCCTCGCGATCGCCGAGGGCGTCGACGACGTGCTCGTCGCCGAGTGGAAGCTGTCCCAGCCGGACCTCGCGACGCGCTCGGAGTCGGCGGTCCAGCGGAACACACGCAAGGCGTGGCGCTTCGTCGGGGAGATGGAAGAGATCGCGGCGACGTTCGCCACGGCCGGGCTGCCCGACGGCTTCCACGAGGCCGCGGCCGAGATCTACCGGCGACTCGCGCCCTGGAAGGACGCGCAGACGCCGCCGTCGGTCGCCGAAGCCTGCGGCGCGCTGGCAAAGCGGCGCTAGGTCCTGCGTATCGCCTTGACATCGCCTCGGAGGATCTTCAGTATCCCCGCAGGCAAGCGAGGGATGAGCGAAGTCGGACGCGCAGCGGATGTAGGCGCTCCGCGACTGAGGCAACGACCTCCACGTCGGATGCACGGGCGCCGCTCTCGTGGGCTAGGCTGAGCGCCTTGGGAGGGATTCTCGCGAGGCGAAGTTACCCGGAGGCGCTGCGTGCCTTCCGCTGGAGCGCGCTCTGGGAGCTTTTCGACGGCAGCCCCGACCGGCTGAACCTCGCTCACGAGTGCGTGGACCGCCACGCGGGCTGGGGCACGGCGCTGCGGATCCAGCACGCCGACGGCCGGCGCGAGGAGCGGAGCTTCGAGGAGCTCGCCGCCTGGTCCTCACGGTTCGCCAACCTCCTCGAGGCGGAGGGCGTCGCCCCCGGCGACCGCGTCGCGGTGATGCTCGAACCCGCGCTGGCCTTCTACGGCGCCGTGTTCGGCGCCGTCAAGCGAGGCGCCGTCGCCGTGCCTCTCTTCACCCTGCTCGGCCCAGACGGCGTGAGGCTGCGCATCGAGGACTGCGAGCCTCGCGTGCTGCTCGTCGCCGGGGACGCCGAGCGCTGGCGCGTCCTCTTTCCACGCGTCAAGGTCGTCGCGGTCGACGAGCGATTCCTCGCGCGCCTCGGTGAGCAGAGTGAGCGCTACGCTCCCGCGACGCGCGCCGACGACCCCGCGGTCCTCCAATACACATCGGGGACGACGCGCGGCCTGCCCGAGGCGGTGCGCCACACCCATCGCTCCGTGGTGACGCTGATGGTGGCGGCGCTCTACGGCGTGGGCCTGGCGCCGGGCGACCGGTACTTCTGCCCGTCGTCGCCCGCGTGGGGCCACGGTCTCTGGCACGGCACGATCGCGCCGCTCGCCCTCGGCATCGCGGCCGGTGCCTACGCGGGCAAGTTCCACCCGGCGCGTGTTCTCGAAGCGCTCGACCAGTTCGGCGTCACCAATCTGGCGGCGGCGCCGACGGTCTTCCGCATGCTGCGGAGCTCCGGGCTCGTGCGGGGAGGGCGCATCGCGCTCGAGAAGCTCTCGTTCACCGGCGAGCCCATGGACTCGCGGACCCGAGATTGGGTGGAGAAGACCTTCGGCGTCACGCCGTGCAGCATGTACGGCTCGACCGAGGTCGGCGTGATCCTCGTGAACTATCCGGGCTTCTCGGACTACGTCGTCCGGCCCGGGGCGCTCGGCAAGCCCGCGCCCGGCTGGGAGGTCGCGATCCTGGACGAGCGCGGCGAACCGCTCCCACCCGAGCGCACGGGCGAGATCGCGGTCCGCCGCAAGGACGGCTGGTTCCGCGTGAAGGACCGCGGCCGGATGGACGCCGACGGTTACGTCCACCACGAGGGGCGCTCGGACGACGTCATCATCTCATCGGGCTGGACGATGAGCGCCGTCGAGATCGAGGATGCTCTGCTGAGCCATCCTGACGTCCGCGAGGCCGCGGTCGTCGGCGCGCCCGATGAGCTTCGGGGCCAGATTCCGAAGGCCTATGTCGTCTCCGAGCGGACGGAGGCGGCGTTCGCTCGCGAGCTCCAGGAGTGGGTCGGCCAGCGTCTGAGCCAGCACGAATACCCGCGTGCGATCGCGTTCGTCGAGGAGCTCCCCAAGACGCCCGCCGGAAAGATCGACCGGCGGTCGCTGCGGGGCCGTGCCCGGGAGACGACGTGACCCGGTTCCCGACCATCACGGACGAGGCGCTCGCCGGGCTCCGAGCGCTGACCGGCAAGGAGATCCGGCGGCCCGAGCCCTACCTCGAGGTCGCATCGCGCGACGCGATCCGCCACTGGGCCCACGGGATCGGCGACCGCAATCCCCTCTGGGCGGCCGCCGGGACCGCGCCGCCGACCATCCTCTTCGCCATGGATCGCATCGTCTCCGGCTATGTCACGGGGCTCCCCGGAATCCACGCCATGTATGCGGGCACCGACTTCCGCTGGCGGCGAGCGATCCGCGAGGGAGACCGTGTCGTCGGCCGCAGCGTGCTGCTCGACCTCGAGGAGAAGGAGTCGAGCTTCGCCCGGCGCGCGCTCAAGCAGACCTATCGCACGACGTTCGTGGACGGCGCCGGCGGAGTCGTGTGCGATGCCGACTCGTGGTGCTTCCGCACCGAGCGCGACACCGCGCGCGAGCTGAAGAAGTACCGAACGGTGGAGCCGCATCGCTATACCGCCGACGAGATCGAGCGGATTCGGCGCGCGTACGCGACGGAAGAGATCCGTGGCGCGGCGCCGCGCTTCTGGGAGGACGTCGAGGTCGGCGCGCCGCTGCCCGAGGTGGTGAAGGGGCCGCTCACGGTCACCTCGATCATCGCGTTCGTCCAGGGGTGGGGCAGCTTGTACGTGCGCGCTCACGGCCTCGCGTTCGACCTCTTCGAGCGCCATCCCGCGCTCTCTATCCCGAACGAGTTCGGCGTGCCGGAGCCTCCCGAGCGCGTCCACTGGGACGAGCAGCTCGCCCGGGCCGTCGGCGTGCCGGCACCGTACGACTACGGCCCCGAGCGCGTGGCGTGGCTCGGCCACCTGGTGACCAACTGGATGGGCGACGCGGGCTTCCTCGCGCGTCTGAGCGTCCAGGTCCGGCGCCACAACCTGCTCGGCGACACGACGTGGTGCCGCGGGCGCGTGGCCGGGAAGGCGCTCGTCGACGAGCGCGGCGAGGTGACGCTCGATCTCCTCGCCGTGAATCAGCGGAGCGAAACGATCGCTCGTGGCGAGGCGGTCGTCGTCCTCCCACGCCGGCCGGCGAACACGTAGGCCGGCATCTCAGCGGGCGCGGGTTCTCAGCTCCTGGACTTCCACCCGTCTTGTCGGCAAGCGGGGCCGAGCCCAGACAGCGGCTCACCGCAATCGTCCCCGGCGATCCCGTGCGCGTGCCGAAGATGACGAACGCTTGCCCCAGGCGAGGCTCCACCGGAGGCAAGAAGTAGTCGCAGTCGTTCGGCCCGATCCGCATCCGCACTTCCGTGGGCTCGCGGCGCCACCACCGTGCACTCCTCACGCGAGGGCGCCCTCGCGGCGAAGCCGCTCGAGCGAGCGGTCGAAGGCGTCCACCATCTGGTCGACGTCGGCGTCGGTCATCGCGGCGTTGAGCCAGCCGTGCGCGCCGCCCCGGCTGTAGTCCACGCCGTTCAGCAGCATCACGAGGTGGAGGTCGGCGCCGAGGGGGCCCATGCCGCGGTCGAGGCGCGCCGCGTCCATCGTCCAGTTGTCGAGACCGAGCTCGTGCGCGTCGGCGCCCAGGTGGATCCGGAAGATGGACGAGGCGCCGTAGACGCAGCCGCTCACGCCGCGCGTCTTGAGGGTCTGGTTCATTCCGCCGCGCAGGCGGTTGCCGAGGCGGTTCAGCTCGCGCTGCACCTCGCCCGTTCTCAGGACCTCGAGCGCGGCGACGCCCGCGGCTGCGACGAGCGGTGTCGCGCTGTACGTCCCCTGGTCGGCGACGCGGCGCGTGCGGTCGCG
>Ga0137396_10000320_pt1 | contig 21722 bp, 29 predicted proteins | sample czc16metaG_FD_108284 | JGI IMG/M metagenome (GOLD analysis project Ga0137396, IMG submission 108284) | Vadose zone soil microbial communities from Angelo Coast Range Reserve, California, USA - czcobulk3.16 metaG | ecosystem: Environmental > Terrestrial > Soil > Vadose zone | place: USA...
CGTGCTACCGCCGCATCCACGGCCTCGAGCGCGCAGGTCTGATCCGGTGCACCGAGCGGGCGCTGACCCAGAAGGGCAAGCGCATCTCCCTCTACATGTCGCAGTGGAAGAACGCCTACATCTTCTTCGAGAACGGCCGGCGTCGCGTGCGATTCCAGCTCGCGACAGGCATCACGAAGGATTTCGGCGGCGATTGGAAAGCGGTGGACGTCATCGAACCGAGCCTCCCAATCCAATACCCCAACCCAACCCAATAACCCCTCCTCCACAACCCACAGGCAGGACCGAGAACCCCTCGTCCTGCCTCTTTTAGTCTGATTGGAAGCGGGCGGGAGCCCGCTTGGACGAGTCTGAGGAGGATCTCGACCACGTTCAAACGGTCCACTGTCGGACGCCCGCCAACCATCTCCACGACACGGGCAGAACTTCCCTCCCAATCTTCAAGCGCCCCTCGTTCGTACGCTACTCCCGCGTGATTCGACAACGTAGCACTCGAATTCGACGAGGGGGAGCGAGGAATTGAAGAGGATGTTTATCGTCGCCAGGATTCTCGTGCTCGCCCCGTTCTGGATCCTGTTCCTCCTTGGCGCGGACGCAACTGTATTCAATCTCCGCCTCGGGAGAGCCGACTGGTGGATGCTATTTCTCCCAATGTGGGGCGTGCTCACGGGGCTCGTGACCTATTGGGCTTGGAGTGATGTGAAGAAGGAGAGAGGGAAGAGGCAATCCGCCCAGTAGTGCGTGCAGGATGCAAGACCGTCGAATTCTGTTGCGTCGATAGCTTTCCAAGCTGAACTCATGGTGATCATAGCGCATTCGACCGCGAAGGAGTCATTCGGACCCCCGTGCGCGTCAGGATGCCCGACACCTCGGCCTCTTCCTCGATTGTCAAGATCCTTTGTTGGACGAACCCTGGGCCGTTCGACCGCATGCACCTCGCTGGACATCGAGAATCGTCCACGAGACGGGACCCGCGTTCGATTGGTCGATGTCCAGGGGGACCTAATCGAGCAGCTCGTCGACGCTGTAGCGCTGTAAGTCCGAGTTGCTTAAGGCGGCGCGCTTCATTCGGTTCGCTCGCTGTTCACGATGGCTATCCCTTCCATCACGCGGGAGAATGTACTTTCGTTCCGGCAACGTGCGACGCACCTACACAGGCGCTTGCCGCCGGGGCGACTCGTCGAGGCCGCGTTCGCAGGACTTCAAGACGGCGCTCCGCGATCCGCTGTCTTGGCTCTCCACGCGCGCATAAGGGGTGTATCGCCGTCCGCTTGGAAGGATCCCCAGTTCGTCCAGGTATGGGGACCTCGGGGCGCCGTGTATGTCGTCCCGAGTCACGATGTGGCCGTCTTCACGCTTGGCCGGTCGCCGCGCAGTCCCGTTTTGGGAGCGGCTGTGAGAGCCGCCGCCGAAAAGGCGAAGCGTGCGTTCCGCTCTCGACAGGCTCGGTCGGAACGCGTCCCCTCCGATCGAGCAGTTGGGTTGAATTTCCCCGACCTGAGAATTGCATCGATGACCGGTGCGGTGAGAATCGAATGGGATGGGGCCACGACATCCTGGTGGCTCGTCGAGCCTCCGACAGAGGCGGCGGAACCCGCTCGCCTCGAGCTTGCGCGTCGGTTCCTGCGGTCGGTTGGGCCTTCGACGCCCGAGGAATTCGCCTGGTGGTCGGGCGGTTGGGCCGGATCCTTTGGCTCGGCCACACGCGGGGAGCTTTCCGATGCTCAGCAGACGTTTCGTTCTCTCCAAAACGAACTTACCGAGGTTGAACTCGAAGGTCGGAAACGGTGGGCCCTTCGGGCTGACAGCTCCAGATTGGAACGCGCAATACCCGTCGAAACGGTGCGCCTACTCCCGGCCGGAGACCCGTATCTGGCGTCGGCAGACCGGGCATTGATCGTCCCGCGTGCACGATTTCGATCCGAATTATGGCCCATGTCCGTGTGGCCGGGTGCGCTCCTGGTGAACGGTGAGCTCGTGGGTACCTGGCGTCGGCAGGTGGGCCGAGTCACGGTGCGAGCGTGGCGGCCGTTGGAACCCGAAGTCAAAGAGACGGTCGAGGAGGAAGTCTCCGGCATGCCCATCGAATCCGTAAGGAAAGAGGTCCGTTGGTCGACGAGCGATGTCCCCCTTTGAGCTGCGAGGTGACCGCGTCAGCAAGCCTACAAAGTGGGATTTGGACCCAAAACCGTTCCTGATGAGGCTCCCTCGGAAATCGCCAGGCACCCGAGACGAGTCGCGACTTCCTGACGCTCGGATTTCCCACCGAAGTCTTATCTTGCATACGTTCTTCGGTCCTGAGAGAGGCGGGGTGACGATATGCAATCGGAGACGGTCACTACGGTCCAACGACCGGTAGAAGACGTCTTTCGATTCGTTGCGAATGAGTTCTTTGAGACCATGCCACGATGGGATTCCGAGACGATAGAGGTGAAGAAGACGTCCGAAGGGCGGCCCGGGGTCGGGGCTACGGGTCGACGCATCAGCATTGGTAAGGAGGGACTTCGCGTCGAGTCCGAAATTGAAGTCACCATCTACGAGGCGAATCGGAAATTTTCATTCCAGGCGGTCGGCATTCCCGCCGGGACCTACTCGATCCGCGGCCGAACCCCGGAGCCGGTGCGCGTTGCGTTCACCTTTGAATTCGAGCCCGCGGGGCAGGAAACGAAGGTCGCGATACGGGTTGAATGGGATTCCAAGGCGATTCCATGGGTTGCGCGGAGTTCGTTTTCAGGCGCGTTTCAGGGAGGCGTCCGCACCATGGCGAACCGGCTAAAGACGATTCTTGAGTCCGCGTCCGGGAATTGATTCTTGCTCAAGCAGCGCGAGACCTCCATGCTTGATCGACGAGATACTGGCGAAGGTTGGCGCGGGTGACCTTTGGTCTACATTTCGCTTCACGGTAAGGGCTAGTGAACCGGGTGGGATTTGAACACTAAGTCTCAAGGGCGCAGTTAGGTCCGGCGTGGGACCGACTCGCAGGGGCGTCGAGGAGGCGCTTGGGCGGATGCGGTAGAGGCGCCTGATCTTAAGGCTCAGCGGATGGAGGCCTCCATCGGGGCCGGACGCTTATAAGCAAAGGGGGCTGTTTGTCAATCCCGGGGTATTATCAAACGGTGAACCGATTGACGATTTTCTCTTATACGTCGCCTCCGGTGGGCGCGGTCACCATGGACCGAAAGCGCATGAAGTACCTCTTCCGCGAGATCCTCGGCGTCGACGTGGACGACGTCGTGAAAAAGGTCGTCGCGACGATTGCAGTGGAGCGCGCGAAGCAGGCACAGAAGAACACGACAGACTGGAAACGGTACATGGAAGCCGAGGGCGGGATCGTGATCCTACCCTCGAACGTCACCCAGTTGGGGCGGAAGGATTCGAAACCGTGAGGCGGGCCGAGCCGCCATGGACGCGGCGTGCGACGTTCGCCTCCCGCACATCGGGTATCCTTTAAATTGAACCTCCGAATATGGGGCCTGGTGTCGGACTTCCAGGGGCGGGACGTCCTCTCGATCCGCGAGCTCACGAAGTCGGACATCCAGTTGGTTCTGAAGACCGCGAAGAAAATGGTGCCGATCGCGGTCGGCACGCGGCGTTCGCGGGCCCTAGACGGAAAGATTCTCGCGACCTTGTTCTTCGAGCCCTCCACTCGGACCCGCCTGTCGTTCGAGAGCGCGATGGCCCGCCTCGGCGGCCGCGTCCTCGGGTTCAGCGGGACCGAAGGCACCTCCGTCCAGAAGGGCGAAACTCTTGCTGATACCATCCGAATGGTCGAGGCCTACAGCGACGTCATCGTGCTCCGGCATCCGCAGGAGGGAGCCGCCCGGCTCGCCGCGGAATTCACGGAGAAGCCCGTGATTAACGCGGGCGATGGCGCGGGACAGCACCCGACGCAGACCCTCCTCGATCTGTATACGATCTGGGACGAGAAGGGAGCCTTTCAGGGACAAAACGTCACGCTCGTCGGCGACCTCAAGTACGGACGGACCGTCCATTCCCTCACGTACGCCCTGGCGGAACTCGGCGCCCACCTGACGTTCGTCAGCCCCCCGACCCTCGAGATGCCCCGAGAGATTCTCGAGCATGTGAAGGAACAAGGTCTCACGTTCCGAGTCACGCACCGCCTCGAGGAAGTGATCCGCGACGCCGACGTGTTGTACGTGACCCGGATCCAGCGGGAGCGTTTCCCGGATCCGCAGGAGTACGAGAGCGTCGCGGGATCGTACCGCATCGATGAGGCCCTCCTCCGAGACGCGAAGCGCGGACTCATCATCATGCATCCGCTCCCGCGCCTCACGGAGATCGCCCCGGAGGTGGACCGCACGAAGCATGCGGTCTACTTCAAACAGGCCGCCAACGCCGTGCCCGTCCGGATGGCCCTCCTGGACCTCATCCTAGGAGGTGCGGAATGAGGGAGCTCCGCGTCACGCCAATCAAGAACGGGACCGTGATCGACCGCATTCCGGCGGGGTTGGCCCTGAAGGTCCTGAAGATCCTCGGGATCGGTGACTCGGTGACGTCGACCGTCACGGTCGCGATGCACGTCCCGAGCCGGGCCATGGGGTGGAAGGACATCGTGAAGGTCGAGGACCGGGAGCTCGGTACGCGGGAGATCGACAAGATCGCGTTGATCGCGCCGACGGCGACGGTGAACGTGATCCGCAACTATAACGTCGCGGAGAAGCGCCGGGTCACACTGCCCGATCGCGCAGTCGGGATCCTACGCTGCGCGAACCCGAACTGCATCTCGAACGTTCGGGAACCGATCGAATCGGAATTTGTCGTTCGCTCAAAGAACCCGCTTCGCGTCGTCTGCAAGTATTGCGATCGCGAACTCGAAGAGATTGTCACCCACATCGTTTGAGTCGGGGCCTATTGGATGGTCATGGCGTCGACCACGAGGCCGCTTGGATCGAGGTACTATCGATCCAAAGAAGGTAGAACGTGAACGATGTCGTCGCGGGTAACGCCGTGTTGTTCCCCGTGATGCGGAGGATGTCGCCTGGATCGAGCGTGCCCTCTCTGCCGATATCGGTCCAATAGATCCGGTACACCGCACCACCAATCGCCAGAGTCACGAACCCACCATTTACGACGGGCATCGCAATCGGGGTGCCGGTGTTGGCACCGACCTTCAAGGCGAGCTTGTAGTTCGAGGGGGACACGGCCTGCGATGCACCGGCGACACTCGTGGTTGCATTACCCGAACTCAGGGTGACGGAACTGAACGTTATCAGGGGCTTTGGCTGGGTCCAGTTCATCGACCCGACAATCCTGCCGTCGAGGATCCAGAGTAAGTAGAACGTGAAGGACGTGCTCGTGGGGAGGGAGGTGCCATTCCCGGTGATCACAAAACGATCCCCCGCGCCCAGGGTCAGGTTGCCTCCCACATCGATAAAGTAGACTCGGTAGCGTTGACTTGAGACGGGAACGGTCGCATACCTCGGATCGAGTTCGATCCGTTGGCCGGTTCCGGTCACGCTGTCGACGACCAGGTTCACGTGGAAGAAGCCTACCGGGGCAGCCCTGGTGACGGATATGACATCCAACGTCGCATTTCCCGATGAGAACCCGACCGGTCCCAGGGTGACGGATGGCACAAGGGCGACGGGCGTCCTCTGGAGCGGGAGGAAGAAGTAGACAACGAACGCGGCGAAGAGGAGTCCAATCAGGAGGACGACGACCAGGACGATGACGAGGATGGGGGCAACGCCCTTCCTCGGGGGCAGCGGCGGTTGAGGCCACGAATACGGGCCGATCGGAGGCGGCGGAGGTGCGGATTGCACGGATCACTCGAGGGGTCCACGCCGCGATAATCCTTACCGAAGCGTTTAAGACGGAATTCTCGGATACACGACTCAGAAGGGATGGTGCAGTAGCTTGCTCGAAGAGCTATCCGAAATTATCGGGCTTCAGGTCTACACGCAGAACGGCGTGTTCCTGGGAAACGTGAACAACCTGGTCGTGGACGTCGACAACGGCGCGGTGGACGGCATCTTCATCGGGGAGACGAACCCTCTCCTCGTCGAAGGGAGCCGCGCGGTGAGCGTTCCGTACCGCTGGGTCCAGAGCGTCGGGGACATCGTCGTCCTCCGGTACTTCCCGAAGCGGGTGTCCCTGCGAAAAGGCAGCGCCCCGCCTCCCATGCCGACCGCCGCGAAGTAGCCCGACACGAGTTCGGAAAAAGGTTATCCGCATCGGCTCGCATGGCCGAGTAAATGTCTCAGGCGAACCCGACGACGCGCATGACCCCATCCCCACGATTTGCCGTCGTCGAACTTCGCCGACTCCACGGCCACGAGCGGATTCGTCCCGCACTGCTGAAGGAGTTGACGGAACAGATCCGCCGGGACGGTTTCCTGAAACGACCGATCCTTGTGGCGGATCGAGACTTCGTGATTCTGGACGGCCATCATCGTGCCGAGGCCGTACGATCACTCGGTTGCATGAAGATCCCTGTGTACCTCGTCGACTACGAATCTGATCTCGTGAACCTCGGCATCTGGCCGGGAGCGACCGTCGCGGTCGTCAGCAAGAAGGAAGTGATCCGCCGCGGGCTGACCAAAGATCTCTTTCCTCCGAAGACGACTCGGCACACCGTGTCCGTGCCTTTGCCGGAACGACCGACGGACCTCGAAGATCTGATGTGACTAGGGAACGGGTGGTGGCGAGCCGAACATTGGGACGGGCCTTTTCCTCCGACGGTACCACCACACGAACACGATGCCCACCGCTCCGATCACGAGGGCGACTATCGCCCAGCGGTCTGAAGTCATACCGAGGAAGGTCGGGGGTTCAAGCGCCTGATATCGATAGCTGACCAGGTCTGCCGTCCCAACCGGCGAGGTGCGGTTGTGGGCCTCCGTCCGGGCATGGTTCCCCGCGACCGGGGCGTAATAGGAAACAGTTGCCGAGCCATCCGCATAAGTCTCGCGGATCGGGTAGGCCTCGAGGTGGCCTGCGGGCGTGTCGATTCCCACCGCAGCCTCGATGCCGTATGTCATGTTCCACCAGGCGAGGCCGGCTAAGTGCGTCGGTGGTTGGCTAAACCCGTAGTAGACCAACCGGAAGTCCTCCGAGAAGTTCATTCGACTCGTTACGACGGACGTCATGCCGACCGTGAGCGGGAACTGCCAGAGGTCCGCATCGAGTCGATAAGTCGTGGTGTTCTGGACGCTCAGTGCAAACGGCAACGGAATCGGGTTCGTATGGAGCGTTCCGTTCGCCTCGAGATCGAGGACCGTCGACAGGATCTTCAGTCCACGGGCGTCAATCACCTCGCGGCCGGTGACGGTCCAATCTCCCGAGGCCTGCGTGGACCCGAACTGGGTTGCGAACGTCCCTGCGGCGGTTCCGCTCCCGCTCACGGACATCACGTAGGCATCGTACATCCGCCCTTCCACTTCGCTCGCCCCGTGGGCGGTGACCGTCAACGTGACGCGCCCTCCCAAGGACAGTCCCGCCGCGAGGCTCGTGTTCGTGCGATACGTCCACATGTCCCCGGGTGTGAGGAGCGGTCCGTTCACGACGGCAGGGCTAGAGGAGGCGATCGCCGTCGGTAGGATCAAGATGGCCGCGATTACCATGAAGCCGAGCGGCCGCATGGGCAACGATTTCGACGCCCGAGATTAAGGTTATTGGTTCACGTGTCGGACTCGACGATCTCCTTCCCTCGGGGGCTCGGGCGGATTCGTAACGGTCCTGCGAATTCGCGTCCCAAAGCCGCGGGACCGAGGAGGTGATCGAGGAAGATTGCGAGGGCCGCCACCTCTGAGTGAGGCTGGTTGCCGACGGCGACATTCCAATCCACGAGGTCGAACAGGTCCCGCGGGACCTTCCCGGCACCGACGACGATCAGCAGGTCCTCTCGCGGGAGGCGCGGCATCACGTCCTGCATCCGCTCGCCATACATCGTCAGGTGGACCTTCGTACCTCGCCATTCTTTCACGATCCTCCGCCAGGCCACTCCCGTTTCGATCTGAAAGGAGCCGCCGAAGCGCCGGACTACGCCCCGTACAGACCGCTCGAGACTGGGGTCCCTCGTCGACACGAGCACCGCGTCCGCGCCGAAGGCGCGGGCGGTGAGGGCCACGTGGGTCGTCACACGTTTGTCGCGGGCCGGACGATGGCCCAGTCGCAGGACCGTGATCAAGGCTCAGTCCTCGAACCGGATGATCCGATGGCCTCGGAAGTCGAGCCGCGGGGATCGTTTCACGAGGGCTTTCAACTTCGTCTGCGTGACCTTCAGGGCTTCCGCGACATCGCCCGAAAACTTCCCTTCCGCCCCGACCATCTCGAAGATCCGGTTCTCGATCACGGCATACCCTTCATCGGACATCATCGCGGCGTGGAGGACATCCGAGATTTCCTGGATCGGTGCCGTCGCATTGATGTGGAAGGACGAATAGAACGCATGGTACGCCTTTTCCGGCGACGCCGTGGGACCGGTTTGCCATTTGGTCTCGACGAGCTTCATTTTCTCGAAGAACCGGAGGGCGTTCGCCCCCTCGGCGCCGAACTTCTCCTCGACCTCCCGCACGGTCTTCCAGCCCGCGGAGACCTCCTTGAACACTTCGCTCTTCACGTCGCTGTCCACGGCCCGGAGAATCGGGACGAGTTCAGCGACCTCGCTCACTACCTTGATTCGATTCACTTCAATCGACGGGCTCGATATCTGGCTGGGCGGTTATAAGTTTTATTTACCTGGTCGAAAGAATTTCGCCTCTCGCGCACGAAAGCAGAGGAACGACCGTCGCTTCCGCTCCATGCGGGAGGCGTTTTCCCTATGGGCAGGCGCGCCAATCCGAGCGGAAATCTTTAAGCAAACGGGGACGTTCGCATCCTCATCCGCATGAAAGTGAACGAAGTCCGTCCGGAAAGCAAGGTCGACGTGATCGAACTCACGATCCGCGAAAAGGGCGCACCTCGCGAGTTCTCGAGCCGCGGGGGTTCCACTGGCAAAGTCTGCGACGCCAAGGCCGTGGACGACGACGGGTCCGAAGTCTCGGTCAGCCTGTGGAACGACGAGATCGACCGCGTTCAAGCGAACGATCGGATTCGGATCACGAACGGGTGGGCTCGCGAGTGGCGCGGCAACATCCAGGTCAGCGCGGGCAAATACGGCAAGCTCGAAGTTCTAAAGTGACGCGCCAAAGCCGGTCCCGAAGCCGGCGACCAGGAAGTAGAGCACGATCATCGGAACGACCTGCATGAGGAGATCATCGTCGATCTGAGGGAACTTGGGACCTTCCATGGCCATCGCGAACGCGGTGGCAGCGACCGAGAACAAGAGCACGTTCGGGATCGCAAAGGATCTCATGATGAAGACTGTGGACAGGAAGAGAACCAAGTACGCGGCGGTAGGGACGACCCGGGTCCAGCCGCGACCTCGGCAAAGGGCCGCGAGCGGATCGATCCAGGCCATCCCCAGAAACACGGGGATCACGATCCGCGGGTCGCGGATCACGAACAATCCGAAGGCGAGACCCAGGAGCCCTTGCGCATAGGCGGAGACACGTTGTCCCTCATAGGGGCGGAGGCCGAGGAGCCGGATGCCGAGGGCAATTCGTGCGATCTCGATGCAGAGCGCGGTCCCGACGAAGACGGCGGACAGCCCGGTCCGGGTGATTCCGCCGCCGAGGTCCTCAGGAAGCAGGTAATAGCCAAGAAAGATGGGGGAAACGATGTGGAACGATCGACGGAATACCGCGTGCCGGTCCATGGTCCGATCCCGCGGCGGTCACTCGCCGAATTCCGTGCCGCGCCATTTCGCGTCAATACCCTTGAGCAACATATACGTTGTCGCCGCGAGGATGGCGAGGACGAGCGCAATGCCCGACGCCGCGAATCGGAAGTCTCGGTCGATCGTGAAGGATAGGATCGTGAGACCGAAGTCGGGGAGCATGGACATGACGCTGAATCGAGCGAGCACCCCCGGATCGAAGAGGAAAGAGTTCGTCCGGAGGCCCGTGAGGTACGCCGTCACCACGACGATGTATGCCGACGTCACAAGGACGATTGGGATGGCGAGCCATAACAACCGCGTGTCCGAATTGAGCCACGCAAGGATCCCGACGAATCCGACACCGACCCAGCTCGTGAGTAGGAGGAAGGAGATCAGCTTGGCCCGGATGACCTGGGGAACGGATACGGGCAACGTCGCCAGGTAGTCCGTGGCGTCAACGTTGTTCAGCCAGTTGTAGAGGATGACTCCGAAGAATCCAACCATCCCGGCGTAGAAGACCGTGTTGAAGCCGACCGGGACCTGGAGGCCATACCGCACGAACCACGCGGTGAAGGAGAGGAAGAGGAGCGGCGTGACGAACGAGAAGAACATCTTCGCGTACGTCCCGCTCCGTTGGAGATCGACGAATTCCTTTGAGAGGAGAGGCGCGTACTCCTCGAATCGACGGAGCCGGGCGACGAGGTGTGGCAGTTCCTCGCGGGCGGCGGTCGCTCGAGGTTCGAATTGTTCCGGGACGAGGACGACTGCGCCGGCCACGAGAACGGCGCCGATTCCAAGACCCAAGAGGACCAGCTGGGTCGCGGTGACGAGATCGGAGGAAAAGGGAGGGAGGTGTTGATGGGCGGCGAGGCCGGGCAAGATCCAGAACAAGGGAACTGTCCGGGTCGTCCCCGCCGCCGCGAAGAGGGCCGTGATTCCGCCGACGGAAATCACGAACGCGATCTGGCTGCGCATGTATATGGTCGAAACGAAGAAACTGAGGGACATCCCCAGGAGGAAGGACAACAGGGCCGTGCCGAAAAGGACGCCGATGCTCATGACTCGAAAGTGGGTGAGGGGAGTGGACGCGATGAGTCCGATGGTCGCCGGTGCAAGGAGCAAGGCGACGTAGAAGATCGCGTCGCGCGCGTACATTCCGAGAAAGGTCTTCCGAAGTCGCATCGGAAGGATGCCCGGCATGGCGACCACATAGTTCCGCGTCCCGTTCGTCCGCTCCAGATATTGGCGTCCGAGGAATCCGAACGCGCCCACACTCAGACCGTACAAGAAGACGCTCGCGTGAAGGAGAAGGATCGCATCCGAAAGCGGCGTGTACGCGAACAGGCGTTCGCTCGTGACCGCGATCGCGAGGCTGAACATGGTGATGATGATCGGGAAGGCGAGGAAGGCCCATCGTCCGGAGTAGCTCGTGTGGATCCGGAACTCCTCCGTCAACATCAGGCGGAGAAGTCCGACCATCCTCAAGCCCCGACGATGCGAAGGAAGGCCGCTTCGAGATTCGGTTCCGGGCCACGGATCTCGTCGACGCTTCCCGTCGCGACGATCGCACCTTCCTGGATCACCGCCACCCGGTCGCAGAGCTTCTCCGCGATGTCGAGCAGGTGCGAGGCCATGAAAACGGTCCCCCCTCCTCGGATGTAATCCTGGAGGAAATCCCGCAGCTTCCGTTGGTAGATCGGGTCGAGGTTGATGAAGGGCTCGTCCAAGAAGACGAGGGACGGCTCATGCAAGAAGGCGGCCGCGAGCATCAGCTTCTGTCGCGTCCCCTTCGAGAGATCTTTGCAGAGGCTCGAGCGGGCATCGTCCAGATCGAAGAATTCGAACCAACGAGCGATCCGGCCCTCAAGTCCGGCGACCTTTCGGACTTGGCCGACGAAATAGAGGTACTCGTAGGCGGTGAGGTAGGAGGCAGGCGACTCGACCTCGGGCACGATCCCGATGACGGACTTCACCCGCAGCGGTTCGCGCACGACGTCAATGTCGAGGACTCGAGCCGTTCCCTCCGTCGGCCTCAACTGCCCCGTGAGGATTCGCAGCATCGTCGTTTTGCCGGCTCCGTTCGGCCCAAAGAGGCCGAAGAACTCTCCGCGCTCGACCGTGATCTGAATGCCTTTCAGCGCGTCGACCGAGCCGTACCGCTTGCGGAGTTCGGACGCCTCAATCGCCGCCACGGGCGCGCCGACGCGGACGACGTTATTTAGAGTTAGGCTCCTGGTTATCGGCCCCCCGGAAGCCAAGCTATTTGGTCCGCGGACGATTGAGTCGCGACGACATGTCCACGGTCTTATTCGTCTGCGTCGAGAACACGTTTCGGAGCGTGTTGTCGGAGGCCCTGTTCAATGCGTCCGCACCTCCGGGCTGGCGGGCCGAGAGCGCAGGCGTCCAGGCCGCGACCGCGATCAATCCTGCCGTGGTCGACTTGCTTCAGGAGATCGGAATCCACCTCGGTCCGAAGACCCCGCGGACTGTGACGCCGGAGATGATCGGCCGCGCGTCGCGTGTCGTCACGTTCGGATGCCTCGACCGCTGTCCGATCGGCGCGAAGGACAAGGCGGAGGACTGGCACCTTCCCGGCGCGACGGGAAAGTCGATGGACCAGTTGCGTGCGATTCGAGACGAGCTCCGACGTCGGATCGCGGATCTCCAGAATCGCCTGCCGTCTCTTGCGGAGCCGGCGAAGACGCGGGCCGGCAAAGTTTGAAGGACGGCTCGCCGGTGCGGGAGTCGCTTGCACCCCATTCTCCTCACCCATTGCGGCGCCGGCTCGAATGCATCGGTCCGGGATGCGGCCAACGTGGCCGGCGCCACCGGGGTCGCCGTCCTCCGCCGTGGGGGACGCGCGCTCGAGGCCGTTGTCGAGTCGATCGTGGTCCTCGAGGACGATCCAAGGCTCAATGCCGGCACTGGGTCCCGCATGCGGATCGACGGACGAATTCAGATGGACGCGGCCCTCATGGACGGGAACCTCGAGGCCGGCGGCGTCGCAGCGATCGAGGAAGTGAAAAATCCGATTCGGGTCGCCCGGGACGTCTTCGGCACACCCCACGTCCTGCTGGTGGGATCCGATGCCGTCGCCTTCGCCAGGAGAATGGGCCACGTCCGGTACGATCCGACGACGCCGGAATCCCGTCGTCGCTTGGAGGAAAGTTTGGCCAAGATCCGCAAGGGCAGGCTGCCCCGGTACCAGCGCAAGTGGAAGTCCGTCCATCTCACCGACACCGTGGGCGCGGTGGCGCGCGATCGCCGAGGCCGGTTCGCTGCGGGCACTTCGACCGGCGGGACGTCCTTCATGTTCCCGGGTCGAGTGGGCGACTCGCCGATCGTGGGAGCCGGTCTCTACGCGGGTCCTGAGGGAGCCGTCTCCGCGACCGGATTCGGGGAGGAGATCATGAAGCGCGTGTTGTCGAAGTTCGTCTACGACCGGATGGCGGAGGGCCTTTCGGCCCAACGCGCTGCGGATCGCGGTGTGGCTCTGTTCCCGAAGACCGTCCCCGTCGGAATCATCGCGGTCGGGCTGCGTGGTTGGGGCGAATCGTGCAATCGCCACATGGCGTTCTTCACTTCGTCGGAGCGTCGAACTCTTTAAGAATGACCGCGCTATCACGGACCATGTCACGTCGTGTAGGGGAGGGAATCCGTGACCCGCCGGAGCGCACTCACCAGTAAGATTGAGTCCGAGGTCAAGCTCCTGCAGCGTCACGTGGCGATGCTCAAAGCGATCATGGAGAATCAGCCCATCGGGATCATCCGCCTTTCGGAACTGCTGAACTTCCCGCAGCACAAGGTGCGCTATTCCCTTCGGATTCTGGAACAAGAGGGATTGATCAAGCCGTCGCCCGAAGGGGCGGTCACGACGGACAAGCTCGAGGAGTTTCTCGACTATCTGAAAAGCGTCCTCGACTCGATGTCGTCGACGGTCCAAGAGCTTCGCAAGACCCTCGGTTAATCGTTTCCTCTCGAGGAATCAAAACGACTCGATTCCCTCTTGAGAAACTATTTGAGTCCCTCGTTTGTATGGCGGCGCGGGCCGTCGTAGCTCAGTCCGGTAGAGCCCCCGACTGTTAATCGGGTGGTCTGCGGTTCGAATCCGCACGACGGCGCTCTCTACCTGTAGATTTCGATTCAATGGACCTCTAGTTTCTAGGTGCCACCTTAACAAGCCGGTCCAGCACCCCACGCACCTCGTCCATCGCATCGTCTGGGCGCATGCGGGCATAGTAGCGCTCCGTCGTGACCGTGGTCTTGTGCCGCATGCAGCGGCTCACGGCTTGGACGCTCGCCCCGCGGTCGATGGCGCGCTGCCCGAACGTCGCACGAAACTCTTACAGGCTCACGTGGATGCCCGAAGCTTTACTCAACTCCGACATGAGCTTCCGGAGCGACGATCAGGCCAACCACTGATTTCGCCCCGAGTGTTCCGGTATGGGACAAGGAGGTTGGCTTCCTTCTCCGTCTAAGAACGTCGTCCGGTCGGGGAGGAAGTCCGCTAGTGCCAGCTCGGCGCCTGCATCGATGACGAAGGAGGCGGTGTGCGCGCAGAATACTTGCCCTCGCCCTTCGGGTGGCACACGATGCCCGCTCCCTTTCTCGGGTCGATGCAGCCCACTTCCTGCAACCGTATCTCCATCGGACGCAGAGCAGTCCCAGGGCAGAAGTCCACCAGGAATCTTGCCAGGACCCAGGCCAGCCCAAATACCGCAGCTGCTGCGGACAGTCGGACAACCGACTGTCTACCGTTGAACGGCACGGGCTTGCCCGGACTCGTTTCCGATGTCGATCCTCAAGCCGCGGCTCCCGTGACATGCGCGATCCTAGGGGCATGCCTAATGAGCTATCTTAGGCAGCTGACGTCGCGCCGTTTCGACCCACAAAGCCGCCTTGGGCATAGGCAACAGGCCGCCCTCGAGGAGCAACGTTCCTGCAATAACTTCCAATTGCCAAAATCCGGTGAGAAGAGTCCAATCTTTCGAGATAAGAGATAGCCCTCGAGCCAGAATCCGCACCAATGAGTCCGGCATCGGAATTGCCAGGTAGCTTGTATAGTTACCCGGGTCACGCCCTTCGGGACACAAGATTGCTTTCGCCTTAGTCGGTCCGTTCTGTCCCTGGCAGAAACGTCTGTGGATCGAGCCGAACGTCAATCGGCAGGTTGGGGACAAGACCGCGGCTGACGGGTCTGGTCGTCATTTCGGTCCATATCTCTGGGCCAGGTACAGCATGTAGAGTGGAGCCGTCGCTGCCGCGATCGTCGCCATGCCATCGAAGATTTGGGGCGATGAAGGAAAGACCTGTTTGAGTAGTTCGACGACCAAGACCACGGAGAGGATCACAAAGAGGGTCATGCCTTCCCGGAGTGACAGACCATCCTGAATGAGCTTCCGGATCGGAGAGATTGGTAATCCCATGCGGCCTATCGAACCTCATCCGTCATGCATTTCGGAGCTTCGAAACTTGTCATCGATCACGGCGGCGTTCAATCCCAGAGACGGTTCCGGGTGGGGACGGCTCTGTGGACGAGGCAAGGTGGGACGTAAGAGAAGGAACCGCGACTCAGCTGAGCCACCACCGATTTGCCGGGACCTTACTCGAGGTGGAGCTTTCCCGTTACGAGGAAAGCATACAGGTACCGTTCCCCGCGGTGACGCTCTGAGGAGCCGTAGCAAGATCGCGAGCCTCGGTTCTGAGACCGCCCTCCATCGCGAATAGCAAGGCAGGCTAGGTAAGCCTCGATTCAAACCGAAGGAAGTTCATTCGGAACGCACTTAAGACCATCCTCCATGGTGACCGTAATGCCCATCTCGTTAATCGAGACGGTCGCCGCGGTGGGTGGAGCCTCGCTCGTCAGTGTGCTCATTTACCACTACGTGAAGTCGCGGTGGATCCCCCTGGCCATCCTTGCCGCCTTCTGGGTGGCCGGGGTGATCGTCGGCCCGCTGACGAATGGGACCTTCATCCAGCTCGGGGATCTCCTCGACACGAGCGAACTTCACCATGATCAGGTGGTCGCCCTCTTGGGTGTCCTGGGAATCATCGGCGCCGTGTGGGCTGAGCTACGGTTACGTCGGGCGACTCATCCGATGCAGATTGTTGCTCGCCCTTGAAATCAGACGAGCGCCTCTTGCATTCCATTCGCAGACGCCCAGCGGCTCGGCCTCCCTCGACCGTGCGTCACTCACCCCTCGTATGAACCAAGCAGAAGAGGTGACCGTCAGGGTAGCGATGGTCGCCAGCTGTCCTTTGCGTCCTAGCCTTTCGGTATATTGGTCGTGGAAGTTAACCCGAGACACCCGTCCGTCGGGAGGATCCTACCAGAGACGTCGTCCCAGCCGGGATGACCGGCGGCTTCATCAAGTCGCTCGCCCCTCTCCTGTCGCTCCCGGGAGGGAGGGGTTCCATGCCGACGAGGGGTTCCAACGTCATTGGAAGGAGGATTTCACTCATTGTGGGCTTGGCCGTCGTTGCGATGAGTCTCGTGCTCGCGACGCCGGCGAGGGCGAGCACGCCGCAGACGTTCCACGTCACGCTCGCAACGGCGAATGCAGACATGTCTCTGATGGGGATGGCGTTCTACCCGAGCGCGCTCACGGTCCATCAGGGGGACGTCCTCGTTTTCACGGATGACCTGATTGAGCCACACACCGTGACGTTCGGAGTGTCGGGGCCGATCGGAAATCCGTTCGACTTCTTTGCGCCACAGAATCTAACGGGACCGGGAACCGGCACGTACTCCGGGAACATGATCCTGAACTCCGGAATTCTCGTGCTCGGCGGTCCCTTCGGGAACAGTCTCGCGGTCACGATTGACGTGGGCCCCGGAACGTACGCGTTTCGATGCGTAATCCACCCGTTGATGAGCGGGACGGTCACGGTCGTGGCGGACGGCCAGACGCTGCCGAAGACCGACGCGCAGTATCAGCGCATCGCCCACCGACAGATGAGGGCCGACCTCGCCGAGGCCCGCGAGATTCGGGAGGCCTCGATCGAGGCCGCGGAGGATGCCGCGGACATTGGCGGCACGGGCATCGAAGTTGCCGCCGGGGGCGGCGACGGTGTCTCCACGGTCATGCGGTTCTTCCCCTCGGACCTGACGGTCCATGTCGGGGACACGGTCACCTTCGTCAACCGGGACCCGTTCACCCCGCACACCGTGACCTTCGGGCTCGAGCCTCCGGGCGGAATCGAAGGACTCATCCCGCCGGCGAACCGGACGTTCCCGTTCAGCGACCCGACTCCCTACGACGGATCCTTCAACCTGAACTCCGGGCTCATGCTCTCCGTCTTCCCATGGGGCAACACGTTCAGCGTGACGTTCACCGTGCCGGGCACGTACCCCTACATCTGCGGGCTTCATGACCCGATGGGCATGAGGGGGTCGGTCACAGTGACAACGGGGGACGGCGGGGAGGGCGGAGATTAGTACCTTATGGTTCCCATGATGGCAGCGACGGAAGCCGGGATGGCAGCGACGCAGGCCAGGGGCCGAAGCTGAGAAGCCGGCGCAGCTAAGAGTCGCTTTGAAGGGATGCGGGAACAGAATGCCATCGAGTCATGTCGCATCCGGAGCCGACGGACTAGGTCGTTGTCCTTCACGAGCCGACCGCCAGCGGTTCCGTGTCTGCAAGATCTTCGGCACCGGGGTTTGACCGGCGCAAGAAAGCGAATTTGGACCGGTTCGAATGGAGTCGAACGAGTGGGTCACAATCGGTGTCCTCGCCGTACTGCGATCGGCAGGACGAATCGCGATGTAAAGCGGAGCCGCGCGCGGTTCGATGCCATCATCGGGAAGAGAAAGGGAAGGTGCCCGCCGTTCGGCGGGCATGAGGGTCACGGTTTCCTCTGAGGGGGACCTTGGGGAGCGAGCCCGAGTTGAGTCATCAAGGCCATTTGGTCGAAATAGATGTGGGTCTCCGCAAACTTGCCACCGTCGACTTTCGCGAAGAAACCGTATGGAAGGCGGATGGGTCGGTTGGTGGCCGGAATCGCCGGCGCACCGGGTGCCTCGAGCGGACCTTTGTGAGTACCGAGAGCGACTCCCTCTTCCGCAATCCAGTCACCGGCGCCGAAGGCGCGCTCGGTCACGAGTTGGAGATCCGGGAATGCCCGGATCATGGGCTCCACGCCCTCCCGAAGGGCTTTTCGGCCCTTGGCCGGTTCGCTCCGGATATCTCGCACGATGACCGATTCCAGGTGAAGGCTGAGAAAGCGGTTCACGTCGTGATCGTTTAGCGCCTTGTTTGCCGCTTCCCTGAGTCGAAGGTTTTCTTCTACACTCATCTTGATTCACCCCCCCCTCTCGGAAGGTCTTGGGTATTCTAAACACGCCCCTCCTCGGCTCTCATCCCGACTCCGCATCCATGTTCGGTCGTATAACCCTTGCACGGGTCGTTCGCATGTCAGGGGCGCGGTAATTCCGTAGACAGGCGGTGAACCGGGAGTCATCGGCGCTTGGCTTGAGCCGGACTCGGCTCAAGCGAGGCAAGCCATCTTGAGTCCGCCCGCGCTTTGCTCTATCTGTGGGAATGGATCCGGCGGCACGACGCAAGATTCGAAACCGAGCCCTCCTGCTGTGGGCGCTGGTCGTCGGTCCGTTCTTCACCTTCTCGATTCCAAGCGGTCCTCCGCCTTCCCCCGCGGCCATTTTCTTTTGGTTGGCCGGTGAGGTTGCTGCCGCTCTCCTCGCTCTGCCTCTCGCGTTCGCCCTCGCTTACGCCGGATACCGGCTCCGCGTTTGGCGACAGAAGCGAATGCAACCGCGGCTCCCTTCCGAACGAGCGCCTCCCGGGGTTACTTCCCCTTTCCGTTTTGCCGGCGGGCGATGGAAACCGTCGGTTGGCATCTTCCTGTTTGTCCTGATCATCATCGTCCCGATCTGGTTCTTGCCAGCGCCGAGCCAAGCGATTCCCAACGCAATGGCTCAGGTGTTTCGGTGGCTCGGGTTGGCATTAGCTGCCTTCGCGGTGCCCGCTGCATTTCTCGGGCTTCGCGACGTCACGTATCAAGTCGACGACCGGGGGATTCAGGTGCGACGTGCGGTACGGAGCAGGAGTTTCGATGCATCGTGGGAAGCGATTAGCCAGGTAGAATCGTCGCAACTTCACGCATCTGCCTCGACACTCTATGGATCCTCCGCCTCGAGAATGAAGACATATGGGTTGCGAACAAGAGACGGTGTCCTCCGCGGAATCGTGAGACCGTCTGCAGAACTCGGGCCTGTCCTAGGCGAAGCATTCGAGTCCTCGCTGCTAGGTTTAGCCGCGCAGCGCGGGGTTCGCGTTGTCGAGGTATCCTGGCGAGCAACGATGAAATGGAAACAAGGTCGATGACAATTGGCAGGCCGTTTGTCCCCACGGAACTTGGGCTTGATTACAGCCCGTCCATCATCATCGGGTTCTGGAAAGACCTCTTCCCTTGCTTGTGATCCGCGCGAACAGTTGCAGGCCGCCTTGAGTGTTACGGACGTACCAACGAAAAATCGAAACAAAAGTGGCAACCTCGATGATGAAACCCAAGAGACCCAGTCCTCCCCACACCACCAGGCCTGCGAACCAAAGAATCAGGCCAAAGAGACCGCTAGCCACGCCAAAGAAGAGGAGACCCAGTTTGCAGAGCGCTTCCAGGGTCCGATTCAGATCTCGGACCTCATTTGCATTCATATCGAAAACCCCATCGTTTCTTCCTGCCTTACCTTTGCCGTCTTGATCGATGCGCCCCAGCGGGCCGGTCCGAACGCGGTCGTCGAGGCGCATCGGACCGGGTGAAAGGAGCGACCCATGCCAATCGCCAGCGAAATGACGAGTCTCCGCCAGTTTTGGCGCAACAGCCCTCCCTTTGTTGTCATACTGTTTGGGCTTGCTCTGATGGGGGTCTGGTACAGGACTAACGCTAACGCCCTCAGTTACCTATTTCTCGACGCCGGAATCCTCGCGATCTTGGGGGGTGTTGCTCTGGAAATCCTTTGGCTCACTTGGCTTAGGTCCAAGAAAATGACAAGTCGAAAGTAGCTTACAAGGCCGGGACGTCCTATAGAGTAGGACGGGATCTGCTAGGGAGCTTTTCCCATACTCGGTAGCGGAGGGCATATGCGGATACGAAGGGATAGAGGATTCAGCATGAATAGCACAACACCCGAGCCCGAGAAAACTCACAGGGGAAGTTTCCGCCGAATTCTGGAACCCCGCCGGGAGGCTCTTGAAAGGTCCTGGTGACAGTGGGTCTACCGATTGTCGCCAGATCTGGTTTGGAGTGGAGGACCGATCGGCGCTACGCGACTTGCACGTCCGTGCATCGAGGGATTGGTCAGAGACCCTGAGTCAGGTGGGCCCAGACCCTCGATTGCGATGTTCATTCAGGTGAAGGACAATCCACCATGGGATAATCCTAAAACGTAGACGGGGCAGCGTCGCTCCACATCGGGAGCATGTGGCCCGTCCCACGACCATCCTCCAGCTTGCGCGGATTCGAGTTCCGCAGTGGAGACAGGTCAGCGGCAAAGGCGGAGCCTCCTCCACGATACGGGCGTTCGACATTATTGGGAACCATATTCATTCGTCAAGCTAAGAACGTCTCCGATATTGCGATCAGTCGAGATGCGGACATCCGCTTCTCCGCTCGTCGCCGAACCTTGTTCCCCATCATGCTCAAGCGAGAGGGGGGGCATCTTCGATGGGGGTTGCACTGAACTCCCTAATCCTCACTTGTTCCAGTTTGCCCGGAGCTCTTGGACTATCTCGCGGAGCCTCTTGGTGATAGACTTGGCTTGCTCGCCCATCTCACCGTCCAGTTTGGTAAGCTCCCCGCCGAATTCGTCCATCAAGTCTGAGAGTCGCAAGGTGAAGGCTTTGAATAGCTCCCCTGGGCGAACGCCCTGCCACGTGTGAACGGGCACCTCCCGGAGCGAGACAGCAGTCTCTTCAGCAACTCGGACGTTTCCGTCGGGTTCGGTTCGGACGACCTTGAAAGGCAACGCTCCTGCCTTGAGCGCGATTCCAGCAACGATGACCACATCGCCGGGTCTGAGCGGGCGCTGAAGCAGGCCCCGTTTCACAAAGTTCTCGATTCCCTGACCGAAGGAAATCTTGTGAGTTCCGCCTATGATCGGGGCGAATTCGACCGATTGCGCAGGAAGGACTTCCGCTTTCCGAACCGTGACCTTGCCGCCAATTGTCGCCTCAGCGTTGCTGCGGATGAGCCCGTCGATCCGGATGATTTCCTTCCCCTCTTCGTCCGGCGCAAGCTCCCGCACCGTCGCAACGGTCGTCCGCTTCCCGGAAACTTCGACCACGTCTCCAATCTCGACGCCTAAAAGTCGCCGTCGCGCCTCATCGAGGCGCGCCCGCCCAAGACCAACGTCCGATTGGGGTGACTCCGCAACAGGGAGCTCTAGGCTTTCCGGAATCGCGCCAACCTCCAACCCGTTAAACCGGTGTCCAACCGCTTAAACTTCCCGGAGTCGACCGTCACCTGTCCTGCATGCCCGCGTTTCCGGCGGCGTATTCCCCTTCACCCTCGCAATCGGTTATTCATGGGATCCCGGGTAGGTGGCCTCGCCAGAAACAGATCCGGAGTAAACGTCGCCACCGGGCGCCTCTTCGCCGTCCCAAAGCCCCGATGCGGCCTCACCCACCCCGTGCGCCATTCCGATCTGAGTTGCTGACGCGACGCCTGGTTGATCGTCGGCAGGCGGAACACCAACCGTCCTCAAGCCGAGTACGAATCAGACAGAGGAGCCTCGAATCACTCGTTATCGGACGGAGTCCGATCGGTCGACCCAGCCACCACGCGCGTTCCGGCGCGGTTTCCGGACCCCGCGCTCGGTGCGACAGAGCATTGTTATTGAGACATCCCAGTGCTCTGGGATCTCGTCCTCAGTTCGTCGACCATTGGCAGGGTAGGAACCGATTCGTTCAGCGTGTATTGGCCCTCAACCGAACAGTTTGAGTTTGTACTTCTTCGTCAGCTCCGACACCCACTCGTTCCATCC
>Ga0137396_10000321_pt1 | contig 21600 bp, 12 predicted proteins | sample czc16metaG_FD_108284 | JGI IMG/M metagenome (GOLD analysis project Ga0137396, IMG submission 108284) | Vadose zone soil microbial communities from Angelo Coast Range Reserve, California, USA - czcobulk3.16 metaG | ecosystem: Environmental > Terrestrial > Soil > Vadose zone | place: USA...
CCGGAATGACAAACACCGTTGCCGGCAGCCCGAGCTGACGGAGGACCGGATACGCTACGCGGTACACGTTCTTGTACCCATCATCAAAGGTGATCGCGGCAAGCGGTTTCCCGTCCCGGGATTTCACTGACGGATCAAGCAGCTGGTCCAGGGGAACCACGTGGTAGCGGGCCGCCACATACCGCATCTGCCGCTCGAATCGGTCGCGCCCCACGCGCAAGCCGTCGAAATTGTCGACCGGGTCGACCGCGTCGGCGTACAGATCGTGGTACCCCAGGACGAGAATCTTCCTCCGGTTGAAGCGAGCAGCGGTCCACGTCAGTCCCATGCAGACAAGACACCAGTACCCAATTTCCTTAAGGATTCGCATGGGGGGGGTGTTATCGGGCTAATGCGATGCGGGTGCCCGGTTCCGGTGCAGACGGGCGAATCAGCCCTCGGGAGCCCACGGAGTGGGTTTGTTTCCCAACAGCTGCCGGGCAATGACGAGGCGCTGCATCTCGCTCGTGCCTTCGCCAATGGTGCACAATCTCACGTCGCGATAATATTTTTCCACCGGGTAGTCCTTGATGAAGCCGTAGCCACCGAAGATCTGCACCGCTTCACCCGCGACGCGCACGGCCATCTCACTCGCGAAGAGCTTCGCCATGCTGGCTTCCTTGGTGAAGCGCCGCTGGTGCCGATCGGCGAGCCAGGCTGCCCGGTAGACCATCAGCCGCGCGGCCTCAAGCTCAGTCGCCATGTCTGCCAGCTTGAACTGGATCGCTTGGAATTCGCTAATCGCCTTGCCAAACTGCTTGCGCTGGCGGGCGTAGCGGACCGCGGCCTCGTACGCCCCCTGCGCCATGCCGACCGCCAGGGCGGCGAGAGAAATCCGACCTCCATCCAGAATCTGGAGGCTCTGAATCAGGCCGTTCCCTTCCGGAGCGATCAAGTGTCCCGGCGGCACGCGACAGTCGCTGAAGACGACCTCGGAGGTATCGCTGGCACGCATCCCGAGCTTGTTTTCCTTCCGGCCCGGCTGAAAGCCCGGCATGCCCTTGTCCAGAATAAACGCGGAGATTCCATGCGCCCCCTTCGCCTGGTCGGTCACGGCCATGGCCACGCACACGTCCGCGTAGCGGCCGTTCGTGGTGAACGTTTTGGCTCCGTTCAGCACCCAGGCGCCCTCACGCTGCTGGGCCACGCTCCCCATACCGCCCGCGTCAGAACCCGCCTCGGGCTCCGTGAGCGCCCAGCAGCCCAGTTTCTCGCCCCGGGCCAATGGCACCACGTATTTGCGCCGCTGCTCCTCGTTGGCGAAGCGATAGATGTGATTCGTGCACAGGGACGTATGGGACGAGACGATGAGACCGATGGAGCCGTCCACGCGGGCTAACTCTTCCAGTGCGATGACGTACTCAATGTACCCCAGCCCGGCCCCGCCGTATTCCACAGGAAAAATGACTCCCAACAGCCCCATGGCCGCCAGCTTAGGAATCAGCTCTGCAGGAAAATGCGAGGTCTCGTCCCACGCCATCACGTGGGGCCGCATCTCCGCCTCGGCGAATTTGCGGACCGCGCGGCGGAGCTGCTCTTGCTCTTCGGTCAGCGCAAACCCCAGTCGGCCCTCGGCCTGAGGTTGCCCGACCTCCGGCCGACCTGACGTCGGGCGGGAATCGATTTTCACATCGCCTCCAGTAAGAGGGACGCGGACCACCTTAGTGGAGACCAAGGTCGACGTTTTCTACTAGGAGCGGGGGCGTGTGCAGGTACCGGGTGGCGCTGCGTTTGGACTCAATCCACCGATACACTTGTTCGGCCTGGTCCACGGTCAACCCGGTCGCCTCGGCCACGTCCGCTGCCGGCACGTCGTGGTTCATACCATACAGACAGAGGTCCATCTTGTCGTAAGCCACGGTGAAGTAGAATTCTTCTTGCGATTGGGGCAACGGATACGTATCCGTCGTGGGTACCCGGAGTCGGATTTCACGGGGGATCTGGAGATACTGTCCGAGTTGATAGACCTGGGTCTTGTAGAGATGCGCGAGGGGTTTCAGGTCGGCCGCGCCGTCCCCATATTTCACGAAGAAGCCCTGATCATACTCGAGGCGGTTGGGCGTGCCCACCACGGCATAGTGCAGGCGATCGGCGTAGTAGTACTCCATCATCTTCCGGATCCGTTGCTTGAAGCTCGTGGCCGCCACGATGCCGAGATACGCCTCAGGCGTGAGTCGCATCCGAGTTTCCATGCCCGCTGGTGACCGCACCACGATGGAAAAAACCGGATAGGCCGACCCGTCCCCCAGTGTCGGCAGCACCAGCTTGCACTTCCAGCCTTCGCCGTATTCCGGCACGACCAATCGGATCGCCTCATCGCGTCGCTGATAGCAGCCGGCCGCTTGCAGGATGGGCGTAATATCTTCGGTCACCGTCCGAATCCCTAGAAAATCGGCTAGGAGCTGAGCCAAGCGGGAGGTGTCTTCGCCTGAATCCGCCTCCGGCATCAACAACCCCAGGACACGGTCACGCCCGAGCGCGCGGACACAGAGCGCCGCCGCCACGCTACTGTCGATGCCACCAGAGAGCCCGAGCACAGCGCCTTTGCGCTTCAGTTGCTCGAAAATGCTCTCGCGCATCCGGGCTTCAATCCGGGTAGCCACGTGGGTGGCGTCGATCTGCAGCACGTCTTGTGAAAATCTGACCTGCGTCTTCATGTCCCCCCGCCCACGGGGACACGCAGTTCCCGCTTGCTAATCTTTCCACTCGATGTCTTCGGGAGCGAATCTCGAAACTCCACGAATTTCGGCATCATGAAATCTTCCAGATGCTGTGCGCAGTGGCGGAGGAGGTCCTGCTCGGTCAGGCGCGCTCCGTCGCGCACGGTGATGACCGCTTTGATCGCCTGGCCGAGCACGGGGTCGGGGACCCCAACGACAGCGGCTTCCGCCACCCCATCCAACGAATACAGCACATCCTCGATCTCTTTCGGGCTGACCTTCTCGCCTCGACTCTTGATGATGTCGTCTTTCCGACCCACAAAATACAGGTAGCCTTCATCGTCCATCTTGAAAAAATCGCCCGTGTAGAGCACCTGCTCTCCTGGGAGCGGACCCGGCTTCAGGACCTGAGCAGTCTCTTCAAGCAACTCCCAGTACCCTTTCATGACATGGGAGCCGCGCACGACGAGCTCGCCCACAACCCCGGGGCCCACGCGGCGCCCTGCCTCATCCACGATGTACACTTCTTCGTTGGGCATTCCGCGGCCCACGGACGTAGGCCGGACATCAAGTTGGTCAGGCGGGAGATAGGAGACGCGCTTGCACTCGGTGAGCCCGTACATGGAGTACAGCTTCACCTGTGGGAAGAGCTGGCGCAGTTGTTGAATGTGGTGCGGAGGCAGCGCGGCCGCCGTGTTTGTGATGTAGCGCAGCCTGGAAAAATCGTGCTGCTTTAAATTCAACTGTAAGAGCACAGCCGAAATCGTCGGGACGATCGGGAACCCGGTCACCTTCTCGCGGATCAACCGCTCGACGACCGCGTAGGGATAGGCGAAGGACCGTTCCAAGACGACGGTGGCGCCGACCTTGAACGCCATCAACACCTGGTAGAGCCCATAGTCAAAAGACAAGGGGAGCACGTTGAGGATGATGTCCTCCGGCACGTTTTCAAGATACGTGGTGATCGACGTGGCCGCCGAGACGATGTTTAAGTGCGTCAGCATCACACCCTTCGGCCCACCGGTCGACCCGGACGTATAGATCAATGCGGCGAGGTCGATATCGATGCATCGCTTGGGCGGAGGCTCACACGGGCCTTTCGTGTGTTGGAGCACCTGCTCGAAGGAGATCACCCGCAGACCCCCGGCCCACCGGCCCCCGGCATCCTTTCCGGTCGCGACCACGGTCTTGAGGTGAGGTGTCCGCGCTTGATGCGCGCCGATACCCTCGAGTTTGCTATCGTCCGCGATCAGCGCGACCGCTCGGCAGTTGTTCAAAATGTAGGCGAGCTTGTCTCCTTTGGTGGACGGATTGACCACGAGGAAGACGGCCCCGGCTTTGAGAATCGCAAAGACCCCGAGCACCGCTTCCACGGAATTTTCCAAATACACGGCGATCCGATCGCCCCGCTGCACGCCCGCCCCGAGGAGAGCATGGGCCAATCGGTTGCTTTGCGCCTCGACCTCCCGATACGTCAGCCGGCGATCTCCGCAGACCACCGCTGTCTTGTCGGGAAATCGTCGGGCACTCCGCTCTAGAAACTCTTCAACCTGCACGGATGCTGCTCCTTATCAGGATGGCTGGAGCTTTCGCTCGAGGAATTTCATGAGTTTATCGATGGAGTCCAGGTTATCCGGAATGAGTTCCTGATCATCAATCGCGATCCCGTACTGCGTTTCCAGAAACGTGACCAACTCCATCACGCCCATCGAGTCGACGATCCCGTGCTCCAGGAGCGAATCGCTGTTCGACAACCCATTCGGCTGACCGAACAGGAAATTATCGGTGATGAATTGCCGTAGTTGCTGCTCGATGATCGACACGGCCCGAATCCCCCCTGAAGGTTCTGGTAAATTGGTCTACGACTAATTGGGTTGACAGCACACCGACCAACGCCATGTTGTCCTTGCTGCCGATGGCGCGTCCCTGGCGGAATTTCTCCACTAGTCGGTCGACGGCACGAGGATTGAAGATACCATCCTGGGCAATCCGCCCGGGGGATAGCAGCGTGTCCACATAGTCCAGCTGTGCTCCGCGGAAGAAACAGTGCCCCTCCGGCGCCCGGTAGGGCTGTTTGGACCGCTGCAACACGGAGGGCGGCACCAGCCCGCTCGCGCAGCGTTTCAAGAGATACTTCTCATTCAGGACCTTCATTTTCAGACGCGGCGGGATCCGAGCCGCAAACTCGACGACCCGGTAATCCAGGAAGGGAAACCTCCCTTCGACCGAGTGGGCCATCGCCATCCGATCGCCCTGGGATGAGAGGATGTACCCGGGAAGAAGATGTGTGGCCTCCAGGTACTGCGCTTGGCAGAAGCCCTCCCATCGGGCATAGCCGGGCGGAAGTAGGTTTCGGACTTCCGCATAGCCATCGTATGACCCGATCTGGGATCGGACGGCATCGGAGAAGAGCATCTTGAGTCGTGAGGTGAGCTCCCACCGAGGGAGGTGAGAAAAGAATTCGCGCCCCGCGTCATCCGGTCGCACGTGAAAGAAGGCCTGCAAGTACGCGCCGGGCTGCGCCTGGAGATTGGGCAGGTAGGGGTAGAGCTTTTTCAGGAGCAACGGTCTCATGGTCGAGTCGGGATGCGCGGCCCAGAACCGGCGGATCTTGGCTTCCTTGAAAATGTCGTAGCCGCCGAGCATCTCATCCGACCCTTCGCCGGTTAGCACCACCTTGTAGCCATCCCGCCGTACCAGACCAGACAGGATGTAGAGCGGCGCCGGAGCCGTCCGGAGGACGGGTGTTTCCGTGTGCCAGATCACATCGGGGAACACCTGACCGATGTCGTCGCCGCTGACCCGCACGTCCTGATGGTTCGTCCCGAGGAAGCGCACGGCGTCCTGCTGGTACCGGCTCTCGTCGAACTCAGGATCGTCAAAGGTGACAGAAAACGTCTTGAGCGGCGTGTCGGTGAATTTCCGGATCAGTGCGGTGATGACTGTGGAGTCTAATCCACCACTGAGGTACGCGCCGACCGGGACATCCGAGCGGAGCCGAATGCGCGTCGCGTCCACCAAGAGCTCCAACAGTCTCTCCGCGTACGCTTCTTCGCTGCCCCGACCATCGACCGCGGCGTCTGGGCCACCGCCATAGTCCAGGCGCCAATACTGCGTCACGGCAATCTTCCCATCGTGCACGATCATGGAGTGCCCGGGCGGCAGTTCCCGGACATCCTTGAAAATCGTCCGCGGCGGGATCGTTACCCAAAAGGTGAAAATCTGATCGAGCGCGACCGGGTCGATCTCCCGGGACACCTCTGAAACGGCGAAGATCGATTTGACCTCGGAGCCGAAGAGCAACGCGTGGTTGGCAATGGTGTAAAAGAGTGGTCTGACCCCCAAGCGGTCGCGGGAAAGAAAGAGGCGTTCCCGCTTGCTGTCCCAAATCGCAAACGCCCACTGCCCGTTCAAGGAGCGGACGCAGTCCGCTCCTTGTTCCTCATACAGGTGCAGGATGACTTCGGTGTCACCGTTCGTGCGGAACTTATGGCCCCGGCGGATCAACTCTGCGCGCAATTCGATGTAATTGAAAATCTCGCCGTTGAAGACGATCGAGACCGACTTGTCTTCGTTGTGCACCGGTTGCTGGCCTGACGCCAAGTCAATGATGCTCAGCCGGGCGGAGGCTAACCCCACGTGTTTGTCGGCAAAGCTGCCGCACTCATCCGGGCCTCGATGTCTGATCTGCGCGACCATTCGATCGAGGCTGGTCGGGTTCACGGATTGCCCATTGAAGTTTAGAATCCCGACAATGCCGCACATGGCGCACCACGCCTATCCCTTTCGCAGCACACTGCTCGTGGAACAATTGTTCGGAGGGACGACTGGGGGTCCTTAGCGCTTACCACCGGGGCTCCCGCGCCATCGACGCATATCATTGGCCATCGCTAGTGGAGTTGGGCATCTGGACGGATCTGTCCGTGTGATACAGCTTCGCCCCTTCGGTGCACCCTCTGGCGCCGGGTGCAGTCCGGTTTCTTGCGGGTCTGGTCCTACTCGTGCTGAAATGATCGCCACCGTTCACGCTCAGTGGTCATCCACGCCGGGTGGTGGCGAGGGCCTGCATGCCAGCATCACACAATTCAGAGGATAGACAGGGGGGCATGGCGACCGGAATCGGGTGAACGCCCGACACAGACCCGAGGAAACCCCTCATGGGCGGGAGCAGGGTTTCCAATAGCCCCAGACGGCCAGCGTCTGGACGCTGCGCGACTAGGGCGCCGCCTTGGGCGGCTCGTCAGACTGGGAGGCCTTCCCGATCACGACCGCACCATCTCCTTGCAAACGGCGCCTGTCAGCTCGGCGCCGGTCGCTACCGACGATCTGGTCCTGGGTCCGGCGCTCGCCACGACGCCGGTCCACTAGTACCTCGACGTCGCCTCGACCCTCAAACATTCTAGTGAGCGGATCGGCGAGGTGGGCTTGCGCCGGGGGCACGATGACGTGGATCTTCTGATCATCTCCGTCAGGGCGCTCCGGATCAGCTGGGGCAAAGATAAAGGAAACCGCTACGGTACACATCAACGTTCACCGCGTCATGGCCTGTGTGGACCTGATCAGGCCACCCGCGAAGGACCCACCTCCTGCCGACTGCCTACTCTTCGGTTGGAGACGCAGCGCTCCACGGTTAGTCCTGTTTGCGCCCGGTCTGGTGTGGAAGCCATGCTGCAGGCGGTTCTGGGCGGGAGGATCCACGGGCCGCTGGAGCTGGGGATGACGCCGGGGGTGTGTGTCCTGGGGCTCCTGCGCCATCGGCAAAGGATACCCACTGGGGCAACGCGATCGCATCCCCACGAAGGGTCCGTGTTATGAATAGTGACTTGCGGAGAACTTTGATGATGAAGACGCGGCGAAAGAGTTTGAAGCCAAAACGCAAGTGCGTATTCATTGCAAGGCGATTCCCGTAGTCGACCATTCCGATAATCTTCTGCCGGTGCAGTCGCTGCATCATCTCTCTCAGATACAAGGAGTAAAACTTGAACCAAATCCCGGCAAGGCGGTGTTCAGGAACGATGTAGATGTCATAGGTGTAGATCGTATCCGGAGGCACCTCGATCCTATACGCGTAACGCTCCTCGACATAGACCGGCTTGGTGCAGATCCATTGGTACCCAATGATGCGCCCGTCGAGAACGGCGACGGCACAAATGTCGTTCGCCTTGAACCTCTGGAGAAACACTCGCGGGATGGGTTTGCACGCTGTAAGGCCGTCCAAATCCTCGATGGTCGCGCCCCTAACTTCCACACGCCCCCGGAGGAAATTGGCATGATGGGGCGGTACGCTGCTGTACTCGAGAAAATACAGACAGTTAATATCCAGTGGCTTGAACGGGATCCGTTCCAGCAGACTCCGGAGATTGACAAAGAGTGGACGCCGGCGAACTTGGCGCACGCGCATGAGGAAACGCGACCACGGCCGCGGGAGCATGTTCTGCGGAATTTGCATTCGAGGTTCCCGGTCGTCAGGGACGGGGGAGGGCATTCTCTCCCGCTCCTCGCCTCCACGCCGCCCGAACCGTACCAAGCGTGCCCGCCAGTCCGCCCCACCCGCGGCTCACGATGCGCTCGGCGACAGCGTCACCGAGCAGATGCCGAGCGATCCGTCTGATGCGTCCACTGGCCATCGCGATGCCACGGCAGACAGCGCCGCGCGGGCCCGGGGGGAACAGCTCCAAGTGGGCCAACTCGCGCACCTCGGGCATCCAGTGGAACTTGTACGGCTCCACCCCGTGTAGCAGATCGTACTCCGCCGCGCCCTCCGTGATCGCGTGCCGGATCGTGAGCCCCATCGTGACTAAACCCACGCTCTCCTTCGCAAGCGCCGGGTCGAATCCTGACTGGTAGAAGTAGAAGGTGCGGCCGTACCGGTATCCGTAGAGGACCGCGGCGGGCCTGCCATCCAACCGGAGGACGAATAGCCGAAGCCAGCCCCGCTGCAGCGCCAGCCGGCTCATCTCGTCGTGGAATGCCAGGAGCGCCGGGCTCCCGAATACCTCGGAGCCCCCCCGCGTATCCCACCGATGCGTGTGGAGCGCGACGAGAGTATCTAGCGCTACGCGGCGTTCAGCTTCCGTTTGGACCAGCTCGAGGCGAGTAGTGAAGCGTTTTTCCAGATTTTTCAGCCGTCGCTGGAAGTTGTAGCGGTGCGCCGAACTGAGACTTCCAAGGTACGACTCCCAGGAACGCCCTGCGAAGTCGATGACAGGGCACGCGCTGGCCGGCGCTTCGAATTCGTTCCACCCCCGTGCGGCGAGCCGTTGGGTCAGCGGGGCGACAGACGAGACGCTGCGCCGCACTTGGCCGAACTCAAGTGTGAGGTTGGTCTCGACCAGGGCCTCGGCCAGCGCATCGAGGGCCTCCTGCTCCCGACCGCTACGAACAATCACGTCCAAGTAGTCGGATCCGACGATCCCCGTCCCAAGAAACTCGAGCGCGCGGAACGGGATGAGACGGCGCCACGCGGGGAGCCGTTGAACCAACGGGGCAATGGCTACGAGCTCGCGGCCGCACCGCACCAGCTGGAGACACAGCTGACGACGACCGGCGAGGTGCGTCCACCAGGTGTGCAGCCACTCCCACGACAGGAAGAGGCAGTCGGCCCGGCTCGCCGCGAGGAGCTCATTCCACTCCTCCCGGAGATCCACAAAAGCCGACGGATCGTCAATTCGCTCCACGTCGCCCTTCTCCACGACCCCCGCGTCTCTGATCACAGATGCTCACGCGACTTCATGGCCGCAAGGGTCACTTGGAGCTCGTCGATGCCGCCAATCAGATAACAGAGGAACCGTTCACCCACGGTCGGGTGCCGATCGAGGAACCACTGTACTGCGCGGCCCCATGCGCGGAACGGCCACGGCCAGAACTCCTCTTCCATAAAGTACTTGAGCCGTACGTGCACGACATGGAACCGCGCCTTGGTGTAGTACGAGAAGTTGTTTTCGCCGAAGTAGTGAAACGACGCCGCGGAGAAGGCGCGCCGGTGTGTCGGATCCCTCCAGGCGTAGATCCCAGAGTAGTGGGGCGTTCGGATCAGCACCTGGCCGTTGGGCCGCGCTAGCCGCCACGCTTCTTCAAGAGCTGTGAGCGGGTGTTCGAGGTGCTCGAGCACGTGATTGAAGTAGATCGCGTCAGCGCAACTGTCCGGCAGCGGATACGGGGCGGAGGCGAGGTCGTGTACCAGATCCACTCCTGGTAACGCGGTAACGTCCATCCCAAAAGCCCCGGCGACCTTGTTGGCCCCGCAGCCAAGGTCGAGGACGACCGGTAGCCCGGCGGCCCGCCGGGCTGCTGCATAGTCCTCGATGCTCGTTGCAGAAAGCGTCAGCATTAGCGTGCCATGGCCTGGAAGGCCATGGGGTCAAGCAGGGTCTGGAGCAAGGAGCGCAGCTCTCCCTGATCCGCAACTGCCAAGAGCTGCTCAAAAAGGGGCTCCTTCTCTCTCACCTGCACTCGGCCACGCGCCCGGCACCGGTCACAGTGATCACCGTCCGGATGAAGAATGGCACGAACGCTGTGCAGGAAACCCAGCTGGTACGCGCTAGAATCGATCCGACATCCGAGTAATCGTGCGACCGCCCGGCGCGAGATATGCGCGGGCGCGAACGACTGATGGGCGACACCGAACATCGCGAAGTCGGGCTCCGAATCGCCAATGGCAACAGTCACGAGATCCGGCTGTCCAACCATCTCGAGCAGCGCCAGCAGCCCTTTCCCCTTGTCAACCTCTTTGGCGATGATGGTGGTGTCCAGGTAGGTCTGGTGAAGGTTTAGTCGCTCCACCTTCAAACTAGCCATCACATTTTGGACCAGGAGCGTGGGAAGCGGTACGGTCGTGCCTCGCTCGTACGTGTAGGCGCACAGCGAATACCGATAGCCGTCGTTGAGGAAGACGCCCGGGATCTGCCGGAGGGCATCTCTGACCCGTTCCAGTTGGTCGAGGGACTCAGAGCTGACGAGCACTTTCTCCCGACCAGTCACCGCATCCCAGACAGCGCTTCCGTATTCCGCTACCCCGCCGACAAACCCGTAGGCACGGCAGTATTCCTTCACGTGCGAAAGCGGGCGCGCCGTGTTTACCGCGATGGCCCTGTCATGCGCATGGAGTAAAGAGATCGCCTCCACGCCGGCCGCCGTTGTGGATGGAAAACCAAAGATCTGCTTGTCCACCACGCCATCAATATCCAGGACGACCAGGGGAGTCCGCCAGCGAAGAGTCTCCGCACGGTGGCAGAGGGCCGCGCAGAATTGCGTCGTCTGCACCGTCAGAAAGTTCCACGCGTCAACATACTGCGTGTTGAACTCCTGATGCCGGTGTCCCAGCCGAGGATCGCCCAGGTTGGCCAGGGCCGTCATCATCCCCCACCTACCCGAAAGGAGCTTGTTGAAGAACAACCGGTCTTCTACGCTCGTGTCCCCGGACTCTTCGATGTAGCGCGCGATTAGGCTGCGTTCCTCGTCCCGCGACAGGCGGAAATACAGGATCGCCTCTGCGAGATCGTACGCTGGATCAGTTACGTTGAGCTCGGTCTTCCCCAACCCGTGGTGTTCAAAATCCGCCTTCAGGAGACCCCCGGACGGGGTGATCCATTCTTCCCGACGCATCCTTCCATCGATCAGTGTCGGGACAGGGCAGCGGCGCTGCGACAGTTCGTGTTGGATACGACCCCGCTTCAGGAAGGCCGTCGGTTTCCAGCCATACGCATGGCTGAGGGATTCAGCAAGCACGACAAACCCTTTGTGCTGCTCGGCCCGGTTCAAGTCGAACGAGGGGTCTCTCCCCAAACCCAAGGAACGGACGCGGGCTGCGATGTACGACGCCAAGCGGTCAATCACCCGACGCCGGTCCTCGCCCGTCCCGGAGGATCTTGGCGGGAGCCACTCCGTAAACAGGAGGCCGTCGCGGAGACCCAAGACTGGGGGAACGAACTCGGCAAGACGGGAACCCGCCATGAACGCGTGATAGCCGAGCCACCCCCACCCGACGCTCTTGGCGAGCACGTAGCGCGTTTCACTTCTGCCTGTGTTCGTGCGGATCCAAATCTCGTAGACGTGTTTGAGTCGGGTGTGAAACTTCTCCTCCGACGAATCTTGCAGCAGAGTGTTGAACCCCGCTGCTGTCGCACTCGCCACGACACTCACGCTCGCGTATCCACGGCTCGTGAAGTACTCCGCGAGACGTCCTTCGACTGTCTGCGCCTCCAGCAACCGGTGCTTGTGCCACTGCTCGGGCTCGAGGATTAAGATGCGGACCCCGCGAAGGGGCAGAAACTCATAGCTGCTCGCCCAATCCCTCCGCTTCGGGTGCACCGGCAACAGAACAACCACGTCGTTTGCTGCAAAACCGGCTCGGTGAGCCAAGTCCACGGCGCTGGCCAGAGTGCTTCCGGTGTCCGGCGGTTCGTCAATGACCACCGCAACCGCCCCTTCCCTGGCCCCGCGCGCGAGCATCGCACTCTCCCACCGCGCAATACCTTTCTTCGGACGCACAGTCACCCATTGCACATGCTGATAGCCTTCGGCCTCGAGATATGCACACAGGAGCGGGCCGAAGTAAGAACCGGCGGTCCGAAGCCCCACCACCAAGATCGGCCGCCGCCGATCCGGATGCGCAGCGGCAAACATCCGGCCTAGGGTCAGGATGTCGAAATGGGTGAGATCCTGCGTGCGGAACGCGGCCGGAATTCTGGGACAGCGGAGCCGGATGGCCGCGGGAAGGCGGATGGACAACAAACGTGCCAGCCGCACCCTGGCGGCCGACAGCCGTGTCCGATCCGGGTGCCCGGGGGCCACGAAGACCCTCAGGAATTCTCCGACGCCAGCGGCCCATTGCTGCCTCCAGGCGCGTACTGGGCGGAGGCGCGCCTGCCGAATGCTTCGACCCAAAGCGAACAGTTTCTCCGCGGCACGTACAGCTGGCATCAGCCGAGGCACGAGTCGTCCGACCTTGGAGAAACTGTACGCCTCTCCCACGAGGTAATCGTCGATCGTGTCGGTGATGGCGCACGCGAGCAAGAACACGTTCGTCATGACCTCACCGCGCTGCCACCCTTCTTCCACGTCCTCTGCCCTGCCCAATTCCCCACGCAGGTGCTCAACGATTTCCTCAATGCGCGGCACCACGTTGAGACACCACGGGTACTCTCCATAAAAGCGGGATTCTGTATCCAACAGGCCTCGGTGAAGGACCTCAGGCTCGGTTGCCAGCGGCCCCTCCAACACCGAGGCGCCAGGGTGTCCGAGCCGAAGCAAATCAGACCCATTCCCCATTGAAACTCCCTCAGGACCCACAGGATCCCTCGTCCCCCAACCGAGCACACCGCCGCAGACTTGAAGGAACGTCTAGGAGTGCAAGGACACCCGGCAAACGGCCACCGCTGACAAATCGCGGCTGCCGTTCCGCCCATCCCCCGCGCGCTCCACTGCGCATCGTCCCGCCGGCAGAGATGCACGTGGCGCAGTAGAACTCATCGCTTCGATCATGGTTCCCGCGAAAACACAGCTGCGCCCCTGGCCTCGGGTAAATTGCAGCTTGCAATACTGCCCTCATCAACGATTGCTCGTGCAAGTCACAGGAGTCACCCACACCGGGAAGTTGCTTTCTCAGGTTGACAGACATGTCACGTGCCAGAGGTCGACGTCATCGGACATGCTGATCATTCATGTCACCCGCAGTGCTAAGCAGGATGGTAGTCTAGAGGTTGATCTCGCGCAAAATAACCGCGCTAAAGCCCGAACGTTGCTGTGACGCTGGCATCCCCTGTCATAGTCACTGTGCAGGTAGGAATCAAAATACCCGAGCAGGCGCCACCCCAACTCACAAAAACGGACCCGAACGAAGGGGTCGCTGTCAGGGTCACCGCCGTACCACTGTTATACGGCGCCGAACAGGCAGTCCCACAGTTGATGCCGGGCGGGTTCGAGGTCACCGTGCCGCTACTAAGGGCGACCACGTTCTGAACTGTCACTGTGAGCGTAAACTGCCGGGTGAAGGTGGCGGTAACAGTGATAGCCGAATTCATCGTCACGGTGCAGGGCCCGGTACCCGTGCAGCCGCCGCCGCTCCAGCCGGTGAAGGTGGACCCGCTGGCCGGGCTCGCCGTCAGGGTCACCGCCGTCCCGCTCGTATAGGTCGCCGACGCGGTCGCGCAGGTCGGCCCGCAGGAGATACTCGGTGGGGTGTCAGACGACGTCACGGTCCCGCTGCCCGTCCCCGCCTTGTTGACGGTGAGGGCAAAGGTCTGCACGTTAAAGGTCGCTGTGACCGCCTTCGCCGCGTTCATGGTCACCGTACACGTCGTGCCAGCGGCCGTATCGCATCCGCTCCAGCTGCCGAAGGTGGACCCGCTGGCCGGGCTCGCCGTCAGGGTCACCGCCGTCCCGCTCGTGTAGGCCGCTGACGCGGTCCCACAGGTCGGCCCGCAGGAGATACTCGGAGGCGTGTCAGACGACGTCACGGTCCCGCTGCCCGTCCCCGCCTTGTTGACGCTGAGGGTATAAGTCGCTGTCTGGAGGGTAAACGTGGCCGTGACCGCCTTGGCCGCAGTCATGGTCACCGTACACGTCGCGCCAGAGACCGTATCACACCCGCTCCAGCTGCCGAAGATCGATCCGCTGGCCGGGCTCGCTGTCAAGGTCACTGGTGTGCCGCTAGTGTAGGCCGCTGACGCGGTCCCACAGGTCGGCCCGCAGGAGATACTCGGAGGCGTGTCAGACGAGGTCACGGTCCCGCTACCTGTTCCCGCCTTGTTAACCGTGAGAGTGTAGCTGGTCGCGGGGGCGGTGGTATTGAGCAGCACTGATACGGTACCCGCATTGTAGTTGGCCGTCGCCAGATCTTGACGCCCAGAGCGAGTAAAGGTCCCCACGGTCACCGCTGCGACGCCGATGCCTGTCGGGAAGTTCTGTGCCGTTTGGAAAGTCCCATCGCCGTTCCCCAGCAGCACTGAGACGGTACTGCCAGCGTTTCGCTGCCAGTTGGCCGTCACCAGATCTTTTCGCCCAATCCCCCTGAAGTCGCCCACCTCGATGCCAGTCGGACCAGGACCCACACCGTAGCTCTGCGGGGTCCGGAAACTCCCATCGCCGTTCCCCAGCAGCACCACGACGGTCGTGGCAGTCCCGTCGCCATAGATGGCCACCGCCAGATCCTGGATCCCATTCCCCCTGAAGGCGCCCACGGCCACAGCTGAGCCACATGGTCCGCTACTGCACCCCACAGGGTAGTTCCGTGCGGCCTGGAAGGTCCCATCGCCGTTGCCCAACAGGACTGAGACGTTCGTAGACGAGTAGTTGACCGTCACCAGGTCTTGGCGCCCAGCAATACCCCTGAAGTTTCCGACGGCGACTGCGATAGGAGCGCGATCCACAATGTAGGTCTGCGCGGGCTGGAAGGTCCCATCGCCGTTGCTCAACAGGACCGAAATCGTGTTGTCAGTGGTATTGCCGTTCCCAAAGTTGGCCGTGACAAGATCTTTTCGCCCAATCCCTCTGAAGTCGCCGACCGCCACGAAGTACGGACCCAGACCCACGACGTAGGTCCGTGCCGCCTGGAAGGTCCCATCGCCGTTACCTAGCAGTACCGAGACGGTGTTGCCAGACCCATTGCCCCAATTGGATACCACCAGATCCAGTCGCCCAATTCCCCTGACGTCGCCCACCGCGATGGCGGTGGGAACAGCACCCACACTGTAGTTCTGCGGCACCCGGAAGGTCCCATCACCGTTACCTAGCAGGACTGAAACAGAGTTGGACCCCCGGTTGACAACGGCCAAATCTTGGACCCCAATACCCCTGAAGTCGCCTGCGACCACCCACTCAGGTTGCGGGTTAGGTGGCGTGCCGACCGCGTAATTGCTCGGGGCAGCGAACGAGACAGGCTGAGCCTGGGACTGGATCGTGTATGTGGCGCTCGCCACGTTGCTGTCGGCCATGCCGCTAGCCATCGCCACGGCCTGGATCGTCGTGGTCTGCGCGACCGCAATGGGCCCGGTGTAAACGGGCGACGAGGCCGTCGGCGTAGTCAAGTCGGTCGTGTAGTGGATCGTGGCGCCGCTTGTCGCGGTGCTGAGCGTCACCGTCACGGAGCCAACGTACGTCCCACCGGCCGGGCTGAACGTCGGGGTTGCCACTTGCTGCTGCACCATCGTGAATGTAGCGGTGACCGACTTCGCCGCACTCATGGTCACCGTACACGTCGTGCCAGAGGTGATGTCACACCCGCTCCAACTGGCGAAGGTGGACCCACTGGCCGCACTCGCCGTCAGGCTCACCGTTGTGCCACTCGGGTAAGATGCTGACGCGGTCGCACAGGTCGGCCCGCAGGAAATACTCGGAGGTGTGTCAGACGAGGTCACGGTCCCACTACCCGTCCCGGCCTTGTTGACGGTAAGCGTGAATGTCGTCGTCTGGGGGGTGAAGGTGGCAGCGACGGTGGTCGGCGCGTTCATCGTCACGGTACAGGGCCCGGTGCCCGTGCAGCCGCCGCTCCAGCCGGCGAAAGTGGATCCACTGGCCGGGCTCGCCGTCAGAGTCACTACCGTGCCGCTCGGGTAAGACGCCGACGCGGTCGCACAGCTCGGCCCACAGGAAATACTCGGGGGCGTGTCAGACGAGGTCACGGTCCCACTGCCCGTCCCGGCCTTGTTGACGGTAAGCGTGTATGTCGTCGTCTGGAGGGTGAAGGTGGCAGCGACGGTGGTCGGCGCATTCATCGTCACGGTGCAGGGCCCGGTGCCCGTGCAGCCGCCGCTCCAGCCGGTGAAGGTAGACCCACTGGCCGCGCTGGCCGTCAGGGTCACTACCGTGCCGCTCGCGTAAGACGCTGACGCGGTCGCACAGGTCGGCCCGCAGGAAATACTCGGAGGGGTGTCAGACGAGGTCACGGTCCCACTACCCGTCCCGGCCTTGTTGACGGTGAGGACGTAACCGGACGCGGGAGGGGTGGTGTTGAGCAGCACCGAGACGGTACCCGCATTGTAGTTGGCCGTCGCTAGATCTTGCCGCCCTGAGCGAGTGAAGGCCCCCACGGCCACGCCCGCGACACCTATACCTGTCTGGAAGTTCTGTGCCACTTGGAAGGTCCCATTGCCGTTACCTAGCAACACCGAGACGGTATTGCCGGCGTTGCCCTGCCAGTTGGCCGTCACCAGATCTTTTCGCCCAATCCCCCTGAAATCGCCGACCGCGATGGAGGTCGGACCCGTACCGACACCGTAGCTCTGCGGTCCTTGGAACGTCCCATCGCCATTCCCCAGCAGCACCGAGACGGTGGTGGCAGTCCCGTTGGCCCCATAGATGGCCACCGCCAGATCCTGGATCCCGTTGCTCCTGAAGTCGGCCACGGCCACAGCTGAACCACATGGTCCGCTGCTGCACCCCACAGGGTAGTTCCGTGCGGGCTGGAAGGTCCCGTCGCCATTCCCCAGCAGTACCGAGACGGTCGTGGACCCGTAGTTGACTACCACCAGATCTTGCCGACCAACAATGCCCCTGAAGTTCCCCACGCCGAGCGCGATCGGACCGCGGTCCGCCACGTAAGTCTGTGCGGGCTGGAACGTCCCATCGCCATTGCCGAGCAGGACCGAAATTGTGTTGTCAGTGGGAGTGTTGCTCCCGAAGTTGGCCGTCACCAGATCTTTGCGCCCAATCCCTCTGAAGTCGCCCACCGCCACGAAGTACGGACCATTGCCCACAAGGAAGTCCCGTGCGGGCTGGAACGTCCCATCGCCATTTCCCAGCAACACCGACACGGTGGTGGACCCCGAGTTAGCGACGACCAGATCCTGCACCGTCGTGCCTCGTAAGGCACTCACAGCGACGGATGTGGGTTTGAGGCCCACGGGGTAGCTCCGTGCGGCTTGAAACGTCCCATCACCGTTCCCCAGTAGGACCGAAACGGTGTTGGACCCCGCATTGACGACCGCCAAATCTTGCACCCCGATCCCCCTGAAGTCGCCCACGGCCACCGTCTGAGGCTGCGTGCCGACTGCGTAATTGCTCGGGGCAGCGAACGAGACCGTCTGGGCCTGGGCGAGCACAGGGTCGGGGACCGTCGAATAGAAACCCAGCGTGACGGCGAGCAACAGCGTCGCTGTGCTTCTCATCACCGCGGTTTTCCTCCCTCGAGCGAGAGACGACATCCCGATTGCGGCTGCGAAGGCAAATCCCTCACTCACTTCCTCATACGCCCATCGACATCGGACACAATGTGGTCAGAGGAGCAGGGGGACCCCGCAAGAGGCCACGCTGCGTGGATCGCAGCGGCCGCGAGGTCAATCCCCTGCGCGTTCCAGTGCGTATCGTCCAACCAGTAGAGATACTCGCGGCGCGCCAGGCGGGCTGCGGCCTGTGCCGCGAACATCGGCGCCAAGTTGAGCACAGGCACTCCCGCGGCACGAAGCTCTCGCTCGACGCGGGCAAGATAGTCCCCCATCCCATCACCCACCGGTGGCTGATCGACCAAGAACGGGCGGTACACCGAGTACTTGCCGGGAACCAGCAGAACCAGGAGGTCCTGGTGCTCGGTGCGCAGGTCGTTTTGTAACCAGGTCCAGTAATTAACCGCGACGGCCCGTTTGCGGTAGAAGTTCCTCACGTGGGCGGCGGGGAACAGCATGGTGTCCCCGTTGTTGACCGCGGCTTTCACGACGTTGACCGCATAACTGTTGGGAAGAATCCGGCCATTCTCGAGCGCCCTCAGCGCCCGCTCGCTCAAGATCCGGAGGGGGGACACCGTGACGACCCCCCGGATTTGCGCGACCACGCTGCTCATCCAGGCAGGTGTCAAGGCCAAGATTTGATCCACGCTGGGCTTTCGGATCGACGGGACCGTCGGGAGCTCGCGATCTTCGGTATACAAGTGAATGACCAGCCCGCCGTGAACGCCCAGCTTGCGCGACAGCGCGCTCACCCGATCAGGATCGGGTGTGGCATCTTCCGCGCCGGCATTATATACCCCGCAACCTGACAGCGCGGTCAATCTCGCGGGCAAGGTCTGATCGTCGCTGACCCCAGACCCCACCGCCGACGAATCGCCGATCATGATCGCGGCCACTCCGCGCGCGCGCATGTCTCCGACATTGCGAAATCCGAAGGCGTCTGTCGTGAATACCTCCCGCCGATACTGGCGCAATTCCGGCATGTTCCCCATCGCCGCCGCGTCGCCGTACGTGCGATCCTTGCGGTACTGCCGGTTAGGCTCGAAGGCCGCGCCGGGGGGCCGGGAGCGTGAGACCGCCTCCCAGGCCCGAAACGAGAGCGGATCGATGGAGGTAAACCGCAGTCCAATATCCAGCAGGCACACGACGGCCAGCAGGCGCGGCACCACGTATCCCAGCCCCCGAAGGGGGCGGCGTGTCATGTGTGCATCGAGGTCAGAATTGGAAGTAGATGTACGGCGCGGGCCGGGACCCGTAGAGCACGAGTAGACAGATTCCAAAGACGACTGCGAAACCCGCGACCCATTTTGGAGACCACTGATGGTGCATTTCAAAGGTGTTGGGGGCCCAATGCGCGATGGCGGCGGAGAGAGCGAGCATGACGAGCAGGGCACCGCCGCCGACAATCTCATCCCCGCCCTGCCACGTGAACATCTTTTCTACTAGGGTCGCGGCCATCCCGAACCCCGAGGCGCGGAAGATGACCAGCCCGAGCGTCCACACGGCGAACGTCCCCACTTGGCGGGTCCACACGGGGAGCTGCTCCCACCCCCCGCGGACCATCCGATGTACGATCAGCGCGACCCCTTGATACGCGCCCCAGACGACGTAGGTCCAGTTCGCCCCATGCCACAGCCCGCAGAGGAACATCGTGAACATCAAATTCCGCGCAGTGAGCACGCCGGACATCCGGCTCCCGCCCAGGGGAATGTAGACATAGTCCCGGAAAAACGATGACATCGAGATGTGCCAGCGTCTCCAGAGATCGGCGATGTCGACCGCCTTGTACGGCGAGTTGAAGTTCTGGGGCAAGCGGAACCCGAACAGGTAGCCGAGACCGATCGCCATATCGCTGTAGCCCGCAAAGTCGAAATACACCTGATACGTAAAGCCCACCGCGCATAGCCACGCGCTCACCGTGGAGAGCTGCCCATACTGCGACAGCGCCGGGTTGATCACCGCGGCGATGGTATCGGCGATGAGCACCTTTTCGACCATCCCAATGACGAAAAAGGACCAGCCCTTGTCCGAGTCGGCCGTCCGATCGGCGCGATCGATATTCTCGAAATCCTGCTCGATCTGTCGGAAGCGGACGATCGGGCCCGCGACGAGTTGCGAAAACAGGGACACGTACGCCGCGTATTTGAAAAAGTTTCGGGTGGGGGTGATCGCTCCGCGGTATGCATCGATGACATACGTGATGGTGTGAAACGTGTAGAACGAAATGCCGATCGGCAGGAGAATGTCGAGGGCGGGGAGCGTGGACCGGCCGCCCAACCAAATTGAGATCTCGTTGATATTCCGCGCCGCGAAGTTCGCGTATTTGAAGAATCCCAACAGGGCCAGATCCAGGGTGATCGGCAGCACCATACACAGGCGCCGGAGCGCCGGCTGCTGCCAGCGTAGGAAGCCGAGTCCGGCCAGGTAGCTGCCGGTCGTAGAAAACAACATCAGTGAGCAGAACTTATAATTCCAGAACGAATAGAAGACATACCCGCTGAGTGTCAGCCATACGTACCGGGGCATCCGTCCGGTGAGGCGCCAAAACACCAGGTAGGTGATCGGCAGGAAGGCGAAGAGAAACGCCAGGCTATTAAACAGCATTACGCGGTCCCCACCGGATCGACCACCCTGTCTACAGCCTGGTGGACCAAGTTCATGTAGAAACCTTCGGTGTCGCGCACCATGCGCTCCAGCGAGAAGTGCTCGGCCACGCGCTGCCGTCCGGCCAAAGCGAAGCGCGAGGCCAAGCCATCATCCTCGAGAAACTGGCAAATTCCCCGAGCCAGCGCGGGCGCGTCGCGCGGCGGGACGACGAATCCGGTCACGCCGTCCTGAATGGCCTCTCTGTTGCCTCCCACGTCAGTAGCGACGACGGGCACGCCGACCGACATCGCCTCGAGGATCGAGTTAGACAGCCCCTCGCCCGCCACTGATGGCAGGACGGACACGGCAATCTCGGAGAGGAGCTCGGGAACATCCCGTCTGAATCCCGTGAAGGTGACGCGGCCGTCCAGACCGAGGCGTGCCGCATACTGTACCAGTTCATTCCGGTAGGTCCCATCGCTGACGATTTCGCCGTTTTGCTTGGCCAGATAGTCGCCGACAACCAGGAAGCGCGCGTCCGCCACCCGCTGGCTGACGAGCGCTGCGGCCTCCAGGAAGTACTCCAGACCTTTGAGCGGGATGAGGCGGGCGAAGGTCGCAACGAGCGGCGCCCGCGGCGGGAGTCCCAACTGCTGGCGGAGGCGACCGTCTCCGCGCAGGCTCCGAAACCGGGACAGGTCAATCCCGTTACGGATGACCACGATCTTGCCCGGGTCGTATCCGTCCGCGATGAGATTCTGCCGTACCGCCTCCGCGTTCACGACGATGCGGTGAGCTAGGCGGCAGACGAGCCGCTGCGCCCGTCGTTTCAGCGGACTCAAGTCGACGTCGAGACCGCGGATCGACGCTACGAGGACCGGGACGCCTGCCAAGCGGGCTGCGGGAATCGTAAAAACGTTGCCATAAAAGTTGTATGTGTGGACGACCTCGATCCGGGCCCGCTTCAGGTCCTGGGCCAAGCGGAGCCGCTCCCGTATCGCGCGCGCATTGTAGAGATTGGTGATCCGGTATTCCGCAACGGAAATACCCGGTTCAGTGGCATCGCCGAGCAGTTCGCCCCACTGCCGCAGGCATCCGAAATGCACTTCGAAGCGCGTCGGGTCGAGCCCGCGCGCCAAATTCACGACTTGCCGCTC
>Ga0137396_10000322_pt1 | contig 21576 bp, 18 predicted proteins | sample czc16metaG_FD_108284 | JGI IMG/M metagenome (GOLD analysis project Ga0137396, IMG submission 108284) | Vadose zone soil microbial communities from Angelo Coast Range Reserve, California, USA - czcobulk3.16 metaG | ecosystem: Environmental > Terrestrial > Soil > Vadose zone | place: USA...
AGATTCTTGACCCCAGAGGCAGCGCTGGCGGCTTGTCCGGCCAGCCCAATCGGTTGCTATGTGGAGCACACGGACTTCTCCAGCACCTCGGCGGGATTCACGGTAGGGGGCACCCCTTCGGTCAACTATTTCGGGCAAAAATTCGAATTGTATCCAGGAGCTCGGATCGATCTTCGGGGAAAGGTCAACCTGCTTGACGGTGGCGTACTCTTCGGTGATGACTTTGTTTCCTCTCTCCTTATGGCTGGTGGTTCGTTCCCTGGCGCAACGCCACTTGTCGATGTAGGAGACGGTGTGAACCCGTTTACCGAGCAACTTTGGAACTTACGTCTTAATGCTAACTTGGTACCTGGAATCACCGGTATTCGCATCCGAGGGTTCAACGATTCAAGCGGAGTTTGGAACACCACGACCCAAAACTATATGGCTAACTGCATTTCGATGGACGGCACCAACGTCCTCGTCAACAATTTCATAATGGTGAATAACATTTGTGCGGGTGCGACAGGCGCAGGCGACGCAATCTCCCTAAACAATATCAATGGCGGGGAACTTTTTGCCCGGACTACCACGGCCAGCAACTCAGGATCTCAAATTGCCGGTGCTGGACTCCACATTACCGGAACGAGCACAACAGGCGCGACGCATACAGATATTTCCCATCACGCTGAGAAACACAACGACGGCGACCTGCTTGATGGTAACGGATCGCTCACAACAATCGGCTTGAACTGCGGTAATGGTGTTGTGAATTGTGCGCATGTGGCCCCGACGGCAACTGGAAGCTGGGTGTTTATCAACACACATAATAACGCTGACAGCGCATCCAATCCTGTGATTAAGGACGAGGTCTGCGGTGTAACTCTGGCCTCGATCAATCCTCCGGCGCAACATGGGGTCATCCCTTTCTATATGGGGCAGGCGCAGAGTGGTCATTTCTCCTGCTTCTGGCAGGACGCTAATGCTCTGCATTACTTAACAGACAGCAGCAGCATCGCCCCCTTTCTACTCCAAGGCGGCAACCAGCTCCAGAGCTGGAACCTAGCAGGTACTGTTAAGACGGTTTTCGGGGCGGAATGCATGGCTTATCAACAAGGATGCCTGGGAACGCTGACCAACCACCCGTTGAAGGTGTACACCAACGGTACGCTTGCGGCCACGTTCGACTCTTCGCAGAATTTTCTGGTCACCGGGAATGTTACAGTTGGCGGGTCGCTCGCGATTGGCAGTGGTGGCGGGCTAACCAGCACCGGAGCGGGCGGCACAATGGAGTCACTGATCGCCGCTGGCACACTAAGGATCGTTCCCAGGAATACCGTGGGCTGTGTTGACCAGACTGCGACGGCTCCGGGCGCAACGACGGCGATGAAGGTGGTTGTGTCTCCAGTGTCGCCGCAGAATAATATCACGTGGGCGGGGTACGTAAGTACCAGCAATACAGTCGACATCAGGGTGTGCACGATCGTAGCTCTGCTGGGCCGTGCGACCACATTCAATTGGTCTGTGATTCCGTGAGTCTTGCACACGGGATGACAATCTGTGGATGAGCTTGTACCAACAACTAGGAAACCTTGAGCGCGAGACATTTTTCGGATGCGCAGGATCCCGGACGCTGTGACGCCAACGAGCCACGCAAGACTCGACCAGTGTCGTGGACTGTGCCCGTCAATGATTGACCGTTAGTGACAAATGCAGAGTGCGGCTCACGCCGCCGGAAGTACCAGTAACGGTGATGGTCGCGGTAGTAGGGGGGTGTACGGTTGTGCCTGAACCTCCGCCGCCGCAGCCACAGGCACACAGGAAGCCTAAGAGCAGTACAGCAAGGATAGGCATGGGGACGCGTTGCCGGCGCGTTTGCGCCATGACTAATCCCGCTAGCATCAACCCCATCCCGAATATCATGAAAAGTGGAGAGACGAAGCGCGCTGTCGGCCATTGTGGTGCGTTCGGCCGAGTCGTCAGAGGTAGCGTCATCACACTGGAGGTGTTGTTGATGGTCACCGTGAACGCATACGAGGATGACCCGTTAGGCGGGACCAGGGCTGGCGAGATGGCACAGGTCGAGGGGGCCGGCGCACCACTGCATGTCAGCGCGACGTTGCCGTTGAATCCGCTGACAGGTGACACTTGCAAGTTGTACGCTGCTGTTTGGCCAGTTGTGACGACGGCCGCGATTGAGCAGTTTCCACCCGCTGGGCAGTTGGAGCCGCTCGCCGCATCTAATGAGAAATCAGTTCCCATGCCTGTGAGCGCAATACTCTGAGGGCTGCCACTCGCGTCATCGGTGATGCTCACGCTGGCGGTCCGGTTTCCAGTAACAGAGGGAGTGAAGGTAACGCTAATGGTGCAATTCGCTCCGGCAGCCAACTTCGCAGAGCTTGCAGGGCATGCGTTGGTCTGAGCAAAGTCGCCGCTGTTCGCGCCCGCGATGGCGATGCTTGCGATATTCAGAGTTGCCGTGCCCCTGTTGGTGAGCGTGATGGTCTGGGCCGAGCTCGTCGTCGTGAGCAGTTGGTTGGCGAAGTTGAGGCTCGTAGGTGCCAAGGTCACTGTCGGAGCGATGCCTGTGCCGGTGAGGGAAACACCCTGTGGGCTCCCGGAGGCGTTGTCCGTGATGGTAACGCTCGCTGCTCGATTGCCTGTTACTGACGGCTTGAATATCACGCTAATCGAGCAGTTTGCCTGGGCCGCTAGAGTCGCGGGGCTCGCAGGACATGTGTTGGTCTGAGCAAAGTCGCCGCTGTTCGCGCCCGTGATGGCGATATTAGAAATAGTCAGCGAGGCGTTGCCAGTGTTCGTGAGCGTAATAATTTGAGGAGTGCTAGCTGTGCCAACCAGTTCACCCGCAAATGTAAGAGTTCCAGGAGCGAGACCAGCGCCAGGAGCGACCGCTACGCCGGCGCCGCTCAAACTGATGATCTGCGGTGAGCTGAACGCGTTGTCTGTAATGACGATCGACGCAATGCGGGTTCCTAGAGCGGAAGGTGTAAATGTTATGTTAAACGTGCAATTTCCAGCGGCCGCGAGATTGATTCCGCATGTATTTGTCTGGGAGAAATCGCTGGCCTGAGGGCCGCTCAGGCTAATGCCAGCAATGTTTAAGACAGCGGATCCGGTGTTGTTCAAGGTGACGCTACGCGCGCCGCTGGCAAGTCCAATTGCTTGGCTTCCGAAGCCCACCAGACTGGGAGCCAACGCGGCAGCGGGAGCTGGACCAACGTCACGATTCGTCAGAATCGAGACTCCTCCAAGACCCGCGGCCACGGCTATGTCCGGAGCGCCATCCCCATTGAAGTCCCCGATAGCGGCCGATAGTCCGAAACCGTTGGCCCCGAAGTTTTCGGCTGACTGGAACGAGCCATCTCCATTTCCGAGCAGGATAGACACGTCGCCTGATACCAGGTTCGCGGTTACGAGGTCGAGTCTCCCATCGTTGTTCAGGTCACCGACGGTGACAAAATGCGGTGCCACTCCCACTGGATAGTAAACGGCCGGCTGGAGGGTCCCATTTCCGTTTCCCAATAGGACAGCGACTGTGTTAAGCGGGGGAGGGGCGGCCTGATCAAACTGATCAGGAATGGTAACGACCACATCCAGATTTCCGTCATGATTGAAATCGCCAACGGCGATATTGGATGGAAGCCCTGCGATTGCCGAATTTGTGCTCTGCTGAAATGTCCCGTCCCCGTTGCCGAGAAGAATCGCGACATTCGTGCCAGCCATTGCGACATCAAGCTTTCCATCATTGTTGAAATCACCGACTGCCAGAAAGCCGGCGTTCGCGTTCCCCGTGGGAATCGTCTTTGCAAACCCGAAAGTTCCATCTCCGTTTGCAATCAATAAAGACAAGTTTCCTTGACCGTCCGCCGCGATGACGTCCGGTTTTCCGTCCCCGTTGAAATCGCCGATTCCCACGGAAACTACGCCGGCAGCGTATTGTGCGAGTGGCTGAAAGGTTCCGTCCCCATTTCCGATCAGAATCCCAATGGCGCCGGGATCGGGGAAGGCAACCACGAGATCAGGCTTCCCATCCTGGTTCAGATCGCCCACGGCCACGGGGCCCGAGAAACTATGAAGGCCCGAAGCGACCAATGTATTGAGAGGCGCTTGGAAACTACCGTCCCCCGTACCGAGCAAGACACCGAGGTTGCCATTGCCCCTATTCCCGCCCGCCACTACTAAATCCAACTTCCCGTCGCCATTGAGGTCCGCCGTCAGCGCAAACAATGCTCCAGAAGGTGGTATAGAGAAAGGAGCGGGCGTCGGAACGATTTTAGCCACCTGAAATGTGCCATCGCCGTTACCAAACGCCACCGACACGCCGTCGGACACACCATCGGGGACGGCCAAATCAATTTTCCCGTCGCCGTTCAGGTCTGCGATCACAGCAGCCACCGACTGCTGTGGCTCCAGCACGAATGCGGCCGATTGTTGAAACGTTCCATCGCCCTTACCGAGAAACACAACCAGGCCACCATCTCCTAGCACCGCTACATCTGGTAATCCGTCTCCATTGAAGTCGCCAGCTGCCACGGAGAATGCTGCCACGGAGAATGGAATCGAAACCGAAACTCCCGTCATAAGCGGCGCGGCAAAGGATCCATCTCCGTTCCCGAGAAAGACGACGAAATTCGACAAAGAGCTGTTGGCCATCACGATGTCGGGTTTCCCATCATGATTAAAATCCGCCACAGAGATCGGACCGACTTGCAGCGTTGAGCGAAGTCCTGCAGGAGTATTTACCGCAGGCTGGAAGGTTCCGTCCCCTTTACCGAGCAGAATAGAAATGGCATTCGCGTTGAAATCTGCAACGGCAATGTCGAGCTTGCCGTCCGAATTAAAATCAGCCACAGCGGCGAATTGAGCACCGCTTCCGACGTCGTAATTCACCGGGGCTTGAAACGTGCCATCGCCGTTGCCCAACAACACAGCTACAGCGCGTAAACCGATCTGAGGGAGAGACACCGTTGTTGCAATGTCGAGCTTCCCATCGCCGTTGAAATCACCTATTGCGAGAGAATCGGCCAGCTGACCCGTAGAAATGTTGGTTGATTTTGGAATCTGGAACGTCCCATCACCATTGCCCAGGAGGACTGAAACACTCGAAGAAATCCGGCTGATTAGTGCGATGTCTGATTTGCCATCCCCGTTGAAGTCGCCGATTGAAATGGATACAGGATCAGTGCCCACGGCGTAGTTTACCGCAGGGAGGTAGGTTCCATTTCCACTGTTAATCAGAACCGAAACATCGTTCGAACCCAGAAAGGCGAGATCTGGTTTTCCATCACCATTGAAATCACCCACGCCGATGCCGCCTGGCGCCTGCCCCACAGGATAGTTTCTGCTGGCGATAAACGAGACGTCTGCTAATGGCAGAACAGCGGGGACAGGCCATGCTAGGACTGCTACCAAGGGCGCCGACGACAGCATGATCAGAAAAACTGCCGAAACTCGCAGCCCAGAGTTACGGGAACGCATCAATATCCCCTCTATGCCAACACGCATACATCCACTTCTTTACGGTCCACGATCTTCACCGATTCTGTAGTATGCCGAGGCATCATAAGCCTGACAAAACCCATTAGGAAGGCCTGACTTGAAGAATGGCACCGCGTGGAAAGGCCGTAGTGTCCGCCCCTGGAGCTCCTCCTCAAATGCCAGTTTGGATGAAAATGTCCGGGCGAACCCTGCGCTGCAGCAGGGGAATTCTTTGCGCCGTGATCGGAATACTGTGGCGCGTAGCCAAAGGCCGGCCGCACGTGGCTGCGGCATAGCCGGTGGCATGCAGTAGGGTTCGATTCGATATAGGAGCTATCTTGTAACTGCTGCGGCTTCACGAATGACTCCTGCCTCACCTCTCTCGCGAGCAAGATACTGGTCGTATATCCAGCGATAGGTCCTCTCAAGACCTGTTCGCAGGGAAGTGCTGGGCTCCCAGCCAAGACACTTCTGGATAAGGGTATTATCGCTGTTCCGGCCATTCACGCCCTTGGGCGCGCTAAGATCATAGTTGCGCTTCAGCTTGATTCCTGCGATTTCCTCAGCCATATCAACCAGTTGATTTACAGTCACGGCTTCACTCGATCCGAGATTGATGGGCTCTAGAATCTCCGAATTCATAATCAGATCGATGCCTTTCAGGCAGTCATCAATGAACATAAAGCTACGGGTTTGATTGCCAGGGCCCCAGATATCGATTTCGTGCTTACCGGAAACCTTCGCTTCAATTACCTTCCGGCAGATCGCCGCGGGAGCCTTCTCCCGTCCTCCGTACCACGTACCCCAGGGCCCGTAGACGTTATGAAACCGAGCAACGCGCGTATAGAGACCAAAATCCTCCAAGAAGTGGCGACACATGCGTTCGGAAAAGAGCTTTTCCCATCCATAGCCATCTTCCGCGAGGGCAGGGTAGGCGTCCACTTCTTTGAGCGACGGAGCTTCGAATGTCTTCTGCAGGTTTCCGTTGTATACACACGCGGATGAGGAGTAGAAAAATCTCCCCACTTTGTATTTCCTGGCCGCCTGCAACATGTGGGTATTGATGAGAACCGAGAGCATGCAAAGCGCTTTATTGTGCTCGATAAAACCCATCCCGCCCATATTGGCCGCGAGATTGTAGATGTCGCGGGAGCCCTGGGCGGCCGTCTCGCAATTTTCCCTCAGGTTCAAGTCGAGCGACAGATTCTCAACACCTTCGAATCGCTGGTACCACTCGCCAAAAGGCTTTATGTCCACAGCCCTAATTCGTTTGTACCCCCGCGCGCGAAGATCTGCGACGAGACTCCCGCCGATAAACCCACCCGCTCCAGTAACAAGTACCAAGTCGTGCTGGTCACCCAAGTGCTTTCTCCTTTACTTGTTATCCTAAGTCTTTAAGTCAAAGATTAAATATTTAACTTTGATTGCCGCCAGACTGCTGCCCTGCGAAAACGCACCCCCCTAATGCGGCGTTACGAAGATCTCTTCAGACCCAGCAATTCAAGCAGTACAAGCGCGGCAAATTCCGTCCCGTAAACCAGATAACGCCGCCAAAGCCGTCGCGGCTCCCGTAAGAGGCGAAAAAGCCATTCGAGACCGTGTTCGCGCATCCATACGGGCGCCTGAGCGACACGTCCAGAGTGGAAATCGAACGCCGCCCCGACCCCAACCAAAACGGGCACCTTTAGCCGCTCGCGATGTTCGTACATCCAACGCTCTTGCTTCGGCGTGCTCAATCCCACCCAGACAATGTCCGCCTGTGCCCCTTCGATCGCTTCGATGATCTCGCCATCTTCCTTTGGCGTCAGCGCGCGAAATGGCGGGCTGTACGTTCCCGCCAGGATCATGCCGGGGAACCTCGCGACAAATCGCTCAGCCAGCTCCACTCCAACGCCCGGAGCTCCACCATAAAAAAAATGCCTGTACCCTTTCTTCGCCGTCTCTTTGCAAAATGTCTCCATCAACTCCGGCCCATACACTCGACGTCGCATCTCAAACCCATGCCGTCGCCCGATCCACACTAGTGGCATTCCATCTGCAACCACCAGCCCCGCCGCATTTAGAATGGTCTTAAACGAAGAGTCATGCTGCGCCTCCGTTACCCCGTGCATCCCCGTCACCGCGACGTACCGGCACCCGTCCCGCCGTGCGATCCATTCCTCCATCCTCGTAATCACATCCTGAATCTGCACCGCATTCACGCGCACACCCAGCACTCGATATGACTTTACGTGACCGTCGCCAATCTGGCCTTCAACCGTTTCGCCTGGAGGAAAAAGTTCTGTCGCCATCACCCAATCTCGCCGCCATCAACTCCACCGTCTCAGAAACCGGCTTACCCATCGCAATCTCATAAATTTCCATCAGCATTCTGTATTTCGCCGCTCTCGGTCCTGTGCCCAATCTTCGCAAGGGCCATATCCACATTGATTGTGGAGATGGTGACTCTCTAAATGTTCGTGCGGTCCACTTCTCTTCATGCGGCCACTTTGTTGATCAGGCTTAGGCAGAAACTCCCAAGCGTCGAAAGGTTTCCCGCCGCTCGGTGTAATGTTTTTGATAGTACTCGCGATATTCGCCGCTGCAGCAATTTTGCATCCATTCTCGATGGTCGAGATACCATCCAGTCGTCCGTTCCAGCCCTTCTTCAAATGAGGTGAGAGGGGACCAACCTAACTCGACTCGCAGTTTGCTGCTGTCGAGCGCATAGTAGCGGTCATGACCTGGACGATCTTCTACAAAAGTAATCAACGATTCTGATTTACCCAGCAAACGCAGGACGCCTTGGACGACTTCGAGGTTGGTCCGTAGCGCGACGCCGCCCACGTTATACACTTGGCCGATCTGTCCCTTCTTGAGCGCAAGATAAATTGCTCGGCAGTGATCATCAACGTAGATCCAATCCCTGACATTTAGGCCGTCCCCGTACACTGGCAAGGGCTTGTCGCTCAAAGCGTTTGCAATCATTAGTGGGATTAGCTTCTCAGGGAACTGACAGGGGCCGTAGTTGTTCGAGCACCGCAGAACGAGCGCGGGAAGCTTATATGTATTCACGTAGGAAAGAACCAATAGGTCCGCTGCGGCCTTGCTGGCAGCGTAAGGGTTAGAGGGTCGGAGTAGCGCGGTCTCGCTGAAACATCTTCCTTCATCTGCGCTGCCATAGACCTCGTCCGTACTAATCTGAATGAAGCGTGGAATGCTTCGTTGGCGTGCAGTTTCGATCAGCGAATGTGTGCCCAAGTAGTTTGTCTGCAAGAATGGTAGAACCCCTTGGATGCTGCGATCGACGTGAGTTTCAGCAGCAAAGTTCACGATTGCATCGAAATTCTCGTCGAGCAGGCTCTCTAGCAGCGTAACGTCAGCGATATCACCGCGCACAAATCGGTACCGGTTCCGGAGTTCCAGAGAGATCGCGACCTCTGCGAGGTTTGCAAGATTGCCCGCGTATGTAAGTTTGTCGAGGTTGAGGACCTGAGCATCGCGATCCTCACTCAGGACCCAGCGAATAAAGTTCGACCCGATGAAGCCCGCACCGCCCGTTACTAGAAGTTTCATAATTCGTTAACTCCAGTTTTACTGTTTTCAGCCGTCGTAGCTGCATTCTGCGCTGGTAAAAGCACCATCTTGTTGGCACCAGTCTCCCCTACCAAGTTTGTCGCCCTCCGAAGCGACTCGAACGTTCCCGCATCGATCCACCAACCGTCCAGAATGCTGAAGGTCAACGCACCTTCTTCGATAAACATATTGTTTATGTCCGTGATTTCTAGCTCGCCGCGCCAACTCGGCCGCAAGCGATCGATCTTCTCGAATACAGTTTCGTCGTAAAAATAGATACCCGTGACAGCGTAAGAGGACTTAGGCCGTTTAGGCTTCTCATCTATTCGCACGATGCAGCCGTCTAGGATCTCCGGGCATCCGAAGCGCTCTGGGTCCTCAACCTCCTTAAGAAGGACATGGGCGCCACGTTCTTGCGCTCGGAAGCGCTCCGCCGCTTCACGAATATTATTCTCAATAATGTTGTCTCCGAGGATGACACAAATCTTCTGGTTATCAGCGAAGTGTCTGGCCAAGCGCAAGGCGTCGGCGATGCCCCTCTCGCCTTCTTGATATACATAATTGATGTGGCGCAGGCCGAATTCCTTTCCGTTAGATAAGAGCCGCAAGAAGTCACCCGCATTTTGTCCACCAGTTACTATCAAAATATCCTCAATCCCTGCGTTGACAAGGCTTCGAATCGAGTAATAGATCATAGGAAGGTTATATACGGGAAGAAGATGCTTGTTCGTTATTCTGGTCAATGGATGTAGGCGGGATCCAGTTCCACCTGCCAAGACGACGCCCTTGATCTTGCTCATGAGTTCCCCTCCTGACTGGCGAATCCGCGTCCGTTAGCCGAAATGAGTTCGAGGCAAGTTGCGCGAAGCTTTTGTTACTTGAGACAGCGCCTCCTGCTTTCTCTCAAAGCCTCTTATGCCTATTCCACCTTACGGGTGGACCTAGAAGGAACGGAGAGTGCCATATGCCTCTCGGTCGCTTTGGTCACAAACTTAATCGCCCGACGGAATCCTTGGACCATATTCTCGTTATCCCAGCCTGCGATGATTTGCCTTGCGTGATTGCTCATCTGGTCGCGCAGCACAGGGCTGTCAATCATTTTGCGCAGTGCGTCCGCCAGAGCGGGTCCATTTCGCTCAGGCACAACAAGGCCGTTGGTTCCGTCCTGCACTAATCCCCCCGCCGCTGCGCCCACGACATCCGTAGCAATCACCGGTACGCCTTGGTTCATCGCTTCGTTGACCACTAAGCCCCATAGCTCCTTTCCTTGAGGCATCGATACAGAGGGAAGAATCGATACATAGGACAAGGCATAATAAGGAACGGTGTTTTCGGGTGCGACGTATCCGACAAATCGGACGCGGTCTGCCAATCCCAGTTCGCTAACCGTGCGCTGAATGAGAGTTGTCTGGCTTCCTTCTCCCACGAAGAGAAGAACAACATCTTTCTGCTCAATTGAAGCAAACGCTTCAACCAGATAGTTGAGACCTTTGGACTCTTCCAATCGTCCGACGTAGAGAACAACGCGGTCGTTTTCGCCGATGTTAAGCTCTGCTCGGAGTTTCTTGATTTCATCGTCCGGCACGTGCCTGGAATAGATGGAATTGTCTACTGCGTGTGCGGCAATAAAGACCCTTGCGGCCTCGACCCCTTGGTCGATCATGTACCGCTTGACGTGTTCCCCGTATACGACGATGGCGTCAGCATGCCGGTAAACATAACGGGTAAGAGGAAAGAACATCCAGTGAAATGGCGATCGCAAGTTCGTCCAGAGACCTGTCCACAAGATGAACGGCTTACGGCGCATACGGGCGACGGCATATGTGATCGGCAGGGCGAAGCGCCCGTTAATGCATTTCAGGAAAACGTCATAATTTCCGCGCCAGAGTTTGACCGGGAGAGTCGGACTCAGTCGCGTCCCAGCCAAGTCTATGCCGGGTAGATATTCGTAATTGAAGTCGCCGTCCCGTTTGCGATGCCCTCCCCACAAATACCACTCCTCGCCTCCCGAGAAGAAGTAATAATCCATTTGACAATACTTCGCCAAGGTCTCGAACGTTTTGGTTCTGTAGTGTGGGCAAAGATTTGTCACGAAAGCCACGCGAGGACCGGATCCGTTGTCTGGGGTGTGTACGCTCATCTTTCTTTCCTAGTCGCAATCACGCCGTAGCCAATCGTGCTTAGTTGGCTTGGCAACAGCCTATTCAACATGTAGGCAACAATCTGCACGAGGGCGCACACCATCACAACAGGCGGGCCCAAGAGAAAGTGTGGTCTTAGATTTCCGGTTGAGTCTTTCTTTGCTCCAAGAGAGGCGTAGAGAAAACTCGAAAAGCGGTAGCCCAGTTCTGCCCAAGCTCCCCCCCTCTCCTGTATTCGGTCAATCCGCCAGCCATTTAGATCCAACAGGTATTTGAGCCAATGTCGCGTGAATCGTTCAGTAGTCATTAGGTTCTTCATGGAGCATTTCGCTGAGAGGAACAGTAAGTAGAAGCGTAGCTCCCGGTTTTGCGACTCTAGCCATTTCCCTTAGGCCGAGGCTAGGGTCGGCAGTATGTTCTAAGACCTCTACGCACAGGACACTATCAAATGTTTCACTCTCAAACGGAAGAGCCAGCACCGAGGCCATAACGTCGGCATGATGTACGCCATGTATCGTAGAAGGAACATCAACTGCGATGTACTTCTTAACATTGCTGGCATGTCGCAAATACGGTTTCTTTCCGCAACCCACATCCAGCATGACTCCTCGTAGGCTAGGACCTTCCGCTCGGACAAAGTCATCAATTTCGCGCTGGGCCAGATGGCGCGGATGAAGCCACGTGTTCTGTAGGTACCTTTTTATCATTGGCAAAAGGGCCACCGAAGAAGCGTGTCCGTTGTCTTCCTGGCCGCGAGTCGATAGCGTTGCACGCTTAGAAACAAGATCTGCTCCTAGGCCCGGCACATCTCGCCCCTTCCCCATTCCATTATCTAAGAGCTTTAACAAAAACCTCGCCTCCAAAGAATTCCGATTTGAATGTGCTTAGGAAGCCCAGGGTGTCCGGGAGTCTGTCCATGAGTCGAGGGCGGCAAAAGATGCCTTTTCGAAAGCAAATGGCGAAACCGACCCTCTTGAGTAGATCCAGCACATCTTTCGAGCAGAAATAATGGATGGCTCCACCGTCACTGCCAATGTTGTAAGCCTTTGCTGTTTGAGGAAAACGTCCACGAACGAACACTCGATACAGTTTACCGAGTGAACGCATATTTGGCACACTCAGGAGAAGTTCGCCACCGGGAACGAGTACGCGATGAAATTCGCGGAGGGCGTGTTCTGCGTCATAAACGTATTGAAGGACGCTCAAAGCTGTAACGGAGTCGAAGAAACTGGACTCGAAAGGAAGTGCTTCCTTATTGAGATCCGCTCGACTCGCGAGCATGCCATTCTGCCGGGCCAGCCCGACAGCGTCTTCGGCGATATCGATCCCGTAGATTTCTTCGTACCTTCCACTCACCGCCTTACCAAGCATTCCAGCACCACAGCCGATGTCCAGGAAGCGCTTCCCACCGGCTAGATTCCGAACCGCCTCATCTACCCTGAGATTTTGACCCCAGACATAAGAAGCAAAGGTTTCACGCTGTACCTTGCCTTGCCAGATCTCATTGAAGGTACTTTCGGGAGTTCTCATACGCTTCTCCCATTCCCACAATCTCCAAAGAAACTCCGCACCGCGCAAATCACTTTCTCGCACTGCGCGTCTGACAGTTCCGGATATACGGGAAGTGAAAGAATCTCTTTGCTTGCTGCCTCTGTCACAGGGTACGAACCGACGCCACTGAACCGCCCGGCGTAGGCTGGCTGAAGGTGAACTGGCACAGGATAATGAATCCCTGAATCCACCCCATGCTGCCGAAGAAACCGTTGCAGATTGTCCCGTTCTCGTGTGCGGATAACGTACAAGTGAAAGACGTGCTTACGCGATGTTTCGACACACGGCACGTGAACCAGACGGGAAAGCGCCTCAGAATAGCGGCAAGCGATGGCTATACGGCGTTCGTTTTCTCGGTCGAGATAGGTGAGCTTGACTCGCAATATGGCCGCCTGCAGTTCGTCGAGCCGACTGTTTGTGCCTGCAATCGCACTTATGTAGCGTTGTTGCCAGCCATATTCGCGTAGTGATCTTACTCGCGCTGCGAGAGCGCTGTCGTCCGTAGCCACCAACCCGCCATCTCCGATAGCCCCCAGATTCTTTGTGGGATAGAAGCTAAAAGCTGCCAGATTGCCCCAGGTTCCTGCAAATCTGCCCTTGTAGGACGCTCCTATGGCCTGCGCGCAATCCTCGATGACGGCGAGTCCATGCTTCTGTGCAAGCACAAGAATCTGAGAAAGGTCAGCAGGCTGACCGTATAAATGTACTGGAACAATCGCCTTGGTACGGGGTGACACCATCTTTTCGATTTGAGTCACGTCCAGCAAGAAACTGCGCTCTTCGATATCAACCAGAACGGGTTTGGCCCCTATTGATTCGATCGCCGCCACCGTCGCGACTGCAGTATGGGCTGTCGTGATAACCTCATCTCCTGGACCTATCTTACTAGCTCGCAAACAAATCTCCAGGGCCGATGTGCCTGACCCGACCCCGATGGCGTGCCTAACGGACAAGAAATGTGCCATCTCGTGCTCGAAGGCCTCCACTTCCTCTCCGAGAATGTAGCGACCTTTCAGAAGCACCCGATGCAAGGCTTCATCAATCTCTTCCCGATGAGCCAAATATTGGCTTATCGGGCTTGCCTGCGAAATCACCTCAGTAAAGGACATTTGAAAATCTCACCAGTAGTGATGGGCATAGGAGCTGAAATACTCCATGGTTCCTCGCAACCCATCCCGAAGAGCCGTTTTCGGCCTCCAACCCAACTCCGAGCAGATTTTGCGGAAATCACCGTAGTAATCGCCAATGTCAATCGCCTTTCGTTCAGTCGGGAAAGGAACAAGCCGATAAGAACCACCATCATTCAACTCGATCAACAACTCGGCAAGGGCTCTGAGAGAAACAGGTTCCCCGCCTAGGTTGTAGATTTTTCCGACTGAATTCGGGCTGGCCGCCGCGAGCAAAAAGGCGTCGACCACATCGTCGATGTAGTTGAAATCCCGCAACTGAGTTCCATCGCCGAAGACGGATATTACCTGCCGCTCAACAATTTGACGAAACCACAGCCCAATGAAAGTCTGGCGCGCGTCGCAAGCTCGCATCCGGGGGCCATACGTATTTGTCAGCCGCAAGCTGCAAGCGCGAAGGCCATAAAGTTCCGAATACAAAAGGTGATAATGCTCGCCCGCCAACTTGTTCACCCCGTTTGGATCCACAGGCTTTACTGGATGGTTCTCATCCACAGGCAGATGCATCGGCCGGCCGTAAATCTGGCGTGTGCTGGCAAACACTAACTTCACTTCGGGGTTTCTGCGCCGACACGCTTCAAGAAGACTGATTTGAGCGCGACAATTGATCTCCAGGTCCGTTACTGGATCCTCGACGCTATCCAGGTGGCTCACTTGACCGGCTAGGTTGAAAATATAGTCTTGGCCGTGGACAAGATATGAGACGCCGTGTGTGTCGCGGATATCCGCTATATTCACTCGCACGAGATCCTCGATCCCATGTATGTTGAATTGATTGCCGCCGTAGCTGGGTATCAGTGAATCGACAAGAAGAATCTTCGCGCCAGCACCGGCCAGCCGATGAGCCAAGTTGCTTCCGATGAAGCCAAGGCCGCCCGTGATCATCACTCGTTTTCCGGCAAACTCCTGGTCGACGCCGATCATCTTTCTCCTCGAACTAAATCTGGCTGTGTCCGAATGGCTTCTTCGAGTACTCCATCCATTTGCCTCATCCACCTTTTGGGATGAAAGAGTTCTTCCGCCGTTTGGCGAGCGCGCCCGCCAAGCAACGCTTGTAGGGACGCGTCTAAAAAAAGGCGCTGCATTGCCCTAGCCAGTTCTTGCGAATCTCCAGGCGGAAAAAGCAAGCCATTATGCTCATGTCCTACGTATTCCGGAATTCCATTGATTCGTGAAGCGATCACAGGTTTTGCCGTGGCGAAAGCTTGGCACACGACCATTGGCAGGTTGTCGTACCATTCGGATGGAACAACCACAAATGCACAGCCGGCCATTAGCTCGTTTAGTTTCTCGCCATAGACTCGTCCCTTAAGTTCGGCGTGCCCAGCGACGACCGCGGGATGGCAACGGACGTTTTCCCTTTCTGGACCATCTCCAACAATGATCAATCGAATGCCATCGCAGCGCATTATCGCGTCTAACAACGTGAAAATTCCCTTCTGACGGCTCAGCAGGCCGACGAAAAGGGCATAGTCTCCCGGCTGTGGTGCTGCACGACAACTGTCAATATCAAACGGGTTCGCGATAGTTCGCATTCTGTCCGCCGGAAGGTTTCCTTCCACCAGCTTGTTACCGAGGAACTTGTCTGGAACGACGAAGAACCGCACGCACTTCCGCCACGTGTCCGCCATTCGATGAACAGCCAGACTGGCTGAGTACACACCGCTGAGCATGTAGCTCTCGCGATAGCAACGACGCAGAAATCCGTGCAGGTAATTCCCCCCTACACAGCGTTCGCAAATCTTGCCGTTGGTATACAGCTGGCCGTTTGCGCACAGCATCCGATAGTTGAAGACAAGTTGAATCACCGGTATGTTGCTCTCCGCCAGCCCGTAATAAATGGAAGGAGAAAGCAAGGGGAAAACATTCTGCACGATCGCCACCGCGGGTTTTTCCCGGTTCACAAACGCGGAAATATCTTTTCTGTTTTTCGAAGAGTAGAGAGCTCTGCCAGGGAGAAGAAATTTGTCGGAGAAATCGAAGCTGCTAATCGATTGATTATCTCTCGTGTAAAACAGCAACTGATGCCCGGCGCGCTCCAGTAAAATCCGCAGGGAGTCGAATGCCATGTCTTCGCCGGTGCGCATCACGTATCGGTTATGACAAAGGAGAATTCTCATTCATTCACCCATCGTCTGCGCAAGTTCGGCCGATCCGCCGCGGGACTCTGCCCCTCGAATCGAGGCGATCCCTGAAGCTGATGCCCTTCTCCCGTTGCCTCTTGCTGAACTGAGAGTGAGCGGTCGCCGCATCCTATTGCCACGAGCGATTTCGTAAGCCCCAGGAATCGCTCTCGATATATTTCTGCATTGGGGAACAATCCCTTGAATTCCCGATAGCCCAGCAGACGAACTTCTTGAAGAAGCTCGTCGCATTGTTCCTGCGTTGGGCGTGTCACTAGTCCCCACGTTGTAAAGTTCCGTAAGAGCCGGCGCTGCCAGCTTTGGGGCAAAAAGTGAATCAATGGTGTAAAGAGGTGTGGATCGATGGGAAACCAGCGATTGGGAGTTTGAACGCAATAACGGATTCCCACGCGCACAGCTTCCTTTGCAAAAAGTTGTTGGCTGGCAAAATCTCCGAGATGTTCAATCACTGAATTGCTGAATACTAGGTCAAAGGATTTATCCTCAAAGGGAAGAAGCCGGCCGTCCCCGACCACGTAATCGACTTCGCTCGATCCGACTCGGGCCGCAGAAAGGTTGAGAAATGTTATTCGTGGTCTTATGGGCAGAGAAAGCCAGATATTTATTTCGCCACCGACGTCAAGCACTCGGGTCTGGGCCGTTATGCCAAGGAGGCTCACGAGACGCTGCATCCGTCGTGAACGAAAGTAGCGCATTAGCGGATTCCTAAACTTGTGAATATTCATTGTTTCCACGCATTTTGGAAGATGCAGTTCTTTCGCGTGCAATACAGGGACTCATGTCCCCCTTGCTCCAGCAGAGCCCGCATGCAGTCCAATTCCATGTCTTTGCCAGTGCGCATCATACATCGGTTATGACAAAGAATTCTCATTCATGTACCCATCGTCTGGTGTACCCGCCATAGTCGGAACCAATTTTTTCCACCACGCGGCAAACCTGCACACGCGGAGGCGCAAACCGTAGAAAAGCCGCACTCTGCTCGGCCGGAATATCTTTAGGAACGACTCATACATCATGTGAGTGAGAGACGCGCTTTCCATACCTGTTACGCTCTCCTTGAATTAGCCCACAACTTCAACCTGCCCTCTTTCTATAAACCTCTGCCCAGCCAAAACAGTGGCCACATACAAAATCCAAAGCAGGTCGCTTCGGGACAGAAAACTGGTCTCTGTAATGCTGTAAAGGAGATAAAAAGTCAGGAAGCTGACTGGCCAAATCCCTTGCATGCTCGCTGAAGTCTTCGCGAGTTCGAGCGAGCGACGGTACGTGACGGCCGCGCCCACCGCAAAAATGAGAACTCCTATTGCTCCGAGGTCCAGCCAGAGGTTAATGAAGCCGTTGTGCGCGTGCGTGGCCACTAGCCAACCCGAAGCGGCCCGGAAGTCCGCTGCGGGCCCATAGTAGTCCGACCAAAATGCATCATACCCGTGTCCGACAAAGGGCCTGTCCGCAATCCAGGTCATCGACAGCGCCCAGAGCCCCACTCGGCCGGTTAGCTCCGGGTCTTTTCCCAGCGCGTACGTGAAATTCTCCCAGTTGTAATAAGTCCAGGCTGCAAGCCCACTAAACACCAGCAGAGCAATGGTTGCGATCTTTTTCTTCATTCCAGGATTTCTAAGGAAAGCTCGCACAAACGGAAAGGCCAGAATTCCGGCCACGAAGTACACAAGCGGTGTTTTCGATCGAGTGAGAAGGATCACGAGAAAAACGAGGACAATTCCCGCGCCGGCCGCCATGCGCCGCTTCTCCCTGAGAAGATACAAAAACAGGATTAGCGCCGCCAGGATGGCAAACTTTCCGAGCATATTCTTTCCCGAGAAGACCCCTTGCCATGATGGCTCATCAAGGGCGCTCTCCGCGTAAATGCCGTACTTCGGGAACAACAAACATGCCCCGACACTTGAAACGATAACGATTGCTAAAGTGGTCGACACCAAACGGACCTGTTCGCGTAACGAATATCGAACACTAAAATAAACTGCGAAGAATGAGGATAAGAAGAGGGCGATGAAGTGGCGGATTGTCACTTGGCGGTCAATGGACCACGCAATGGAAAGGCCGGCCCAGCCGAGCAACAAAATAACGGGCTTGTTCTGCCACATGAGTCGAAGCAACTCCCAGACCCTTTTTCGGACGTAGACCAGCATGACGAGGTAGAGGAGCGACCAAAGAATCCGTGCAAACAGTTTCCCTTGTTCCTCGTATTCAATGCCTGATTCGCCGGGGAGTAAGTTTACAAACGCAGTTGTAGAAAGCACTAGCACGCAAACGACGAAAGCTTTTTCAGCAAGGCTCTTCTTAGCTATGTGATCCGCGGAGGCTAGACGCAACCTTTCAGCGGAGGGCTGGAAAGCAAAAGGTATGCCTGGCGGGTTTGGCACCACGAATCCAGATTGTGGCTTGTCGTTCAAATCTTCACCCCTAACAGGTCGATCTCAACAAACCAATCTTCCGTCAAACAACTACCTCCGCTGAGCCATAGTCCGACTGACTCACATCGGGGGGAGGGCTTTCTCTAGCCGGTTTTGCGAGGGCCTTAAGTGCTAAAAAGAGCAGAGCTCCGCATCCGAAATGAACTAGTGCAAATCTGGTTGTTCGCTCGGCTCCGTTTCCGACTCCTAGAAATGAATACATGTGGTGAAGCGATCCCAAAGCAACAGTCACCATGAACAAGGGAATGGCTTGCTGCCAGAATTCCTGGCTCGAGGTTGTGTGCGAAAAAAAGATAGCTAGGGCAATGAGTAGAGGCGTCAGGCCCAGTAAAACGAGTCGAGTAATATCATGCGCCGTTACGGCCGGTCCGCCCAAAATAGGTTGGGCGGCAATCATGGCAGCGAACCCTAACAGACATCCTGTGCGCAAGTGATCTTCACGCGACCAGCTCGCAATACTAGAGAACTTCGGAAGAGTGCCCAGCAGCGTCGCGATCGGGAAAGTGAGTCCGATGATGCCTCGAAGACCAAAGTCAATTAATGCTTTGATGCTCAGAGAATCTCTAAGCCACGTCAAAAGTCCTGTAACATGTGCGACTGATGTCAATTGCCCCGAAATTTGTAAGGCGACGTACGAAGTTACGCCATAAACTATCACAGTAATCACAATCGCAGCCGATCCAGTGCAGAGCGCTGCTTTTTTTCTGGTCTTCGGCCACAACCATATTAGCCACACCAGCATTGGCGGAATGAGGAGCAACCCCGTCTGTCGACTGCATATCGCCAACAAAACTCCCAGTAACGAAATCAAAATCGACTCCTCAAAAAGACCAAGGAGGAGCATGGTCAGCCCGACTTGAAAGAACAAGTCGTTTAGGAGGTATGGGGCTGCTATGTAAATTCGAAACGAGTACGGATTCAGGATCAACAATGCAAGAAGCCACAAGGAATGCAGTGGCAACAGACCATGTAACCTCCGAAGAATTCTGACCAAAAGACTTACAATAGATAGCATTGCCCCAATTGTGAAAACTCTAAAAGAACCCTCTAACGGCAAATGGGTCAACTTAGAAAATCCCCCCACTAGATAAGGCACTACAAAGCGCTGCGCGTGCTGGGGAGGGATATCCGAATTCGATATTGGTAGCCGTGGAAATGCGCTTGCAATTCGAACATAAGAAAAACTGTCGCCAGGCAAAATCTGTGAGTCAGATACCAAAAAAAAATAGCGATTCGTCAGCAGGAGCAGGAGTATCAAAAAGATTGAACCCAACCAAGGATTAACTCTTCCCGTGGTTAAAGCTGACCGAACCCCATGAGACCCGGACGCGATCGCTTGATTCATCTCAGCTTGCCACCATTCCCGAGATTTGCGTGCCACGCACTCTCCAGTCCCATTCTTCGACCATCACGCGGCGCGCGCGCTCACCCAAGCAACGTCGTCTCGGTTCGTCGAGGAGCAGGTCAGCTACGTCTTGTGCGAAGGCATCGTCTTCATGCTCGGCAAGAACTCCAACGTGCGATTTTCGGAAAAGAGTGTCGACTTCGCCGACGGCATTCGTCACAGTGGCACAGCCAGAAGCCAGGAAATCCAGTATCTTGGCCGGCCACCGAGCCCGATCGTTTCGTCCATCTTCGAGTGGGCAGATACAAACGTCGGCGCACGCGAGGAACAAAGGGTAGTTTTCGTCTGATACCCATCCCGAAGACACAACCTGGCTTGAAATTCCAAACTGTTCCGCAAGCCGCGTCGCGGCGGTGGACTTGCTTCCAACCAGCAGCAAGAGCGCGCTCGGTATTCTGCGTAGAACGTGTCGAAACACTCTGACTTCCCGGCAGGAATCCCCGTTGCGAACTGCTAGGATGATTGGCACATTTTCGGGTATCTTCACCTGCGCGCGAGCCACCTTCCGGTCCATCGGAAAAATATAGTCTGTGGCTGCGCCTTCAGGAATGTGCACGATTCTGCTGGTGGGAATGCCGATGGAAACCGCGCGATCAAAAAGCAGGCGTGAAGTGACGCTGACACGCTCGGCCCGATGGCGAATTTTCTCCTCAAGATGAGAATCGACGCGGTGCGCTATCTTCCATCCGCGGAATTGGTTTGAGCTTCCGCCAAACCAATCGCACCAGTCCGAGACAAACCGGAAACCCTTCCACCTCTGCGTGAGATAAACCGGCCAGGAAACATTCGGGTGGTGCTCAAAACCCACGACGGCGTCGTAGTTCCCTGATCGCAATTCCAGGATTCGCCCCCAGATGTCAAGCGGCCCTGAGCCCCATCCTGGTAATGCACGGTAGCCCCAGGCGGGCCCTTCGATGAGACGGAACCACGGCCCTTCCCCCCGCGGCTCGCTCGATTCCTCAATCCAATCCCGCTTCCAGGTGATGTTCCAGCGAAATTGCGAGTTGCGAGAAACGGTCATCATTGTCACGTCATGCCCTGCTCGCGCTAGCTCCCGGCTGAAATAAAACGAACGCCGGTAAGTCCCAGCCCCCTTCTGATTGAAGTTGAGAGCGAGTATTCTCATGACTTCTGACACCGCACGTAGAATCCACCACTGAGCAGGCCCGGAAAACATGACACAATCGCGCTACGCAGAGGTCGCGGAAATACAACATTGAAGACCCACCATAGCGGACGGATGACGTACAGGCCGAACTTCGCCCTCCCCGACAGGGGTTTTCCCTCGGCGCGTTTGCGAAGCTGCGGTCCTAGCCATCTATCTGGGTTGTAGTAGTGTGCCAGATTCCCAAAATCCCAATAGAATTGAATGGGCTTGAGTCCTGCAGCCCGCAAAAATTGCCGAAAACCCTTGTAAGTGAAAAACCGGATGTGCATGTAATCCCATTCGTGATACGCCTCGCCGTGGTCAGTCACGAGCCCGCGCCAGACTAAGCCCTTACCAAACAGGATTCGAAGCCGCATGGGCCAATAGAAGTGATTAGGTACGCTGATCACCAGAGTTCCATCATCCCGCAACACGCGATGCGCATCCTTCACTACAGGCAGCGGCTCCAGTAGATGTTCGAGAATGTCGTTGCAGACAATCAGGTCAAACGTGCGGTCTGGAAAGGGCAAGCAGGG
>Ga0137396_10000324_pt1 | contig 21538 bp, 11 predicted proteins | sample czc16metaG_FD_108284 | JGI IMG/M metagenome (GOLD analysis project Ga0137396, IMG submission 108284) | Vadose zone soil microbial communities from Angelo Coast Range Reserve, California, USA - czcobulk3.16 metaG | ecosystem: Environmental > Terrestrial > Soil > Vadose zone | place: USA...
CCTTAGTCGAGCGGCTCGACCTTGACGAGCGTGGCGTGGTGGTTGTTGCCGACCCAGAACGTCGGCGGCGTCGTCGCGTTGTCGACGAACACGCGGCGGATGTCGGTCTGGCTGGGCAGAGGATATTCGGCGTACTCGCCGCTCTCGAGGTCCACGCGCAGGATGCGATCGGTGTTCATGCCCGCCCGTCCATACTTTCCCGGACTTGTCGCGTACGACGTCATAAGGCGCCGTACAGCAAGCGCATCGTCAGCATGGCTCACAGGAGTTGGAGGAGTGCCTGGTGCACGACAACCCCTGTCCAAGATTCTCGTGTCGGATCAGTGAAGCTGATCGGATTGCCCCGAACATAGGCATAGCTATTTAACCCACCCATCATACCGATGGGATCTTCACTCAGGAACCGCTTCAGCACCGGATCGTAGTATCTTGCCCGGTAGAACTAGACCGAATCACGGGGTTGCCGTCCCTTGACTCACCTTCCTGGCGATGTTGCGGTCCGCGACATAACCGTATTCGCGCCTCACGCCGTTGGTATCGACCTCGAACAAGAGGTTACCGTGCGTGCCATACATGAAGTAAGTGGTCAGGGTCCCTCTTTGTTCGCTCACCCGGTTGCCCAGACCATCGTAGACGTAGCGAACCTCGTTGGGCGTGCCGCAGTCGACGCAGCGCATCACGGGCGCATCGTCGTACTGAAACAGGTTCCGGCTGTTGGAGCTGACATTTCCATACACGTCATAGCTGAAAGTCATGTTCCGGCTGCCGGCAACCGAGGTGAGCTTATTGCTCGCGTCATATTGGTAACTCAGATTCGTCGCTCCCAGCCGCTGGGAGGCGACATTGCCGGAGCCGTCATAGCTAATGGTGCCCCCCGAGGCGCCCGGCATGCTGATGCCGGACAATCGATCGAGGGCGTCATAGCTGAGACTGCGGTTCTGCTGGCCCTGGACGGTTTCTGAAATACTCGTGACGTTCCCCGTGAGATCGTAGCTGTTCGACAGATTCAGGACGCTGCTCCCATCCGGCCTGGCGAGGGTCACATTGCTCGGCCATTGGCGGTCGTTGATCGCGAAATTGCTCACAATTCCGTTCGCGTGGGTGACTTGCCGCAGCAAACCGTTGGGGTGGAAAGCCACCGCGTTGGCAAACGGCGTGGCTTGGGTAGGGCGTCCCAATCCATCGGGGCTGTAGTTGACAGTAAGCCCGGTGCTATAGGTCAGGGACTGCAACGCGTCGTTTCCGTCGTAGGCATAATTGACCGAAAGACTCTTGGGCCCGATGGCAAGAGTCTCCGTGAGCAGGGTCTTGTTCGGAGAATAGGTGTAGTCGCGCCGACCAAGGCCGTTGTCGACGCTCTTTGATAGATCGTCCCGAAAGTAACTCCTGGTGACGGAAGGCGTACCAGCCGGATACCGGATCGACACGAGCCGGTTGCGGCCGTCATAGCTGTAGGTCGTGATCCCGGAGTTCCCGACCTGCCGCGAGATCATATTGCCGACCTCATCGCGCCCATAGAGCGTCGTGCCGGTTTCCGGGTTCGACGCTTGAGTCAGGAAATACCTGGCGTCATAGACGTTGGAGCGCGTCTGACCCGCCTGTTGCGCTGTTAGCGGCTGGCCGAGGCCGTTGCGGGTGAAAACGACATTCGCGGCCGGATCCGGCGCGATGATTTGGAGCAGATCCAGGTGATCCGGATCTCCGTAGCCGCGGTAGTCCATTTCGTACGTCAAGCCGCGCTCATTCGTGTTTTGGACGGTACTAAAGGCGAATCTGGACGTCCGACTTCCGCCGGCGACAGTGAACAGACCGGATGGAGTCGGCTTTGCGACGTTGGACGTGGAAAAGATGCGCCCGAGCGGGTCGTACTGATACAAGGTCCCGGCCGCCTGGTTGAAATACGACGAGAAGATCTTCCGATTGACCGGGTCGTATTGACTGGTCTGCACGATCGAGCCCGAAGCGCCTCCGTCCAGTTGCACGCTCACCGTGCGGCCGTAGGCGTCGAATGTGGTGAATTCCCGATAGGGCGCGCGTTGGACCACGCGCGAATTCTGCCCCCAGGTGATCGAGACGGGATTGCCCGTCGGATGAACGATTGCCTTCAACCGGTTCAAGCCGTCGAAGGCGTACGTCGTGACAGCGCCCTCGCCGTCCGTCTGGCTCGTGACGTTACCCGCGTTGTCGACGACCCTTGCGATCGTGACCGATTCCGGATGCACTTCGCTCTGCGGAATGCCCTGCTTGTATTGGCTGTAAGTGATGGTGTTTCCCCGAGCGTCACGCTTGGTGGCGATGTCGCCTTCGGCGGTGTAGGTGAACTGGGTCGTCACCCCGAACTTGTTTTCCGAGAGGAGGTTGCCGTTGCTGTCATAGGAGCGGCTGATGGTGCCGATGGTGCTGATGGTCTCGTCTTTGGGTAAGTGCAGGATCCATTTATCCGTGAGGACATTGTAGGACCGCTGGGTGGTGCGGGAATCCGGAACTCCATTCGTTGTGGTGCCCTGCTCGGCAATCGATTGGGCATTGCCGAACGCGTCGTAGCTGCTGAACGTTGTCGTATAGTTTTGGCCGTTGCGCACGATCGACTTTAAGGCCGGCATGGTCGTCGCGATTGCGCCATCCGCAATCCAGGGGGTGCCGGGCCTTTGGTTGATCGTGTTTGAGATGATCTGAAGGTCCCAAAGATATCCCTCGTTGTGGTAGCCGCTGCCGATCGACTTGTACAGCAACGTCCCGATCGAGTACACCGCGCCGGAGTTGATCGAATTCGCGCCGACGTGCATGTAGGCATGCACGCCGTCCGGCGCGGTCACGATGGTTCGGTCCATCATCGCGTCTTCGACGAACTGGTACGAGCCGTTCACGAGATTCGCCATTTTCGTCGCAGGGTTGTACGAGAACTTCCACGTCCCGCCAACTCCGCTTTTTTGTGTGACGACCGTTGTCCGGGGAAGGTTGTCGTTGAACTGGACGAAGCCGTAGGCGTAATTCAGCGCGCCGCCGGTCGGATAAGTCAGCTGGCTCAGCGAGAAGACGCCGGCCGATTGGCCCGGCGTCAAATTGTACGCATAGCTCCAGCTCAGTCCGTCGGGACGGATAACTTGGGTGAGGAAAGGAAAGTAGGCATTCGTAGTGTCGTACTTGTACGTCCAGGTCCGGCTTCCGTCCGTGATGCTGTCCAGGGTACTGCCGAGGTAGTTGAACGTCACCGCGCGCCCGTCACTTGATGTGACCTGGCTGACAGCAGTGATCGCTCCCACTACGGTATAGGCGAAGTTGAGCGTGTTGCCGTTGCGATCGACGATGCGAGTCGTATAGAACGAATTTTGCTGAGTGGTCGGGCTCGCCCCGGCCGGAGCGGGAAGACCAGGGGTGGTCATCTCGTAACGCGTCCCGTCCGGACCGGACACGATTAACCCGGTGCCGGTGCATACGGCCTTGAAGCGGTTGGTCGAGATGAAATGAGTCTGATCCAGGGAGAGATAAAGAATCTGCCGCGAGCCGTCTGGCAGCTCGAGCACTGGTGCATTAGTCGCCTTGACGTTGGTTGCACAGATATTGACGATAGACCGGCGCAAGACCCGCCCAAAGTGCATCGTCCAGCCAACCCCCAGCACCGTGGGTTCGGTGAGCAGCTCGTCCTGGCTGTTGTAGGAGCGCTGGACCTTGATGTCGAGCCCGCCGTTGCCCGGGATGAACAAGTCGACGTAGTGAAATTGCAGCTTGCCGCTGAACGGGTCGATGTGCTCGTTCATCTGCTGGTTGACGTAATCGCGGTTGGGCGACAGGCCGGGATCTTGATAGAAACCAGGGATGGGTTCGAGGGCGTGAGCCGCGCCTAACCCCCAAAAGACCGCAGAGGCCAAGACCCTAGCCAAACGCAGATTGCCTACCTTGTTTCGATTCATGGAATTGAACCTCGACTCCATTATTTGCTCTTCCTCATCTCACTTGCCTTAGGTTTCCTTCGTGTTGACTCTCTCCTGTCCGACCTGCTTTAAAACCCAGAAGAACGTACACCCCGTAGAATGCCGCAGTATAAAAAATGAAGAGACCTACCAATGCCTCAACCGAGGAGGTCGTAACGCTGCTGAATCCGAAGTGATAGCTGCCGCTGTTGTCAATGAATAACCAGTTGGGATATGGAGGCAGCGACTCGAATGCTGCCAGTGGCAGCAGCATTGCCTTTGCAATACGTCGATTCTTGACTACCAAGAACCACCAAATTCCTAGGATCATCGCGCCGAAGAGAAAGTTGCCGCTCCAGATTATCGCCGACATAGCAACTGGAACCAAAACGACCGCTGATAGCCCGATTGCGGATACGACCCTAAGCTTTGTCATGGCGTTACTCCGCGTCCTTAATATTCTGGTCCGATTGGCGTATCCACACGTCATTAATCAGGCGATCACTTAACCGCCCGTAGCTCTGCAATGGTGCAGTACCTTCGCCGACATTGTGGACAACACTTTGGCCATTCTTCGTTACAACTCCTCGTACGACGACGCCAGGATGCAACGGGTGGCCAGGCTGAGTAACGTTAACAACCACCGCGTTTCCAGAGCTATCAGTTCTAATGTAGCTCATGACCGGACTGCCAATGGAGCCCGCTACGCCGCGCCAACCGCTGTCGGGATTCGTCGTCTCGCCATACATGCCGACCTTCAGCGAGCAGTGCAGTCCATTTCCAGCAATCCAAACGCGCAGCATTTCGACCGCGTCCTTGTCGCGCAGCGCAGCTTCAGGGATGGGTCGTTGGTTCAGTTCCACGGCGTTACCCGATCATTCTGCTTGAATCCGATGGCCACGGGGCTCACGTAGCTCTCATTGGCAAAATGCCGTGAGGCAATCTATTGATGCAGTGTTGTAAGTAAATCGCATTGGTGAATCCCGCAAAAGTCAGGGCAACTGCAAGCGCAGTAGAGCAGGGTCCACTGCCACACCCTTGGATCACCCTAGCAATGCGGACAGACAAGGCTGCGGCCAAAACATATGTCAATACGACCGCGAACGCAGCGATGAGCAATAAAACTCCTGAGTGCCGCATTGTTGGTTGGGACGCTTGTAGATTCATCACCACAACGAAGACTGTAGACATCAACACCATAAACACGGCAATAAACAAAATCGGCAAAATACTTGTCTGATGCTGAGCGCGCTTAGAGTTGCTGGCAAAGCCAGTTTTCGCCGTCCAATAAATTCCGTACAAACCGCCGGTGATTAGATATAGAACTATCACTAGGAGAAGATTACGCTTCTTTAGACCACTCATTTTCCCACGCCTTCTTTCAGAAGTTTGGATCTCTCTCGGACTTCACGTTCGAATTGATGCGCGACCAAGGAATTTGTGCACCCCACTCCGCGTTTGCATCCGCAGACAGCTTGACTCCTATACCAGTCTTTGCTTTTTCTCTAGGTTCCTTTCCACTCTCACCGCTTCCTTTGCCTGATAGCCCAAATTTAATCTCGCCTTTTAGGTATTTCGTCGGCCGATCATTAAAGTGGGTAGCTATTTGTCCATTAGATTGCTCCACGTTTACGACTTCTTTGTGATAGTCCAGAGCACTCGCTTTAAACTGCACCAGGCTTCCAAGACCTGCGTTCACCCCCAACGATACATTCGCACCCGAGGAATCTGCTCGAGCGGAACACGCGGAGCAATCACCGACGGTAGTTTGCCGTCCGTCCGAGGAGAAATCAGAGCTCGGGTAGTAAAAAAGGCCAATTCCTGTTAGTCCAAGCCGGAGCTTCCCAAAAGGTTGGCCAGATGCAGCGTCAGCACCTACCGTTGCCCCAACTAGGACGAGGTTTACTTCAAGGGCTTGGTGACCATTTGGATCGGTGTATTTCAACGGGTTGTTGTTCGCGTAGGCGTAGCGATTGAAGCTGTGGATGTTGTTCTCGGCAAATCCAGCCGCATCCACTCCCATGAACCGTCCGATCGCCGGGTCGTAATACCGCGCCCCGAAGTACGACAGGCCGGTCGACTCATCCTGCGCCTTGCCGTGGAACCACAGCCGGTTGCCGTTGGCTTGCGCCACCTGGCCCGCTGGGTCGCCCACCAGCCGGCCGCCGAAGGGCTGGTAGCTCTCGGTGTACGCCGCAGCCCCAAAGCTATCGGTGGTCGCGATGACGTTGCCCTGCAGGTCATGGTGGTAATAAGTGGTGCCCTGCAAGTGGATCTGGACCTGCACGGGTGCCGAGACCGTCGCCTGCCCGAAGTTGTCCACGGCTCGTGCAGCGAGCCTGTATACGCCAGGGGGGGCGTTCGCCCAAGCAAACGTGTAGGGCGGCGCCGTGAACGTGGCGAGCGGCGCAGCGTTCAGAAGGAGATCCACCTTGACGACGCTTGTGCCGGGTGGAGAGGAGGCAATAGCCGTGATGCCGACCGTCGCGGGGTATTCGAAGACGGAATTGTTGGCTGGCGCGCTGACGCTGACCGTCGGCGGGCCGAGGATGGTGATCGCTAGCGGAGCCGATACGCTCGGTTTGCTGAGCACGTCGCCGTTGTAACGCGTCGTCAGGCTATGCTGGCCGCCCGTCGGGATCGATGCATTGAACGAAGCGATACCGGAGATCAGGGTCGCCGTCCCAAGAGTGCTGGCTCCGTCGAAGAAGATTACAGTGCCGATCGGCGTCGAGCCCGTCGTCCCGGTCACGGTCGCCGTCAAGGCCACGGCTTGATTGGCGGGCACGGTTGTGCTGCCAGCGCTCAGCGTGGTGACAGTGTCCTGCGGAAGCGGGTTGACGAATTGAACGAGAACGGACGAAGTCACTGCGGCGTTATTCGCGTCGCCGCTGTAGGCGGCCGTAATCGAATGATTATTGGCTACCGACAGCGTAGAAAGGGTCAATACCGCCGCCCCGGACGAATTGAGCGGAGCGGTTGCGAGTACAGCCGATCCATCGCGGAAAGTAACCGTGCCCGTCGCACCGGAAAGGGTGACGATCGCGGTGAACGTCACCGGATCCCCAAACGTCGATGGGTTTTTCGATGAAAGGAGAACGACCGGTGCAATCGGGTCGAACACTTTCAGGACGAAGGCATCAAAGCCTCCTGCCCCGAAGCTCGGCTGAACCGGATCCGCGACCGGGAAGTCGCGCGATGTCGTTCTCCCGGCGACATAAGCGCCGCCGACGGCGTCGACTGCGACACCGAACGCTATATCTTCGCCGCCGCCGCCGATCCTCGTCGAAAAGAGCAGCGACCTCAGGTCCGGCGCGATTTTCGACAGGAAGACGTCGATGCCGGCACCGCTACGGCCCAAATCGTTGACTGCGGGAAAGGGCGCGGTGGCAAAACCGGCGACATAAATATTGCCCACCCTGTCAGGCGTGATGCCGAACCCTACGCTTCGGCCTGACCCTAACGGCGTTGAAAAGATTACCGTGCCCGAAGGGTCCAGTTTCACAACCATCGCGGTCTGGTTTCCATACGCACCGGGCAATGCGTTCACCGAGGGAAAATCAGGCGAGCTCGTTTGTCCCGTGAGGTAGGCGTTTCCCTGGCTGTCGACCGCAATGGAGTTGAAAAGATCGCCCACACTTCCGCCGAGATAACTCGAATAGATGAGCGCTGTACCTGAGGCGTTGAACTTGGTGAAGAACCCATTTCCGAACTGGCCCTTCAGCACCCCCTGATAAGCGTTGGCCAGCGGCAGGTTGGGTGAAACCGTAGAACCGGCAAAATAGGCATTGCCCGCTGCATCCACCGCAAGACTGTTGATGGACATCTGGGTCGGACCAGTCGGATTGGCGCTGGGATCGCCAAATAAAGTTCCGTAAGCCAGCTGGGTGCCGTCCGGAGTCAGTTTGGCGACATATGCCATCATGATGTTGTTCGGATTGGTTGTTTGAAACGCCCCGGGAGTCACAGGGAAGTCTGATGCGTTGGTAATACCCACCACGTAGGCGCTTCCCGCCGGATCCACTGCGAAGGAAGCGGCCTGCGCTCCCCTACTTGCTCCAATCAGCGTTGAATACGTCAGCGCGCTGCCGTCGGGGGCGAGCTTTACGACAAAGGTGGAGAAGACTCCGGTGGTCGGACCGATAAATCCGGTTACCGGAAAGTTGGATGAACTACTGGTCGTCCCGCCAATATAGGCCGAACCGTCCGCCCCCAAACCAATTCCCACTGCACGGTCGCTCGACCCTATGAACGCGGAATAAACAATCGCGTTACCCGCAGCATTCAGCTTGGTGACGAAAGCAACCTGGGTTCCCGACCCACTGAAGAAACCAAAGGTCGATGCGGCGGGAAAGTTGAAAGAAGCTGTTTGTCCTACAATGTAAGCCTCGCCGATTGGGCTTACTGCGGCGGCTGTTGCACTATCGAAAGCGGTGCCGCCCAGATAAGTCGAGTATTGCAGCACCGGATCGATGACAAGCGGCAGGGAGACGTCGTAGCGGCCGACCTTGAAGCCGACGCGATTGTCGCCGAGCACTACGTAGCTACCGTCGACGGCGATCCGATTGCCGGCGATTTCCTGATACATGTCGGGCTTTTTCTGCCAGATTCCTCCGACCGCTGTCTTGATCAACAAGTCGCCGTTCGCGTCGATGTTCAATTGCGTCGCGCCGTCGAAAACCTCGACGATCCGGTGCGGATCCGTGCCCGGCGCGACGAGCCAATCGTATTCGAGCCGGCCCTCACTCCCGTAGTACACCATGTCGACGCCGGGGTAGACGCTCCGATAGCGGACAGCTGCGTAGTGCGCAACGTTCGTGCGCCATTTGGCCGGGTCGTTGCCGTTGAAGTAGTGGCTCTTACCGGGCAGTGGACTCTCTCCAATGACCTCGGGATTCGTATTTGCCCCATCGAAACTGATACGCAGCACTGCGGCGGATTCCGGACCGGCTTGTGCCGCATCGCGCTCGCGCTCCCGCGGCGACCTGGTCATCCATTTGAGTCTCGCCTCCTCATCAGCGGGCATGGTCCTTGGTCGCTGCAGAACCAAGACCGTTTCCTTGCCGGTCAGGAAAAGTTGGTAACCGCGCCCTCGGGACCCGAACTTCACTGCGTCGTGCTCTTGACCGGCATTTACTTCGAAGTGCAAGGGCACCTTTGCATAGGCGCCGACGGTCTTTGCCCTACTTGCTTCGGAAGCCGGAGACCTGCTGCCCGAATCGAGGCCGCTGGAGGAATCCGCATTGTCGGTAACCACGACGGGAGTCGCCAGAGCACCCGACAGGTAGCCGAGTAGGGCAACGCCCGTTACCGCCCTGACGCCGGCGCGGCAAATCAATCGAATCCTATACAGGCGTTGACGTGTGGCATTCATGCTTTAGGGCAGCGCTCTGATTTGCGGTGTTACCGTGCGGTCCGCCCGCACTCCATCCGCGGTCGTGCTTGGCGGCGGCGGCAGTGCCACGGTGAAACTCCATTGCATGCCTGCAGTCACGCCGCGTGCATCCGTCGCAACGACACTCACTGCATGGATGCCCTCTGTGAGCGGACTGGCCGGGATGAAGACAATGTGGTCTATCGCCACGCCAGCCTGTGCAGTCACGTCGTTGCCATCCAAGGCGATACGGATGCTCGATGGGACGATATTGAAGCCGCTGAGCAGGACCCGGACGCGCGGATTGGTGACCGCCAAGACGACGTCGCGCGGCGTTTCGCTATAAAAATTAGGCGCTGGATCATCCACGACGAACGACCAGGTTTGGGTGGTGCTGCCGCCGGCCAGGTTGCCCACCGTGAGCGTGACCGTATGCGTCGCGTCCGCCAACGGGGCGGCCTGATAGACGGTTCCGGTTCCGGTGACGGTTGCTTGCGATGTAACGTCGCGTCCGTCAAATTGAAGGCGCACGGTAGTCACGTCGATGTCGCTGCCTTGGGTGGTATATGCAGCGCCGACTTCTGGAGTCGATCCCCCGGGCAGAGTCACGTCTTTGGGCGTTTGGCCAAAGATCACTGGGGGCGGTGGATTTACTTTCACCGTCACCGCAGTTGATGTGGTAGTCGTGCCCTGGTTATCGGTTGCGACCGCCGTGAAGCTGTAGCTGCCCGCAGCGACATTGGCAAGAGTAACGCTGTACGGTGCAATGCTCACGGTAGCGATCAAGGCGGTGCCCTGGAAGAAATCTACCTTCGTCACCGTGCCGTCGGCGTCGGACGCGCTCGCCGTGATGGTGATCGTGGCAGGCGCCTGGAACACGGAATTGTTGGCAGGCGCGGTGAGGCTCACAGTCGGGGGGGCGTTGACGTTGACCGTTGCCGTGGCTTGTCCGCCGTTGGCCGCCGCCGTGATCGTGATGCTGCCTGAGGCGATGCCGGTCACCGGCACCGGCACGGCGCTCTGCCCGGCGGCAAAGGCCACCGTGCCGGGTACCGTGGCGACGGCATGGTTGGCGCTCGTCAAGTTGAGCGTACCCGCCGCGGTCGGCGTGGGCGAGAGCATTGCCGTGAGCGTGCCCGTTGCACGCCCGCCCGTGACCCCGAGCGGACTTGGCAGCAGCGACACGGGCTTGGGCATAACCACCGTGAACGCAGTCACGGTGATCTTGGTCCCGGTCGCCCCCGCCGCTTGTAGCGCGAGCGTGTCGCTCGCAAGCAAGGTCACGACCTTGTCAACACTCGCTACCCCGCCCGCGAAGTCGGAAAGCGCGAGCAGTTGGACGTTGTTGAGCTTCACCGAAAGGGAGGTGAGGCTGTTTGCCGCGCTCAAGCCCACGCGCAGCACGTAGGAGCCTTGGATCGGGGCCGGAACGCCAAAGTTCTGCGAGAACGAAAACAGTTGTGTCGAAGGCAGCGTGACCGTGAATGGCCCGGCGACCACCGTCCCCGCGCTTTGCGCCTGCGCCGCCCCCGCGCCAAGGAGCGCACCCGCCACCGCGGCACCGAGCAGCCACTTCGCCAGAGCGCGCGCGAGCCGCCCGCGGGTGGCGTACACGTACTGGTTGATGCCGTCGTTCACGGTCGAGCCGTTAGCATCGAACGTGAAACTGCGGGTCGCGCCGGCCTGCGCGGTGATGCTGGACAAGCGATTTGTAGGCAAAGGGAGATTCGGCAGCACCGCGCTCGTCAGCCGATCGAGCACGTCGTAGGCGTAGGTGTTGGCGTTCGCCGCAGCGCCGCATCGGCAATGAACACGATGCGGCTCGCCGCCTCGTAGCCGATCGCGAAGTTGGTGGCTCCCAAACCACCACTGACCCAAGGCTCCGCTCTTCCAGCAGAAAGCAACGCCAGAGGGATCGAGATCAAAACAAGCGCCACCGATCGCGTTCTCACAATCCAGTTCCGTATTCCCATGCGCGAAGGCGCGCCTGGACACCTTGGCCGCTGAGCAAGCGGAAATATCAAAACGAACGAGGTCGGGTCGGAAGTCTTTTGGGGCATTGGCAGAGTCTCGGAAGGAATGCTTTTTTCCCCTAAAGACCTTCCTCACGATAGAGCGGGCAAGCGATCTCGCATATCGGGATTTTCCTGATTGAGGCTCAGGAAAAACCTGAGCCGGGACTGGTGATGTCCTCGCGCGCCGATTCGCGAAAGCCCGTTTGCTGCGCGAGCCGCGCCTTACCTGGGACGTCCCGCGTGAGACCCCTTCAAACCGGTCACGCAAACTTTTGTCATGCGTTCCTCGGAATCATCACGCCATCCGTCACTCCGCCTTGATCCCCGCCGCCTTCACGAGCGCCGCATTTGCGGCGATCTCGCCCGGAGTTTCGGCACCTTGGCCGGGTAAAGCGCTTGCATGAACGCGACCTCAAGGAGGGATACGGTGAGGCCGAGCTTCCGCACGCCCTCGCGCGCAAGTAACGATCCCACATGCAGTGAAGCGCGCCGCGCGGGCCTCTGGAATCGCCAAGCAGGTGAGTTGCCACATGCTGCGCCACTCCTTCGCAACGCCTTTGCTACAGGCAGACTACGACATTCGCACGGTGCAGGAACTGCGGCCATTCGGATGTGTCCACGACGATGATCTACACGCACGTCATGAACAAGAGCGCGCGCGGCGTGACGAGCCCGCTCGATCGCATGGAGCACCTGGAGCAGCATGTAGAGCCTGGGCCCGGGACACGTCCACCCAGCAAGCCGGGGCGGACCGTCTTGCCCGAATATGGGTAAAAGTATGCGTATGGCGGGAAGCTAAAACGCGAGGCCCTTACGCATCAGCAAGTTACGGAGCTTGACTGGCGGTAGGTGCAGTCTAGAGCGAACCCGTCTCTACGGGTAATTCCCTATAACAGGGAAATTAACAGCGATATTTCGACTTGGACTCGCCTCTGAGGCGATCAATATCGAATTTTTCAATCGAGAAACGGGTGCCCAAGTGGAGCAATCGGAGAAAACGGCGTTTGGGGAACAGGGAATTTATTTGATGCTATCAGGGAATTCGAATAGTTAATCAGGCAATCTCTGCTCAGCCGCTGTTGGCTCCTGCTGGTCCCTCCCGATTTGCAAAAGCCCAACAGGTTGTTTGAAAAAGCTCTGCGCGAGTGACACTCCGAAGATCCCCAGTCCGATAGCTAGCGATCCCTGGCCGCGCTGCGAAGCCACTGTTCCCGCAGGGTCCTGCGCCGCTCCCTGCGACTGCCAACCCGCGGCCGCATGCTGTACTTCAGTGCAGAGCCTTCCGCGGTGATTTGGTGCCAGCCGGTCCCGGCAGTCACGTTGAACACCCCGATATAGCCACCGGGCAGCAGCTGAAAGGGCGCCTGAATCTGGTTGGCGTAATCGAACTGTGCGCTCCCGGGCTGGCGCGAAGGTTTAAACCACGCAGGGTAGACGAAGTCCGACACCAGGGTGCCGCCGACGTCATAGCCGAGTTGGTCGGCCTCACAGGCGTCACATACTTCGTAGGCGTACAGCGTGCCGGCCTGTTGGCTCGGTTGGACGAATACGGTCAGGTTGATTTCCGGGTCGACGAGCATCTCGAGCAACTCGTGACTGGCGGTCACCGTCCATTGGTTGCCATATTGGAGATCGGACCGCGCGAATACCTTACCTAAAGGCAAGCCTTGATCCGTTACGTCGTGATAGCCCAAGGCTCCCGCCTGGTCTCAGTCGTCGAGCACTGTTAGCCACCAGAGCCCGGGATCAGCACTAGAGCCAGAGGGGATGAAGCTTAAGTCGGCATCGATGCCCCAGATCGGAGCAAAGTCCCGATGCACCTGGGTCTGGAGCGCGGGCACCGCAGCCTGCACTTCGTCGTCGGTCAAAACAGTGCTGGCGTTGATCACAGCAATCCGAATGTTAGCCATCTGTTCCTCCTTCCTGCGCTTGATCGAGTAAAGGGATGCTTTGGCCTGGTGGGTCTTCTGGACTTTTGGTCGGCACAATTCTTTGGTTCATCGCGCGTCCAGATCGCGAAACGCATTAATGGCTCGGCTGCCCTATCGCAGTGACCTCAGGCATCCACGGATCGACTTTTTGCGGAGCACAGGTAATGGCCGAGCTGGTATTCGCGGTAGGCCCCGCCGCTGCCGACGACGAGCGGCACGAGGTCCTCGAAGACCAGCGTCCGGTTGGCGTCGAGGAATTGTACCGTGAAGGTGGTGCCGCCGGCGTTCGCCCCGGGCCCGCCGACCGCCGGCGGCGGAGCGGGCGCCGGCGCGCCAGGCGCGCCGGGCAACGGGATGCGGAAGAAACCGTCGGCAGCGGTGGTGGCGACCGCGTACGGGCCGCCCCTGTCGCGCGAGACGAGCTGCACCGCCATGCCCTGCAGCGGATTGCCGGCGGCGTCGTTCACGAATCCCCAGAATGCCGACCCCGGCGCGCGAAGCTGCTCAAGCGCGCGGGTGGCGCGGACGCGCGCTCGAGCGGCGACCATCTCCGATTGCTGCAGCCCTGCGAGCGACTGCTCCGCCCGGCGCACGCGCGCATCGTCGGCGCCATAGAGCGCGACGAGGCGGTCGCGCTCCGCCGCCTGGGCGCTGATCATCGCCGCGGGGAGCGTGCGGAACAGCTCCAGCAACGCGGCGCCCGCATCGGGCGCCGTGGCGCCCAGCTGCTGCATCCCCGCCTCGAAGACCTTGCGCCGTTCGCCGTCGATCTGCGCCGCGCCGTCGGCAACGCCCCCGAAGTCGAGATGATTGGCAGTGTCGGTCATGGTGATCCTCCGTGGCGTTCCCTACACCCGGCGGCCGCACTCCTCCGGGCAGAACGCAGTGATCAGACTCAGGTTGTCGTTGAAGACCCGCATCAGGGGCAGAAGTGCGTCGGCGCGCAGGCAATGCGTGGACTGGTTCTCGACCGTGGTGTTCATGAGCCCGATGGACCAGCCCGACAGCCACGCCCGCAGCCACGTTTCCGACAGTCGGTTGTCGGCGAAGCGCACGCTGCCGCCGAGCACCAGCGCGTCGGCGAGGAAGAAGAACCGGCGCGTTTCGACCTCGCACTGGTTGTCGGTGAACGCCACGTCGTCGAAGCCGAACAGCGCGATCGCGCTGAGCGCCACGCCGAGCGGATCGTCGACGGTGTTGCAGGTGATCTGGTTCTCCGTGACGAGCGTCTTGCCGCTCGGCCAGCCGATGGTGAGCGGCAGCCAGGGCTGGTGGGTGGACGGATCGACCGAGCCGAAAAACTTCGTGAGCGCGCACGGCGACACGTTGTTCGGCAGCTGCGCCTTGCCTTGGACCAGCAGTAGGTAGGACCACCACAGGCCCGGCGTCCATTCGTTGCTGATGCCGAGGTTGCCCAGCAGCACCGTAGTCGCGTAGACGTCCAGGTCGCGCGCCGTCGTGTCCTGGGACACCAGCCGGTTGCGCGCGAGCGTCATCGGCCCCGCGCCCAGCAGCGTGATCGCGCGGCCGATGGGTGCGACGATGATGTTGTCGCGGATCGCCGCGGCGGGCACGCCGTCGAAGCGCTTCGCCGCGGGATCGGGCTCGCGTCGCGGGTCGCCGTGCACGGTCGCATACCACACCCAGATGCCGCCGCGGGTCCCCGGCTTGGCGAGCGCCGCGGGCTCCTCGTTAGCGCGCGGCCCGTTATTGCGGATGCGGTTGCGGTCCACTTGCAGGTTCTCGACCGCGAGCGCGAAGATGCCGCAGACGGGCTCGAGGTGGTCGGCGCCGTTGTCCTCGATGTCGTTGTCGCAGATGCGCAGGTCCGTGACGATGGCGAGCGCGATGCCGCCGTAGCCCACGAGCCACTGGAAGGCCTGCGCCGGCGGGGCGATGCGCCGCCGCACGCAGCGACGGATCTCGTTGCCGAGGATGTGCAGCCCGTGTACGCCTATGAGGATCGGCACCTTCGCGATGTTGAAGAAGCGCAGGACCCCGATACCATTTGCGCCCATGTCCTCGATGATGTTGTCCCGGATCACGATGTCGTAGAGGTCGCCGGCGGAGCGCACGCCCACGTTTCCGCGATTGCCGTCGTCGGTGGTATCGAGCGGCCTGCAGGGGTCGCACGGGTCCTCGCTACCCGGCTGGTCGGGACCCTCGCCGCCGCCCTCGCCCACGAACACGAAGCTGCCGAGGGTAATGCCGTTCCAGATGCCACCGCGGATTACGTTGGCGAGCACGCGGACGCGCGTGCAGCCGCCGCCTAACTGGATGCCACCGCGAGTCATGCCCCCGAGTTGCACGGGCGGCGGTGGGGACGTGCCATCGAAGGCGCTGTCCTGTACGAAGCCCGCGACTCCCGGCCCGCCCGCCAGGCCCGCGCGCGACAGGATGCCCACGAGGTTGCGCTCGAACACCAGGTCCTCGCCGCGCGCCCAGATCGCCTGGAAGATAGTTGGCATGTCGCGCATCTGGATCACGCAGTGGCGCACCGCCACGCGCTGCGAGCGCGCGATCTCCACGGCGCTGCGCGGCCCCGCCTCAATTCCGAGGCGCTCGATGGCGATGTCCTGCGAGTCGAGCACCAGGAATGCCGGCAGCGGCCCCGCGAGCCCAGCGGCCGCTCGAACGCGGCAGCGCGCATCGCAGCCGTGGATGACGATGCGCCGGCGGTTCTGGATCAGCACGTTCTCGTTGTAGACGCCCGGGAGCACGCACACCGTGCCGCCGCGCGGCGGCAGCGCGTTCACCGCGGCCTGGATCGAGCCGAACATGCCGAAGCTCGCCACGCCGTCGCCCACGGTCACGGTGCAGCAGCCGCGCAGCTTGGTGAGCGGCGGAAAGGGACGGCGGCAATCGTCGATCACCTCGCCCGTCACCACGCCGCCGGCGCCCACGGTCCAGCGGATGAGCGCAAGCGGCGCGCGATAGCGCTTCACGCCGTAGGGCGGCGCGCCGTTCACCTTCTCGAGGAGCCACGGCACGACGGCGGTGGGCGTGGCGGGGCGCGCGCCAATGATCCAATGATCGTTGGTGCGCAGCGGCCCGTTGAGGAAGGCCACCTGCAGGCCGGTGTTGCCGAGCACGCCGTTGGCGATCGGAATCGACGCGGGCGAGACCACGTCGTCACCGCGGTTCCAGACGTGCAGGAAGAAATAATCGTCGTCGGGCGTGCCGTCCCAGAAGTCGGCGGTGTCTGCGCGCGCCTTCCACTGCTGCCCGAAGCCTGCGGGCAGCGGCGTGTCGATCTCGATCGTCTGGTCGTCGGGGTTGTAGCTCGCCGTCACGCGCGCGAGCTGGCCGTTGAGCTCCGCCAGCGTCTCCCCGTTGGGCAACGCCGCGGACCATGGCAGGATCTCCACGATCTGGTCCTTGAGCGGCCACTGCACGGCGTCTTTCGGCTCGCTTATGAGCTTCACCTGCGTCACGAGCACGCCGTTGCGCATGAACGAGTTCACGTGCACGCGGTAGACCGGAGAGGCGTTGTCGAAGCCCCAGGTGTAGTGCGTGGGATCGACCATCTGCACGCGCACCGCCTGGTTCTCCGCACCGAGGTAGCCGCCGGCGACCGCGGGCGAGCACAGATCGCCCGGATCGGGAGGCGCGACGAAGTTGACCTGCAGCCGCGCGTTGGTGGCGATCTCCATGTCGGGCGCCATGACTCCCATCGTGGGCGGCCAAGCCGCGGTGGCCGCCGCCCAGGCGACCGCGCAGTCCTCTCCGGCCACGCCGGGAAACACCGCAATGCGCCGCATGGTACGGATGTTCATGGCCGTGTCCGCACTGCCGAGCGCCGCTTCGAATTTCTCGCTATCCTCCACCGCCGCCACCGGCTGCTGCCACGCCTCGATCCACGCCAGGTCGATGCGCGTTCCGGCGCCCGGCACGTTGGGCCAGTCCGCCGGATCGAAATTGAGCCAGTCCTTCTGCAGCTGGAAGGGCTCGTCGGCGGGATTGTCCAGGCGCAGGCCGCCGAGGTAGAGCGAGCCCGCGGAGATGGTGAACGTGCCCTTTCCGCCCATCACCACCGGATTCTTCGGCAGGAACCCGGCGTCGGGGGAGCCGACTGGGCCGATCACGTCCACGCGCGTACGCCGCATGTCCTCCTCGTCAAGGCGCTCGGCGTGGTTGAAGTCGTCGTCGCTCACCACGCGGCCCTGCTGCATGCGCACGCGGTCGTATCGCTTGCGGAAGTCGGTGGAGTCGCGGGAGAGATCGACGGTGGCCATAGCGCCCTCTGATCGGGTCAGTTTTCGAGGATGTAATTCGGGATGCGGCCGAAGGGCAGGTATTCGTCCACCTTGGCCGCGAGGCTGTCGCGCTTGATCGGGACGATCGCCCCGCAGAAGGCGCCGATCTCGGAGCCGTTCTCGGCGCCGCGTGCGATCACCGCCGGCGCCACGGGCCCGAGCTGCGCGTAGCGGAAGTCGCCGAAGCGAAGCGACGCGAAGAGCCGCGCCATGTCGTCCACCACATGCGAGCGGTACGGGTGCGGAACGGCCGAGCGCGGGCCGCGCGCGCTGAAGCGGAAGCAGCCCTGCTGAGTGTTGGTCACTAACGCGACTCCGGCGATCAGGCTGTCGGTCGTGTCGAGCTCCTCCACGACCATCGCGGTCGCGTCGATCGCCGGGGCGATGACGGTGGTGCGCGCCATGCGCACGTGCGCTGTGGCGAGATCGAGCGCGATCGCGCCGGCATCGCGCGCGTGAACGATGCTGTCGCGAACGATGAGGCGCTCGACGCTGGAGGCCGCCCCGGCGAGGCGGATGCTCGCGAGCAGGCAGCGGTCGATGACGAGCTTCTCCACCATGCCCGCCACCACGATCGCCACCGCCGGCAGCGCCGCACCGAGCGCGTCGAGGCCGCCCGGATCGAAGGTCATGTGGCGCAGCCGCACGCGCGCGAAGTGGCCCTCGAGTCGCACCGTGCGCGCGCCCCGCGCCCCAACCCACGCGCCGTCGAGGCGCAGCGCGCCCGTGGGCACGCCGGAAGCGAAGCGCCAGTCCGCCGCGTCGAGAATGATGTAGGGCCGCTGCTGCTCGGCGGCGCGCACCGTGCAGTCCACCGCCGCGAGTTGGTCCGGCGGATTGACGTAGTTCACGCTGTCCTCGATCTGCGCCGCGCCGTTGGCGGGCGTCCCGGCTCCGAACGCGCCGTTCTGCCACAGGATCGCAGGCGCGGCGGCGTCGACCTCGCGCGCATAGGCGCCGGCGCCTATCGGCGCCAGCATCCCGACGTGATAGTCCACTCGCAGCGCCGCGGGACCGAAGGGCGCGTGATCGATCACCAAGCGGCCACGCCACGGCTCGATGAACTGCGTGACGCCGGCGATCACAGGCGGCGTCCAGGCGTCGAGCAATGCGGCGCGCGTGGCCGAGCGCGCGACTGTGGGACCGCCCGCGAAGCGCACCGCGATCGCCGGCGGGCCGATGGAGCTGTCGGCCGGAAGGATCGGCCCTGGCCACGAGGCGATGTCGGCGCCGTTGGGCAGCAGCGCCGCCGAGCCACAATCGGGCACGAGCGCGCGCTGCAGGAGCTCGACGAGCACCGCGGGGGTCGTGGTGATCGCGCCCGCGGGCAGCCGCGACAGCAATCGAACGAACGCGGCGCGCCCGATGATGCGCAGCCCTGCGATGCGGCGCAGATCCTCGGCGGCGGCATCGCGCTGCGGCTGCCCCGGAATGAGCGGCGTGGTGCGGATCCAGCCGATCTGCGCGTCGCCGGTCTCGAACACCTGCTCGGCGAGCAGCCGGCAGGCGATCGGGCGCGGGAGCTGCCATTCGGCCGCGCTCTTCCACAGCGACCAGTCGCCCTGCGCGTCGGCCGCATGCAGCCCGCCGGGCAGCGTCTGGTCGGTGCCGAAGAGCGCCACGTCGCGCCCGCTCGGATCGAAGGTAAAGCCGTCGCGCGTGCCGGGGAAGTCGATCATCATCCGTGGGATGACCCCGGTGAGCAGCACGGGCCGCAAGCGAAAGACGTGGAAGGAAAGCTTCGGGATGCCGCGCCGTCCCGTAAGGCCCCGCGGCCTGCGGGCATCGGGCGTGTAGTGGAACTCGTCGAAGGCGTCTCCGGCGAGGCGCGCGCCGCGCACCGAGCGCAGGTCCGCGAATCCCCCCTCGGGCGTCGCGGTGAGGCGTCCCGTGCGCGGTAGGCCGTCCAGGCCGTGATGTGCGCGTGCGAGCCGGCGGAATTCCTCCACCACCTTGCCGTCCCAGCCGGTCATGTCGGCGATGAGCTGCTCGAGCACCGCGAGGGTACCCTTGCGGCGGCGATAGTAGATGGTCTTCGCGACGTCCACGCGGCGTGCACGCAGGTTCAGCGCCGACACCAGTCGCGTGGCGACGAGGTCGCCGATGTACGGCACCGCCCAGTCGCTCGCGAGCTCCACGAAGCCGTCGTCCCACACGCGGTCCTGGTTGCGCTTCACGAACGCCGCCTGCACGGCGAGCGCCTCGGTGAAGCCGCGCAGCGCGCCCCCGCCCTCGTCGGCGTCGAGCTCGCGATAGATCGCCGGCATCCACTGCCACAGCTTCTCGGCCAGGTATTGGCGGTAATCGTCGTGGGCAATGGTCATGTCATGCCACTCCGTTGATCACCAGGCGACTCGTGTTCACGCCCGGCTCGCCGAAATCGAAATAACGCCCGTCCAGGGGCTTGCGCCCCCACTGCACGAAAGGCAGCCCGTTGAAGGAGACCGAGCGCATCGAGGCCACGCCCGGCACCGCCATCACCACGGCGGCGAGCTGGCTCAGGAACACCGGCCCCTCGGGGCCGAGGTGCTCGGCCCGCAGTAGGCCCCCCGTGCCGGGGAGATCGGCCTTGCGATAGAGCGCCTCGCGTAGCGCCGCGCGCACGTCGGCGACGAGGTAGTCCGGATCGACCTCGACGTCGAGCACCATGAGCGATTCCTGAGGCAAGGCGCGCAGCACCTGGATGGGCGCGTCGGGCTCGGCGAGCGCGCGCAGCTTCGCGCGAATGACGTCGCGCAACTGCGCCGAGCCAATGTATTGCACCTGCGCCACGGCACGCTGCCCGTCATGATCCCAGCGCCACATCGCGCGCGCGGCGAGCACGCCCATGACGGTCGCCGCAGCCGCCTCGAGGTCCTGCAGCGACACCGCGCGGCCGAGCAGCAGCGCCGAGCGAGGACCGTAGCTCGCGATCGCGCGCGGCGACTCGGCGTCGCCGCCGCCGAAGGCGGGCAGCACGTTGCGCGCGCCGCTGATGCCGGGGAACGGCTTCGCGAGCTGGCTGATCGACCCCGCGGGCGGCACCCCCGCTCCCGCGCCGAAGCGATAATCGGCGGTGACGACCGCGCCGGTGGGCAGGCGCGCGCCGCCGCCGAACGTGACGTCGGTCTCCGCGTCGTCGCCGTGGCGCACGATGTAGACGCGGTCCGCGTCGGTCGCGTCGAAGAAGGACTCCACCTCGTGCCACGCGACGCTGCCCACGCGCACGGCGAGCGTCGTCCTGATTCCGCTGGCGGTGGCGGCGGGAAGATACGTAAGCGGCTTCTTCTTCAGGCGGAACGTCTGCCGCTCCTGCGAGGCGTCGCCGAAGCCCAGCACCTCGCCATGCACGCTCTCCCCGCGCGTCACGGCGATCACGTTGCCGTAGAGCGTCACGGCGGCGGCGAGCGTGCGGCCCCAGTCCTCGCCCTGGTTGACGACCGCCGTATGCGCCGTGGCGTCGAGCGCGCCGCTGGTCAGTACGCCTTCCAGGTGCAGGTCCTCGAGCAACAGCTGCGTCACGCTCACCCGCGGTGGATCCACGAGCGCGGGAATCGAGATCGGATCGTCGACCGCGAGCGTGTCCTTGTGGGGCACGAGCACCCGCGCCCCGATCACCAGCGGGTGGTGCACGATCACCCGGTTCGCATCCGCACTCGACCAGGCGAGCGGCGTGTCGAGCGCCACGTGAGTGATGGCGACCTTCACCGGCGGGCTGTCCAGCGTGCCGGTCACCGTGTTCGCCGTGTCCTTGAGCGTGCTGGTGAGCCCTGTGAGCAGCGTGCGCTGCCGCTCGATGGTGGAGGTCACGTAGCGCGCTTCGAGGTCGGCCCCGCGCTCGAAGAGCACCACGTCACGGGCGCGTACCGGCGCGATCGATTCGAGCAGCACGCCGGTCGCGGAGATAGCGGTCTCGGTGTCCGCGCCGATCTGTCCCAGCTTCCACAGCCCCGTGGCGCCGCCGACGCCGAGCACGCGCAGCCCCGAATAGGTGGCGCCCGCGGGGACCGCGACGGCCTTGGTGAAGTCGAGGCGCGAGGGGGGGATGCGCGAGCGCAGCGTGAGCGGAACG
>Ga0137396_10000325_pt1 | contig 21536 bp, 16 predicted proteins | sample czc16metaG_FD_108284 | JGI IMG/M metagenome (GOLD analysis project Ga0137396, IMG submission 108284) | Vadose zone soil microbial communities from Angelo Coast Range Reserve, California, USA - czcobulk3.16 metaG | ecosystem: Environmental > Terrestrial > Soil > Vadose zone | place: USA...
CCAGGTGGCGCAGGGACCGCCGCTGCGACGCTTCGTCCAGCACGTGCTCGCGCGTCACGCGGTCGCTCGCATAGGAGAACTCGTCGCCCAGCGCGCTCATGGCTTCGAGCAGCATCATGGCGACGTCGGCCTCGAGGCGGTCCTGCCAGTCGGGATAGCGCTGCGAGGCGAAGTCGATCAGTGCCTGGCGGAAGCTCCAGAAGTCGCGCGCGCCGTAGTCCACCGGAAAGTCAACGCGCGCCTCGTCGGGGCAATCATGGGGCCCGGCCTTGCAGTCGAGGCCGCTCGGGCAGTCCGCCTTGAAGGAGAACAGCACGTCGTTGAAGTAGGGGTCGATCGCCGGATGGTCGATGCGCAGCCGGTACCAGCCGAACCCGCCCGGCACTTCGACAACGAAGTGCAGCGCGGGCCGGCCGCTGATGGCCGGGATCGGCAACACGTGCTGCAGCACCCTCACCTTCGCCGGCGCCACGGCCCCCTGCGCGTGGATCGTCACTTGCTGCGGCGTGATCGTCGCGAGGGCGGCCGCGAGCGGCCCGGGCAGCGCGAGATGCTGCAAGAAGACGAAGAGCTCGAGCTGCGTGGGCGACACCTGCACGAAGTCGATGCCGGTGAGCGCGTTCGACAGGCGGATGCCGGCGACGCGGTCGGGGGCGATCACGACGTGACCTCCAGATTGAGAAAGCGCCGCTCGCCGCGGGCGCGCACCGCGTAGCCGATGTAGATCTCGAGCCGCGAGTCGATCGCGCGTACTCGCACCTCGTGCACGCTGATGACGTTGTCCAGCCACTTCGTGAGTGCCTGGTACACCACGGTCTGAGCGAGCGTCGCCGCGACCTCGCCGCCCGGCGCGAACACCAGGCGCTTCACCCCGCAGCCGAAATCTGGCCGGTCGATGCGCTCGCCCGGGGAGGTCAGCAGCACCTGCTTCATGAGCTGCTCGACGTGCTGCACGTAGTCGCGCTCCTGGGCGACCTGGCCCTGGGCGGCGTCGAGCGCGAACGGATAGCGCACGCTGGTGAACGGGGGCGAGAACGGGCCGCTCATGGCGCTCAGGCGCTGCTCACCATGGGCTGGGTCGCGGCGATCACGACGGGCCCCTGGGGGATCTGGGTCGCGGAGAGGCACAGACCCACGCTCGAGGTCGAGAGCGTGGGCGCGCCGCCGACGCTGTTCTTCATGTCGGTCACGATCCACTGCACGGTCACGCAGGGGCTGGGGATCGGGACCACCGCCGGGATCTGGAACGGACATCCGGCGATGGTGAAGGTGTCGGTCGCGAGCGCGAGTTGGGCCCCCCCGGCTGACACCCGCGCGTTGGCCGAGACGATGGTCACCGTGCCCCCATGGGGACATTGCAGGGAGGACATCGTCGTGATCGCGTTGCCGGCCATGTCAGATCACCGTGAAGGCGCCATTGTTGATGTTGACCCCCGCGGCGCCCACTTCGAGCTTTCCGGGCACGCTCTCGGAGACCACGCCGAGCGCGCCGACGGTGTGCGTAGAGACCCCCGCGGCCTCGGTCTTCACGTCGAGTGCGAGCGTCACGCTCGCTTCCATCTCGTTCTTGATCGCGACCTCGCCCACGAGGTCGTTGATCGTGATCTGCGCCTTCTCGGTGCGCAGCAGGCGCGTGTCCGAGGTGAGCACCTCGGATGGCAGCTCGCCCATCGCCCAGAGGCAGCCGGTCCAGATCGGGAAGGACGCGTCGCCCCCTTCAAACTCCACCCACACCATGGCGCCCGAGGGCGGCAGGCAATAGAAGCCCACGCTCGGTCCCGCGTACGGTACGCAGGGCCACGCCCAGAGGCCGCCGCTGTCGATGATGCCGTCCACGGTGACCTTCACGCGGCCCAGGCGCATGAGGTCGTTGTTGTCCACGACCTTGCCGCGGTACTTGCCGAAATAGCGCCGGTGCAGCAGCTCCTCGATCAGCTCGAGCGGGTTCAGGTGCATGGCGACCTCCCTTCAGTTCCAGGCGTTGCGGACGAGGTCGATGGTCATCACGTGGTCCGCCTCGTCGATATCGTGCACCACGCGCGCGACCACGTAGTTGCCCGAGTGGCGCTTGCCCACGCCCGCGAGCGACGCCATCGTGTGGCTGCGCACCACCTTCTTCAGCACCGAGAAGCGCGCTACCACCCGCGCGCTCACGAACCAGCCGTGGTCGATGAGCAGCGCCTCGGCGCGGGCGGTGAGGTCGCCCGCGCTGTCCACGGGCACCACGATGTGCGCGCTGCGCGTGGCCGACACCACGTCGGCGAGCGCCTTGGATGCGAGGCCCGTGAGCGGCGACGCGTCCACGCCGCCGTCGATCACACTTTTGTCGGAGAGGTCGAGCTGCTTGAGCGGCGCCGACACCGGGCATTCGGTGTCCCACTCGATCTTCACGTGCTCGATGTTGGCGTCCTTGGAGTTGATCTTGAGCGCCACGTCCGCGGATCCGCCTGGCGAGAAGCGCTTGAAATGGCCGACGTTCACCGCCGGCGCCTCGCTCGTGATCCAGAACCAGAAGCCGTTGCGGCGCGCAAGACGGCGCACGAAGCGCAGGTCCGTCTCGCGCTGCACCAGCACGTGCTTGAACTCGGTGTGCAGCGTCGAGGTCATCGCGACGTCCGGCACGAGCTTGTTCTGGCCGAGCACCGCCATCACCGCGAGCGAGTCGGTGACGTTGCTCCAGATCTTCGCCTTGTCCTCGCGGTCCATGGACACGCAGTGGTCGCCGCCGTAGACGTCGAGCGTCGCGCCGCTGCCGCCGTTGGGAACGGAGATCTCCTGACGCGTGACGGGGCCGCTCACGAGGAAGGTCGGCAGCGTGCCCGCCATCACCATCACCGCGAGCTCGGTCTCGGGCTCTAGGTGCGAATCGGTGAGCAGCGGAAAGTCCCCGTCCCTGCTGTCGAACCCGTAGTGCAGCCGATAGGCTGCCGGGTGGTGTAGCTCCTCGGTCACCTGCACGTTGAGCGGCGGCGGCATCTTCGGATCGGGCAGCCCGTTGGGCAGCACGGCGGGAAGGAAGCTCACGGCATGCCCTTCTCGATGCGCGGATTCGGGATCGCCACCTCGCGCATCTCCGTTAGCACTTCGGCCGTCATGGCGTCGTTCATCTCGCCGAGGCGCCAGTAGCCCGCCGGATCGGCGAGGTACAGGAGCGAGAGGTGATCGGGACGCTCGTTCTGCTTGCGCAGGTGGATGCCGCGCAGCGTCTGCCGCGGCCACGGCGCCGGCGGAATCGCCTCCACGGTGCGCCCGCGCGCATCCAGGACCCTCACGGGCCTCACGTCGGCGTAGCGGCTCTTGGGATCGAACACGTCCGGTCCTCCTCAGATGGGCAACATGCCGACGATCGACTCGGCGGCGTTGACGAGGTTAGCGAGCGCGAGCGCCTCCTTCTGCGCGCGCGTGAACTTGTAGCAGCCCTCGGCGAGGTCCACGGCGAAGCCCGAGGCCGGGTTGCCCTCTACGGTGACGAGGTCGCGCAGGCTGAGCACCCGCACACCGATGGTCGCCTTGGCGCGGATCGGATAGAGCAGTGGCGAGAACTGTTGCTCCTCGATGGAAAGGGTGGTGATGCGCACCGGCACGATCCGACCCGGGCCCCAGAAGAAAAGCACCACCGGGACCTCCTTGCGCTCGACGATGGGGGAGGCGCCCCCGATGCTCGCGCTCGCGCTGATGCCCCCCGCCCCGACCGACACCGAGACGCTCGCCGAGGACAGCAACCCGCCCAGCAGCGACTCGCCGGGCGGATACATCAGCATCTCGATCGCCGCGAGCCGGTCGGCGACGCCCGTGAGCATCGCCACCGGATGGGTCCCGGGGTGCTCCAGCGCGTCGGTCGCGTCGATCTCGAGGACGAGCGAGAACTGCTCTTCCGGGTCGTAGGGCTGCGCGAGATTCGCGAGCTGCTCCACGTACTCCTGGTAGGCGGCGTTCTCCTCGAGCTTCTCGCCCTCGCGCAGCTTGATCTTCGGCTGCTTCAGCGGCTTCCACGGGGTGAGCGTGCGCGTCATCGACTCGGGGTTGTACTGGAAGACGATGATGTTGGGCAGCGGGATGATCATCGAGGCGCCGAAGTAGATCAGCGCGCCCTTGAGGAGCTTGGGAGTGCGGGAGTAGCCGGTGGAGGGCATTCGAGTCTCTTCAGGCCGGCCAGCCGGCCGAGCGCATCACCGAATCGTTGTTGTTCTTCGCACGATTGAAGACGCTCTCCAGGGCACCGGCGCTCATGTCGTACGCCGGCTTGAGCTTCCCGGTCTTGGCGTCTTCGACCGCACCCGGCTTGCGCGCGGCGATGCCGCGGTAATAAGCGAGCTCGCGTGTGACAAGCCCCGCCTGCAGCTGATCCAGCATCCGCGAGCGCATCCAGTGATAAGTGCCCACCATCGCGTCGAAGACATTGTCCGCCGCATCGGGCACCTTCATCTTCTGATCCCAGTCCGGGCTGGTGTCGAAGGTGTGGACCGTGCGGTTGAGCTCCCTCTTGAACTGCGCCGAGATGGCGAAACCTTGCGTGACGCGCCCCTGGGAGTCGTCGCTATCCGGATCGCCCTGGGTTCCTTCTTTCCACTCTCTCTCTCTCTCGACGTGCAGCTGGCCACGCTTGTGCAAGTCCGCGGAAATCAGGATCGCAGGCATCTTCGCGCCGCGCTTTCCGGGCCCCTCCGGATCGAGCTCATCGAGCTGGAGCGTTCCCTTGGGTGCGACGAATCGGCTGCGACCTTCGCCGGTGGGCGGGAAGATGCCGTACTTCGCGTTCTTGCCGGAGTAGTCGACGCCGCTCCGCCACGCCTTCCGAGAGTTGTCGTTGCGGAAGAACTGCACCAGCAAGTACTGCGTCGTATGGTGTGACTCGCGATCCAGGCCCTGTTGCTTGGGCAGCGCTTTGACGCCACCGTGGAGTCCGATGCGCAGACCCACGCCGCTTTGCCCGGTGGGATTGAGATACTCGTTCTTCGACGGCGGGACGACGGCGGGATCGATGGACGCGCCGGTCACCGGCAACTGCTTGGGCAGATCGGGCTTGCGCTTCGAGCGGACTTTGCCGAACGCTTCGACGAAGTCGGAACTGAACTTGAACTTGGCGGTGCCCGTCTTCCAGATGAAAGGGTCGGGTCCCAGCACGTTGAGTCGTTCCCAGATCTCGAGGCGCACGTCGGCATCGGCCTCGCCGTCGAGGATCTCCGGAGTCTCGCGCATCACCGTGTCCCAGAGCGGTGACTTGCCTTGCGTGCCCGGGGCGATGAGTCCGAGGTGTATGTAGCCGCAATCGAGACGCGCGACCTTCGCTGGCGGCCCTGGGGCCATCTTGATCTGCATCGAGATGCCAGTGCGCGCGAACAGCACCGCCTCAAGCAGCGTCACGAAGCGCTCATAGTCCAGTTCCGTCTTGGCCTTCTTGCCGCGAGCGCCTTTCAGCGGCTTCTGCGCAAGCGCCGCCACTCCGCGAATGTCCTTGGCGAGATCGAAAGCCGCGACGTGATCGTAGATGGGCTTCGACACGGGCTGCGCAAAGGGCTGGAAGTCGCTGGGTTGCTGTTGCTGCAGACGGTTCTTGATCATGATCCACGTCGCGCCAGCCAGCTCTTCGCCGGGTACCTTTCCCGGCCCGACCGCCTTCTCGAAGTCAGCCGCGCCCTGGATCTGAGTGAAGACCCTCAGCATGTCGATCGCCACGTTCTCGAGCGCCGGCTGCACGCCTTCGGCGCCTTCGTCCACGCTCACGGGTTCACGCGCGACGGCATTGTCGGCGCGCGCCATCGAGTCCGCCGCCGCCTCGCGCAGATCGTCAATGCGCAAACCCGAACTCTTTCGCCCACGCAGCGGTTTCTGCTCATGCTTGCCTCCGAGCGGTCTCTCGCCCGTCTGTTGCAGCACGTGCGTAAGCTCGTGGTGCAGGATGCGCGCACCCGGGCCACGCTCCGGATCGAGACCCGGACGCAGAAAAACGTGGCTGCCGCTCGTGAGCGCGTGGGCGGGAACCGTGTCCAGCTTCGCCGCGGATTCGTCGTCCTTGTGCACGCGCACGTGGCCGAAGTCGTGGCCGAAGCGCCGTTCCTCGACCACGCGAACACGTGCCGCGAGCGGCTGCCCGGGCGTCGTAGGCAGCGCACCGAGACCGCTCACATCAGGCACGGCCCCATGAACCCGCGCGAGCTCGACCTCGTCCTTGGGGAAGGGCGTTTGTTCCATGCGAAAGCTGTCTTTCGAGCGCGTCTCGGGACGTTCGAGGCGGAATTCCGGAATACCGATCTGTTCGGCCACGCTGTCCGTCAGGCCATACATCGCGTCGACGAGACCGTTGCGTGCATCGACGATCCGCTGCTCGATCGCGTCGAGGATCCAATTACGCCAGTACTCGTTCGGGTCGACCTTGGTGCCGCGCGCTTCGTCGGCGAGTGCGCTCGCGATCGCGCCTTTCAGATCCTTGTAGGGTTGCGTGTGCTCGAGCACGGACTTCAGAATTCGCACCTTCGCCCCGAGGCGCATGAGGAAGAAGTCGATGATGTAGCCAACCAATGATTCGAGCGGCACGATCTCGCCCGGCAGCTGCGCTTCGCGCAACAGCTCGAGCCGCTCTTCGAATTGTGTCTTGAACTCCTTGCCTTGGGCCGCGACGTCGCCCTTGATCGTGTCGATCAATCCGCGCGAGCGAGCCTCCCGCTCCGCGGGCGTCTTGCCCGAGGGGACTTCCTGCCCGCCCGGCAGCAGGTCCTCGAGAATTCCGAGTTTGCGTTCCTCTTTCCCCTCGGTCTTGTCGAGCAGGTCCGGCGGCACGACATCGCGCAGCCATAGGCCAATGTCGACGGCCTTGCGCAGGACCCAGCCGAGTTTCGGTCGCGTCTCGACACTGCTCTGGAGCGAACGGATCGGTCCGGATACGCGCAGTTGCAGCCACTGGACTGCATGGAAGAGGCGCATGCCCAGGCGCCGCAGAAGACCGATGATGCGACCGAGCTTGCCGCGAACCGGCATTTTTGTGCTCGTCTTGGAAGGCTCGGGGCGACGAATGGAGTCGAACGGCGCTTCCTTGAATCCCTGACCGAGCAGCACGTAGGTAATAAGGCCGTCGAGCGTCAGGTACCTCGTGGCCAGCTCCTTGCCGATCCGTGTGATGAGTTCGACCGGATCTTTCTTCACCGCATCGGCAATCTGCGGCAGCTCGGCAATGAGGAACGCGGCCGTCTGCGCCGCGATGCGGGCCTCCATCAGCTCCTGACCCACTCCGGGAACGAGCTCGATGAGGTCCATCAGGATCATCACGCCGGTCTCTATGCCTTCGGCGAGGTTCTCCATCGCGCGCGAAAACGTTTCCCAGAAAATCGTTTCCGACAGCTTCGCCATGGCCGTCGCGTCGTCCGCGTACACGTCGTATTCGATGCCGTTGACGAGGAAGTCGATCAGCACCTCGTGCTTGATGTCGATCGGCTCGTCCTTCTCGTTGGCGAGGATCGGTTTGGCCGTTTCGCTCGTGACGGCGGCCGTCGTCAGCGCCGGGTGGTAGATGAAGGGCCGATGCACCTTCACGAGCTCCCAGTCATCGCCCGCCATCTCGAACGCGCCCTTGCGTCCCGGCTCGATGAGCGGGTACTGGTTGAGACTTTTGAGCGATTCGCCATCGAGGCTTGCGAAGCCCGAGGATTGCTGGATCTCCTTCATTCCCTCTTCGACGCGTTTCGCGACCGCCTCGAGCAGGTCGCGCTTGCCGTCGAAGTCGGCCAGGGTTTCGTTTTCGGCGGGCTTGTCCGGATTGACGTGCAGCAGCGCCTCGATGGCCTGCTTCATCTTGAGGTCCGTCCCGGACACAGCGTCCTTCAACTCCTTGTCCGCGAGAGCCACCGCCTGCGTCAGGCTGAAGTGGAACAAGGGCGGCACGTATCGGGTGTGGCCGACGGTGTCGAATGCCTGGTCCAGTTCGTTGGCGAGGCTCAGCACGAGCAGCGATCTCTGAACATCCGCGTCCGCCTGCGGTACCACCGTCGCGGTGAACCAGTCGATCGCCTCGACGGCATCGCGCGGTAGAAACATGTTGTGCGCACGGCGATCGTTCTTATAACGCACGAGCATTGCGGCGACTCGCGTGCGCGTCTGGCGGCGATTGATCGCGATGGCCGCCCGATACGCCTTGTTCAGCTCGCTCTGCTCCGTGCCGGCTTCCGTCTTCAGCGCTTGCTCGATCTCTTCCTTGAGATTGCCTCCCGCCTTCTTCTGCGGAAAAATCTCTGCCAGTTTTTGGAGCCATGCGTAGCCGGTGAGCGCGTCGAAGCCCGCCTCCTTCATCCACGTAGCAAAGGGCTCGAGCCGGCGCAGGTCGTCGGCGAACGCCTGCATGTCCGGAACAATCCACGCCCACATGTTCGAGGACCCGACGCGCTCCTTCGAGCGTGCGAGCCAGTCCCACCCCCGCCCAAGGCGCTTCTGCTCGGCCAGCACGCCCAGCTCGGCCTTGCTCTTCGGGCTGTCCTGGATCAGGTCGTATGCGGACAGCGGCGTGCCTTTGCGATCGAGAGCCTCCGCTTCCTTGGGGTTGATAACGAACAACGGATTGTCCGGCGCGCACTTCCATGGTCGCCGGACCGCCGCGATCTTCTTGTTGGCGTCCTCGGTGTCGAGCTTGCCGGTCTTGCGACCGACCTTGACCGTCTCCGCAACCGCCGCGCGGATCTGGCGCAGCACGTCAATGTGAAAGAACAGTGCGAGCTGGTGGGGCGACAACTTCAAGTTGTGCGTGACGGTGTCGATGTCGATATCCGCGTCCTCCTGCAGCGTTTCGATCGGCGTGTCGACGACGTTCCAGTGGCCCTTCACGATGAGGTAGGACTTGCCGGTGTCCTCGGCGAACGCGATCTTGCGCGCGTCGGCCAGCGTATCGGTCCAGCCGGTCGCCTGGCTGAATTCGGCCAGTTTGTAGGCCATGTGGAGGCGATGACGCAGGCGGTTGTCGGTGTAGCCTTTGGCAGCGTCCTTGTCCTCCGCCGGCTTGTAGTCGAGCAGTTCTGCTTTGAAGTCGAGTAGCCACCAGATGGCCAGCCCGATCGCCCGGGCGCTGTCGGTCTTCAAGCCATCGCGTGCGTGATGCTGGGCGATGAGCTGCGTCTGCAGCGTCAGGAGGACATTGCCGCTCGGGTTGCCGCGGATGCCGAGCGTGTCGGCGAGTTTTCCGATTCGAGCCGCGTAGTCGGCCGGAGTCGGCATGTCGGCGCGCGCGCCGGCGGCGTCGAGGAAATAGATCCCGCCGGGTTTCGCAGCGGAACTCAACGCGTCATGCAGCGGCTTGAACGTCGGATCGGCGGTCTGAAAAACCCTTTTGATGTCCGGATCGATGGCTTTGAACATGTCCGTGCCGAGCTTGGCGTTTGCCTTGAGATACATCTGACGCAGCTCGGCGACGTCGACCCAGAAATCCGCGGCGGCGCTCGCCACGGACTGCATCCGCCCCAGCATGTCGGACCATGCCTTCGACCGCGCCGTCGTGCGCAGGCGGCCGAGAAATTCGGCGAGCAGTGCCGCTGCGGCCGATCTCTCCTGCGGCTTCCCGCCTTTGAGTGCGTGTTTTTCGAGGAATTCGTCGAGCTGCCGCATCGTGCTGATGCGCAGGTCGTCGTACACGTGGAGCAGGTCGATGGCGAGGACCACGCGATCGCTCGCGAGGAGGTTGATCTCGATGCCGTCGATGTTATTGAGCTCGGCCTCGCGCATCTCCTTGTAGTTGTAGAGCGTCTGCCGCGGGCGCCCGGGGTTGAGCACGTACTGCTCGAATGTGTTGAGGAATACGCCAGGCCAGATCTTGGCGATAGCCGGATGGGCGAACGCCGCTGCGATCCAGTCCTCGCTCCGCTTGTCTTTCAGGAATTCGCGGAACGCCGTCCGCGGCCCGAACGCCGAGCGCAGCTCGAAGGCGGTGTCCTGGTCGATGAGCGTCGCGGCGACCTTGAAGGCGTCTTCCGTGCCGCAGACCTTGAGGCAGTCGACGAGGAAGCCGATGGCGGGCTTGGTGAGGGGCCATTTGACGTCGCTCGCCGAGGGCACCTTCTCGATGACGAAGCCGTCCGTCGCGATGACGCGCAGGCTCTCTTCCATTATCGAAGAAGAGTTCGGAAGCAACTCCTCTCCGAATCGGTTCTTGACGATCTCGATGAGCTTGGCAAGCGTCGCATCGCCAGCGGAGCCCTTCGAGTGCCGGGTCGTGAGCGCAGCGAATGCGGTTTTGCCATCGGCCAGCCATTTCACTTTGTCATTCCCCGTGGGATCGTCGGGAATGGGTTGGCGCTGCACAGTCCCGCGCCCGCTCGCACGGGTGGCCGCGATCTTTCGGTCTGCGCCAGCGCGCCCGGTCTGTTGCAGCACGTGGCTCACTTCGTGGCCCAGCAGTTCCCTTCCGGCCGCGGTGTCCGGACGGAACATGCCGACCCCGAAGTAGATGTCCGCGCCGCTCGCGAATGCATTCGCACGGAACTCCGAGGCGGCGATGGCGGCCGCGGCATCGTGGTGGATGCGGACGGCCGCGAGGCTCGCTCCGAACGCGTCCTCGAGATCGCGGCGAAGCGGTTGCGCCAAGTGCTTGCCCCCGCTCGATGGCAGGACGAACTCGGCTGCAGGCGCGGGCGTGAGGCCCCGCGCCAGTCCCGTTTCGCCTCGCACGAAACGCCGGCCCGCGACGTTCGCCTGGCGCTCGTGCGCGCGGCTTGCCCGGGGCCGCGATGCTGCGGTCCCTCGCGCCGCTCTCGCCACGCCCTTCACGCCGCCTCCAGCGTCGTCGCCAATTCCCGCGCCGACATCCCGGCGCCGTCCTTCGCGAGCTCTCTCGCGAGCATCGCCCCGAGCAGGGCCGCGTCGACCTCGCATTGCCGGCGCCGCGCCGCGAAGGCCGCCGAGAGCGCGGCGTTCTTGATCTGCGCCCCCGAAGCCTCGATGCGCGCCACGCGGCCGACGATCTCCTTCAGCGCCGCGGCCTGCACCTCGCCAAAGAGCGCCTGGATCGCGCGCGCCCAGATCGCCGCGCGGGCGTGGACATCGGGCATCGGAAAGTCGATCGCATGCCGGATGCGCCGTACGAACGCCGCGTCGATGTTGGCCTTCAGGTTGGTCGCGAGCAGCACCACGCCCGTGTAGCTTTCGAGCGCCACCATTAGGTGGCCGATATCCATGTTCACGAAGTGGTCCTGCGCCTGGCGCGCGTCCTCGATGCGCCGGCCGAAGAGCGCATCGGCCTCGTCAAAGAGCAGCAGCGCACGCCGGCTGCTCGGCGAGGACAGCACCTTCTGCAGGTGCTGCGCGGTCTCGCCGACCCATTTGCTGAGGATGCGCGAGATGTCCACGCGCAGCAGGTCGAGGCCTAGCTCCGCGGCGATGACTTGGGCCGACATCGTCTTTCCCGTGCCCGGGGGGCCCGCGAGCAGCGCGACGAGCCCGCGGCCCTGAGGATAGAGCCGCAGCGCCTCGGGCTGTGACCACAGGCGCGCGCGCTCGCGCGCCTCGAAAGCGACGTCCTCGAGCCGCTCGCGCACCGGAGCCGGCAACACGAGATCGTCCCAGCGGAACGGGCAATCCAGGCGCTGCGCGAGGCCCTCGAGGTCGTCGGCCGCGCTCGCGCGCAGTCGCGCCGTGGCCTCGCGCGGATCCTCGGGATCGCTCGCAGCCACGCGCAGGATCTCGCCGGGCAAGGCTTCGAAGCGCAGCGCGAGATCGTCCAGCATCCCGGCCGCCCACGACGCGGCCCTTGGTGCCGCGAGCCACAACTGCCGCCGCTCGGCCGCGTCGGGCTCGGCGAGCGTGATGTCCACATCGCGGAAGCGCTCGTCGGCCGGCAGCGCATCGCCACCGATCACGATTTGCAACGGAAACGGCGGAATCTCGCCGGGCCACGCGGCCGCGGCGTCGCTCGCTGGCCAGCACGGCGCGCAGCGGTCGAGGAAGGCAAGGCGCTGCACGCGCACCGCGCGCTCGTGCATTTCGTCGCCCGGGAGCGTGGCCGGGCGCACGCGCAGGGCGAGCAGGCCGAGCGCGTTCGCGAGGCCCGCGGCGAAAGCCCATGCCGCCGAAGCGTCGGCTCCCGCGAGACGCACGCGTAGCCGCTCGCCTGAGGCAAGTGCCGCCACCAAGCGTCGCGAGCGCGCTGCCAGGTCCCACGACGGCAGCTCAAAGCGCGGCGCGAAGAGCGCAACATGCCCGATCAGCGCGCGGTCGATCTCCGGCTCGCCGTCCAGCCAGGCGACGAGGTGAGGATCGAGCCACAGCGCCGAGGTGCCTTCGACGGAGGGGTGCTCGGCGACGACTCGCCACAGGCGCAGCGGCGATTCGGACGCGAGGCGCACACGCGGCGGGTGTCCGAATGCCTTCGCGATGCGCGCCACAGTGAGCGCGCTGCCGTAGGGATCGGCGCCGCCCAGTTCTCCACGCCACTCCGGCGAATAGGCGGCCGTCCACAGCGCCGCCATCACATCGAGGTCGAAGGGCGCGAGGCCGAACAGGTCCGCGAGCCGAATGAGGCGCGATGACCTCAGCGCCTCGGCCGCTGTGTGCTCGCCGTGCAGACGCGCACGCAGCATGCCTTCCCAATACTCGCGCTCGTTCACGGCGCCACCTCCCACCTGGGCGGCGACTCGGCATTGCGCACCACGATGCGGATCGGCACGAGGCTGCCCGAGGGCGTGCCCAGCGGCAGGCGGAAGAGGATCGTGGTCGTGGCCGCGGGCGGCGCCGAGGGCGTGAAGAAGTTTCCCGCGGGCGGCGGGTTCGTCACGGTGCGCGTGAGCTTGTCGCTGCCGGCGAAGAACAGGAGGTCGCTCGGGCCGATCATATGAGGCTGGAAGCCGTTCACGGTGATGGTCCCTAATCCCGCGACGAACGCGACATTGAGGATGCTGGGCGCGATCACCAGCGTCTCCTGGTTGGAATACGCGTCGAAGTCGCGCGTGCTGCCGTCGGGCAGCTTGCTGCGCATCACCCCGCGCACCATCACGCCGAAGATTCCCGGCAGGATCGCCTGGGCGCCCACGGTGTTGCGCGCGGTGGCCGTGAGTACGCTGCCTGTCGTGCGCACGTTCCAGTTCGCGTCCACCGGGAGCGGATCGGGAAAGTCGCGATGCGTGAGGAGAAGCTGCGTGCGGTCGCCCTTGAGGTCGGTGCCGAACACCTCGAAATCGTCGTTGAACACCACCTCCGCGGGAGAGGCGACCACCTCGCGCGGCGCAAGGTCGCCGGGAACGGTGAACTTGACGCGGTTGCGCGTGCCCTCGATGAACGGCCGGCCAGCGACGAAGGCATGCACGCCGACCACGAGCGTGCGGCTGCTGCGCCGTTTCGTTTCATCGGGCTCGAGCAGTGTCGCGTTCACCTCGTAGTAGGCCGCGAGCCGGAGCGGCTGCGCGCCGCCTTCCCAGAAGTTGGGCGCGTCCTCCGGCGGCTTGGGCTGCAACAGCACGCGTAGGCGGTTGTCGCGGCCGCGCATCGCCGCCGGCATCAGCAGCGTCGGCCCTCCCAGCGCGTCGACGGTCGTCGTGTCGTCGATCATCGCGTAGTCGTGCAAGGTCTTGAGCGCGAGGCCCATCATGAGCTGGTCGGCGAGCGCGCGGTCGCGCGGCTGGGCGGCGTTGCTCTTTGGGCACAGCAGGTAGAAGAGCGACACGCCCATGGGCTTGAAGCGCAGGGGCCGCGGATCGTCCATGGGTCCGTCCGGCGATTTCGTGTGGGCCGCCTCGCGCACGTGGTAGAGGAAGAAGCTCAACGCGTGCGAGCCCGCGGTCACCGCCTCGGGCGGTGCGGGCATCACCGAGATCGGAGTGGCCGCGGGCCAGTCGGGGTACATCGGCAGCCGTTCCCCGAGCAGCGTGAGAAACGTCTTCGTGACGAGGCCCAGGTCAAGGAGCGGCACGCGCCATCCTCAGAGCTGGCCGAGGCCGAAACGCGGTGCGCCAGCTCCGGACGGTACGGCGCCCTCGATCGTGGCCGAGCGTTTCTCGACCACGACGACGCGCCGCGTCTCGACCACGGTTGGCGCCGGGCGTCGCGCTTCGCGCTCGGGCTCGGGCACCCCGCGAAATCGCAACGGCTCCTCCACGCAGATCTCGACGCGGCGCGCGACCGGGATCTCGAGCACGGGGGCCATCGGCGGCTGGAGCCGCTGCTGCGCCTGCGAACGCGGCGGCCCTTCGATCAACGGCACCGCTTTCTCCACGGGAGGCGCGACATCAGGAAGCGGCACGTCATTCGGCGCCCGGTTCGTCTCGGGCACGCGCACGCCGAGGCTGCGCATGAACACGTCGGCGGCCTCGAGCGCCTCTCCCGGCGGCGGTTGGACTTCGGCGGGAATCTCGGATGCCGCAACGCCCACCTGCTCGAAGGCTGGCGGCTCCGAAGGCTTCACTTCGGGTGGCACGAGGATCACCGAAGGCTCTCGCGCCGGCTCCGCGGGCGGCAGAATCTCGGGCAATGGCATGGCGGGCGATGCCCTGCCCTGCTCGATCACCTCGCGCGTGTGCGTGCGCACCTCGATCGTCGTCTGGATCGCCGCGGGCCGGTTCGGCAGCGACACGGGAACGGCCTGCTCCAGCTCCCATGGGCCGGTTTCTTCGAACGGATCGTGCAGCGGCTCGCCCACAGCCGCAGGACGCATTAAGGCACGCCGCACCAGGCGCTCGTAGTAATTCATGGGGAGAGCGGCCGGCGGGCGCGAGCCGCGGCACGGCTGCGCGCATCGGCAGCGATGGATGCCAGCGAGCGCCGCGTGCGCCGCGCGAGCGAGAGGATGTCGCGCAGCGACCAGCCATAACCGTCGGCGAGCAGGTGGATCTCCGCGAGCAACGCGGGCCGCTCGTTGAGGATGCGCTGCAGCAGGAAGGACTGCAGGTCGAAGTGGGTCAGCTGCCGATTGCCGCACTCAGTGCAGCGCGCGTCGAGCTCGAGGTCGACGATGGGTGCGCCGCTCTCCAGCGCCGCGGCCGCGGCCTCGACATCGGCAGGCGCGACGCCACATCGCGCGGCAAGCGCGGTCACCGCATCGCGCGTCCCTTCCGCCACCGCGCCGGTCTCGTCCTCCGCGGTCGGCACCCGGTATGCGATCCCCGCTTCGTTCGCCACGCAGCCGTCGCTTGCGGCATGCCAGCCGGAGGCGGCCGCGGCGAGATGGCGCTGCACCGCCGAGAGCTCGAAGGAGAGGTCGAAGCACTCGCCGCAATGGGCGCAGGCGAGCGTGGAGCGGATGGTGTCGCCCCATAGCTGGCGATGAAGCGCGGCGAGCAGCGCGTCGCGATCGCAGGCCGCGAGGCGCGTGGCCGGGGAAATCGCCGCCGCCTCACTGCGCAGGAGACGCTCCAGCAGCGCGACGGCGGCCCGCGTGTCTACGCCTTCGACCGACATCTCGTCGCGGCCGCTGGGCTCACGCAGCGCCGCCACGGCCGGCGCCGCGTGGGCCAGGTGTCTCAGGGTCACGCGCTCGGTGAACACGTCGGCCTGACTCGCTCACGTCTGCGTCGGCTCAGACACATCAACGTCGCGCTCCCAGCCCTCGTTCTGCAGCACCATGTGCTCGATGGCGACCGCGTGGCCGTTGGCGTCGAGCTCGGGCAGCGCCTGGTACTCCGAGACCCAGCAGCGATAGACCTTGTAGGCCTTGGCGACCATTCCCTGCTCGTTCAGCAGCTGGATGATGATGTCGCGGCGGAAGTTCTTGAGCGAGATCGACATGTCGCCCTGGGTGTTGTAGACGAGGTTCGCCCAGTTCTCGAAGTCCGGGTCGTGCGTTACGCCGCGCTCGAGCGTGATTGGCTCGAACTTCCACAGCGAGGGCGAGTGGTGCGAGGTGCTGGGATCACCGCCCTCGCGGTGGGTGATGACCTCTGTCGAGCGCTTGAGCGCCGAGACCTTGGAGACGCCGGCCACCACGCGCCCCTGCATCCACACCAAGTACTTCATGTTGGGATAGGGATCGACCCGGTACGAGTTGACGGTGAATTGCGCCATGGTCTTCCCCTCAGGTCTGGATTTGGCCCGCGAGCTGCTGCAGGTACAGCACGATGAATTCGCCCGGCTTGCTCGGCGCGTAGCCCACGATCACGTTCACATAGCCGAGCCGCTGGTCGTTGGGCGTGGTCGTCGTCGAGTCGCAGCGCACGAAGTAGGAGTCGCGCGGCGTGAGGCCCTCGAACGCGCCCTGCCGAAACAGGTTGTGCATAAACGCGCCGACGTTGAGGCGGATCTGCGCCCAGAGCCCCTCGTCGTTGGGCTCGAACACCGCCCAGGTGAGGCCGCGGTAACACGACTCGAGGATGTAGTTGCCGAGCCGGCGCACCGACGAATATTTGTATTCGGAGCCGAACGCGTCGTCGCCGTCCATCGTGCGCGCGCCCCACACCACGATGCCGTTGGGAAACAGACGGATTGCATTGACGGCGTGCGGGTTCATGACGCCGTTCTCGCCGTCGGACAGGCGCCGCTGCACGCCGACGATGCCGCGGATGTCGGCCTCGACGCCTGCGGCGGCCTTCCACACGCCGCGCGTGCCGTCGATGCGCGCCATCACGCCCGCGACCGCGCCGCTCGGACCCACCGCGATCTCCTTGCCGCCCTCGCGGATTGTGAGATTGGGAAAGTACACCGCGCTGAACTGTTTCGCGAGCCCGACGCGCAGCGTATTGACGCCGATCGAGACGTCGACGGTCGAGTTGTGGTCGATCCAGTCCGCGGGCGGATCGATGATCAGGAACGCGCGGCGCTTTTCGCAGAAAGTGGACGCCGGTCCCACGAGCGCGCGCGATTCAACGTTGGACATTTCAGCGTCGCGCGGCAGCACCATCAGGTTGAAGAGGTCCACCTCGCGGTCGATGATCGTGTATGCGGCCTGGTACTCGACGGTCGTGGGCTTCATCCCCGGGGTGCCAATGACGCCGATCGAATGGAACGGGCCGGCCGCGCTCGCCGCGAGCGGGTAGTAGCGCACGTTCCGCGTCATCTTCTGGTTGGGCGCGGCGGTCTCGAACACGTTGGCGACCGGCGCGAAGACCGCGCCCACGAGGTTTCCCCCCTCGAGCGTGGTGGTCGCAAGGTCGGCCGCGTCGCCCGTGGGAATCAGGGCGACGCGCGAGCCCCACACCTCACCGCTCCACTGGAAGCCCGGATCGAGCGTGTGCGCGCTGTTGATACCCGCCGCGATGCGCGCGAATTTTTCCCGCACACCGTCCCGGCCATCGTTCTGGTTCGTGGCCGTGCGATCCTGGTACATCCGTGGGTCCACGACTGGCGGAGGCGTGGTCTGCAGTGCCAGTGGCCCCGCGAGGTTGATCGCCACTCCCCCCGCACGTACGGAATTGATCAGTGGTGCGCCTTGTTGCTGCTGCTCGCCGAAGTTGGTGTAGGCGTTCGGAAACGCGCCGAAATCCGAATGGAACACCACTCCGTTGGGCGCGGGCCTGCGGATGCTCGAGCGCGGGATCTCGATGCCGCCCTGTGCGGCACCGAGCATCAACGGGCCGGCGAGGTCCTGCGAGGGCGAGGGCTCGATGTAGACGTCGGCGCCGTTGCCCTGGATGGTGAGGATCTGCGTCGCGAGGTTGGGCTGCGCCGCCGGGCCAGCGGGGCCGGGCTGAAACTGCACGCTCACCGCGGCCCCGGGCGGCAACGTGGCATTGATGATCACCTGCAGCTGCGCCTGCGCGAGCGCAGGCGTTGCCGGCGCGGCCCACGCAGAGAGATCGATCAGCGTCGGCGGACGGCCGCCCACGCTGATGCGGAACTTGTTCTGCGGCGGCTTAGGCAGCGGCGGAGTGAGGATAGCCTGGAGCTGCGCCTGGAAGACAGGGTTGGTGCTCGCGGAGATCGCGAATCCGGAGATGGTGATACCGTTGCCGGCGAGGGCGATGGCCTTGCGCTGATCCACCACCCGGATGAGTTTGGAGGCCAGGTTGACGATGTCCTCGACGTAGCGCGGGTGGTCCTTGTCCATGCTGAGCGCCGCGAAGAATTCCACCTGCGACTTCTGCGGCACGCCGGTGGTGCCCTTGACCCAGCGGAAGACCTCGAGGTTGAAGGTGGCCTCGGGGGCGGCGGTGTTGTAGTTCACGCCGACGCGGATGTCGTTGCCAAACGGCCCCGCGGACAGGGCCGTGACCAGCAGCGTGTTCGCTCCCGCCTCGTCCAGGATCATCACGGAGGCCTGCAGCGCACCGTTGGCGACGCGCATCACGAAGCACTCCGAGCCACCGTTGTCGAAGAACAGCTTCACCTCGCGCGCGAGGTCGCTATTCGCGTACTCGGTCGAGAACGCGCGCTCGAAGTCGGCGAAGCTCAGGCAGCGCACGGGCTTGAACAGCTCCCCTTGTGCGGACCGGCCGATGAACATGCCGATCGAAGTGCTCACGCCAACGATGGTGTGGACACCGCTCGGCAGCTCCTGCACATAGACACCCGGGTAAGTGGCGACGACTGGCATGGCGTGCTCCTACGATGGGATTGCGAATCGCGCTTGCGCGTTCCTCAGTGCGTACTCGGGCTCGACCGACCCGTTGAGCGTGCCGTGCGTCGGCCCGACAGCGGAAACGATGTTCCAGAGCGGCACCTCGCACGACACGAGCCACAGGGACAGGCCCTGCTGGCCCGCGGTGCGCATTTCTTCCGGTGTCGCGAGCGAGAGGAAACCCTGCGCGCCCGCAAAGAACGTGACGAGCCCGTTGGGCCCGATATCGGTGGTCATCCCGATTTCGAGCACGTGGTGCAACACTTCGCTGGTTGTGGCGAGGCTCGTGTACATCTAGTGCAGCGTTCCGTTCATCCCGTCATCGAGATCGAAGCCGGCGGCGAGGCGCCGCAACGTGGACTCGAAAGCACCGTCCACCCGACGGAACCGGATGCGGCCGTCGGCTGCGGGCAACTCCTCGACCAGACCGCGTCGTTTCATCCACGCGAGCGCAGCAGTGACGGTCTCGATCGATCTGGCGTTGGCCGAAAACAGCCACCACCGCAGCATGCCGTCCGGCGTGTCACACGCGAGGGGATTCATGCACCAGTGCTTCGACAATTCGCGTATGACAGCTTTTACAGGCCCATCGAGACCCATCCCGGTATCCGTTCGTGCAACTGGTATTCGCAAGCTCGATGCCAGCGACCTGTGAACGCCAAGTCGTTGTTCCGCAAGCACGCGATCGTGCGTGGTCCGTGTGGTATGGGATGAATTTGTCCATGCCGCCCGGTGCGGAAACGAGCGCAACCGCGGAGCGCGAAGCCATTTGCGACCAGGATCTTTTTGTCCGCGCAATTGCACGCCGATGTCCTGCCTATGCGCGTCGGCACGCGGCATCGATTGGCGGCGAGACGACCGGATTGCGGCACGGCCGTGCCGCGGCTGCAGAACTTCAGGGGCGCGAACGGAACCGTTCGGCGGTGATCTGGTGTTTCCGGATCAGTTCGAAGAAGGCGCGACGATTTTTCTTTGCCGCCTGCGCGGCGTGCGTGACGTTGCCGTCGTGCGCGGCCAGCAGCCGCTCAATGTAGCTGCGTTCGAATTCGTCGACGACGCGCGACTTGGCCGCGCGGAAGGAGTTATCCGCCACTACGTCGCTCGCACCCAGGTCGAAGTCCTCGACGCCCAGCACCCGTCCCTCGCACATCAGCACCGCGCGCTCGATTGTGTGGGCGAGCTCACGCACGTTTCCCGGCCAAGCGTAGCCGTAGAGTCGACGTAACGCCATCGGCGTCAGCCCTTCGATACGGCGTCCGAACTGCCGGGCGAACCTCATGACGAAATGCAGCGCGAGATCGGAGATGTCGTCGAGTCGTTCACGCAGCGGCGGCAGCGTGAGCGCCAGTACGTTCAGGCGGAAGTAGAGATCCCGGCGGAACGCTCCCTTCAGCACGAGGGTTTCCAGGTTTTCGTTGCTTGCCGCGATGATGCGCACGTCGGCATGGTGGACGACGTTCGAGCCGATTCGCCGGAATTCCTTTTCCTCCAGGAACCGCAGCAGCTTGGCCTGTGCGCCGTATGAAATACAGTCGATTTCGTCGAGGAACAGCGTTCCACCCTCGGCTTCGCAAACCAACCCGGGGCGCGCTGCGTGCGCATTCGTGTAGGCGCCGCGTGCGTGTCCGAACAGCTCACTCTCCATGAGCTCCACCGGAATCGCCGCGCAGTTGACCGCCACCCACGGACGCGATGCGCGTGCCGACTGATAGTGAATCGCCTGCGCGCACACCTCCTTGCCCGTGCCCGTTTCCCCCAGAATCAGGACGCCCGCATCGCAGCCCGCGATCGTCGGCAGTTTGGCGATCTGCTTGATGAATGCCGGGCTGTGTCCGATGAAGTCGCGCATTTGCGGGCTCATGGCGTTGAGCACCTGAGGTGCGGCATCGGTCGCGAGCAGCCCTAGCGCGCGTTGCAGGCGGGCCCACAGCTCGCTGCCCGAAACCGGCGCGCCGACAAAATCGTGGGCGCCCGCGCTGAAGAGGGTGGCGATTTGCGCAGCGTCGAAGCCGCTGCCAGCGACCAGGATCGCGCAATCGAGCCGTTCACGGCGCAATTGCGATATACGCTCGACGAGGTCGCGAAGGGCCGTGGGCGATGCTGCGAATACCGCAGCATCCAGTTCAGTTACAGTCGCGCCAACGCTCTCCGGGGTTACGCAGGCCAGCCCGGGCAGCACCGCAAGACACGCATCGAGAGAAGCGACGACGTCCAAGGGTGCGTGCAAGCAAATGATCGCGCAGCGATACTTCGCGATCTCGCACCTTGTTCCTCCGGATACACCATGCGTCTGCATTGGGATTGCGCCTCAGGGGTTTGGCCGCGTATTTGCGCTACTTCTCCCCTTTCACCGTCCCCGTGCTTGGGCTCGGCAAAACCGGCCAATCCCTTCCCGAATAGCGCCTCGCTTCAACGTGTCGACCGTTGGCGCGGCAAGACTAATTGCGGACAAAAGACAACAAACCAGCGGCAACGAGCACGACTGCTGTCTTTAGAGACGCGGTCAGTCTTTCCATTTCCTCCCCCAAGGTTGGAACCATAAGTTGATTCCTAATTGCGTACGGTTGCAACAGTCAGAAATTTCGACGAGTTGCGGAATCGCTCTAGCCAAATTCGTCAATGCTCTTCACTTATCGCAAGAAAGCAATTTATTATTGGACAATCGGATAAGAACCTCCTACTTTCTTTAGTTGATAAGCTGCAATATCCGATTGATGTCCTGCCGCTTGCGCAGCATCCATAACCGGACCGGAAAAATGCCGTGTGGAGAAAATCCGCCACGAAACACCGACAAAGCGCTGCTTGCCCTCCAGAGAGGGCGGCATCAACGCCTCGAATGGCGCGAAAGCGTTTGAATCTTCGGCTCATTCGCCGGCGGCGGGAGAATCGCCGCCGGAGCTCTGGACTGTATGGCGGTGGACGCAGTCTAGAGCGAACCCGTCTCTAAAGCGAAAATCCCTGTTAACAGGGAATTTCTGATCTCAGATCAGGGAATCTCACCTCGTTCGAATATTTGGACACTGCGGCATTGACGCCAGTCCGCGCGCCATAACTCATGCAAGCTATCCCAGATGGCCGACTTGGTACG
>Ga0137396_10000326_pt1 | contig 21487 bp, 17 predicted proteins | sample czc16metaG_FD_108284 | JGI IMG/M metagenome (GOLD analysis project Ga0137396, IMG submission 108284) | Vadose zone soil microbial communities from Angelo Coast Range Reserve, California, USA - czcobulk3.16 metaG | ecosystem: Environmental > Terrestrial > Soil > Vadose zone | place: USA...
CGACGGCGCCCATGCGATCCCGTGAGCGTACGACTAATTGACTGTCTAGAATTTTTTCAATATACTCGATTGGCTCTCAAAAGTCAATCACCGGCTCAATCCCCTCATAGAAATCCATTTCGCGGGCATTCATGCGAGTTCTCATCACCGGCGCAACCGGTTTCATCGGAAGTCATCTTGCCGAGCAGGTTCATCAAAAAGGGTATACGTTGCGGTGTCTGGTGCGGAAGACGTCTAATCTTCGATGGATCGAACACTTACCGGTCGAGTATTGTTACGGTGACCTGTTTGATGAGAATGTCTTGAGGCAGGCGATTGCGGAGGTAGATTACGTTTACCACGTCGCAGGGCTCACAAAGGCCAAAACGCGTGAGGAATACTTCCTCGGCAATCACATTGGGACGAAGAACCTGCTCGATGCAGTGGCAAAGGTAAATCCTAAGCTCAAACGATTCATTCTGGTCAGTTCTCTGGCGGCGGTTGGTCCTTCGCTGAATGGCACTCCGGTGAATGAAGAAACGCCGTATCACCCGATCACGGCATATGGCGAGAGCAAGATGGAGGCGGAAAAGGAATGCCTGAAAATGGTAGGCAGATTACCGATTACTATTGTCCGCCCCCCGGCAGTGTACGGCCCACGAGACAGGGATGTGTTTGAATTCTTTAAGGCGGTGAACAACGGTTTGCAGCCGATGATCGGCCTTAGAACGAAGACCGTGAGCCTTGTATATGTATCCGATTTGGTTGACGGCATCATCCTCGCCGGCGAACATCAGGCAGGTGTTGGAAAGGCTTACTTCATTTCAAGCGAACGCTATTACGGCTGGAAGGAGGTCGGGGACGTAACCTCGCGTATCATGCAAGAGAAGGCTATCCGGCTCAAGATACCGGTCGTGGTCGTGTATACAATCGCCGCTGTTTCCGAGCTGTTCTCTATGATGACCGGTAAGGCAGTGCTTCTCAATATGGAGAAAGCCCGGGATATCGTGCAGGATGCGTGGACATGTGACATTTCCAAGGCAAAAAGTGAGCTGGGTTTCCGCGAAACATACAGTTTGGAGGATGGGATCCGGAGAACCGTTGGGTGGTATCGAGAGCAGGGTTGGCTTAAATAGGATCAGTCCCCTCCTAAGCCCGACTCAGACCGGACTCTGGATGGCCTAAATCTCAAAGTGACATTCCGACAGTTTGACTTACCTTGGGTATTTCCGTATATTATAGACCGAAACAGCGGAGGCATCAGTTCTTTAGAAGATCGCGGGGTGGAGCAATTGGTAGCTCGTTGGGCTCATAACCCAAAGGCTGAAGGTTCAAGTCCTTCCCCCGCTACAATAATGACAGAAGATTCCGACGGTTCTAAGAAACCCATCAAATTGCGGGTCACCGTCGGAATTCTCTTTATGTAGCCGACGGCTGTCAGTCGGATCCGATCGATTATGATCTGCCCCACAAATTGCCGGATCAACTGTTTCCGCTCAAAGAAATTCCCTCCCTGTAACGCTGTCTCGAGATTCTTCAACTCCTGGTCACTCTGCTTTTATACAGCGGCCGCATACGCATGATGCCCAGCGTCAACATACTGTCGGAAGACATGATTGAATACGACTTCGACTTTGTCTTCAACCTCCGGCGGGGTGTAACTTTCTGTCGGCAAACCGGTTTGTTCATTCCATAGAAAATCATGAATGAACGTTTTCACGGCTGCGCGCGTGGTATCTTTTTCTCGCCAATCGTGTACCTTCAGTTGTTCTCCTTTCAGCCGTTCCAGTAATTCCTTTGCAGCCGATTTGAGCTTGTTTCGGTCTCTCGACTTCAGGTTCGGTTTCTCTAAGAGATCGAACAACGCTAGCGTCTCCTCGTCTAATCCTTCACGAATGGCACGCTTTTCTTCTCTATCCAGCTGCTCTACAAATTTCAAGAGCGCTGCAAACGTTTCTTCAATTGTAACGCGGTCCTTCTCCTGATTATAACCAACAATAATTTCTTGATACCTACGATACAGATTCGTACGTAACGGATTCCGTGCGATCATCGCCTTAAGCCGTTTCTCAATTTGTTCTTTCAGGCAGAAGGTTGTTGTATTTTTCTTAGGAGACTTCTTGAACTCTTCCTTCAGCCGTTGGAAGTCAATCTTACTAATGTCGTAGATTCTGTCCTGTGTCTCTGCAATAACTTTCGGCATAATAGCATCATCAACGATTGCCTGTAATTCCTTGATAATGCCGGTGATGTCAGCAGTTTCTCTGTCATCCTGAAGTTTCTTATAAATGATATCAATCGCACCATACTTGTTTCGATACTCATTCACTCTCATGATTGTAAGGCAGGATTTAAACTTCCTGAAGACTTCCCGAGCCAATATCTCGAATCGCTTACGTGTCTCCTCGCTTTGGTTCACAACTTCTTTTGCTCTGTTGATTGCATGGATGCGATCGTATCCTTTGCTTTCAACTACATCATCAAGGTCAAAGTCTCTCTGGTTCAGGAATGCTTCTATTTCCTCAACTGCTTCTTCCAGCTCTTCCATCAGGTCTTCTTCGGGTTTAACAGGATCAACAACAAGCCCACCTCCTCCCGTAGTGGAACGGGTGGCGAACGTGGCTAACGCTTCTCGAAGATTCTTCAAAATACCGCAGTAGTCTACAAACAAGCCGTTATTCTTTCCTTCGTAGACGCGATTCGCTCTAGCTATTGCCTGCATGAGAGTATGCGCCTTAAGCGGTTTGTCGAGATACAGCGTGGAAAGCGACGGAACATCGAATCCTGTCATCCACATCGCGCAGACTATGACCACGCGGAAGCGATGGTCCGGATCTTTAAAGGCAAGATCCATATCAATGCGTTTTCCATCGGATGTTTCGTAACCGTTCTTTATCTTGGTACGATGCGGAATGATATCCAATCCCCACTTACGGAAAAGATCCACTTCGCCTTGTTCTTCGCTTATCACAACAGCGATTTCGGTTTCTTTGAGCCATTGAAGTTGTCTTTTTAGATATATTTCTTCCTGTTCGTCCGCCGCTTTTGATTGCCTCGACTCGAGTTCACGCACTCGCTCTTGCCAGTAGCGTTGAATCAAATTATACATTCGTACCGTGGTGATTTTGTCGATACAAACCAACATAGCTTTTCCAGTTTCCCAGCGCTGCGTGTAATGAGAGACAAAATCCTGAGCAATAGCATCAAGCCGTTTTTCTGCCGTGAATACGTGATAGTCTCTTCCAAGGTCTCGTTCCAATGCTGCTTGTTGATCCGGACTAAATTCGAGATTCTCAAGCTTTTGAGCGATCCGCTCGTTGATGTCCATCATCGTTAAGTGTAGCTTTTCACCTCGGCTATCATAGTAGAGCGGGACTGTCGCCTTATCATCTACGGCACGCTGAAAGTCGTAAGTTGAAACATAGTCACCAAATATTCGCATGGTGATCTCATCATCTTTGAAAAGCGGTGTCCCTGTGAACCCAATGTAGCTTGCCTTTGGCAGCGCGATGCGCATGTTGAGCGCTAACTTGCCATATTGCGTACGATGTGCCTCATCGGAGATGACGATGATGTCGTCCCTTGCCGAATACGGTTCCTCCGGATCAACGTTCTGATTGAATTTATGGATCATCGAAAAAACATAGGGTAGATCCTGCTGAAGAAGTTCTTTGAGATTGTCACCAGAACCCGCACGGCACTTCAGCGTATCGTTATCAACAATACCACAGCCGGCGAAGGTCTTGTAAATCTGAGCGTCCAAGTCTTCTCGATCGGTTAAGACCAGGAATGTAAAGTTTCCTTGCAACTTGCGATGGACTTTTTGCGAAAAGAAGACCATCGAATAGGATTTTCCGGCGCCCTGCGTGTGCCAAAAGACGCCTAATTTCCCTTTACGTTCCTTGCTTTCACGGACAGCCTGAATTGCTCTGTTGACACCTAGGAACTGGTGATTGCGACCAAGAACCTTTACAAGCTTTCCTGTGCTGTCATCGAAGACGATGAAATTCTCAAAGATATCCATGAAGTTCTCTTTCGAACACATCCCTTTGAGCAACGTCTCCATATCGACGACACCAGGATCCTCTTCTGCAAAGCGCTTCCATTCGTGGAAGTGTTCGTATTTGGCGGTGAACGATCCCACTTTCGCCTCGCTGCCGTTACTTAAGACCACAATGGCATTATGATGGAAAATATTCGGGATTGTGTCTTTGTAGTCGCTAAGGTTCTCATTGTAGGCACGGCGTATATCTTTGTGAATGTTTTTGAGTTCGAAGAAGAGCAGGGGAATTCCATTGACAAAACCGAGAATATCAGGGCGCCGGCGATAAAGGGGGCCCTGAACCCACAACTCACGAACGACCATGAAATGATTATTCGAATAATCTGAGAAGTCGAACACACTCAGCTTCTGCTTTTCTACAATACCGCGATGGTTGCGGAACGAGACGAGTACGCCGTCCTTAAACAACTCATACTTCTCTTTGTTAGTTTGAAGCGTAGATTTTGCAACGCTTGTTTCGACAATTTGCTTGATGGCAGAATCGTAGGCTTCACTTGGAAGATCGGGATTGAGTTTTTCGAGTGTCAGACGGAGATAACGAATTAGTACAATTTCCCGCTCTGTTGTTCTTCCGAGAGTGCCATCAGGACCTAACATCTCGTCGTTGTAGGCGTAGACGGATTCCCAGCCCATCTTGTCATGGAGATAGGCAGCAGTAGTTTGTTGGACAAGGCGATCTTCAGTGTAGTCTGTGACCATCCGTCATGATTCATTGTTAATATGTAAGTCGTAAGATTTGATGACGAGTTCATACCTATCTGCAGGAGCTCTACTCACGTATATATCTTTGACATCTTCGATCGCCTCTGGGTAATTCAAGGGATCTTGCAGGACAAACAGCACATACTTTGCAGTGTTTTCTAAATAGAGTCTGTAGAGGTAGTATTTCTCTCCAAATGTTCTAGCCGCATTCAATTCATTACCCTTTAAGCTGATAGGAGTGTTCTCGTGAGACCTACCCTTGACTTCAATAAACCTTGCTACGAGAGATAGATCTCTTTCACCAGTTATCTCGGTATTAACGAAGGCTTCCTGATTTTCCATTGAAGCAAAAGACAGGATATCACAGCGAGGGCCTCGATATCCGGTAACACGTGAAACCGGGTAGGGGATACGTGATTCGAGTCGCTCAAACTCTGACGCTCGCTTTTCACATATATCTGGGTCGATTACTCGAGTAAGTGCTGTTCTTGAGCCTCCAGTTTGTTTACCAGTATAGGTGCGACTAACCACTTCACGTCTTCTAGGTGCAGGTTCAGGCAAGTAGTCCGTTTGTGTGACAGAGATTTCCCCTTTTCCTGAATCCGTAATTGTAGGTTGAGTAGGCAAAGATCGACTACCCGTATGTGTGGAACCTAAAAGGGGTTCAGAGCCCTTTTCTTGCGTTTGTGGTTCTGGAATCTCCATAGGAAATTCTTGAACTGCTTTCTGGAATTGGGACTGCATCTCCTCAAAACCTGGGATTTCACTCTCACCGAGTATGCGCTTAAGTAAATTTTCCCTTTCATGCTCAGAGCAACGAACCAATCGAGCAAATTCACTACCCTGTGCCAAGTTGAGGAGGCTTGCAACTACAGAACCGATTGTGTCAGCGAGCAAATCAGATTCAAGTGACGGTGATTTTGAATCAGCATAAAGTATAAATGCCCGATATTCTTCGATTACCCACTGCAAGTGTGCATCGAATGAAGTCGAGAAATGAATATCATCGTACTGGATCTCAACCTCAATCGTTGAATAGAGAATTATTTCCAGAGTTTGAAGCGCTTTTATGTCGGACGTTTGCTTAGACCGTACGTTCCTTAGATAGTAGAGGTATGGTTTAACACGTTCGAATTGTATCTGGATGTCTCTTGCTTCGGGTAGTTCTACTGCGCGGAGAATCTTTTGCTTTATTTTTTTTCGATCAATCGGTTCGACCCCAAAGAGACGACGGACTTTGTTCGATCCGACACGTTTTGGCAGATCAACAATGGTTAGATGTTGACACAAAAGTTCTGGAAAGTCTTCTGAGTCAGCATGCAGGAGTTGGCGAACGGGGTAATACTTCTCTCCGTCCGGACCTCTACCCCACATCATGGCTGATTGAAGAAATGAATGCGGCACTTCCGGCCATCTTATTGCATCGGTATCTATGCCACTCAACAAATTCCCGTATAAATACTTTGCATGTTTACCTGTCGGATCTATGTTGGGCATTTCTGCAATAATCTCATAGACTTCTTCAGGATCCAGATGATAGATGTCTGGACTTACGCCTGCATTTTCATAAGCGTTACGCTTTAATCGAGCATTGACCCGGTAGATGCCGAAAAGTTCATGTTCAAAGTCGGCCGGAGGAGGAAGAAGCTTTTCTAATCCGCGCTCGCCTAACATACACCGACGAGGCTCAACAACTTCTCCATTTCTAACGGGAAGCCATGGAGTGTGCTGTATTTTCCATTTGATGTATGATGGGATGGCCATTGAAAATCTGAATACATTAGAACTCCGATAGGGATGATCCCATAACTCACCGTTTTCATTCTCCAATACAGACCACGTCATTACTCGATTGTCTAATGCGAGCCAGGTAATTACTCCCGCCGGGTTGGACTTTAGAATATCGTCAAGAGCATCGATTGTCTTTACGTTTTGCAAGAAGGGTCGGTAAAAATCAGCTCTCTTTGTTCTCAGATGTTTCTCATTTTTCATCGGATAGGGAACATTATCAAGTACGTAGTCAAGGAAGTCTGCCCCCATTTGCTCAATTCTCATTTCTCGAGGCCATGAAGCAACACCAAGCCATTTTAGAAAAGCGATGCTGCGGGTTGATTTTCCATCCAATCCAAGATACTCTGGTGAGGCTACTAGTAGTTCAGGACGCTTTACATAGAGCGAGGACAAAAACCGACCATTGTCACCATATTGCTCACTGAAATAAAGGCGCCTCGCATCTGAATAGCTGCCAGTGATTGTGGGAAGAGGCACCCCCGTCGTCTCTGTTAGTTTCGGAGGTTCACTGTCCTCGGGAAAGAGAAGGTATAATGCTATCAGCATCTCCTGATTGTATTTGTCCCGATAGTCGGGTTCGGCTTCCATTTGTTGGCGAGCATCTACAGCGATAGCGGAAGCTATGTTAGAAAGCGCATACTCTTGAACACCATAGGCATCAAGTTTTTGACGCAAATCCCGGCGCTCAGTTACTCCCAACTTCGGAGCGAGCTTTTCCCGCAAGGTATCGTCAAGAAAGTGAAGTTTCAACCAAATCGGTTTTTCATAAACCTTCTGCCCCTTTTCAGGTGAAAAGTAAATGCGCTCCTCTGGTGGAATCACAGTTCCTGTCCCATCAATGAGAAGGCGTGGCGCGGGATTGCGTGGGGTAAGAATTTCCTTGATTAGGCCAACAATAACGATAACACGTTCATCAATTGACGCAAATCTTACTGCGTTTAATCGTTCACGCAATTCATCACTAGAAAGATTCACTACCCCTAGATCGTCGATAAGGACTCGTAAGGGACCCGAGGAAAGTGGTAAACATACGTCAGCAAAACCTTGTTTCGGTAGCCAACTGAGATTTCTTGCTTCAATTCTAACGGCTGTCGTCGGGGTTATGAATTCACCGTGAATTGTCGGAATGATTTTTTTATGGCTGAGTGCCAAAAGGAGACTCTTGCTGAATCCTGCGCGCTGGAGAACTACGTCGAAATCTCTTGTGCGAGCCGCTGTTTCCGCCTTGACCCATGGGTTTGCTCTCACGTCTCGTGATTCTGCAACGCAAGCAAGGAGTTCTGCGATTCTTTCGAAAATAAAGAGGTTAGGTTGTCCCTCTTGGGGATATTTGCGACTTGAATCAAGCTCAAATGTGGCATGGCAAACAACTGGAAATGGGAACGTAACATTCGTTGGAAAGAATGAAAAGATTGTTTCCGACTGCCGAGAGGTGCTACCTATCGGCGCCGCAATGACAACTTCGTAATCCCCAGCTTTCGCTTCAGTCAAATACTTTTCAGGTATGTTGCTTTTTTCACGATAAGTTTCGTATTCTAGAGTAGATGTAATCTGCCCATTGCTTTTGATTAGTATTGATTGGGTTCGATCACCAGAAACTTCCCATGTTTCTTCAGTCTTACCGGGAAGAGCCAAAGTGATTTGCTGAATGTTCTCAGTAAACAAGAGGATCTCCGGACGGAGTTCAAGCATTTCGCGCTGTGCCATCTCAAGAAAGGAAGACCTATCAAATGGCATGCCGATGACCGTATCAAACTGTTTCGAGAGCTCGTCGCATCTCTTGTAGATGAAATGGTCAGCAGAAGAACCTTCAGAAAAAATATTATCGGAACCATTAAGGAGTTCCGGAAAAGGTAACGTTGGTAGCGCAGTGTCATTTGAGTCTTTTTCTTCAATGGCAATTAACCTTCTTAATTCGGGGACATCGCTTACAAGTTGACCCAATATTCTTCTCAGCTTTAGTTTGCTATACGTCATTCGGAGGGCTCCACTGAGGACAAAAGGCTTGGTACTCCAATTCAAGACAGCCCTAAATCCCAGTCCCTTCTGTCCAATAAGTTTGGCCTTTCTATTCAGCTTTGGGCTTAAGTCTGTTATCCGGAATGAGTTGACCCCTCCAGTTGTGAAGTGCTCTCCCATATTAGCAACAACCAGTCCTTCCGGATGGAGTTCAATCCGAACTGAACCTCCGACAGCTTTTTCTGCCGCAGCATCGTTGGCGTTTTGCAGCAGTTCAAGAATCTCTCGTCCCTGGTAATCTCGTGAGATTTGATTTTCCCTTCGATAGTCGGCAATCATCCGATCGGGGTCTTCTTTGTACACGCGTAATGTTCGGGCCTCCTGTTCGGCTATCCAGGCCGCCCATTCTTCACGAGACTGCAGGATTCTATCTTCTGTGTTTTGATTCATCTATTTCACATTTCTATATCGTGGCTTATCAGAACTTCAGCCACAGCCGTCATGATTAAATAGTTGGGGGTTGCAGAAATCAATCCATTCAGCCTGGATAACGTCACCAAAAGTTTTATCACCTTCAGTAATACTGACGGAGGGTTTAATTTGAGCAAGTAGTTTTGCCTCTTGTTTTCCATTGGGTTCTTTTGTGAAAATTATGCAATCATCCGTACTAAACCCTCCATATTTCCCTTGAAGCTTTATTTTCTTGATCGGCCATGAAGGCAGACAGGGTGAAACCCCGCCGGATAGCATGAGTACCGTAAACATGGCTTGGATGCGGGTTTCGAAGTTTCTCCCGCCCCCACCAGTTGAAAAAGGGTTACTTAAGTGCTTTTCTTCAAGCATGGTCTGAAAATTATACCTCCACCTCGCCGCTCATCAGCTTCGGTAACAAGAGATCCCGGGCTTGGCGGAGCTTTTCGTTCATTGTCTTTAATTTGAATAATTGACCATACAAAGGTGAAACAGCCTCTTCAAATTCATTCAACAGGAGCTTAGTTGGCAAAAAGATTGATAGACTGTATGCATATTCTCGATTCAATCCAGGAACAGCACCGTGACTGCTTTGAAAGTTTTGATGCTGTAAGTTCTGAAAGATAAAGTAACCGCTTTGAGTAGTATCGATGTAATACACGGTGTCGATGGGAAAGAAATCTGTATCTGACCAAAAGACCGTTCCAGCGTTTCCCTTTCTGCCGACGATTATTCCCGGTCCCTTGACAAGGAATCGATCATGTGTTCCTATGACTCCACTTGAACCATAAACCGGATATGGACCTTCAATCCTGTCTGGCTCTTTCAGGGACTTTCCATACTTAAGCTCTATGACTTCTCCGAGCTTCTTCTTCTCCCATCCTTCTGGCACACCATCGATGATGCGTATGTGCTCATAACCGGGGAAGCGGAGACGGACAAACCACTCTTTGTACAGCAGCCCTGCGGATTCTTCCAATAGCTTGATCCGCCGGAGATTGTTCTCAATGAGATCGTCGTAGGCGGAGAGGATGGAAGCGATGCGATGTTGAATCTGGATCGGCGGAATAGGGAATAGAAGCTGTTTCAACCTTCCACCATTCAATTCTTTATAAGTAGATCCGCTAGACTGAGATTCTAAAAAACTTCTATTCTGTTTGAGCAGATAGTAAATGAACTCATTGCTTGCGGTCTCTGGTTTGGGAATGAGACTTTTGAATCCCTGATTCGTACATAATGGATTTTCAGCAATTGCGACATAACCCACAGGGGCACGAGTACTAAGCAATACTGCGCCTGTCGGCAACATTTGTGCAGAAGATTTTCTAAGCCCTTCTTCAGTGATATATCTTTCACCACGTTCAATAAATCTTGCTTCATACCCAGATAGATCTTTGGGAGTGATCCATGGAATATCTCCGTCCCAAAGTGAAGCGTTGGATGTTGATGGTGTTCCTCCACCAACCACATCTGCAAAATCTTCAACTTTTAGTTTATTCCACTTCATATCCCCAGTTCCTCAAAATTCGCTTGGATTGTCTTTGACAGCTCTAACGCTTCATCATTCAGACCTGCAAGCTCAACGTGTATATCTCGCAGAGTTTCTTCAAAATCGAAGTCGTCATCGTCGTCAGTCGGTGCAACGCCAACGTATCGGCCGGGGGTTAAGCTCCAGTCGTTCTTTTCAACTGTCTTTCGGTCAATGAGTTTTACCAATCCTTCAACATCCTGTAACTTTGCACCGGGAAATTTTGCTTGCAGCCAGTGAATCTGCTTATGGAAATAAACTGCCTGTTTGAGCGGTTGCAGGGCAACATGGAGGAGCGTCGTCTCAGCACCATCTGAACGTGGCATCGCGAATTGCTTTGATAGCTTTCCGATTTCCTTCCTCTCTGCATTTTGAGCAGATGCTTCGCCGTTCATCGCGAGGGTTTTCACCTGGTCCGCAAGACGAATAACCAACTTTGCCAATAGCTGCACCTGTTTCATCAAACCTTTGAGCTTTTCAACAATGGGATCGAAAGCTTCGCGGGCTTTCAACTGCTTGGCGTTGGTTTCGGGGAGTGTGTTACTCTGGGAGTTTAGGAACGTGTTAATACCATCGAGTAGTTTATCACGGTCTTTCTGGTATAATTTAATGGTGTCTTTAATCTCCTTTATTATCTCATTCCCCAGACTGAAGTCTGGGACTTGGGCCACACCGACCATTTTGGAAAATGTTTCAAAACTATCCGGGAGTTTGCGCAAACCCTCGTCAAATGCTTTCAGGGTGTTGGGAATCTGTGCACATTCTCTGCACACTTCGGAGAAATAGTCCTGTATGAGTTTCAGATACTTTTCAGTTTGCCCACGGTAGAGCCAAACGATGGCGGCAATATTGTTAAGCTGTTCCGGTGAGAAGTCGTAAATCTTGCGTGTCACTTTTCGGTTAATGTTACGGCAGTCCAGCATCAAGACTTTGTCACTCATTCCCTTTGGTTTTGCTTTATCGAAGAACCAAAGCTCACAAGGCACGGAGCGCGTGTAGAAAAAGTTTGAGCGAATGGAAATCATCGCATCTACATGTCCGGTCTCAATCATTTTCTTCCGAACTGTCATCTCGCCATGTCCAGCGCTTGATGCTTGTGACGACATTACGAAACCGGCACGTCCTTTTGGATTGAGGTAGCTATAGAAGTAGGAAATCCACAGGTAGTTGCCGTTTGAGACGGTGCCTTTGTTGTTAACGCCCGGCAGACCGAAAGGCAATCGTGGATCGCTCTTAATCTTCTCAGCATCAACGCCATCCACATTGAATGGAGGATTCGTCATGACGAAATCAGCTTTCCCGAGCATCTCGTGCTGGTCCTCGTAAAACGTGTTACCCTTTATGATGTTGCCTTCAAGACCGTGAACTGCGAGGTTCATCTTGGCTATTCTAATGGTCGTTTCGTTTTTCTCCTGACCATAGAAGGTAACCATCTTCTGCACTTCCTTTTCGAGTGATTCAAGGAAATGACTGGTTTGAACGAACATACCGCCTGAGCCACTTGCGGGATCAAACACGATCCCGTGGTCGGGTTCAATAACGTTGACGATCGTTTGAACAATGGATGGCGGAGTGAAAAATTCGCCGTTGTCGTGCGCACCCTGCATAGCAAACTTCATCAGGAAGTACTCGTAGATTCTCCCAAATACATCGCCGGCGGCTTTCTTCAGAACCTCATCGTTGAAAATCCTGAGAAGTGAACGCAACAGGTCGTTCCCGAATGCTTCATAATCTTTTGGCAGTATACCGGTCAGGCTTTCATAATCCTCTTCAATCAGTTCCATGGAATGGTTCAGTGATTTGCCAGTGTTTATTTCTCCACGAAGACTGACGAGGTATTCAAATTGTGATTCTTCCCGCAGGAAGATTGATCTTCGTTTGGTGAAGTCATCTTTGGTAGACAGGCGTTTTGCACCGCTTCTGGCTGGCAGAGATTGTTCGACTTCTTTTGCTACAAGAGAGTATCTGTTGTATGCCTGCCGAAGAAAGAGGATTCCGAGTACAGGCATGAAATACTCGTTAGAGCCGAGACCGGAGTTTGCCCTAAGCTGGTCTGCAGCTTCCCAGAGTCTTTTTTCTAGAGCTTCAATGTTTTGCATAGACATGAGTTCTACTTTTGCGGTTGATCCTGAAATCCGAGATAGAGTTGGTTTAACAACGACATCGTTTGTTCAAATTTTCCTTGCATATCGAATTCACCTTTCAGCATATCTAGGGCAAGCCGGTTCTCTGACGCGATATCGTTCTCCTTCGTCAGAATATCATTCAGATGTGTGCGAGTCTCAGCACTCGCAATCTTTGCCATATCTCTGCCCAGTAACCGAGGGCTCGCTAATCCGTAATCGAAATCCCGGCTTTCCATAAGATCCTTGTCCTGATCGTGAAGGCGGGAATCATTCCCTGCATCAATGTAGTTTTCCATCAAAAATAATATGTCCTTTGCATCCTTGCTTCTCTCGGGATACTTCTCGTGCCACGCCATCAGCTTGAGAATAGCGAGCCCGGGTGGCGTACAAACTTTGATATCGAGATCAGGATTCTTCTTCAATCGTACGGTGATGGAATAGTCGAATGCTTCCGCGAAGCCGATAGTCGACATGATGAAGCCATCATCCAAGGGCCATTGGATCGAGCCGGGAGGTTTTTCAAGACCACCAAATGGGACTATGTCAAGAATTGTTGTCCCTTTAAAGATGAATCGTTGCTTCATTCTTTTGTCTTGTCTGAATGAATCTAATGAGAGCATTTTTGAGACAAGCGTTTGGACTTCGTCCCAACTCTGAACCCTAATTGCAAAGTCTACGTCTAGCGTTGCTCGTCTCGTGGGAATATCAAACATCCCGGAAAAGAAAATATCGCGCGCACTTGCACCCACGACGAAATATGGGATTGCTAATTCCCTCGTGATCGCATTGACGGATTCGATTACCTCGACAAGCGACTGATCAATTTTCACTGATATGTTTTTCGAGATATTCATCATATATCAATTTTGCCGTTTCGATATTTCTGGTATCGGCTGTTGCGAGCAAGTCGGCGTACACGAGCAGTGGCGGTACAATATCTTTATCAACTCCGCCATTCTCAAATTTCCAGAACCGCTCACGCAACTCGATGGCACCTTTTTCATCCTTTCTGAGTTTTAGGGTGAGGACAAGGTCGTTGAAAGGCTTGCGGGTGTATAGCGTAATGAGTTCAGGCTTTAGGTACTGTGTCATTTTGTTTGCAGCTACTTCGCCTCCCCATTGTGCACCGAAGGGACGGAGATCAATTTCTTGCCAGAACGTTGGCCTGTTAGCAGTATACCGGCCGATGAGCTTTTTCTGTCGGAGTCTCTCAGCGTATGTTGTCGTCCATTTATCGAGAAGTTCTTTCTTCCTCTTCAGCTTTCTTTTTTCAGCAGGATATTCAATCAAGAACCCTTGTTTGGTGAGATCCTTCATCACCCCCGCCACGGTTCCTAGAGCTACATTTGCCGCTTCTGCTATCTCACGATATGTTGCGTCCTCGAGTTCTCGCTTGCACAGCAATGCAAAGACTACATGCAAGGCTGCCCTACCAAGTATGCCTTCATCACCTACCCTTTCAAGCAACTGGGGTCGTTTGTTCCCATGGATAACGATAAGTATCGGAGGTTCATGGATGTATGCATTGCCAACTGTGTCGATGAACTGTATATGGAGCTCCCTCATCTTAATTGCAAGGTGGGTCGGAACATAGCGCGTCACCAACAGCCATTTTTCGTCTTGGTCATTAAATTTATGAACGAGCCTACCAATGGTTGTTTCAGTGACATTGGGTTTGATCTCAACAAAGTAGCTGATTGTAGGACCGTGTGCTCTTAGGTCGATGAGAGCATCAGGTCGTTTGTCGGTATCAGTCAACTTCTCAATGCGCTTTTCCAACTGGAAACCCGTCTCCTGTTGAAAAGCGGCGGTTGCCTCCTCAAGTATCCCAAGCTCCCTCTTTTCGGTGATATTTGCCATTATGTTCATTGCTCATCCCCGTTCAATTTTTATGAACATATTCAATATTTGAACAAAAGTCAATGTCTCTTTGAACAATGCACGATTTTCACTCAAAATGAGCAGAAAAAATGATGAAAGTGACAAATACTCGATGCTACAGAGGAAAGGGGTATGGTAGAGGTAGTCGCAGCGATGGAAGAGAATGATGGGACATGCGGAAAACTCTTATATATCGAACTACGGGCTGAGATATTTGAAGAGGCAGCAAAATAAGAGATATGATACGAGTGCTCCTGGGAACGAAATCCTAAATCCCGATTGGGGCAAATCAGGTTGGGAATTGTTATTAATAGTTGAATCACCTCGGAACCATTACTACTACAATCGGAGACTTGCGCTCTCCTTCTATCGTTTATTTCTTCTACAATTCCCAGTAACATCCTGGAAAAACTTCTCTAAGTCCGTACCGTTAATATCTTCCAGCGGCATCAGATGTGCTATCTTTCTATTATTCCGTCGAACGTCAATTCTTATTTGTTCCTCTAGCTTCTTAGAGGGGTCAATCGCACTGACGTCTGCAGGAATTTGTCCAGTGAAAACCTGACGTAATACTACTAAGGAGAAATAATTTTCAATAGAATATCTAATCAGCCGGTGGACTGGTATACTCAGATCTATGCAATTGCGCTCGAGATGGAGACAATGCGAAATGCAATTGTCTCAGATTTGAACAGGAGCAATCAGCATGACGCCGTTGCCCCTTTCTCATGGGCAACCGGTGGGCGACACTGGGGATATAGGAAGGGAAGATAAGGAGAGGTCTCCAGACGTATCTGAGCGGCTGATGGCTTCTCACATTTAGATTGAATAGATTAAGACTTTGAAAAACCAAAAGGAAGATTGTTATGAGCACCAAAGTAATTCTTCTGGGGGTCTTTGTCGTCATGTTAGGGCTTTGCCTTCTGCGAGTGTTCTCTTATCTGACGACGTCAGACTTGATTCTATCATTCACCGCATTGATTCTCCTCTGGTACACGAATGAAACGCACCTTCAGCGTGTTCAGACAAGTCAGCAAAACGATCTGATGGCAAAACAATTGGAGATCATGCGCGACAGCTTCATTTTGGACCAAGCCAAATTGCGAAGCTCTCTTGAACCGATTTTGAGTTATGACGGCGGAATGTCAGGAGCGATCGAAACCATCCACGTGGTCAATCGTGGTACGACAATGCGAGATGTCACGATTGTTGGGGATGAAAATGTCTCAAACGCCAGAATGGACCCATATAATTTTGTTGGGCCAAGCGATAGAGTCAAAATACTACTCACCTGGGGGACTCTTCCCGGTGAGGGCATCTGCAACTTCATCGTTGAATATTCTAACATATTAGGTGGACGAGGGAGCAAGCACTATAGGTTCAATCGAAATCTCGATCCGTCAGCGAGGCTAGTCGAGAGGCCGACGACTGGTTAGGTGTTGACGTCCTTCAGAGCGGCTGCTTCAATAAGCTTCCCCATGAATTGGTTCCTCCAGCAGTCATTGTTGGGCAAATAGTCTCTAGGGTCTCATTGAAATCGACCAAAATAAAGCTTGTGGGACCTATCTCCAGAAGTGTTCTGCAAAATCGGCCTTAACCGGATCGGTGCAGAACGAACACTTTGGATTCGTTGTGACCAGCTGCCGAAGCGCCAACACGGGAGAAAACCAAGGACTCATCCTGAAATGATTGAAGCTCTGAAGCCCACTTTGAATTCTTCGAACAAATTCGATTGCCAAGAGTGCTCCGGCAAGAACCGAGACGAAGGCAAAAGGAGCCAGAACCTGAGCATCGTCCTTGCCGATAATTGAGCCTTTCCCACAAAGCTCCTTAAAAAGTGAGTCGTAGGACTGCCCTGTAAGATCGGCCGACTTGTATTCGGAGTATTTTTCTGAAATGCGAGCGGCGGCATCCGATGATATAACAAGCTCCTCAATGTCCGAGACGGTGACACCCAGAGCATTCGCCACGTGGCGTTCGTGCGCCTTCTCCACAGCATCAAGATAGTAAGCACACTCGAGGCATGCTGATCCATCAAGTGGACGCTTGTTGAAGTGAAGAAAAACTTCCCGTATATCGGTCGTGGAGGCATCGTACACCTCCCGTGGAATCTCTGAATTCAGGCTTCTTCGCGCACGGCGGCTGTCCACCGCAACGATTAATCGCTCCAGCCATTTCCCTCCCGCCGCTTTCTCGGGTACCATAGAAAGAATTCCCTGATACGAGTGGATGCGAAGTCTTGCAAAACGCGGCTGAGCTACCTGCGCAAGGATAGCCGCCTTATTCTCCCCGACGTGTGAGTCATTGAACCAGAGACACCGGTTTAGATTTCCACCGCTTACCTGGTCGCCATCGCAGATAAGGATTTCCCCCGCGACATCAAAGGTCTGAAGAGCATAAAGGAAAGCATTGCCAATTGCCCCGGCTCCTGCCAGATAGGCCTTACGAATGGTAATTGCTTTTATCAGGAACGTCCAATCTGGGAATAGCTGAGTAAAATCAAGACTAATATCCGTTGGAAAGGGAAGCACGATGTTAGAAGCGCCGAGAAGTCGTCTCATCGTGAATGCGGCCACGTAACAAGCGATCACAATCTGGAAGGCAGCATGCAAATCATATTTACCCGATGGTCCGACTGGTCTTGCATCTGAGATTATTACTTTCCCGAGCCCGCCAAAATGAGCGAAGACATGAAGAGTTTGGCTAATCTCAGCCGAGTTGCCGAAGACAATTTCTACCGATGGATTTCCCGCAACTTCCGTTTTGACATTCAAGAATGTCCTTGATAGGATCTTTTGCGAATAATGGACAAGTCGTCCGATCGCAGGATCACTCTTGTCATAGGTTAAGAGTATTTCATCAGATAGAAGTTCTTCCGCTTCTTCTCCGCCGAGGCCAAGAATGTTCGTCAAACTCAATTTATTCTCGTCATGTGCGTTCAAAGCCATGGAGGTCACCGCATTTCCAGATTCTCACTGATATCGGTTAGCTCCCATTCATTGTTCTTTGATAAGCGGAAACATACTGCGTTGCGGTGGAAGGAGTCCACATTAGTGTCGAGAGCGAAGTTCGGCAGGACGAGAGAGATTGCCCCCTCGTGCCGAGTTATCGCAAGGCAATCATCCGTATACGAATGAAAGGCTTCCTCCGGGTGTGAATGGACCTGGGCCGCCACCATGCGCCCAGTGGATCTCATCTCATCAAATATTTGTCTCATCCCCGAGGGAAGAATACGGATGGAAACCCTAGTAACTTTTTGTCGAGGCAGCAGGAGGTCTTCGATCACAACACTGTTGCCCTCATGCCGCCCCATCCACAGGACCATTCGCTCGTCGGACTGATGCCCGGCAATTTTGAGAAGTTCGATCGTTCTTCCGACGGTTGTTCGTTTCACAATCAGTTTCATTCTGAGTTTTTCCATGCATCCCAGGTTCGGGTCAGAATCCCTCCCAAGTCATAACCGGACTTATTCTTGTAGTTCTCCCAAGTATCGGAAACATGACTTGTATGTTCGTGGTACTCTCTAACACCGGGAATACACAGGAATGGTCGCTGAGTCCTAGGGTGGGAGGAGTTATTGAAAACGCTGTGGCCCTTTCCTACGGGAAACTGCGCGAGGGGGACTCCCTCCTTATCCAGCAGTTCTACTGACGGCGGCAACTCGTCCCAGTCGTTACACAACATTTTCACTCGGATCGTCGATCTTCCTTCATAGGCGAATTCTATCTCCAAGACCGGATACGTAACCGATACTACCCTCCAAGAGCGGACGCTGAGGAGGGCTTCATCTTGGCAAAACCTCGTGCCATTCTTGAAAATCTCCTCCGAAAGCTCATGATTCATCGATTGTGCCACCTCCGCCTTGACGCGGGCCCCAGTCGATGAAGAATTCTCCCGACAAGGCGTTGTCGAGGTAGCTCTTATCGACATCAATTTCTTTGCTCCCTACCCTCGCTATCCACCCGTCAGTTGACGTAATTTTCAATTCCTTCGCCGCTTTTTCCAGCTCCACTCTGACTTTCTGATGAGCTGGCACCCTGGCATGACCGCGACTGGGGTAAGTTCCGCTGGTGGTAACTACCGCGACTTCTACAAATTGTTCTTTTTCCATGGTCAGTTCCTTAATTGGTTAAATTATCTTTTGATTCATCACGGCCCACCGGACCGGCTCACCTCTGCTGCGACTATCGTCACGCTATAGAAAGACGCATTGGTGCTCGAATGGATAATACGTCGGATGCCTTTTGTCTATGAGTTCCGCGAGCACAAGACGGGCTAAGCTCGTCTTACCTTGGTGCTTGGGATCCCTGTCATCCGATTACACGGTCAATATAGGGAATTATTCCAATGCTGTCAATAATCCAGACAGGGGTTTATAAAATAAGTGCGATCTATAAACATGTTTAGCAATTTGACATTTGATTGTCAACTTCTTAAACTACGGCAGTGAATGCAGGTGAATCCTCCCGCTTATACGTAGAAGTTGGAAATCGAATTCGGAAGATCAGGTCTGCGAAGGCGCCATACCTATCCCAGGGTAAGCTCGCCAGCCTGGTCGCCATTTCGCGTACCTCCATTGTAAATATTGAACAGGGCAAGCACCGGGTTCAGTTGCATGTACTCTGCGCGATCGCTGACGTGCTCGGCGTTACCATGTCTGACCTTGTGCCTCTCAAATCAAAACCGATTCCAGCTCGCCTGCCAAGGAAAACCCATTCTGCGGAAGAGCTGGTGCCTCGCGAAGAACAATCGGTGATAAAATTCATTGCGACACACAGGAGAAAAAAATAAGATGACAACTACATCAAGAGATATAGTCAGGCGCCTGCTGCATCAGCACAAAGTAACAAGATATCCCATTCCAGTGGAAAAAATTGCACAGAAGGAAGGAATTGAGATTGTCTATGCCGTTCTGGATGGTGACGTTTCTGGACTACTCTACCGAGGTTCGAATGGTCGAGTTGTAATAGGCGTTAATAAATTACACCCTCACACGAGAAAGAGATTTACCATCGCACATGAATTAGGTCACAAGAAACTGCAGCACGAGGGTGACTTATTTGTTGATAAGTCATTGATTCTCTTTAGAGCGCCGCAAGACCGGGGTGACAGAAGGGAAAGAGCCGCTAATGAGTTTGCCGCGACCCTTCTGATGCCGGAAGAAATGATCCAACATGAACTGAATAAAAAGCCAATCGATCTCGAAGACCAATCGAAATTGGAATCCTTGGCAAGAAAATTTGACGTAAGCGTGCAAGCACTTACATATCGGCTGATTAATCTGAATTTATCAAAATAAAACACTAGGTTAGCTTACTTCCCTAGCTTCGTTTCCATACTACCTACTATTAGGACATTTGTCCAATTGGCCTTTTGCCCTTCTTTTGATCTTTTGATAGTTTCGCGCTTTTGGGCAACGTATCAACATCGAGTTCAGGATGAAAGTCCTTGACCAAGCTTAGGTATTGGCGCACGGTGGTGATGCGCCGTCCCAGTATCTGTGTGATCGAGATTGCATCGTGATTCTTGCGCACTAGCTTCAGCACCTGCTCGTATGTCTTGATGTAGTTGTCAACCGCACTCTGGCTGTGAGCGGTCTTGAGCACGATGTCTGCCGGTGAGATGCCCTGCTCGTACATCGAGATGACCACGCCTTTGTGCGTGGGATTGCTCCCCTGGTCCATCACATAGCCCTTCATTGGCAGCACTTCTCCTGTCTTGTCGAAGTAGGCCTTGAGGTACTTCCCGATCGTGGTCAGACTCCGGTTCATGATCACACTCAACTCGGCACCACTCAAGAGTCCCCCTTGCTCTTTCGCACTCTTAAGCAATCGCACCATCATCTCAATGTCGCGTGCTTCCCGGTGCCGGTAATTACTGTTTCGATCGCCTTTCTTATACGATGTGCGTCGATCGACATCCTCCTTCGTCACCACCGGTAACACGATTGTCTCGACCGCGTAGTCCTCGGTCTTCTTCCCATAGCCTGATCTTTGTCCATCATTCTTTGTCGTCTGCCACAAGAGCTCTCCGAACTTCATGCGATTCGCTTCAGGGAAATAGGTCCGGTGCAGTTGCTCTAAGTCTTCAGCCAACATGCCGATGATCCGACGACTCCCTAAGACCTTGTATTCTTCTTCCAGGAGTCGGATCACAGCCGTTTTGAAATCTCTCTTAGGGATGCGATGGGGCTTGTTTGATTTCCGATCAAACATAGTTATCGGGATTGCGGTCGCCGGGGGCTAAACAATCAGGAGCGAATTCCCATGGCAACAAATCCGATTTTCTGGTATTGCAATCAGTGCATGCCACAGCGCGTCGAGTGGTCGTGAGCTTCACGGGAAATTTTCACTGGCAGTCATTCATTTGATAGGTGGAACAACGCTAATGAGATCCCCCATTGTGAATCTTTCAAAGGGTGAGGTGGCTTTGCTGTCACCAAACTCTGGCTTCCAACGAGGATTCAAATTCAAGAATGATTTTCGATCCCCTAAGATGAGCCCGATCAACACTTCCCCCACGATCCGACCACCGACAGGTCCGAGGCGTGTCGGGGTCGTGTTCTTGTCATCGTCGGTATTCTTACCCTTGGTTTCCTGCCTCCATTGGTTCTGGGCCTCTGCGAGTATGTAGAACCATAATGGGGCACTGCCTTCGAAGCTTTTCCCAAATGTGGTGATAGGCTTATTGTTTTTCAGACCGTCTGCGTTAGCCTTACCCACCAAGAGCTGATCATCGGGGATGGGTTCGAGGCCCATGAATCGCGCAACGTTTTGCCCGGAGGGTAAGCCGAGTGCGACGCCGCGCTTGAGGTTTCGCAATGCGAGAACGTTGATCTGCCCGTCTTGGGGATCGTTCGTTCCGGGCTTCGAGAATTCAGGAAGGGCACCCAGGGGAGATACCAGCGACGAATCCATCTTATAGGCAGGTTGAACTCGCTCCTTCCCCAAGGACTTCGGCGATAACCTGTGCGTGGATGTCTCGAAG
>Ga0137396_10000327_pt1 | contig 21468 bp, 16 predicted proteins | sample czc16metaG_FD_108284 | JGI IMG/M metagenome (GOLD analysis project Ga0137396, IMG submission 108284) | Vadose zone soil microbial communities from Angelo Coast Range Reserve, California, USA - czcobulk3.16 metaG | ecosystem: Environmental > Terrestrial > Soil > Vadose zone | place: USA...
ATGTCGGGGCGCCGGGTTCGCTCGAGAGGGCGTCCGACGTGGGGAGGTCCCCGGGGCCCTTGGGGGTTCTGCTCGTCACCGCCTCAGGCGAGGTGAAACAACAGGTGCTGCTGATCTTGCGTCGACTTGATTACACCAAGCCCCTGGGCGCGAGCCGACGGATGCAGGAGGCGCAACGGTGGATCGAAGCCCTTCAACCGGATGCAGTGCTGTTGCACGTTGCTGCGTCGGACCGCGCGGTGCTGTCGCTCCTGCCGACGATCCGCGACCTGCGGAGCCCGCCGGTGGTTGTGGTCCTGAGCGAAGACGACACGTTGAAGCAGCATTGCCGGGAGAGCGGATCGCAGGTTTTCCTGGACATGACACGACCTGAATGCGGCGGGCTGCCTAGCGTCCTGGCCACGCTTTGGTACGATCGTCGACACCCACAAAGACCGGCCCACAACCTCGAGCACATCGGCCCGCGGTCTATTGGACGAGTGTCCACTCAACGACAGAACGCCCCAGGGTGACCTTGCTTGCCAAGCGGGGGACGAGTCCCTAGTATGTACTGTGCAGAACGTGCAGTTTCCTTAGGGTTGGGCCGAGGCGTCCCGTGGCTGCAGGGCAGGGCGGGGCATCTCCTCCAGTAGAACGGTGGGCCCGCTTGGTGGTCGATGTAAAGTGCCCGCTCCGCCGTGGCGCGTGGTACCCCGTGCTCAGCGCCGGTCCAGAGGAAGCGGTCGTGGTGGTGCGTGACCGCGCAGTGATCCTCCCGCATCACTCCATTGAAATAGTGAACACGCGCCCCAGGCAGTGGGCAATCGTGTCACGGGCGTCGTTCGCTCCATACGCCGTCTGCCCGAGTTGCGCGGACCGGGTGCCGCTGCATGGCTCGCCCGCGCAGTTGTGGTGCACACGATGTCATCAGGCGTTTGGCGTCGAGCCGGCTGACGCCCTGGTTACACCGGAGGATGGCGACGCCCCAAAATCCGTCCCCCCCCCAACTGAAGACTGAAGAGCGACGATGCGCGACCTACTGTGCCGTAGGCGTGTGAGGCATCGCCACCTCACTGGTTGACCCTGCCGCAACACCCCTTGAGCAGGTGGCGGACCCAGACCTTGGGTCGAAAGGCATGTCCGTTTCCAGCAACGCAATAGCTTGACCGACCGGAGCGCCGCAGTGGCCCCGGAGATGCAGGGCAGCGGTAACAAGTGCCGGGCCGGCCACGCCCTTGCGCTGCCTGGTGGGACGCTGGATTTCCATGCCAAACGAGACTACGACATGAGCAGCGAGACTGCGCCGCGGCAGGTGCCCCCGCAACGCGGTGGGGACCGGCGGCGAGACTTCGGCCGCCGCATAACCCGCGACCGGCGACGTGACACGATCGCGGTTCAGGTCGAGCGCCGTAGCGGCACGGATCGCCGATCTGGCGGCCAGCGGCGCGCGAGAGCAGACCGTCGCACACGGCCTTCCGGGGGCTTCAGGTTCCTAGACGGCTAGTCTGCGCGGTGGCGCAATCCCCGGGACGGCCAGCGCCGCGTAAAGCGACTCTGAAGACGACTCCAGCCCCAACATTCCACGCGAACTTGGTTGCGGACGTGTCCGCCGTGACGCCGCTAGAGGTGACGGAGAACTTGACCCTGTAGAACCCGATCCCGCCGAGCAGATATCCTCGCACCGTCGAAGCAGGTTGGAAGTTGTAGGTCACGTCCACGCTGCCACCGAAAAGGTTCGTCTTGGCGTCGCAGGGCGGGGGTGAAGCCGTCGCCATTCGGGTCGGCGTGGTGGAATACCGCGTCGCGCCGCATCGGGCTATCTTGCGCGGCAAGCTGGCCGCCCTCCGGGCAGCCGCGCACGACCCTGAAAACGACTCTGTTCCGGCGAGGCCCCGCTAACCGATTGCCACTGCAATCCTTCCAAACGTGGGCGCAAGCGTACTAGGCTTCGACCCGGCGTTGCTGCGCGGCATCGCGCAGCGCGTCGGCACACCGGCGTACGTGTACAGCGCGAACCTCATCCGGGCGCAGTACCACGCGCTGCACGACGCCTTGAAGGACGTGCCGCACCGCATCTGCTATTCCGTCAAGGCCAACGGCAATATCGGTGTGCTCAAGGTGCTCAAGGCGCTGGGGGCGGGAGCCGACATCGTCTCGGTGGGCGAGCTGCGCCGCGCGCTGGCAGCGGGGTTCGACGCCGACGCGATCGTGTTCTCGGGCGTCGGCAAGACGACGCCCGAGCTCGAAGAAGCGATTCGCGCGGGCGTCGGCTTTCTCAACGTCGAATCGCCGGCGGAGCTCGACGCGCTGATCGCGGTGGCGCGGAAGCTCAAGAAGCTGGTACGGGTCGGCATCCGCGTGAACCCCGACGTCGCCACCGAAACGCACCCCTACACCAAGACGGGCGAGAAGACGGCCAAGTTCGGCGTCCCGTATGACGAGGTTGTCGCCGTCGCCCAGCGCATCGTGGCCGAGCCGTTGTTCACGCTGCGCGGCCTCGCCATGCACCTGGGCTCGCAAATCACCGACGTGGAGCCGTATCACCGCGGCACGGTGAAGCTGCTCGAGCTCGTGGCGGCGTTGCGCGCGTCGGGCATCACCACGATCGAGGCGCTCGACGTGGGCGGCGGTCTGGGCGTGCGCTACCACAATGAGAAGGCGCCGACGCCCGCCGCGTTTGCGCAGGCGGTGGCGCCTCCGATCCGGCAGGCGGGTCTCGCGCTGGTGTGCGAGCCGGGGCGCTACCTCGTCGCCAACGCGGGCGTGCTGCTCACCAAGGTGCTGTACCGCAAGCACGCGGGCGGCAAAGAATTCGTCGTCGTGGACGCCGGCATGACGGACTTCGTGCGGCCCAGCCACTACAACGCCCACCACGAGATCGTGCCGCTCGAGAACGGCGCGCGGCCGGAAGAGCTGGTGAACATCGTCGGCCCCATCTGCGAGTCGGGCGACTTTCTCGCGCTCGACCGCAAGCTGCCGACGGTCGAGCCCGGGGAGTACCTCGCCGTGCTCGGCACCGGCGCTTACGGGTTCGTCATGAGCTCGACGTACAACCAGCGGCCGCGGCCGCCCGAGGTCCTCGTCGACGGGGACCGCTACTACGTGGCGCGCCAGCGCGAGACGCTCGACGACCTGCTGCGCGGCGAGGTGCTCGATCCCACGACGTGGTATCAGGGAGGATCGTGAACAAGATCCTGATCCTCGACTACGGCTCGCAGTTCACGCAGTTGATCGCGCGCCGCGTGCGCGAGGCGCACGTGTATTGCGAGATCCACCCCGCCGCACGCGGCACCGATCTCGCGTTCGTCCAGCAGTTCGACCCGAAGGGGATCGTCCTGTCCGGCGGGCCCAACTCCGTATTCGATCCCGGCGCCCCTACCGCGGATCCGCAGCTCCTGGCGCTCGGCGTGCCGGTGCTGGGCATCTGCTACGGGATGCAGCTGGTGGCGCACCTGTCAGGCGGGACGGTGCGACCGTCGCGCGAGCGGGAGTACGGTCGCGCCGAGGTGATGATCCGGGAAGCGGGCGGGGGGGGCCTGTTCCAGGGGTTCGAGCCGCAGACGTGCATCACCGTATGGGCGAGCCACGGTGACAAGATCGACCAGCCCCCCCCGCAGTTCTACGTGACCGCCACGAGCGCCAACGCTCCGGTCGCCGCTATGCAGCACGAGACCCGGCCCATTTACGGCGTGCTGTTCCACCCCGAGGTGGCCCATACGCCGCGGGGCGGGGAGATCCTCCACAATTTCCTGTTCGCGATCTGCGGCTGCACGCCCGACTGGACGCCGGGCCACTTCATCGAGCATGAGGTCGAGCGGATCCGCACGCTGGTGGGGCCGACCCAGCGGGCGATCTGCGGTCTATCGGGCGGCGTCGACTCGGCGGTCGCCGCGGCGCTGGTGCACCGCGCCATCGGCGACCGACTCACCTGCATCTTCGTGGACCACGGGCTGTTGCGCCTGCACGAGCGCGAGCAGGTGGAGCGGGCATTCCGCGCCGACCTCGGCATGGACCTCCGCGTGGTGGACGCCGCCACGCGGTTTCTGGGGGAGCTCGCCGGCATCGACGACCCCGAGGAGAAGCGCCGCCGCATCGGGCACACGTTCATCGACGTGTTTGAAGACGCGGCGCGCCACGTACCCGGGAGTGTCGCCTTCCTGGTCCAGGGAACGCTGTATCCCGACGTGATCGAGTCCGCCTCGCCGCGGGGCGGGCCGTCGGTGACGATCAAGACGCACCACAACGTCGGCGGCCTGCGGCCCGACCTGCCGTGGAAGCTCATCGAGCCGCTGCGCGAGCTGTTCAAGGACGAGGTACGGCAGGTGGGGCGGGAGCTCGGCCTGCCCGAGGAGATCGTCGGGCGCCATCCGTTCCCCGGCCCAGGGCTCGCGATCCGTGTGCTCGGGCCGGTGACGGAGCAGCAGCTCGACCTGCTGCGGCGCGTGGATGCGATCTATATCGAAGAGATCCGCACCGCGGGGCTGTACGACCAGATCTGGCAGGCGTTCGCCGTCTTGCTGCCGATCAGATCCGTGGGCGTGATGGGCGACGGCCGCACCTATGATCGCGTGGTGGCGCTGCGCGCCGTGACCAGTCGGGACGGCATGACGGCCGACTGGTTCCCGTTTCCCACCGACGTGCTCGCGAAGATCAGCAACCGTATCATCAACGAGGTACGCGGCGTGAATCGGGTCGTGTATGATGTGAGCTCGAAGCCGCCCGCCACCATCGAGTGGGAGTGAGCCCCCCGCGTCACCCCTTCAGTCCCGAGTCGCAGACCGGGCCAGGGGCCCGCCCCCCCGCCGCCGCCACAGTACCGCGTGCGGGACCTCGGAATGCACTTCGGCCCAGCCGACGACATCCCCTTGCTCGTTGATCGCGGTCGCCAGGCTCTGTACTGGGCGTTCGCCGGGCGGAGGGGCAAACGTCCCCAGGTCCAGCATCTGGCCGTTCTCCCACACGAAGGCATGGAACTGGTGGGGCTTGCCGATCGCGTTGGGTGCGACGTTGGACGTTCCAACGACCTGCCCGCGGTTATTGATCGCCCAGGCCTGGCTGATATCGCCCCCGGGCAGGTGCCCGAGATCGGTGCGCACGCCTCCTTCCCATATGAACGCGCCACTGGGATAGTCGTTGCCAACGACCTGCCCGCGATTGTTGAGACGCAAAGGGTTGCCGCCGCTGACGGTGCCGAGGTCCTGGAGCGCGCCGTGGGACCAGAAGAAGCCCGATGCCCCAGTCGCAAGGCTGCTGCCCGCCACGTCCCCGGGGTCGTTGAGCGCCGCATAAAAGCTGGGCCGGTCCCCTAACGCGCCGAGATCTTGCATCACCCCCTGGGCCCACAGGAACGCGTGCCACGCGCCCGCCGCATCCTGGGCGTACCCCGCGACCTGACCACCCTGGTTGATCTCGAGCGCGCGGCTATCCCGACCCCCCAGCGTGCCGAGATCGCTCATCACCCCGTTCTCCCACAGGTACGCGTGCTCGCCCGGAGTCGCCAGCGCGCTGGTCCCGACTACTTGACCGCGGTTGTTAATCCCGCCGGCGCGGGCCGAGGGGCCGCCCAGCGTCCCCAGGTCCTGAACCGCGCCATCCGCCCACAGCACGGCCCGTTGTTGAGAGGACGTGGCCACGAACGCACCGCTCGCGTTGATGTTTCCAAACACGAACTGGCCGAATGTCGCGGGCCCGGGCGAGCCGTAGTCCTGCATGACACCTCCATCCCACAGGAAGGCATGCGGGTGGGCCCTGGCGTAGCCGTCGGTCGGATTGATCGAGCTCCACCCCATGACCTGTCCTCGGTCATTGATGCCGTACGCCTCGGAGCCGGCGGCGGGGTTGTTTGGCAGCAACGTCCCGAGATCGATCATCTCGTAGGCGCCGTCACCCGCGACTGCGTCGGCGGCAACAACGGGGGAGGCGACATCGCGTGGTTGGGTGCAGGCCGCCAGAGCCACGGCGGCGACGGTCAGAACGCGGTGGTGACGACACATAGCGGCTCCACAGGTAGACGGACGTGGAGCTGGGGGCTGCAACAACGAGGCCGCACGGCGATAGTGCGCCTGGGCGCGCCCACCTGATCGACCCGATTTGCGTGGCCGCTACAGGAATGGCAGCGGTGCGACGGCAGCCGCGACGTCGCGGTACGAAACGAACCTAAATGTTCTTGTCTTCCAGCAGCTTCAGGAATTCCCGCGCCGAGCCCAGCTTGGCGAGCGTCCCCGGCACATCCGGCTCCTTCGCGAACTGGGCAATTTTTCCGAGCACGGGGAGGTACTGGTTCGACACTTCAAGGGGGGGAGCGACGATCAGGAAGAAGTAGTGCACCGGCTTGCCGTCGATGGCGTTGAAGTCGAGCCCCTGCGGCTTGCGGCCGAACGCCACACGCAGCCGGTTCACCGCGAGGGCGCGGCAGTGCGGGATGGCGATGTTCTGGCCGATCCCCGTCGAGCCAAGGGTCTCACGGCGCTTGAGCATCTTGACGAGGGTCTGCTCCGCCTTGTCGTCGAGCTTGAGCAGTCCGACGAGCTCCTTGAGCACGTCGTCTTTCGTGCTGCTCTGGAGGTCCAGGTTGATGGCCTCCTCCGAAAAGAACTCCCGCAAACGCACTGTCGCTTGCTCCACGTGGCAAAGGGCGGCCTAACCTAATGAGTGGTTGCCTCATATGCAACGCGTCATTACGTTGTCAGCCATGCACTTCCCGTACCCCGTCGCGCACGAGGTTCCGCTCTTCCTGGCCCCGATGTCGGGGGTCTCTGAGTCGCCGTTCCGGCTGCTGTGCCGTCAGTTCGGGGCGGACGTCGTCGTGTCGGAGTTCATCTCGGCGGTGGGCGTGGCGCGCGGCATCGAGCACCTGTTCGCCGACATGCGCTTCGACGAAGCCGAGCGCCCCATCGGGATTCAGCTGTATGGCGCCGATGCCACAGTCATGGCGCGCGCGGCCGCGATGGTGACGGAGGTCTGCAAGCCGGACTTCATCGACATCAACTTCGGCTGTCCGGTCAAGAAGGTCGTGAAAAACAACGGCGGGTCGGGGTGCCTGAAGGACCTCGGCTTGGTCCAGTCCATCATCCGGACGGTGCGAAGCGCGACGCATCTACCGGTCACGGTGAAAATCCGCAGCGGCTGGGATGAAACGCAGCGCGACGCCGTGGGCATCGCGCTCCGCTGCCGCGAGGCGGGTGCCCAGGCGCTCACCCTGCACGCCCGTACGCGCACGCAGATGTTCTCAGGCTCCGCCGATTGGGACGAGATCGCCCGGGTGGTGGAGGCGCTCGACGTGCCCGTGATCGGCAACGGCGACGTGATGACCCCGGAAGACGTCCTAGCCATGCGGCGACACACCCGCTGCGCCGGGGTCATGGTGGCGCGCGGCGCGTTCGGGAACCCGTGGCTGTTCGCGCAGGCGCGGGACCTCCTGGCCGGGCGCCCCAAGCGGGCGGACCCCGCTCCCGAGGAGCGCTTCACGACCGCCCTCGAGCACGCCCGGCTCGCGCTCCGGCTCCAGGGCGACAGCCGGAAGACTGCGCTCGAGTTTCGCAAGCACTTCGGCTGGTACACGAAGGGCGTGCCAGGCGCCGCGTCGTTGCGCGAGCGGCTGTTCCAGATCGACTCCATGCAGCAGGCCGAAGCAATCTTCTCCGCCTATCTCGCAGCGACGGCGGTAGAGCGGGCGGCGTGAAGCTGGACGACCTGGAGAGCCTGTTCGAACGCCTCCCGTTCGCGACGATCGATCACCTCCGGCCCCTCACCCAGGGGCATCAGGAGGTGATTTTGTGTCAGGGCAAGACGGCGGAGCAGGTGGTCGGGATCGCCGAGCGGCTCGCGGCGGCGAGCGGCAGCTTCCTCGCCACGCGCGCGGAGCCGGGGCAGCGCGCGGCGCTCGCCGCGCGGTTCCCCCGCGCCGAGCTGAACGAGCTGGGCCGCACCGTCTACCTGCCGCCCGAGCCCGAGCCGGCGCCGACGGGGCGGGGGACCATCCTCGTGGTGACGGCGGGAACGAGCGACCTCCCCGTTGCGGAGGAAGCGGCCGTAACCGCCCGGGCGTTCTCGAACCGGGTGGAGCGGCTGACCGACGTCGGCGTGGCCGGCATTCACCGCGTCCTGACCCAGGCCGACGCGCTGCGCCGCGCCGCGGTCATCATCGTCGTGGCCGGCATGGAAGGGGCGCTGCCGAGCGTGGTGGGCGGACTGGTGCGGGCTCCCGTCATCGCGGTACCGACCAGCGTCGGCTACGGCGCCTCGTTCGGCGGCGTGGCGGCGCTGCTCGGCATGCTCAACTCCTGCGCCGCGGGCGTCACGGTGGTCAACATCGATAACGGATTCGGCGCCGCCGCCGCCGCGAGCCGCATCAACCACTCGTGAAACAGACCAGCGTGCGGGCCGGGCGCGGACTCGCCGTGCTCGGCCTTGCCGCCGTCGTCTGGGCCGTGTCCCAAGCGAACCTCTGGGCGCTGCTCGCTGCGATCGGCGGGTTTCTCGCCGCGACGGGGCTCGCGTTCGCCCCGCTGGTGCGCGTCTGGCTCGCAGAGCGTCCCGCCACCCGCCCATCCGACTTCGAGCACACCATCGACTTGCTGCGCCGCGCGCACGGCGCCCGCGCCGGATGGGTCGTGGGTCTCGAGGAAGGGGATATCGAAGTGAAAGCGCAGGACGACACGAGCCACGACATGCTGCGCCGCGGTGCGGCGGTCGCGCAGCTCGCGTCGGTGGACGGCCGGGCGCATGTGGTGCGCGAGCCCGAGGGTACGTACGTCGGTGTCGGCGATTTTCCATTCGGTGCCGCGCTGTTGCTGGCCCGGTCGGACGCCCCGTCGGACGACAGCGAAGCGGTAGCCGAGGACCTGCGCCGGCTGGTGGCGAGCCTGCTCTTGGCACAGCGGCAAGAGACGACCGAGCAGCCCGCGCAGCTCGTGGCAAAGCAGCTCGCGGTGATCGTGGGGGGAGCCCAGACCCTCGAGGGGATCGCCAAGGCCGGGGCGGCGCTGGCTCAACAGTTCGTGCAGCGCGGCGTCGTGATCGCCCTGCAGGGCCTGGGGCCGACGACCGGGGAGGCCCGCATCGTGGCGGTCTCCACCGCGGCGGACAGTCGCCTCGAAGGTCTGTCGCTCGCGCCCGACGCCCCGGCGATGCGCGCCATCGCCGGGCGCATGCCGGTGGTGTCGCAGGGGCGGGAAGACGTCCTCGGCAGCGCCCTGTCGGACCGACGGCGGCAGGACCGGGCGGGTACCGCGTATCCCCTGCTCGACGGACACTTCGCCATCGGCGTGCTGGTGATGATGGGACCGCCGTTGCCCGCGGACACGCAACTCGCGGACCAGCTGCAACGCCTGGCGATGGAGCTCGGTGCGCGGCTCGCGGCGGCGCGCGCCGTACACGAGGCGGAGCAGCGGGCCGTGAGCGACCCGCTCACGGGACTCCGCAATCGGCGCGAGTTCGACCGCGCCGTGCAGCGGCACGCCGCCGGCAAGCCCGTCGCGATGGCCACCCTGATCTACTGCGACCTCGATTACTTCAAGAAGCTGAACGATACGCTCGGCCACGCCGCGGGGGATGCCGCGCTGCGACACGTCGCGCGCATCCTCGAGGGCGCGGTGCGCGACAAGGATCTCGTGGCGCGGATCGGCGGCGAGGAGTTCGCGATCTGGATGCCGCACGCGCCGCTCGAGTCGGGGCTCGAGGTCGCCGCGCGCATCCGCGCGACCGTGGAATCCGGCGCGTGGCGGTGGGGCGGGGAGGAGTACCCCCTGACGATCTCGTGCGGCGTGGCGAGCTACCCCGACACGGTCACGCAAATCGAGAACCTGCGCAGCACCGCCGACGCGGCGCTGTACCGCGCCAAGCAGAGCGGGCGCAATCGAGTTGAAAAAGCGATCGCCGCCGGCTAGGTTGGTTTCGGGAGAGGGGGCGACAGGCTTCGACGGGTTTGACGAGGGTATGGCTGCGTGCCCAGGTTGTCAGTCACCTGGTTAATCCACTGGCAAATTTCACAACTGCCAATTCAAACCTGGCACTGGCTGCGTAAGCTTCGGCTTCACGCACCTGCGTGAGTGGCAGCCCGCCTGAGGCGGCGCTCACGTATCGCAAATTCGGGCTGGCGTGACCTGGGGCCCGAACGGGTCGCGTAAGAGTTTTCAAGGGCTCGTCGCTGCCGTGGCCGGCGAGGCGCCGCGGTAGCGAGACTCAAAGAGCCTCGCCTACGCACGTAGTGGCTGTATCGGAGTCATTCTCGGACCGGGGTTCAATTCCCCGCGCCTCCATGAGACAGGGGAAACTGCCGGGGGAGAGGGAAGGGGGAAGGCCCCACCTCTCCCCCATTGACTGTGCGTTGACACACCGCGCGCAGAGCGTGCTGCCCGGCTTTGCTTGCCCGCTCGAGGCTGTCCTGTAAACGCGCCCCTCTTCCTCCGTGCACGGACGCGACACTTTAGATCAGGCCGCCAGGAACGCCCTCCTGCAGGAGCGTTTCCGCGGGGGACGCGTGCGGGGACGGGCGGTTCGCGTGCTGATCGAGTTTCCCGTGACCTTTCGGACGCGAGGGTAGCTCAGCTAGACGCGACCATCCCATCCCGTATATTGGGCGCCGTTCCGGCCGTCCGGGAAGGCGAACCTTTCGTGCGGGAGGGCGTGATGGACGCAGTCCTCGATCTCGTGCGGGTGCTGTTCGAGCCGACGGCGGTGTTCGAGCGGGTGCGGGAAAAGCCGCGGTTCCTCGCGCCGTTCCTGGCGCTCGCCGTCGCCATCGTGGTGATCAGCCTGGTGCAGCTCCCCTATACCCGGGCGGCGCTGAGCGCGCAGTTCTCGCAGATGCCCAACATGCCACCCGAGGCGGCGCAGCGCGCCCTGAGCTTTGCGTCGATCGGCATCATCTTCGCCCCCGTCATATACGCCCTGATCCTCGTGATCAATGCGCTGCTGCTCTGGGTGGTCGTATCGGTCGTCGGCGGAGAGGCGAAGTTCGGCACCCTGCTGAGCGTCACGACTTACGCGTCGATGTCCTACATCCTGCTGACGCTGGTCGGCGTCCTGGTGCTGAGGATGCGGGGTACGGAGCAAATCGCCGGAATGGAGGATCTGCAGCCGGCGCTCGGCCTCGATCTGCTCGCTCCCGGCGCCAAGGGCCTCACCCTGACGCTGCTGCGCGGCATCAACCCGTTCTCGTTGTACGGCGTGTTCCTGACCGCGACCGGTATCGCAGTGACGCACAAGACGTCGAAGGGCAGCGCCTACACGGCGGCCATCGTGCAGCTGCTGGTCACGCTGCTCGTGACCGGTGTCCTGTCGGGAATGCGCGGCGGGCGCTAGACCGTCGCCTTCGTCCGGTTGACGACGCCCTGCTCCTCGAGCGCGGCCTGGGCCGCCGCGAGCCGGGCGATGGGGATGCGGAACGGCGAGCACGACACGTAGTTCATGCCCGCGTGGTGGCAGAACTTCACCGAGCGGGGCTCGCCGCCGTGCTCGCCGCAGATGCCGATCTTCAGGTCGCTGCGCGTACCTCGTCCCAGCCGCACCGCGATCTCGATGAGCTTCCCGACCCCTTCCTGGTCGAGCACCTGGAAAGGGTCCTCGTTCAGAATGCCGTGCTCCACGTAGAAGGGCAGGAACCGGCCGGCGTCGTCGCGCGACAGCCCGAACGTGGTCTGCGTCAGGTCGTTGGTGCCGAACGAAAAGAAATCAGCTTCCTTGGCGATCTCGTCGGCCGTGAGCGCCGCGCGCGGCAGCTCGATCATCGTGCCCACGAGGTACGGCACGCCGCGCTCCTCGGCGAGGAACACTTCCTGTGCCACCCGCCGCACGATCTCCGCCTGCCGCTTGAGCTCCTCCACGTGCGCCACGAGCGGGATCATCACCTCGGCCACGACCTTCTTGCCGCGCGCGCCTACGCGGCAGCCGGCTTCGAAGATGGCCCGCGCCTGCATTTCGGTGATCTCGGGGTAGGTGATGCCGAGCCGGCAGCCACGGTGCCCGAGCATCGGGTTCGCTTCCACGAGTGAGTCCACCAACCGCTGCAGCTTGCCCGCCGGCAGACCCATGACCTTGGCGAGCGCCGCCACCTCCTCGCGGGTGTGGGGCAGGAACTCGTGGAGCGGGGGATCGAGCAGCCGGATCGTGACGGGATAGCCCGCCATCGCTTCGAAGATGCCCTCGAAATCGGCCCGCTGCATCGGGAGCAGCTTGGCGAGGGCGCGCCGGCGCCCCATCTCGTCGGGCGCGACGATCATCTCCCGCATCGCCATGATGCGGTCGCCCTCGAAGAACATGTGCTCGGTGCGGCACAGCCCGACGCCCTCGGCGCCGAACTCGCGGGCGCGGGCCGCGTCATGGGGCGTGTCGGCGTTGGCGCGAACGCGCAACCGGCGCCGCTCGTCGGCCCAGCCCATCAGCTTCGCGTAGTGGGCGCCGATCTTGGGCTCGACCAGCTTGGCCGCGCCGAGGATCACCCGCCCGGTGGTCCCGTCCACAGTGATCAACTGCCCTTTTTTCACGACCCGGCCGTTGGCGCGGAACCGCCCCGCGTGGGGATCGACCTCGATGTCCTTCGCCCCCACCACGCACGTCTTGCCCATGCCGCGGGCCACCACCGCGGCGTGGCTCGTCATGCCGCCGCGCGCGGTCAGCACCGCCTGCGCCGCCACGATGCCGTGAAAGTCCTCGGGCGACGTCTCGGGCCGCACCAGGATGACCTTGCGGCCCTGCTTGGCGAGCGCCTCGGCTTCGTCGGCATCGAATACCACGTCTCCGATCGCCGCCCCGGGCGACGCCGGCAGCCCTTTCGCCACCACCGTCACGACGGCGTGGGGGTCCACCATAGGATGGAACAGCTGGTCCAAGTCCTGGGGCGGCACCCGCTGCACCGCTTCGTCCCGCGTGATCAGTCGCTCGTCCACCAATTCGACGGCGATGCGCACGGCGGCGAGCCCGGTCCGCTGGGCGCGGCGGGTCTGCAGCAGATACAGCTTGCCGCGCTCGAAGGTGAACTCGATGTCCTGCACGTCCTTGAAGTGTCGCTCGAGCTTCGTCGCGATGCGCTCCAGCTCAGCGTACACCTTCGCGAGGGCGCCGCGCTTCAGCTTGGCGATCGGCTCGGGCGTGCGCGCGCCCGACACGACGTCCTCCCCCTGGGCGTTCGTCAGGACGTCGCCGTTCAGCACCTGCTCGCCCGTACGGCAGTCGCGCGTGAACGCGACGCCCGTCCCCGAATCGTCGCCCATGTTGCCGTACACCATCGCGACCACGTTGACGGCCGTGCCGAGGTCGTCCGGGATGCCGTGGACCTTGCGGTAGTCGGCCGCCCGGCGCGTGTTCCAGCTCTGGAACACGGCCTCGATCGCGCCCCACAGCTGCGCCGTCGGGTCCTCGGGGAACGGTGCGCCACGCTTCGCCTGGATGATCGATTTGAATTCCTGCACCAGCGCCTGCAGGTCGTCGGCGGGAAGATCGATGTCACGCGCCACCTTGCGGCGCTGCTTGAACTCCGCGAGCACCTCCTCGAACGGCTGCTTGCCGAGATCGAACACGACGTCGCCGTACATCTGCACGAAACGACGGTAGGAGTCGTAGGCGAAGCGGGGGTTCTTCGAGCCGGTGATCAGGCCCTGTACCGTCGCGTCGTTCAGGCCCAGGTTCAGGATCGTCTCCATCATGCCGGGCATCGAGACCGCCGCCCCCGAGCGCACCGACACCAGCAGCGGGTTGGCGGGGTCGCCGAAGCGCTTCTTGGTCGCCTGCTCGAGGTGCTTCAGGTGGCGGTCGACTTCTTCGTGCAGCTGATCGGGGAAGGTGCCTTGCTCGAGGTAGGTGAGGCACAGCTTGGCGGAGATCGTGAACCCGGGCGGGACCGGGAGGCCCAGGTTCGCCATCTCGGCCAGGCCGGCGCCCTTGCCGCCCAGGATGTCGCGCATCGCCGCGGAGCCGTCGGCGCGGCCGTTACCGAAGAAATAGACCCACCGCTCGAGCGACGGCACGGGGCCATCAGACCGCGGTCGTGAGGAGGGGGGCGGCGTGCCGCGCCCCTGCCATGTCGTCTCCCGGAATCTCGGTCGGGTAGACGCCGGAGAAACAGGCGTGGCAGAAGTCCGCCGGATCGCCGCCCGCGGCCCGCAGCATCCCATCCAGCGAGAGATAGCCCAGCGAGTCGACGCCCAAATGGTCGCGGATCTCCGTGACGTCATGACTCGACGCGATCAGCTCGCCTTTGGTGGGCGTGTCGATGCCGTAGTAGCAGGGACCGGTGATCGGGGGCGAGGCGACGCGGAAATGCACCTCCGCCGCACCCGCGTGCCGGATGAGCTGGACCAGCGCCTTGCTCGTGGTGCCGCGCACGATCGAGTCGTCCACCACCACCACCTTCTTCCCCTCCAGCACCTCCCGCACCGGATTGAACTTGATCTTCACCTTGGCCATCCGCCCCGCCTGAGCCGGATGGATGAACGTCCGCCCGACGTAATGGTTGCGGATCAGGGCGTGCTCGAGCTTGATCCCCGACTCCTCGGAGAACCCCAGCGCCATCGCGTTGGAGGAGTCGGGAACCGAAAACACGCAATCCGCCCCTGGCGCCGGATGCTCGCGCGCCAGCTCGCGGCCCAGCGCCCGGCGGGCGGCGTCCACCGAACGATGGAACACCGTGCTATCGGGTCGCGAGAAATACACCAGCTCGAACACGCAGCGGCGATGCGGTCTGGCGGGCAGCTTGGGGAGGTCGTCCACGTCCTCGCCGTGGATGCGGACGAAATCGCCGGGCTCGAGGTGGCGCACCAGCGTCGCCCCGGCGATGTCGAGCGCGCACGTCTCGGAGGCGACCACCCAGCCGCGACCGAGCCGCCCGAGCACGAGGGGGCGGAAGCCGCGCGGGTCCACGATCGCGTACAGGGTGCGCCCGATGGTGATCACCAGCGAGTAGGCTCCTTCCACCCGCTCGAGCGCGTCGAGCAGCTGGTCCTCGGGCTCGCGCGCCTCGGAGCGCGCGATCAGGTGCACCAGGACTTCGCTGTCCGACGAGCTCTGAAAGATCGAGCCCTTGGTGACGAGGTCGGAGCGGAGCTGCACGGCGTTGGTGAGATTGCCGTTGTGGGCGAGGGCGAGCGGGCCTTCGCGGTAGCGCGCCAGCATCGGCTGGGCGTTCGCGAGCACGGACGTGCCGGCGGTCGAGTAACGCGTGTGGCCGATCGCGACGTCGCCGGGCAGCTCGCCCAGCACCTTTTCGTCGAACACGTCGGAGACGAGGCCCATTCCGCGATGCGAGCGTGCGGCGCCCTCACCGTCCACGGCCACGATCCCGGAGGACTCCTGGCCACGGTGCTGCAGGCTGTAGAGGCCGAGGTAGGCGACGCGCGACGCGTCCGCAATCCCGGTGACGCCGATAATCCCGCACATCTGGCGATCAGTCTCCCATGCGACGAGGCAAGCCTGAGAAATATACCTCCCGCAGGCGGTCGACGGGGTGCTCCACGCGGGCGTCGCGCAACCGGATGCGCACCGCGCCGCCCTGCTCCCCCACGCGGCCCACGCGCTCGATCGGCACGCCGAGCTCCTGGGCCAGCGCCACGACGGCGGCGGCGCGCTCGGGCGCGGCGGTGATCACCGCGCGACCGTGCGACTCGCTGAACAACAGGTCAAGAGCCGTAAGGCGTAAGCCGTAAGCCGAAAGATCGACGTCGAGGCCAAATCCGGTCTCGTCGTATGGGCCGCCCATCGCGACTTCTGCGAGCGCGACGCCGAGTCCGCCCTGCGAGCAATCGTGGGCGGAGCGGAACAGCGCCCGCTCCGCGCCGGCAACGAGGAGGTCCACGAGTCGCCGCTCGGCGACGAGATCGACCCGCGGCGGCGTGCCCCCCACAAAGCCGTGGAGCGCCTCCCACAGCGCCGAGCCGCCCAGCTCGCTCCGCGTTGCTCCCGCCACGAAGACGACGTCGCCCGGCGTGCGCGCGTGGCTCGGCACGGCGCGGTCGGCGCGCGCGAGCACGCCCACCATGCCGATGACCGGCGTCGGGGCGACGGCGCCGGTCGGGCTCTCATTGTAGAAGGAGACGTTGCCCCCCGTGACCGGCGTCTCGAGCGCCCGGCACGCGTCGGCGATCCCGCGGCACGCTTCGCGGAACTGATAGAACACGGCCGGTCGCTCGGGACTGCCGAAGTTCAGACAGTCGGTGATGCCGAGGGGACGCGCGCCCGTGCAGGCAACGTTGCGGGCGGCCTCCGCCACCGCGGCTTTCCCGCCCTCGTAGGGATCCAGGGCGACGTAGCGAGAGTTACAGTCCGTCGTGACCGCGATGCCGAACTCGGCTCCCCGCACCCGGATCACTCCGGCGTCGCCGCCCGGGGCGATCACGGTGCTCGCCTGAACGGTCGAGTCGTATTGCTCGTAGACCCACCGCTTGGAGGCGATGGCCGGGTGGTCGAGCAGCTGGAGCAGGATCTCGTCGGGAGGCGGGAGGTGGGAGGCGGGAGGTGCGGCGGCGCGCAACCGTACGATCGCTTCGTCCTCGCGAGCTTCCGGCGTGTACACCGGGCAATCGTCGATCAGCCGCTGCCCGGGGATCTCCACGACCACCTGCTCCTTCCAGGTCGCGCGGTACAGGCCGTCGTCCGTCACGCGCCCGATCGGCGTGGCCGCGAGCTCCCATTTGGCGGCGATCGCCTCGACGTCCGTCACCCGGTCCGCCTTGGCTACCACCAGCATACGCTCCTGCGACTCCGAGAGCAGGATTTCGTACGGGGTCATCCCCGGCTCGCGGGTGGGTACGCGCGACAGGTCGATCTCCACCCCGACACCGCCCCGCGCCGCCATCTCGGCCGACGAGGACGTGAGTCCGGCGGCGCCCATGTCCTGGATCGCGACGATGTGGCCCGAGGCGATCAGCTCGAGACTCGCTTCGAGCAGCAGCTTCTCGGTGAACGGGTCGCCCACCTGGACCTGCGGCCGGCGCCGCTCGCTCTCGTGCGTGAGTTCCTCGGAGGCGAATGACGCGCCGTGGATGCCGTCGCGCCCCGTGCGCGACCCGACGACGAGGAGGACGTTCCCCATACCGCGCGCCGCGGCCGTGATCAGGTCGGCTTCACGGAGCAGGCCGACGCACATCGCGTTGACGAGCGGGTTGCCACCGTAGCCCGGCCCGAAATCCACCTCCCCGCCGAGCGTGGGCACGCCGACGCAGTTGCCATAGTCGCCCACGCCGCGCACCACACCGGCGCACAGATACCGATTGCGCGCCTCCTCCAGCGGTCCGAAGCGCAGGCTGTTGAGCAGGGCCACCGGGCGGGCGCCCATCGTGAACACGTCGCGCAGAATCCCGCCCACGCCGGTCGCGGCCCCCTGATACGGTTCGACGGCGGAGGGGTGGTTGTGCGACTCGATCTTGAAGGCGACCGCCCAGCCGTCGGGGAGCCGCAGCACGCCGGCGTTCTCGCCCGGACCCTGGACCACCTGCGGACCGGCGGTGGGGAACGTCTTGAGGATCGGCCGCGAATGTTTGTAGGAGCAGTGCTCGCTCCACAGCGCCGAGAAGACACCCAGCTCGGCGAACGTGGGCGCGCGGCCCAGCAGCGCCTCGATGCGCCGGTATTCCTCGTCGGTGAGATGGTGATCGCGGACCAGCTGCGGCGTGATCGGCGGGTCACCCGGAAACGGGACCGCCCTCACGGCGTTCCAGGGGGTTTCACGGTCAACGTGTCGCCCCCCGGCTTCCAGTGCGGCCGCGTGGCCGCCGGAGACGATGACTGGCCGCTGTAGCCGTGACCCGGCCAGCGCAGCACGGCGTCCACCACCTGCCCGTTCTGGAGCGTGACGACGTCCTCGGTGCCACAGGTGTACTCGCAGCCGTTGCGGAAAAAGAGATAGGTCCATGCGCCCTGGTGGCGCACCGCGATCGGCGGGCCCCACAGCGAGTACACCTCCTTCTCGGACATGCCGGGCGCGATCGTGCCCGTGTCCACCGAGCTGTAGGGGACGTCGCGCGTCGCCTCGGGACGCTCGGGGATCTGCCGGGGAGCCCGCGCCGGCTTGGCGGGGGATTCCGCGGGCGGCTGGGTGTCGGTCGCCGCACCCGGGGGCGGTGGCGTGGGGAGGGGAACGGGCTGCGGGGTCGCCGTGCGACCGCGACGCTCGGCGATCTTTTGTTCGATCTTCTGCTTGAGCTTCGCCCACTGCTCGTTGACCTGCTTACACCCTAAGGTGCCGGTCGCCAACAGCGCGCACATCCACAGCGTGCTGCGTCGCATGTCGAGCCTCCATCGCGTAAAAGACACGGGCTCCGTCCTGTCCGCCCAAGATCGGGGCGTTGCGGCGCTCCGGGTGCGGCATGATACCCACCACGTTGCGGCCGGCGTTGCAAACGCCGGCGATGTCGCGGGTCGAGCCGTTGGGGTTGTCCCGCACGTAGCGCCACACGACGCGGTCGCTCGCCTCGAGCTCCGCCGCCGTGCGCTCGTCCACCACGTAGCGGCCGTCGCCGTGCGCAATGGGGATCTCGAGCACGTCACCCTTGTCGTACAGACCGGTGAAGGGAGTGTCCGTCGACTCGACGCGTACCCAGGCGGGCCGCGACAGGAACTTGAGCCGCGCGTTCCGCATCAGCCCGCCCGGCAACAGCCCCGCCTCGCACAGGATCTGAAACCCGTTGCAGATACCGAGAACCGGCCCGCCGGCGCGCGCGTGCGCGGCGACGGCACCCATGATGGGTGAGAACCGGGCGATCGCGCCCGAGCGGAGGTAGTCGCCGTAGCTGAAGCCCCCCGGCAGGACCACGACGTCGGCCTGCCGCAGGTCTGCGTCACGGTGCCACACGTAGTACGCGTCCGAGCCCGCCTCCCGCGCGGCCGCGAGCGTGTCGGCGTCGCAATTCGAGCCGGGGAACACGATCACGGCCACCCGCGTCATCGCGTCGCCTCCACGGCCAGCTCGTAGTCCTCGGTCACCGGATTGGCGAGCAGCCGGTCGCACATCGTGCGCGCCTGTGCCAGCGCCTCCTCTTGCGTCGCCGCTTTCACCTCGAGGACGAGATGCTTGCCGACCCGCACCTGGGCGACGTCTCCGAAGCCGAGCGCGTGCAGCGCGTGCTCCACCGCCTGGCCCTGCGGATCGAGCAGCGCGGCGCGCGGCATCACGCGGACTTGGACGCGGTAGCGGCTCACGACGCGGTCCCGCCCCCCGGCGGGGAGATGCCGCGGGTACGCTGCGGGAAGGCGTCGCCCGCCGACCCGCCGTTGGTGATCACGATGGGCCCGGCGATCTCCGCTTCCTCGTCCTCGGATGCTTCGAGGAAGAAGCCGAGGACGGTCGCCCGCAATACCCCGTACGCCATGTAGGTGATGCCCAGCGGGAAGAAGAACGCATCGTGCTCGAGGATCCCGAACACCAGGATGAACAGGACGGTGGCGAGCCCCAACAGCCCGCGCGCGCTGCGCAGACCCGCGCGGGGCAGGGTCGCATAGCGCACGTTGCTCACCATCAGGATGGTGAGCAGGATCATCACGAACTGCATCAGGTGATGGCGCGGTACGATCGCCGCCAGGTGGTGCCACAGCTCGGTGGTCGTGAACGGGTAAAAAGTGGCGAGCGTCATGCCTGCCGCCGGCGACGGCAGGCCGATGAAGTAGCGCTTGGATCGTCCCGCCTGGGTGATGTTGAAACGCGCCAGGCGGATCGCCGCCGCCATGACGTAAAAGTAGCAGAAGATCCACTCCGCCTGGCCGGCGCTCGCGAACTCGAGCTGGTAGAGAAGGAAGGCCGGCGCGACCCCGAAGCTCACGATGTCGACGAGGCTGTCGAGCTCGGCGCCGAACCGCGTGCCCGTCTTCGAGAGACGCGCCACCCGGCCGTCGAGCGCGTCCAGGATGCCGGCGAAGAAGATGTACCAGCCGGCGCGGTCGAACTCCCCGCGCGACGCCAGCACCATCGACCAGATGCCGAAAAACAGGTTGAAGAGCGTGAACAAGCTCGGCACGACGACCACGACGCGCCGCATGTTGGGGCGCGGGAAGCGTCGCATCGTCATGGAGTCCCCCCGCTCACGAGCCATACTCCGCCAGCAGCGTGGCGCCCGCCCGGACGCGCTCGCCCACGGCCACCCGCACGGCCGCGCGTGCGGCCACCGGGAGGAACACGTCCACGCGCGACCCGAACCGGATCATCCCCAGCCGCTCGCCCTGACGCACGCGGTCTCCCGGCTTCCCGTCCGTGACGATGCGTCGCGCGATCAGCCCCGCGATCTGCCGCACCAGCACGGGCCCATGTCCCGAGCGCAGGCCGACCGACGCCTGCTCGTTGTCGAGGCTCGCCTTGTCGGACGCCGCGTGCAGGAACTTGCCGCGCCGGTAGCGGACCAGCTCGACGGCGCCGGTCGCCGGATAGCGGTTCACGTGCACGTCGAACACGCTCATGAAGATGGAGATCCTGGTCGCCCGGGTCGCGAGATACATCGGCTCGTCCACCACGGCGATGTCCACCACTTTCCCGTCGGCCGGGGCGATTACGAACTGCTCGCCGCGCGGCCCCGTCCGGACGGGATCGCGGAAGAACACCAGGAGCCAGATCGCCACCAGGAACAACGCCGCCTCGGGTCCCCACACCCAGGGCGACCCGCGCGCCACCCAGGCGCCGAGCAGCACGAGCGCCCAGCCGGGGAGAATGAAGGGCCACCCCTCGGGAGCGATTCGCATCAGTCGGTCGCAAGGGGGTTGCCCGTGATCAAGCGATACGCCTCCAGATAGCGCTCGCTCGTCGCCCGCACCACCTCCGGCGGCAGCGGCGGGGGCGGTGCGTTGCCGTTCCACTGCCCCTGCTTCTTCAAGCCCGCCAGGTAGTCGCGCAGCGGCTGCTTGTCGAAGCTCGGCTGCGCCCGCCCCGGCTCGTAGCGGTCCGCCGGCCAGAACCGCGACGAGTCGGGCGTGAGGATCTCGTCGATCACGAGGAGCCGCCCGTCGGGAGTCGAGCCGAACTCGAACTTCGTGTCGGCGATGATGATGCCGCGCGGGCCCGCGTAGCCTCGCCCCGCCTCGTACAGCGCGAGGCTCGCCTGCTGCAGTCGCTCGGCGGCGGCCCGACCCAGCGCCTGCACCAGGTGGGCGAACGTCACATTCTCGTCGTGCCCTTGCTCGGCTTTCGTGGCGGGGGAAAAGATCGGGGGGTCGAGGCGCGCGCTCTCCACCAGACCAGTGGGCAGCGGCTCCCCCGCCAACGTACCGGACTCGCGGTATTCGGCCCAGGCCGATCCCGTGACGTATCCCCGCACGACACACTCGAACGGGACCGGCGCCGTGCGACGCACCAGCATGGCCCGCCCCACGAGGGACGCGCGGAACGGTTCGAGGGCCGGCACCCGCTCCGTAATCTCGTCCGCGTCGGCCGAGAGGAAGTGGCTCGGCATGACGCCCGCGAGCCGCCGGAACCAGAAGGCGCTCAGCTGGGTGAGCACCGCGCCCTTGTGCACAACGGGCTCACGCAGCACCACGTCGAACGCGCTCACCCGGTCGCTCGCGACCAGGAGCAGGGTG
>Ga0137396_10000329_pt1 | contig 21393 bp, 18 predicted proteins | sample czc16metaG_FD_108284 | JGI IMG/M metagenome (GOLD analysis project Ga0137396, IMG submission 108284) | Vadose zone soil microbial communities from Angelo Coast Range Reserve, California, USA - czcobulk3.16 metaG | ecosystem: Environmental > Terrestrial > Soil > Vadose zone | place: USA...
CAACGACAATCGTGATGAGTATGAATAAATTGCTCGGGTCGATCATCCGCTAACAGCCTCCATGCCAAGGTCCCAGAGCTCGTGGGAGGTTAATCTATTTCCGGTGGGTGAAAGAAGTGGCTACTGCGGAGGCCGCGTTCAAGATATCACCGTTGGACCCGGAGCCCTTGTGGGTTTTTAGAACTATCGAGCTGACAGTGCTCTTTACACCTTTGACCTTCATTATCTTATTCTTGAGGACGTCTCGAAACTCCTCGATGTCTGAAGCTGAGACAACAGTGACAATGTCAAACTCGCCAGTGACCTCGTAAAGGTCGACCACCTTGTCCAGACGGGATAGAGCCTGAACTACGTCGTCCATATACGGCGACTCCACGAATATGCTAACGAACGCGATCAGCGAAGCCATGTTAACCTGTCCGGCTTCGCACCCGCGGCCGTGGCGCTAATTTATGCATTTCTTACGAGAGAAGCGAGCTATTCGCAGATCACTCGAAATATCCCTCATGGACACAGTGATGGGCTATCATCAAGGGTTCGTGACGGGTTGCCGCCCCATCTCGCAATTCTCGAATTTTCCACACTGTCGAAGTCGATGCCGGCATGTTGGCTCTTCGAGGTCACGTGGCTAACAGCAACCGCTTCCTTCAAGACAATCATCAGGTTTCTTAGAGAATCCCTATGGGAAATGTTGGCCCTTCGCGAGTTTTCATTCTATCAGAGTGAATACTGTGACAACTAAAATCCCGAAGGCTAGGTTACAACGAGTTTATGCCTTAACTGGTTCTCAACGAAACAAATGAGCAGGAGCCTAGCTCTAGCCATGGGTTCGTCCATTTCACCGATGCCTCAGGACGACTTCCGAGCTAACTGGAAGACGAGCAGGACCAACTCAAAACTGGCCCAAGAGAAGACATTCGCCTCGATGTTGCAGCTCAGCATCGGCGAGGGGGTGAGAGCGGCCCTGGGTCAGGCAATCCTCGGAGTTCTAAACGGCCAAGGCTTATTCAATGAAGCGACTGCTCCAAGGGAGTTCCACAAGAAACTGCAAACAGTATTCGGCAACGGGGCAACGGTCCTCGAGAAAGTCATCGTCAAAGATCTATTCCGGAAGCTCAATATTCCATACAATTCTCAAGAACGCTTCGACTATGGCGAGGCCCTAGAGAGGGCAAAAGAAGCCTGCGCGGTGGAGGCTCCGTCAAAGTGAGCGCTGCGCAGATGCTGGAGACAATTCTCGCCTCCGAGATCACAGGAGACCTGCTGGTACTGTTCCACCGCAACCCTGGACTCATCGACACACTCGATGGCGTCGCACGCCGCATTGGAAGAACAGGCAATGAGATCGAAGAAGACGTCCGGGGTCTCGTGAATCTGGGCATCCTGAGAACAAGGAGGGTTGGTCGTTCTGAAGTCTTGCTCCTGGACCGTGCAAGGGACAGGGAAGTCTTGGACGCTATTGCGAAGCATTTGAGGAATCTGGAAGGCGTCGAGAAAATTGACAACGCCAACTTCTAGAACAGGAGTCTCCGGACTCGACCAGTTCTTCACCGGAAAGGGCCGCGGACAAACGAGAGTGAGGCGGTAACAAGAATGCTGGATCCTATCGTTTTACCAACTCTCTACTTCATAGCGGTGCTAGGGCTCATCTTCCAGGCTGGTGTCGTATTTTATGCATACAAGGTGACGAGGATAACCGGCTCTTTTCGTGCCTGGACATTGATAATCGCGGCGTTTTCGTTGCTGACGATTCAAAGCGTCGCGAGCTTGGCTCTGACACTTTCACTGCCAGCCGACCAAATAGCCAACCTGATAAGTTCCGTGGGAGCCACCACAACTATCCTCAGCTCGATGGTCACAGCGATAGCGGGAGCGCTTCTGTTCTTTGGGGTCTTTGGTCTTGCAAAACGATTCGAAAGGCAGGCAACGCCTTCAGCCTGAAAAGAAGAAGCCGTCTCCATTCTGACTTCGCCTCCACAACTAGCTGGCACCTTAAGGTGAGATCCTTTCCCAAAATTCGACTCATGCAACACATATCTCGGGTTTATGTGTGAATAGACTGGAGAATAAGCTGGCGGCCGATGCAACTTTTTCGCTCCGAGCGAGCGGAAAACTCCCGGGTCTGCATATTCTGATATGCAACCTTGATTGACGAATACGAACGGAAGCAGTTGTCTCGATGGAAGTTCGCAAAACGATACTAGATGTCATTGGAAACACGCCCCTTGTCCGGTTGAACAAGGTCTCGCAAGGTCTCAAACCCACTATCCTCGCGAAGCTGGAAAACCTCAATCCAGGTGGAAGCGTGAAGGATCGAATCGGGGTCGCAATGGTCGAACAAGCCGAGGAAAAAGGACTCCTAAAGCCCGGTGGGACGATCATAGAGCCCACATCAGGAAACACCGGAGTTGGATTGGCAATGGTTGCCGCCGTGAAGGGCTACAAGATGATCTTCGTCATGCCTGACAAGATGAGCGAGGAAAAGAGGAGCATTCTACGGGCATACGGAGCCAAGGTGGTGGTGACTCCTACAAACGTTCCCCCCGAATCCGCTGAACATTATACCAAGGTTGCGGAGAGACTGGCGAGAGAGACATCCCACTCCTACATGCCTAACCAGTATGAGAACCGAGCCAACCCCGACGCTCATTACCGGACAACAGGACCCGAGATTTGGCGTCAGTCCGAGGGAAAGGTAGACGTTCTCGTCTGCGGCATGGGAACAGGAGGGACCATCACGGGAATAGGGCGATTTCTAAAGGAGAAGAAAAGAAGCTTGAAGGTTGTAGGGGCCGATCCGGAGGGATCAATTTTCTACCCACGATATCACGGACACAAGGAAGAGCCCCATCAATACAAGGTGGAAGGGATCGGAGAAGACTTCATGCCCGGGACAATGGACATGTCGATTGTCGATGACGTAATCCAAGTCTCTGACACGGACGCGTTTCACATGGCCAGACGACTCGCGCGGGAGGAAGGGATACTAGTAGGAGGGTCAGGGGGCACCGCAGTCCATGCGGCAGTAAAGGTTGCAGAGCATCTGCCTGGGGATAAGACGATTGTAACGCTGCTCCCGGATACCGGAAGGAACTACCTCAGCAAATTATTCTCTGACCAATGGATGAAAGAACAAGGTTTTCTGTAGCTTCAAAACGAGGGAGCTTGAGTTGAGGGATAGGGACGTGATGAATCTCTTGGACCAGCTCGAATTGTACGCTTTGCAAGTTGGAGAGGGAAAGGCGAGCCAGAAAGACTACTGGCTATTCGTGTACAAGAGCATGAAAAGCGGCCTACTAATGACCAAGGTTATGGAGAAATATCTCAGGTACAAGTTGCAAGGCCTTGGAGCAAGACCACAAGACTAGATTGACAGCTTGTTCAAGCTGAGTCAGCCGCCTACAATCCGGCCCGATCTGAGGAAGACCTTGGACTGGGCATCGTTAACAATTTCGAGATTGTGCGTGGCGACCACACATGTTGTCCCTTCCCCCTGAACCAAATCAGCAACCAATCGCATGAGTCCTTGGGAATTCTCTTGGTCAAGGTTCCCAGTAGGTTCGTCCATTAGGACTACCTGAGGCCCGTTTGCTATCGCTCTAGCCACAGCCACTCGCTGTTGTTCTCCAGCGCTTAGCTGGGACGGCCGTCGCTGTTCCTTGCCTGCGATTCCTACACGTTGGAGTAGTTGTAAGGCTCGGCTTCTCATTTTCGGTTCCGACTTTCCCTCGAACATCATCGAGAGCATGACGTTTTCAAGGACGGTGAGTTCATCGACAAGGTTGTAGTTCTGAAACACGAACCCGATGGCGTTCCTTCTCAGTCTCGAGAGTCTTCGTTCGTTCATGCTCGTGACCTCGACCCCGTTGAAGTAGATTCTACCAGATGTTGGCTTGTCGAGTCCGCCTAAAAGGAAAAGTAGTGTTGTCTTGCCTGACCCCGACGGGCCGTAAAGAGCAAGCAGTTTTCCTCTGGCGATCTTCAAGCTTACACTATCAAGTGCGATTGTCCTTTCAGGTCCATTGCCGTAGGTTTTGCCGAGGCCTTCCGTTCTTAGAATGAATTCGTCATCCAAATCTGAAGACTTCTTGCGGACGAACCTTGGCGATTCTCAACGCTGGGTAAAGCGCCGCGACAAACGAGACGGATAGTCCAAGTATTATGGCATAGATGAAGGTTGATGGCACGAGGATTACGCTAACGTTGATAGTCTCTACGATGGGTATCGAGACTAACTTCAGAACAGTGTATGATAAGGCAAGGCCCAGAAGTGTGCCCAGCGCTCCGATCAGGAGTGACTCGTACAAGACGAGTCTTATGATCTGCGAGGAAGATGCCCCTGTTGCCTTGAAGATTGCAAAAGCGCGCATTCTCTCGCGGAGGTTATTGAGGTTCGAGTTCATTATTCCGAGAACTGCCGCCAGGGTGACGATGGCTATGATATCTGTCGTTATCGTTTCCAGCGACGCAAAGATAGGCGATATATTCGAGGGCGCATCGGTTCTCCGAAACGCATCAACTCCAGGCAGGAGGGTTCTGATCTTTCCGATTACATTATCTATGCTACGAGGGTCGTTTGTTATGACGACTATCATGGATGTGCCTCCTTGCAAGCCGATCATTCGCTGCGCCACTAGGTGCGGGATTATGACGGAATAGTCAAGCCAGCTGTTTGTCTGGTAGACTCCAGAGATGCTGTAGTTCGCTCCATTAAGCAAGACTGTCTGACCTGCTTGCTTTACAATGGTGGCCGACAGCAGTTTTCCTATCGATAGAATTCCTGACTGATTAGATGTGATCATCGTTCCTGCCAACATGGTGTAGTTCAACAGAGCAGGGAGCTGGTTGGGCACAATTCCCGCAACAACAGCCTCGTTTGAGTCGATGGTTAGAGGTGCGAGCGCTATAGGAGCTGCTAGGGCTACTCCATGAATGCTCTTGATAACTCCTGCGTATGACTCGTTGATCTTGCTGATCAGCGGATAGGAAGCGCCCTTCCCCCAAACATCAATCTCTCCCCCGAGGGATGACACGCTTCCCGCGATGTTAATCTCGAGGGTAGAAACAAGAGACTGGACACTCACGTAGGTCAGAATTAATGCAGCCAGACCTATCACGGTTAAGATTGTTCGTAATGGTCGTCGGCTGAGTCCCCGGGCTGTGAAGCGGACCAGGCCTAGGATTGTCAAGCCAGTGCGACTATTCGTGGGGCCTAAGTATTAGAGCTGAGTTCAGATGTCGGAGCGGGCGGAGTTCCAGGCGCAATGGGCGGAGCGGTAGCTGGGGTTTCAGTGGTGCTCGGTGTTCCCCGCCTCCGCATCCTTGTCGTGTAGAATCCACCAACTGCCGCAACGACTACGACAGCAACAACTATGCCTATAATGAGCCAGGGTGGCTGAGCCGGGGCCGGAGACTTTGTGCAGTTCGATGTACAGGCTGGTGCTGGTGAGGCTGCGAATATTGCGAAGAGGCTGAAGTGACTGGCTGTTCCCTGGACCCACATCTCGGTCGTGTTTCTCTGCACGTTGTCGAGAGGTACCCAGCTGCCGGTCCCGGTCTCCCAGTGATACGGGACGAGGGTGCTAGCGTTCAAATTGCCAAGTGTTGTGCTGTTGTAATAGATTCTAATCACGGCGCTCAAGCCTGTAATCGGAATGGCGGTCTGGATCTGAAGGTATATCGGCAGAGCGGTTTGTCCCGCAGGGGGACTTGGCGCCCCTATGGAAGTGGCCCCTGACGACGAGAGCTGTGTCACTTTCACATCAACGGACGTGGTGATGTTGAGCGTTATCGTTGCCTTTACCGATGGGATGTACTGGGACACGTTGAGCTGTCGATTGATTCCAGGTGGCAGCGTGACAACCACGCTATTGGTTCCTTGGGTTGGATTGAAACCTAGGACCGTGTAAGAGTACCAAGTGCCACTGTTGTCTTGTGTGGTCAAGTTGCCTAGAAAGCTAGTTGCCCTGATTCTGTAAAAGACTGTCGTTCCGTTAATCTGCGCCGGGATAGTTCCGTTGTAAATGTCTCCCGTAAAGATTTGACCAAAAGCTGCTCCAATAGGACCCGAGTAGGTAGCGATCATTGATGTCATCGGTATTGTCGTGAAGCTCTGCTTGTTGTTCGTGGAATAATCAAGATCAGCAGTGCCGATACCATTAGGGCTGTTCGACATCATGGCCCAAACATTCACACCGTCAGTAGGTTTGGGAGCAAACGGACTGGCCCAGGGAGTGGAAATCGTCGGTCCGGGCCCACCAGTCGCCCGTATCTGGCCTGCACTGGAACCGGAAAGGTACGGCGAGCCTTGCGGGAAGTTTGAACCTGGTAAGTAATAATTGTAGTACACGTTTCCGACAAGAACCGCATAAAGAACCGCCGGGCGGGTCTGTATTCCCAGCCTGAACTTCACAGTCTGGCCTGGCTTTAGGAAGTCCCATCGCATGTTAGAGCTACCATAGGTGAGTTCGGGCCACGCCCCTTGGAGACTCACCTGAATGTTTGTTGCACTGGACGTTCCTGTGTTGGTTATTGTTACGACGGCAACGACCGCGGTGCCGGCCGTGACAATGCTCTGCCCGACAGAAACATCCACCTTGACGCTAGGATTGAAGTTCGAAATTCTTGAGTTGTACACCAACACGTGGGTAGTGGCGCTAGAAACATCTCCGACCGCAGGCCCTTGATTGTAGGTAACTCTTGAATCGATCTCGCCCGTCAGGGTTGTCCCGAGCTTTGGAGCACCGGTATGGTCAGTGACGGTGAAAGTTACAGTCTGGCTCGTCCAAGGCGGCATGTCAGGCACTGTTGCAAAAGCCGGTGCGAAGGTAAGATCTGCAAATACAACGTAGTTGGGGCTGGACAGCGTCGCAATGATGTTAGTTAGAGTTGAGTTCCCCTCATTGTAAAGATGTAACGTAACAGTCGTTTGCGTGCCATTAGCGATTACAGAGGAGCTTGTTGTGAAGCCTGTTTGAAGAGAGTTCTGGAAGAACGATCCCGAACTTGCGTAACTAGGTCTGTTGATAGTGGGATAACCCCCGAGTACAGCCCCAGTGTCCCTAAACTGGAACAGAGTCCCCGCCGGGCCCTGAGCAGTGACGTTTGTATCGGTGAAGTACAAGTTTGTATCGACCATTTTTACAACGTACGATGCAGTGGCTGTCTGCCCTGATTGAAGGATCCCCGTTGAGAAAGTTACAGTCCCGCGGGAACTGTCAACGCTTGTAATCGTTCCAGGGTCAACAACCGGCAGAAAATGATTGCAAGGGATAGGATAGCAGTAGCCACCCGTATGAGGAATTGAGGCTGTCACCACAACGTTTGTGGCTGTTTGTAATCCAGTGTTGGTAACTGTGAGATGGATGCGGACTGTGGTCTGGTTCTGTGCTACATATAGGAAGCTGAGTTTCGTCGTGTCAATTGTGGTAGCGACCAGTGGAAGAATGCCTGCGGCTCCCACGTTAATCCCGGTTACGTTGTTAGAGAGGGCAACATATTCTCCGAGTAGAGGCTGCATCTCTGGCACCTTTGGTGGTGGAGGCGTGTTCACGGTAATGTTAGCTTTGCTGCTGTAGATAATCCTCTCAGGCTCTATCGTCAGAGGGCCAGTGACATTGAACCAGTATGGATATGATAATGTTATGATCTGGTTTGGATTGATGGTAGTGGGATTAATCACGTAGATCTGGTTGGTTCCGAGTCCGACGCCGTACGGGCCTGAACCGAGATAGTTCGCGTAAAGATAGATCGTTCCGGCAGGAAGCTGAGATGCAGCTGTCCAGTCATAGGAGTATTTTCCTTGAGAGTCGGTTGTTTGGCTAACAAGGAGGAATTTGGAGGCGTCCTGACCGAGCGCGTTGATACTGTAGAGTATACTTACTGTTGCCCCGGAGATTGGGTTGCCTGTTGCATTAACCAGGTGTGCGGAGATTACGCTTGTCCCCCCCTTTGCAATCTTGCAGGGAGAGCAATCCACAGCCAGATACGGGGTGCTCGGATTTTCTTTGTAAGAAAACGTGAAGGGCGATGGAAAAACGCAACAGAACGTCCATGTTTCGGAAGGAAAGTTCTGGAAATCGAGTTCCAGTGTCACGTTCTCACCGATGATCGCGGCGATCCCTGGAATCTTGTATGGCTGCAACGGCGCCCATGGCTGACCGCCGTTGTAGAGAGGGATGTTCGGCGTTGCCACTGGCTGAAAGATCGTCTGACTACCGTGTTTGACCAGGACTTGAGTCAAGATTGTTGGGCCGCAGTATGTTTGGACAGCGAATGTGAAGTGGGTAGTATTGGCTTGAAGCCAATAGGGGAGGTAGGGGCATGGTGCGTTTGAGGGGTTGGTCCCGCTAGGATAGAGGAAGGGTATGGCTTCGGGTGTAGTGTCTACTACGTTGTAGAAGGTCTGGGTGGGTGAATTGTTTGTGATTGTCACCGCGACGTTTCCCATTTGGCCGTAAGCTGGGCTTGTCGGGCTCACAGCCTTCGTTACCGTCAGAGGACCGTTGGTGTTCACGTTGGCAGCAAGCGAGAAGACTGTATGCCAAGAATACGCAAAGCTGGAGCTGTCCAAGTATACAGCATTAAGGACGAACCCGGCCACTGGGATGAGAGAAAGGAAGCTGAACTTGTGAGTGTCAGTCGCACCGATCGCAAGAGAAGTCACGTTATAGGTTAGCTGATTGGTAGTGTAGGGCGCAGTCTGATTCCAGGTATTTACTCCAGAGAAGTCGAGCTTGAAATGCAGATCTGTCGCATCCTTTCTTCCGCTGTTAGATACGCTAAGTGTTAGGGTGAAGTTGTGGCCGACAGCAAAGGGAGAGGGAGTTGTTGTTTCGGTTGCACTTAGGACAGGTGAATCGAAAGCGGGATAGTAGAATGAAACTGTAACGTCGGGAAGCAATCTTGGGGCTGAGCCAAGCCACGGAAACACTCCAACAACAGCTGTCATACCAAGCAACGAGCCGGAAGTTCCTCCGAAGTTATCGCTGGATTCGACCAACATGCTTGATGGGCTGAAGCCCGTGACATTTGCCCCGTTAGGCAGAATCGTAGCAAACGTCTCATTCGTGCCAGATGTTATTGATGGGACGCCCAGAAATGAGTTGAAGTCGAGCTTATGGCTCGCTGCTCCTGAAAAGTCGAAGTAGTTCTTGTGAACCACAATAACTCCGGTGGAGTTAAGCCCCAGCGCGTCATCGAAAGAGGGGCCAAACAATGCAGGGGTCAGACCGGTACCCCCGGATTGACCGAATATTGGACTGACAGGCCATGCCAGCGATTCTATGCTGTTGAAGAAGATCGCAGAGCTCGAACCCTCCAACAACGACGGAGTATACTTTCCAATCACCACTGCTTTTCCACTTGTGGATCTCACGAACGCGTTAACGAAACCTGGGTACTGGGTAGCCGGACTGATATTAGCACCGAACACTGACAAAGGAAGCGTTACGGGATTCGACGCTAGTGCAAGGAAAGATCCGCTGGGCATTCCAAAGACAGATTCTATATCAGAAACGATCGCGGGCGCATTTACCTGGAGCCCCTGAATTATCAGAATAGCCTTGAAGGGGATGATGCCTGTCAGTGAACTAGGGACATTTATTCCGACCGAACTAGAGAGATCCGTTACGTTCGAGTTGCTGACGATCAAAGTCACGACAGTGTACTTGTAGATCGTCTTGCTGACGTCCCATGGAATGACCGTAGGATCCATGGCATAGAAACTGCCCACACCAAAGTCTCCGTGCGGATCAACTGCCATAGCGTTCACTTCGAAATTCTTGGGAACAAAATTTCCTAACGTTGGGGACCCGATCGTCCCGGGGATACTCCAGAGAAATGCTAACGAGAGGATTATCAGGGCTAGAGAATAAAGACGGTTAGAATGCAACTAGGTTCGTAAGGGTTCTCGTTTCTCTTTGTAATTAACCATATCCCCAAAATTTCTAAGCGCATTGAGGCGGAATTTCCGTTCTTTACAGAAAAAGGTCAGGGAAGTGGTGTCTCGCGCTATCCAAAGGTACATTTGGACAGAGTCCTTCAAGACACCATCTGATCGGCTGGTGGATCAAGTGTTCGTCTTCTTTCACAAATCCGCTCGTGCTCTGGCACAACGGGATAGCCTTTCAGTTGCCCCTGATGTATCTCTGTGCCAGCTGGGAGATGAGGAGGGACGCTACAGTTAGAAATAGCGCGGTAAATCTCTCGAGCGTTGCCTTATCATACGGCCAGCTCGGAACTAGATCTAGAGACCTCTGTGTTACCTGCAACATCTCAACTTTCAACAGGTTCTCGATTTGGCTAGAAGTCGCGGCCGCACCGTCAGGGTTATGGGAGGGGTTGTGTAATAAAGTGAGAATGTCTGCTAGTCGCTGTTCGATATCTTCTTTTTCGCGTCTCTTTACCTTGACCATTTTCTGGTGGATACTGTTGAGAGGGAGGAAGAACATTATTCCTCCGAGTATTATGAACGGAAACAATGTTGCATATCCGACAGGGTCCGGGGAAAGAAACAATGATTCGAACATCACTGGACCGAAGACCGTGTAGTACGCAAAAGCGAGATACAGAGATAGCGTTCCCATTTCCCCTAACCCGAGCAACGGATCTTGGTAGAAAGGTTTCAGCCGGAGAGGTTCCTTGCCGAACCGGTGTATTCCCCAAAGAGAACTGGCGTATACCCAAACGAACGTTCCGATGGTGAGGTAGAAGAGCAGCTCGATCAGATATGAGAGTGGGGTTCCAAGGCCGAAGTACCCGCTGGTAATATTGGTGCTGGAGAACCCTGTGACAAGTACAAGGAAGATTTGGGTAAGAGCGAATAGCATTGCCGCGACCAGCAGTTGAGGCCAAACCTGGGATACTCTCCCGAAGATCTTTCGGGTTGTCTCTGTTTCCGGTGATAGGCTGAGAAGTTCCGGGCCAGCTCTTGCCAATCTTAGCCTCATGAATCTGATCATGTATAGAAGCCAAAAGATAATGAAGGCGACCAGCGAGAGGTCGAGAAGGCCTGTCCAATTCGGATGTCCGGAATATGGGCTGAAAATATCGCTGGCGGCGCCGCTCGCACTTCCAGTATCCATGTAATCGGCCAACAGGATTCCCGCGGGACCCATGATGGCTGCTAGCACGGCGCATCCGAGCAAATAGGGAAGGTGAAATATGCCGACAATTTGCTCGACCAGCGTGGGCCGTTCAATGCCCAATAGGTGCGCGTTGCTATGATGATGCAAGCTTTACAGGAACCGTGTTCAATCGACGGCCTCCCAAAATAAGCTTGGGGCTGGGAGAGCATGCCTGTTTCATTGGGCAGGGACTCAGTCCCTTCGCCGTGAGGCGGATGAGGCTGAACGGCTTCAGCCCGACTTTGACCGTGCTTCTCTGGATTTTGGAGGAGCGGTTAGGGACTCGCTGGGTTTCCAGTGACGGCTGGCAGGCTTGAAGGAGAGGTTGGGAGAACGCTTGTTGTTCCTCGTTTCCGTCTCAGAGCTACGATTATGCCTCCCATGAGCGCGACTGATGCCACCGCAACTACTCCCATGATCAGCCATGGAAGTTGCGATAGCGACGACGGATTCGTAGGGGGCGGAGGTTGTGTCGAGGTTGACACTTTGCCGAATACTGCGAAGAGACTGAAATGCGTTACCGTTCCCTCAACATAGTTCTGGCTCGTGTTCACCACCACATTGCTTAGGGCAACCCAGCTGGTCCCGTCCCAGTAGTACGGCGCGATGCTGCTAGCGTTGAGACCTTGAACCTGGCTGCTGGTGTAATAGAGTCGAATGCGTGCCGCTAGGGAGACGGAGACGTTCGTGTTGATCTGAACGTAGATTCCGAGGGCCGATTGGCCAGCGGGCGGGCCGGCACTTGGGTTCGACGAGAGCTGAGTTACTTGGATGGCGATGGGCGTGGACACGTTAAGGGTGATAGTCGCTCTTAGTGTTGGAATAGATTGAGACAGGTTCAGAAATATGTTCGTTCCAGGTTTCTGCGGAATGACTACGTTGTTAGAGCCTCCTTGAACTGTGTAGGAGAAGTCGACACCACCGTAGTCCTGCAGAGCTAGGTTTCCTAGACGATCGAAAGCCCTGATACGATAGAACACGACGGTGCCTCCGCCCTGAGCCGGTATAGTAGCACTGTAGATATCTCCGAGTGTGGATTGCAGTTGCAGGATTTCCTGTCCGTTCAAGTAAGCGCCGATCAGCGGGGTCATCAAGGTCGACTTCCATGTCTGCATGTTGTCTGTTGAGTACTCCAGTCTGACGGAGCTGATTCCGCTGGAGTCCGAGACTTGGGTCCAGACATTCTCTTGATCATTGGACGTAGGGGCGAACGGGGCATCCCATGGGACCGTGACTGCAGGTCCAGTTGTGTCAGTAGCTGTTATCACAGCTGCACTGGACCCTGCGATATACCCGCGTCCCGTGTTAGGGCTTCCTGGTATGATGAAGTCGTAGTTTGCACTGCTGAAAACGATGTATGTCCCGCCAGCTCGTGTCTGGATCCCTATTCTGAACTTGATGCTCTGGTTTGGTCCAAGGGTCCCGGGCCAGCCACCGTAGTAGGCTCCGTAGCTAGTCTCAGGAGTGTTCCCAAAAGGACCGAGAGCTCGAACGTTGAGAAGGAAGTTCCTCACGTCGGACGACCCTGTGTTAGTCACGGTTACCACTGCAATGTCTGTAGCCCCAGCGGAAACAGGGGTTGTAGCAGAAACGTCTAATCTCACGTTCGGGTTGAGCCCAGCGATCTTTGAATTATAGATCGAAAACTCCGGGGCGAAGTATTGGTTAAATCCAATAGTGGAAGACTGGTTGTAGTAGAGGTATCCAGCGAACGAACCGACGGTCCAATTCCCATTCACATTTCCTTTGTAGCTCACTATGAAATTGATTGTTTGTGACGCACCCGGAGCCATATCTGGAACCGTGCCAACCTTACGATCAAGTGAAAGGCCAGGGTCTATGTATTGGACAGTGACGTTGATAGAGTGATATGTAACGTTCCCCGCGTTGTAAAGATGGAACGTGACAGTCGTCGATGTGCCGTTGGCGATTATCGACGGGTCAGTTGTGACATAGTTCTCAAGGAGACCCTGACGCGGAGGTGGACTGACAGAAAGCGGAGAGTAGACCTCGAGAAGCGGACTGCTGAAGAAGAACCTGAACTTGCTCCCGTCCGGTGCTAGGGCAGTGTCGTTAGTGGAACTCTCAAAGATGTTCGCGCTATTCGCTCTTACAACATACCAGGCGTACGCCTCCTGTCCGGAGGACAGAAAAGGGACCGAGAACGATACTGTCCCTCTCGTCTTGTCAACCGTAACAGTTCCATTGTTAACAACCGGCAACAACTGCCCCTGCGAGTAGTAGTTGTAAACTGGTCTTGGAATCAATGAGGTGACATTGATCTTCGAGGCAATAAGCGGTCCATTGTTCGTCACTCGGATAATGATCTTTACTAGGCTTTGGTTCTGCGCCACGTAGAGGAAGCTAAGCTTCTGGGTGTCCATTGTGGAGTCAACAACTGGGAAAATCGGAGGAGGTGACACGGTCACCGTCACCGGGGAGGACTGGGCCTCATATTCTCCAATCAACGACAGGACATTGCCTGCTATCGTCACATTTGATCGGGTGCTGTAGGCAATCCTCTCAGGTTCTATTGTTAGGGGACCTGTGACGTTGAAGAAGTAAGGGTAAGACATTGCGATAGTCTTGCCTGGTCCGATGACAGTGGGCTCGGCAACGTTAAACTCGAGAGATTGGCTTCGGTAGTCGTGTAGTGCTGAGCCTTGGTAGGTTGCTGTGAATTCATAGCTTCCAAGGGCTAACTGGTTCTCGCTTGCCCAGCTGAAGGAGAATTTTCCTTGAGCATCCGTGATAGTTGTCCCGAGGGGGATGGGGCTCGGGATGCTGCTGGGGTATGAAGTGTACGACAACTGTACTATCTCGCCAGGTAAAGGTGCGCCCGTTACGTTGACTAGCGTTCCAGAAAAGGGAGGCGATGAGTATCCCTTGCCCACGGGGCAAAGGGGGCAGTTTAGGCTTAGGTAGGAGGCTTTCGAGTCTCCTAGGAAATAGGAGGGAATGGGTCCGGAGTAGATCAGGGACGACTGAGTTAGCGGTCCATAATTCTGAAATGTCACCTGTACCGTTATTGGATCGGCGGACTTGTGCGAGACGTAGGGGGGGTAGCTGAACGAGGGGTTCCATACATCACCCGGCCCTAGAGGGATGTTGCCCTGGAGGGAAACTGGATACAATTTTGTCTGATTGCCAACGAGGACTTGAGTCACGGTGGTTGATCCGCAGTAATAGTAATTGGAAATGTCGAATGTGAATTGCGTGGTATTGGCTTGAAGATTATAGATGCTTGGGCAGGGACCGTTCGTTGAAACTTGGCCCCCAAGCCCGTTGGGGTAGAGAAAAAGAGATGCTTCTGGTGTGAGGTCGATCATATTCCAGAAGGTTGACGAAGGATCGTTGTTTGTAATGCTGAACGTAATATTTCCAGTCTGTCCATAGGCCGGATTTGCAAGGCTCACGCTCTTGGTTACGGTCAACGGACCGGTTTTCACATCCGGGGCGACAGAGAAGACATTGTTCCAGGAATAAGCGAAGCTATTGGCGTCCAAGTATGATGCGCTTATACTAAATCCAGCATCTGGCGAGAGAGCTAAGAAATTGAAGTCGTGAGTGTCGACACCACCAATGGTAATTGAGCTAACGTCATACGGTATGGTACCGCTTCTGCCGCCATAGTAGCGCGGATTGTCCCAGGAATACACCTCGGAATAAAACAAATCGAAATGGAGTTTCTGAGCGTTCATCGCACCAACATTGGCTATGCCCAGTGCGAGAGTGAAGTTATGACCTACATAGAAGGGCGTGGGGGATGTTGTCCAGGATGCGTTGAGAACGGGTGAGTTGAAGGCGGGATAGTGGAATGTAACAGACACGTCTGGCAATACTCTCTGGGCTGAACCTACCCATGGGAATAGGCCGAGGACGAGGGTGGAGGTTGGACTAGACTGGATCACCATGGTAGATGGGCTAAAACCGATCACTTGAGCGCCGCTCGGGAGGACTGTGACGAAGGTTTCGTTTGTGGTAGATTTCAGCGGCGTTGTTAGCCCTAAGAGGGACGCGAAGCCCAACGTGTGATCAGTTGCTTGCGAAAAGTCCATGCGATTCTTTTGCATGACGATTACCGCCGTCGAGTTAACCCCGAAGGCAATGTCGAATGATGTGCCAAAGAGCGCCTGGCTCAATGACGTTGGGGTAACTATGCCACCCAGTGGATAGGTGAGGGATTCCACGCTGTTGAAAATTATTCCTGAACTGGACTGCTCCAGCAGAGAGGCGGAGTACTTTCCGATAACCAACGATTTGTTACTGGTCCCTTGTAAAAACTTGTTAACGAAGTTTGAGTAAAGGGTCGGTGTTAGTCCGGCCCCGAAAACTGATAACGGAAGGCTGACCGGGTTCGAGGTAAGGGCGACAAATGACCCAGAAGGCATTCCGAAGACTTGAGCTATGTTCGAGGCTATCTGTGGTGCGTTCAATTGCACACCTTGAATGATCAGAATGGCCTTGAAAGGAAGCAGAGAGGGAAGCGAGGTTGGTACGTTTATCCCGATCGTGCTTGCTAGTGTCGTCGTGTTTGAGTTGCTGACGATCAGAGTCACTCCAACATACCTGTAGATCGAGTTGGTAAGATTCCAGGGAATTACGCTCGGGTCCATGGCGTAGAAGCTGCCCGCGGCCACGTCTCCGTGGGGGCTAACTGCCATCGCGTTGACTTCGAAGTTCTTAGGAACCAGGCTCGCTAGAGTTGGTCCTGCTTTGATTGGTGGGACACTCCAAAGTACTGCCAAAGAGAGCGTGACAAGGACAAGTGAACGATAACTAACACGGTTCAAGAGATTCTGCTAGCATCAGTCATTCACCTTCACTATTAACCATATCCGCCTCAAGACCATTCGCGTTGACGTTTCGAAGAGCCGGGCGTACTTCAAGTTACAGTTTCTTATGAGAAATTGTAGAACCACAATCAGTGGATGCTCAAGACATCCTTGGATACCTTTCAGATTATGGACTTGAACGACAGAAATATGGCTGCGGATGTGTCTAGGACTCACTCATTTGTTCTTTGAAATACGGAATTCATCGAGGCCCAGTAAGGCGATTGGGCAAGAACTCCCTGCGAGATGGTAGCTTACTATGCTCCCTGTTACCGAAATTGTTCATCAAGGGTTCTCTTAGAATGATTCATTTCTGCATGAGGCGTCGATCCAATAGCCATCCCCTGAGTCGTTTCTGCGAGGTGACGCCTCACACATACCCTCGCTTTCAAAGTCACGATCGATTTCAGAAAGATATGTTAAATCAACGCCCACTAGGTGGCGTTTTATCATGAGGTTTTCAACCAAAGCCATTCACGCGGGGCAGGACCCGGATCCTGCCACAGGCTCAGTCACGGTTCCAGTCTATCTCACTTCGACATACATGCAGCTAAAGCCTGGCCGCGAGGGCAAGTACGTTTATTCGAGAACTGCAAATCCTACACGTAACGCTCTAGAGGAGAGCTTAGCCGCCCTAGAGGAGGGAAAAGTCGGCCTCGCCTTCAGCTCAGGTCTCGCCGCGACGACCACCGTCCTAATGCTTCTGCAAAAGGGAGACCAGGTAATTGCCGGGGATGACATCTATGGTGGAACCTACCGGTTGTTCGACCAAGTTCTCCGAAACTACGGCCTACAATTCACCTATGTGGACCCGAGGTCATCTGACAACGTAGAGAAGGCAATTCAAAAAAACACGAAGATGATCTGGATCGAAACACCCACGAACCCGTTGATGAGAGTGGTTGACATCCGAGCCATCGCGAGGATCGCGAGGAAGAATCATGCAATGCTAGTTGTCGACAATACCTTTGCAAGCCCCTATCTCCAGAACCCATTGAAGCTTGGCGCCGATATCTCGGTCCACAGCACAACGAAATACCTCGGAGGTCACAGCGACCTGATTGGCGGTGCTGCGATCACAGCCGACGCTGATATTGGCAAACGTCTCAAGTTTCTCCAGAACGCTGTCGGTGCTGTTCCTGGACCGTTAGATTGCTGGCTGGTACTGCGAGGAATCAAGACATTGCCCATTAGGATGGATCGTCACAATTCCAACGCGAAACAGATCAGCGAGTTCCTGCTGAAACAATCCAAGGTGGAACGGGTCTACTATCCGGGTCTACCTGATCATCCACAACGCGATGTCGTGAAGCGCCAGATGCGGGGCCACGGTGGAATGCTCAGCTTCGAACTCAAGGGAGGATTCAGAGACTGCGAAAAACTGCTCACCAAACTTAGCGTCTTCACCTTGGCAGAAAGTCTGGGAGGAGTCGAATCTCTTATCGAACACCCAGCTAGCATGACTCATGCCAGCATCCCGCGTCAGAGAAGAATGGAACGGGGGATCAAGGACTCTCTCATACGCATGAGCGTCGGAATAGAAGATGTCGAAGATCTAATCAACGATCTTCGGAGAGGATTCAAAGGCCTCTGAGCCAGTAGAGATTCCGAACAAAAGGTCATCGCCCCTTCGTCGGGCCCACAGATCATTTCTTCCAGACTTCCCCACCCGTATAGGGATCAAGGAAGTTCAGTTGCATATCTAGGACTTGCTGGTAGATTTTCCCGGCATCTGTTCGAGAGTAGTGTGTGACCCTGCCATCGGTGCTGGCCAGGACCAATGATGTCCGGGTGAGAATGCCGCTGGGACCAAGGAGTCGATCAAACGCCTTATCGTCTCCCCCGAACGGTCCGTTGAGAAGCGTGCTCTTGGGGCATTTGTCCGCAAATACTTCTATCATCTTCAGCACTGTCAGTCTCTTCTCTGCCTCTTTCCTTGTTTCCGGTGAGAGGGGCACTTTTCATCGGCCGAGTTTCTCAGCCATGGCCAGCAATCTGGAATATCTTCTTCGTAGGCCTAATAGGCTGTAAATGGAGATTACCGAAAGCAGGAACAAGACAACCGTTAGAGCTGTCTCTACTACCGCTGATGCGTCCTGCCCCGGACGCATCGGGGATCCTAAACCGCCGGGCTGAGCAAAATATACGAAGAAGAGTAGTCTCAGTAGAGACGATATGGCTAACAGGAGTGCGAAGGCAGCTATCAAGGCCTGGGTTGTGATTGTTCTTAGCAGGTCGTCAGCCATGTGGGCCGCGTCTTCCCTGAAAGCGGCCAATACTTCTTTTAGCAGAGGATCCTCGATTGACGACAGGTTCTATCCCGCTCCGTGGAAATGAAAGGTGCTGACCTTCGACTCGCGTTCCAGCGGATTTAAGCAGATTCCTAGGAGCCATCAGTTTTCGCATCGTCGAATATCTGTCGTAGGAACGATCGGTTCCGGCAAAACCACATTTGCCAATAAATCAGCCCATCTTCTCGACGTTCCACACATCGAGCTAGACGCTCTCCACTGGGAACCCAACTGGGTAGAAGCACCCAACGATCTCTTTCGAGAACGCGTCAAGCAATCATTGCAAGGCGACTCCTGGGTCGTTGACGGAAACTATCATCAGGTCCGAGACATAGTCTGGAGCCGGGCGGACACAGTTGTCTGGCTAGACTATCCCTTCAGGATCATCATTGGCAGGTTAGCCAAACGGACCCTAAGGAGAATCTTCACTCACGAGAAGCTGTGGAACGGCAATCAAGAGCACATTCGAGGATTGTTCACTAGAGATTCCGTGTTCTTGTGGGCCATCCAAACCTATCGAAGACGAAGGAGGCAATACCCTATTCTTCTAAGAAGACCGGAGAACTCGCATCTAACAGTTGTGAGGCTGAGATCACCAAGAGAGGCGGCAGAATTTCTATCCACATTCGGACAACAGTGAGATGTAGAAACTGAATCAGGCTAAGCAGAACTATTCTGAGAGTCTCCGAACCACTCTAGTATCCCAGGGCATCTGGCATCGCTTCATAGAATTCGACCAGCCTGTCAGAACAGTCGAAGAAGCGGCAAGAAAAGTCTCAGCAGACAAAATCATCAAATCCATCGTCCTCATAGGTTCTGACAAGAAACCGATCCTGGCAATACTACCAGCGAGAAACAAGATCAGCTACAAGAAAATCAAGACGCTGCTTAAAGTCAAAGACGTGCGCCTTGCTAAGTCGGATGAGGTCTTGGAATACTCAGGCTATCCTGTCGGAGGTGTACCGCCGTTCAACAAGATCAGCCGAATCCTTCTCGACCCAACCGTTCAGCAAAACGCAAGAAGCATTGCGGGAGGCGGTGATCCGAACAAGCTCGTGGAATTTGAGACCAGAGATATGCTCGAGTGCCTGGATCCTATCATAGCGGACTTTAGCGTCTAGTGTGGACTCCGTGTGCAAACAGACCCCTAGCCGCGAGATTGTATTAGCTTACTACTTTCCTGAACTCGTAAAGGGTCGCGCCGAGGGTTAGCACAGCTATCAGTGATATTACTCCATAAGCTTGCGAAAATGAGTTCCATACATACCCTGTCATGATCAAATCGCGAATCGCGTTCACTGCAAAGCTAATCGGATTGTACGCGGAGACGTTCTGCATCCATGTTGGCATCAATTCTGGCTTCATTAGCGCCGTACTCATGAATAGAAGAGGAAAAGTTAGGGCTCCAGCTATTCCGAACACTGTCTCTGCGCTCTTGGTCCTGAGTCCCAGGGCCAAGGATATTCCAGACCAGGCAAGGCCGAAGAAAGCCACAGTGACCAAGATGAGGATGTAACCGAGGATTCCGGTAGCAGGGAAGACGCCCAGACCATAGGCTAGTACTAGTATGATGAGCGATTGGGCAAAAACCCTGAACGCATCACTCAACAGTCTACCTAGTAGGATGGAGGCACGACTGGCAGGAGTGGCAAGTATCTTGGCGAGAAATCCAGACTTGATGTCATCAACAATGGCGGTTCCAGATTGAAACGCGCTTGAGAACGCATTCTGAAGAACAATCCCTGCAGTCGCAAAAAGAGTATAGTTTACGCCCAGGAGTACGCCGAACGAGCTGAATAATTGTGTGAACAGGAGAAGAAAGATTATCGGTTGAAAGAGGGAGAAGAATAGCAGTATCGGGTTTCGTACGAGCTTCTTCATCCAGCGTAGAAACATATAGTAGGTGTCAGAGATGAACGTCATCTTCCCATCCTACCTCCTTCTCCGGCCGAACATTCCGGACGCCCTTGACTTGTCGATCTCCTCCGGCCTGATTCTCCTTCCCGTGTGTTTGAGAAACACGTCGTCTAGGGTTGGACTGGAAACCCCGATAGAGGCAAGTTTGATTCCGGCGCCATCAAAGGCCCTGACAATATCGGGGACCAAGAATCCCCCGTTCTTCGCGTAGATAACGGTCCCTTCGTCAGAGTCGACGACTTCTGCGATTCCGCCTAGATTGCCTAGGACTTGCTTGGCTTTGTCCTTTAGAGCCACAGCTCCCGGGTTGCCATTCTCAAATCCTAGCGTGATACGGTCCGCTCCGATCTCGGACTTCAGTTCTGAAGGCGAGCCTTGTGCAACAATTTCGCCGTGGTCCAGGATGGCCAATCGGCGGCACAGTCGGTCCACCTCTTCCAAATACTGTGTCGTGATGAAGATGGTAATTCCTTCCTGGTTCAACTCCTTGAGATACGACCATACTGTCGCTCGAGACTGTGGGTCCAAGCCAGTTGTAGGCTCGTCTAGGAAGAGTATCTTCGGCCTGTGAACAAGTGTAGAAGCGAGATCGAGTCTCTTCTTCATTCCACCTGAGTAGTAGGCTGACCGTTTATCCGCTGCATCTTCCAGGTCAACGATCTTGAGAAGCGTGTTTACACGCTCCTTCAACTCCTCTTTGTGCATCTGATGCAAGTGTCCCTGCAGTATCAGGTTCTCCCGTCCGGTGAGATCTTCATCAATAACCGTGTCCTGCATCTGAACGCCGATTAACTTGCGGACCTTTTGTGGATCGTGTTCAATATCCTGTCCAGCTACGTTAGCCAACCCGGACGTCTTCCGCAGAAGGGTGGTAAGGATCTTGATCGTGGTGCTCTTTCCAGCACCGTTCGGTCCGAGAAATCCGAAGAACTCGCCATCGTCTACTTTGAAAGATATTCCTTTGACAGCCTGGGTGCCATCACCGTAGGTTTTTACCAGGTTCTCGACTTGGACTGCGGGCAACTCTCTAATCCTCTATCGTATTAGATATATCGCATCAGATATGGCTTCATATAAAGAGTTCTTTCCACCCGTTTTCACGAAAGGGGTTTATTAACAAAAAGCATCTCACACTATCACGGCGTGTATGACTGGTTCTAGGAAAATCGTGATCTTACGCCCGCCGATTCACGGCTCTCTCGCACGCCCACAAGGTATTCCCAG